>Ga0070658_10001154_pt1 | contig 22529 bp, 28 predicted proteins | sample KBSC13metaG_FD_64664 | JGI IMG/M metagenome (GOLD analysis project Ga0070658, IMG submission 64664) | Corn rhizosphere microbial communities from Kellogg Biological Station, Michigan, USA - KBS C1-3 metaG | ecosystem: Host-associated > Plants > Roots > Rhizosphere > Soil ...
GCATCACCATGAGGCATAAGCTTCATGCTGAGATCTGTACTCTTTGGGCGAAGTTACACTCTCATGCATGCCGAGGAGCTTCGCGCCGGTCATGTCCCCTGACCTAAGTCAGCGAACGTACCATGCGTACACGGTTTGTTCCGGTTTGTCAACGGTCCCAACGACTGCTTTCGACCCAATTGCCGCCGCAAAGCTACGGCGCAGCCTGTTTCAGCTCGACGGCAATGATGCGCAGTTCATGTTCTCCGATATTCTCCACCGAATGCGGCACCAGGGGCGCGGACCACAGCGCCTCGCCGGGCGCCGGCTGGCGATCCCACGTCCGCGAGTCGACGATAACGTTGCCGCCCGCATCCCGCCGCAGGAAATTGCTCCAGCTGATCACGTAGAGTGAGCTCGGCCAGCGATGCGCATGGATCGGCGTGCGCTCGCCGGGGCGCAGGCAGGTGTCGAGCACCCGGACCTGATCGTTCTCTAGGATGATGTCGTGATGGCCGGGCGCCGCCGTCATGGCATCCAGCGCGTCGCGATCGTCTGTGTCGGCCATCGGCATTCCCTCGCCCTCAAGCAATAGCTTAGCACAGCGACCGAGCAATGTCCGCTTCCCACCCCATAACGGGCCTTCGCGAAGAGCGCGGCATAGAAAAAAGGCCGGCGGATCGCTCCGCCGGCCAGTCGTTCGCAGGAGGAACCCCTGGAGGGGCGGGCCTGGGCCCGCCCCGAACTTGTCAATAGTGGTAGGCCCGCTCGCCATGCTCGGCGATGTCGAGACCCTCGTGCTCGACTTCGGGCGAGACCCGCAGGCCGAACACCTTGTCGATCACGAAGAAGAGGATCAGCGAAACCAGACCCGACCAGACCAAAGTCGTCAGCACGCCCTGGCACTGGATCCAGACCTGACCCCACATATTGTAGGTGCCCGCGACCATCGTGCCCGGCTTGGTCGCATAATCGGCGATGCCCTGGCCGCCCCAATCGGGGTTGTCGAGGAAGCCGGTCATGATCGCGCCGGTGATGCCGCCGATGCAGTGGACGCCGAACACGTCGAGGCTGTCGTCATAGCCGAACTTCCGCTTCACCACCGAGACGAAGAAGAAGCAGATCGGCGAGACCATCAGGCCGAGGACGACCGAGCCCATCGTGCCGGCATAACCCGAGGCAGGCGTGACGGCGACGAGGCCGGCGACGACGCCCGAGGCACAACCCAGCAGGCTCGCTTTGCCGCGCACCAGCTGCTCGACGACCATCCACGAGAAGCCTGCGGCGGCGGTGGCGATCATGGTGTTCATGAAGGCGACTGAAGCGATGCCGCTGGCTTCGAGGTTGGAGCCGGCGTTGAAGCCGAACCAGCCCACCCACAGCAAGGAGGCGCCGATCATGGTCATGGTCAGCGAGTGCGGGGGCATCGGCTCGTTCGGGTAGCCGAGGCGCTTGCCGATCACGATGCAGCCCATCAGGCCGGCGATACCGGCATTGATGTGCACCACGGTGCCGCCGGCAAAGTCGAGCGCACCCTTCTGGAAGAGCCAGCCGGCATCGCTATTGACCGCGTCGAGCGCCGCCTGGCCCTTGAGCGCGGCGGCTGCGATCGCATCCGGGCCACCCCAATACCAGACCATGTGCGCGACCGGGAAATAGACCAGGGTCACCCAGAGCGCGACGAACAGCATCAGCGGCCAGAACTTAACGCGTTCGGCGAAGCTGCCGACGATCAGCGCGGGCGTGATCATCGCGAACGTCATCTGGAACAGGACGTAGGTCAGTTCCGGAATATAGACGCCGTTCGAGAAGGTCGCCGCCTGCGCATTGGCATCGACGCCCTTCAGGAAGAGCTTGGTGAAGGGATTGCCGACAAAAGCGTTGCCGCTGGTGAAGGCCTCCGAATAGCCCCAGCAGACCCAGATCAGGCCGACCATGCAGACGATCATCAGCACCTGGGTCAGCACCGAAAGCATGTTCTTGGTGCGGACGAGGCCGCCGTAGAACAGGGCGAGGCCCGGGATCGACATCATCAGCACCAGCAAGGTGGAGACGAGCATCCAGGTGTTATCGCCCTTGTTCACCGTGGCCGGCGGAATCGGCGAAGCGGGCGCGGCGGCGGCCGTCGCTTGCGCGAGCACGGGATGGGCCAGGAGGGCGGCAACGCCCACCGTGCCGAGCCCGGCCAATATCTTGGTCGAAAGCTTCATGTTTCCCCCTGTCCCTCAGAGCGCCGTTTCGTCGGTCTCGCCGGTGCGGATCCGCACCACCTGACCGAGATCGAGCACGAAAATCTTGCCGTCGCCGATCGCGCCGGTGTTTGCGGATTGCTGGATCGCCTCGACCACGCGCGTCGCGAGATCGGAGCTGCAGGCCACCTCGACCTTGATCTTGGGCACCATGTTCGTGCTGTATTCAGCACCACGGTAGATCTCGGTCTGGCCCTTCTGGCGGCCGAAGCCCTTGACTTCGGTAACCGTCATGCCGGCGACACCAAGCGCGGACAAAGCCTCGCGCACGTCGTCCAGCTTGAACGGTTTGATGATTGCTATGACGAGTTTCATTCCACCTCCCTGTTCAGCGCCTCATTCGCATCGCAAAAGGCGTGCCAAAGGAACCAAAGAGGGGAATCGTCGTTGCGGGCGCGTTTCTTCCGCCCGCGCCTTAGGCAGTTATGAGGTGCTGCCTATTTTTTGGGCACATTATCGGCCGATTTGGACCATTCACCAATGGCTGGTCTCGGCGATCGCGACGGCCTCCTCAGGCCGGCTCGGGCGGCCCAGCGCGGCGTTGCGCGCGGGAAAACGGCCGTAGCGTGCGATGATATCCCGGTGCTTGCGGGCATATTCGATCTGCTCCGCTTCGCCCAACCGCTCGAACAGATCGACCGACCGCTCCTGCATCGCGGGGTCCTCGCTATGCATGAAGGGCATGTAGAGGAAGCAGCGTTCCTGGCGGGTGAGCGACTGGTCCAGGCCCCGATCCACCGTGCGCTTGGCAATCTCGAGGGCCAGGGCGTCGGTCGCGAAGGCGGCCGCCTGCCCCCGGAACATGTTGCGCGGACATTGATCGAACAACAGGATCGCCGCCAGCGCGTCCCGCGCGGTGGCGAGGAAGCATTCGGGCGAACGACCGCGCCACTGCTCCCACAGCGGGAGCAGCCGCGTGCGGATCTTCTGGTCGATCTGATCGGACCGTGCCCACCAGCCATCGGGCCCGACCTCGCGAAACCACAGGTCGAGTATGTCGCGCGAGGCGTCGGGGACCTCGCATGACCGGTTCATGCTGCCGGCGCGCCTGATGGCGGGCAGCGCCGCGGTCACCGCCTCGCGCCCCAGCCTGATCAGCTCGACCGCGCGGGTGAAGGCGCCCGTGCTGATATGGCCGGCGGGAATTGTGATCAGCACATCGGGCGGATCCAGCGCCACCGCCTGCCGCGTCTGCTGGATCGTCATCATCAGGAACGCCGACCGGACGGTGCCGAGCGCCGAGGGGTGTCCGTCGGGCGCGCTCGCGCGGACATAGCCTGCATAATCGCCCATCAGGTCGATCGCGACGACGGGCCGGCTGTCCGCCAACACGCGTGCAGCGCCGACCGGCAGGTTGGACACCATGCCGCCGTCGATCAGCAGCCGCCCGTCGCGCTCGATCGGACGGAAAATGCCCGGCAGCCCGATCGAGGCCTGGACCGCGGTGACGGCGGGTCCGGACGTTAGCCTTACTTCTTCCCCGGTCTTGAGGTCGGCGGCGACCAGCGAGATGGGAATCGGCAAATCCTCGAGCAGGATCGGCCCGATATGCTGTTCGAGCTCGCGGGCGATGCGACGGCCGCCGAGCCAGGCGCCGCGCCCGAGATGCGGATCGAGATAAGCGAGCACGTGGCGATGCGTCGCGCCCAATGCGATCGCCTCCAGCACGTCAAGCCGGCCCGCCGCGAAACTGAGCGCGGCGAGCGCCCCGATCGAGGTTCCCGCGATCGCCGCGATCTCGATCCCTTCATCCTGTAGTGCGTGCAATGCGCCGATATGCGCCCAGCCGCGCGCCGCTCCGCCGCCGAGCGCGAGCGCTATGCCGGCCCCGCCCGGAGGCGGAGTTGGTGGAGTGGAGGTGGCGCCGGCGGCTTCCATTGGAGGTCAGTGTCCCTCCCCCGATTCCTCAGCCCCCGGTGCCGCCCACGGTGATGCCGTCGATCAGCAAGGTCGGCTGGCCGACGCCCGCCGGGACCGACTGGCCGCCCTTGCCGCAAACACCCACGCCCTCGTCGAGCGCCATGTCGTTGCCGATCGCGGCGACCTTGGTGAGCACGGTGGGGCCATCGCCGATCAGGGTCGCGCCCTTGATCGGCGCGCCCAACTTGCCGTTCTCGATCTTGTAGGCCTCGGTGCAGCTGAAGACGAACTTGCCGCTGGTGATGTCGACCTGGCCGCCGCCGAAGGACTTGGCGTAGACGCCGTTCTTGACGCGGCTGAGGATCTCGTCGGGATCGTCCTTGCCGCCATACATGAAGGTGTTGGTCATGCGCGGCATCGGCGCGTGCGCGAAGCTTTCGCGGCGGCCATTGCCGGTGGGCGCCACGCCCATCAGCCGCGCATTCAGGCGATCCTGGATATAGCCCTTGAGGATGCCGTCCTCGATCAGCACGTTGGTCTGGGTCGGCGTGCCCTCGTCGTCGATGGTGAGGCTGCCGCGGCGGCCCTCAATCGATCCGTCATCGACCACGGTCACGCCGGGCGCGGCGACGCGCTCGCCGATGCGGCCGGCAAAGGCGCTGGTGCCCTTGCGGTTGAAATCGCCCTCCAGCCCGTGGCCGACCGCCTCGTGCAGCAGCACGCCGGGCCAGCCGGGGCCGCACACCACGGTCATCTCGCCCGCGGGCGCGGCGACGCTGTCGAGATTGACGATTGCCTGGCGGAGTGCCTCGTCGATCGCGCGATTCCAGGTCGCGGGCTCGAACAGGCGATCGTAAAGATAGCGCCCGCCCAGCCCGAAGAAGCCGTTCTCGCGGCGCCCGTTCTGCTCGACCACGATCGAGACGTTGAGGCGGACGAGCGGGCGCACGTCATGCGCGACGAAGCCATCGGGGCGGACGATCTCGACCACGCTCCACGATCCTGACAGGCCGACCGAAACCTGCTGGACGCGCGGATCGCGCGCGCGGGCGGCGGCGTCGACCTCCTGGCAGAGCTGGACCTTGCGCGCGAACGGGATGGCGGAGAGCGGATCGTCCGCAGTGTAGAGCTGCACGTTGGTGCGGCGCGGGGCGGCGGCAAGGCTGCCTTTGGCTGGGTCGAGCAAAGTCATCGTCTCGGCGGCGCGGATGATCGCGGCCTCGCTGATCTCGTTGGCATGCGCGAAGGCGGTGGTCTCGCCCGACAGGCCGCGCAGGCCGAAGCCGGCCTGCGTATTGAAATCGGCCGTCTTCAGCCGCCCGTCGTCGAAGCCGAACGCCTCGCTCGCGATATATTGGAGATAGAGTTCGCCGTCGTCGCAGTTGCGGAGCGCGTCGCCGGTCAGGCGGATGGCCGCCTCAGGGGCGAGGTCGCGGTAGAGGAAGCGGCGGGGATCGGCGAGGCTGGTCATGGCAGGGATATAGGCGCGCTCGGGCCACGCCGAAACCCATGTCGTCATTCCCGCGCAGGCGGGAATCCATATTCGCCGGTTCCTCGAAAGAGACGCGCCGGTAGAATTTTATGGATCCCCGCCTGCGCGGGGATGACGATGGGCTTAGTGCGCCGCCTGATCGTCCGCCGGGCCGCCGGCCAGGATGAAGCGGCGGTCGCAATAGCCGCAATCGACATAGCCCTTCTCGTCGATCTCGAGATAGACGCGGGGGTGGCCGAGCGCGGCGCCGCCGGGAATCTCACGCGCGCCGTCGCAGGCGACGCGGGACGTGGCGACTCGGGAGGTTTCGGGAGGAGGCAGCATGATGCGCGCCGATAGCGCGGGCATGGTGCCAAGATCAACGGCGGTTGCGAGTCCGCGCGCTCTTCCCTACTCGCGGCGGCAACATATCCGGAGATTTTCCCTACATGACCGAACCCACGCTCGACATCGTCGCGATCGGCAATGCCATCGTCGACGTGATTGCCCAGGCCGACGACGACTTCGTGGCTGGAGAAGGCGTCACCAAAGGCTCGATGCGGCTGATGGACGAAGCGACCAGCGACAGCCTCTATTCGCGGATGGGGCCGGGTCGCGAGATCAGCGGCGGATCGGCCGCCAATACGGTCGCGGGCATGGCGATGATGGGGGCCAAATGCGGCTTCATCGGGCAGGTGGCGGACGATCAGCTGGGCGAGGTCTTCGCTCATGACATTCGCGCCAACGGCGTGCTCTTCAACACCGCCGTCCGCCCGGCCCAGCCATCGACCGCGCGCTGCCTGATCCTGGTCACGCCGGACGCGCAGCGCACGATGAACACCTTCCTCGGTGCCTCCCAATTCCTGCCCGCCTCCGCGCTCGACCGGGATCTGATCGCCTCGGCGAAGATCCTCTATCTCGAAGGCTATCTCTGGGATCCGGAAGAGCCGCGTGCCGCGATGCGTGCCGCGATCGAGATCGCGCACGAGGCCGGCCGCAAGGTTGCCTTCACGCTGAGCGACACATTCTGCATCGCGCGCCACGGCGACGATTTCCGCAAATTGCTGAGCGAGGGCGTGATCGACATCCTGTTCGCCAACGAGAGCGAATTGCTCGCGCTGGCGGGAGGCGAGGATTTCGACGCGGCGCTGCAGGGAATCAGCAGTCAGGTGGAGACGCTGGTGGTCACGCGCGGCGCGCACGGGGCGGTAGCGATCCAGCGGGGCGAGCATGCGAGCGTTTCGGCCGAACCGATCGACCGGATCGTCGATACGACCGGCGCGGGCGACCTGTTCGCGGCGGGCTTCATGGCGGGGCAGGTTCAGGGCCGCAGCCTTGAGGACAGCCTGCACATGGGCGCGATCGCCGCGGCCGAGGTCATCTCGCATTATGGCGCCCGGCCCGAGGCCAAGCTGGACGAGCTGATCAAGGCTCGGCTGGGCTGAGAGTCTTTGCTGGAGCGGCACCAGGCCGGTGCGGCGCAGGTTCAGCCTGCTGAACCCACTAAAAAGAAAGCGGCCCGGGAGAATGCTCCCGGGCCGCTTTTTTCGTTGCGCCTCAGATCTTGGTGCCGGGCTGCGGCGGCTCCAATTCGTGATAGGCCTCTTCTTCCGGCACCTCGATCACACCGCGACCGACATGGCTCCGCGAGCGGCTATAGAAGAAATAGACCAGCAGGCCGATTGCGCCCCAGCCAATCAGAACCAGCTTCGACGTGGTGTCCAATGCGGCGTACAACACAATGCAGCCGATGATCGTGGCCGGCGCCACGAGCCACAAAGCGGGCGTCCTAAAGGCGCGCTTTCGGCCTGGATCTTTGACCCGCAGCACCAACACCGCCAGCGCCACCATGGCGAAAGCAAACAAAGTTCCCGAGTTCGAATAATCGGCGAGGCTTCCCACCGGCAGCACACCTGCGAACACCAGCGCGAACAGCCCGGTCACGGCCGTCACAACATGGGGTGTTTTGAACTTCGGATGCACCTTGGCGAAGGCGGAGGGCAGTAGCCCGTCGCGCGCCATAGTGAAGAAAACGCGCGTCTGGCCGAACATCATCATCAGTACGACCGAAGGCAGTGCGATGATAGCGGCGAGACCGACCAGCCAACCAATGACCGGATAGCCGATCGTCTGCAGAACGTGGACCAAAGCGTGCTTCGAACAGACAAGCGGCTCGGTCGCTCCGCTCGCTACAATGGCGGAACAGCGCCCCGCCATCTCGGGCGAGCCCGGTGAAAGGAAGGCGCCGGCCGTCGAAGTTACGGGTTGCGCGCCCATTGTCCCGGTCGCCCCTGCAGCCACGAGCAGATAGATCGCCGTGCAGATGAGCAGGCTGCCAATCAGACCAATCGGTACGTTGCGCTGCGGGTTCTTGGTTTCCTCGGCGGCGGTCGAAACCGCGTCGAAGCCCACATATGCGAAGAATATCGATGCAGCCGCGCCAACATAGCCGGTCCCGCTGGTCAGATTGCCAAAACCGGTCGGCGTGAACGGATGGAAGTTGGCCGCGTGGACACCAGGCAGAGTCAGCGCAATAAAGGCTGTCAGGGCCAGCAGTTTGATCACCACCAGCACCGCGTTGACGATCGCGCTTTCGGTTGTGCCCTTGATGAGCAGCGCTGTCACGGCCAACACTACCACCACCGCCGGTACGTTGATGTAGCCGCCGTCCCGGGCGGCGGCGAGCAGGTCAGGCGTCGCAGTTCCGCCGAGGGCGAGCGCGACCTTCGCCATCAGCCCATCCGCGTTGCTGATTGCAGCTGGAAAGTGGACGCCGCTGTCGGCAAGCGCGCCGACCAGATGGTTCGACCACCCGACCGCAACAGCGCTCGCTCCTAACGCATATTCCAGTACCAGCGCCCATCCGACCATCCAGGCCAGCGGTTCACCCATCACGGCATAGGTGTAGGTATAGGCGGATCCTGCGACAGGCACCATTGAGGCGAGTTCGGAATAGCATAACGCTGCGACGGCGCAGACGAAGCCCGCGATGCAGAAGCTGAGCATCATGCCCGGTCCAGCCTTCTGCGCCGCCACGGCAGTCAGCACGAAAATGCCAGTGCCGATCACTGCGCCGACGCCGAGCATGGTAAGCTGGAAGGCCCCTAGTGTACGGCGGAGCCCCTTCTTTTCCGCCGTGAGCAGGATGGCGTCCAAAGGTTTGACGCGGTCGAAGAGCATGCAAATTCCCCTAAGAGGCGCGTTCGTCGGCGCCTGTGCTTATGGGAAGCGGAGCCTAACGGCTTGTGACGCCAGCGCAATAGGGCTGCTATGAGCCGTTACTCGGCCAGCATTGGCCCCAACGGACGCCCACCGAACAGGTGCACGTGGAGGTGGGCGACCTCCTGCCCGCCATGGCCGCCGATATTGGCAAGCAGGCGATAGCCCGGCGCGACGAGGTCATATTCGCGCGCCACTTGCCCTACCGCGCGGACGAAGCCAGCGATCTCGGCATCCGAGGCGCGGGTCGAGAAATCATCCCATGAGGCGTAGGGGCCCTTCGGGATGACCAGGATATGCACCGGCGCGCGCGGCTGGATATCATGGAAGGCGAGGGCGTATTCGTCCTCATAGACTGTCTTCGCCGGAATCTCGCCACGCAGGATGCGCGCGAAGATGTTGCTGTCGTCGTAAGGCAGGGTCGCGTCGATCGGCATGGTCAATTCCTCGTCATGCTGAACTCGTTTCAGCATCCATCGCGAGGCAATCGCCTAGCCGCCGAATGGACCCTGAAACAAGTTCAGGGTGACGGTTTGGCTAGGCTGGGCGCGAGGCCTTCTCGTCATGGCCCGATGTGCCTTCGCGCCGCTGAAGCTCGGCCAGCACGTCGGAGAAAGGCACGTCGCAATCCGCCAGCAGCACCATCAGGTGGAACAATATGTCGGCCGCTTCGCCGGTGAGCGAAGCCTTGTCCTCCGCCAGCGCCGCGACGATCGCCTCGACCGCTTCCTCGCCCAGTTTGCGCGCGATTTTGGGGCGGCCCTTGGCGAAGAGGCTGGCGACATAAGAGGAGGCCGGGTCGGCACCCTTGCGGCTGGCGATGGTCGCTTCAAGGCGGGCGAGCGTGTCGGACATGGCCCGAGTCTTAGCCCGCCCGATTGCGCACGGGCAATCCCGCCGCGGCGAGCGCGGCATGCGCCTCCGCCACCGTGTGCTGGCCGAAATGGAAGATCGACGCCGCGAGGACCGCACTGGCATGGCCCTCGGTAACGCCAGCGACCAGATCGTCGAGCGTGCCGACGCCGCCGCTGGCGATCACCGGCACCGATACCGCATCGGCGATCGCGCGGGTGAGGGCGAGATCGTAGCCGCCTTTGGTGCCGTCATTATCCATCGAGGTGACGAGCAATTCGCCCGCGCCCAATTTCGCCAGCCGCACGGCGTGCTCGATCGCGTCGATGCCGGTGGCGCGGCGGCCACCATGCGTGAAGATTTCCCAGCGGCCCCTGGCGACCGCCTTGGCGTCGACCGCGCCGACCACGCATTGCGCGCCGAACCGATCGGCAAGGTCCGCCGCGAGCTCGGGCCGCGCGACGGCAGCGCTGTTGATCGCGACTTTGTCCGCACCCGCGAGCAGCAAGGCACGCGCATCTTCGGGCGTGCGCACGCCGCCGCCGACGGTCAGCGGCATGAAGCAGACCGAAGCGGTGCGCGCGACTACATCGAGGATGGTGCCGCGCGCCTCGTGGCTGGCGGTAATGTCGAGGAAGCAGAGCTCGTCCGCGCCGGCGGCATCGTAGACCTTGGCCTGCTCGACCGGATCGCCCGCATCGGCAAGGTCGAGGAATTGCACGCCCTTGACCACGCGTCCGCCCGCCACGTCGAGGCAGGGGATGACGCGCGTGCGGACGGTCACAAGCTCTCGTCCCGCGCCAGCCGCAGCGCCTTCCTAAGGTCGAGCGTGCCTTCGTAGAGCGAGCGGCCGCAGATGACGCCCTCGATCCCTTCGCTCGCGTGGCGGGCGAGATCGGCGATGTCGACCAGGCCCTTGACCCCGCCGCTCGCGATCACCGGCAGGCGCGTGTTGCGGGCGAGTTCGGAGGTCGCGCGGACGTTGCAGCCCTTGAGCATGCCGTCGCGGCCGACGTCGGTAAACAGGGTCGCCGCGACGCCGACGTCGGCGAAGCGGTTGGACAGCTCGGCCGCGGTCAGGTCCGAGACTTCGGCCCAGCCGTGCGTGGTGACCATCCCGTCGCGCGCGTCGACCGCCACCACGATCCGGCCGGGCAGGGCCCGCGCGGCTTCGCGCACCAGTTCGGGATCCTTGAGCGCCGCGGTGCCGATCACCACGCGCCACACGCCCCGCTCCAGCCAGCGGTCGATCGCGGCGCGGTCGCGGATGCCGCCGCCGACCTGGACCTGGCCCGGGAAACTCTCGACGATCTCAGCGACGACCTCGCCGTTGACCGAGGCGCCGGCAAAGGCGCCGTCCAGATCGACGACGTGCAGGTGATCGGCCCCGGCCTCGTGAAACACATTGGCCTGCGCGACCGGATCGTCATTGTAGATCGTCGCGCGCGCCATATCGCCTTCGGCCAGGCGGACAGCCTTGCCGCCCTTGAGGTCGATCGCGGGGTAGACGGTGATGCTCATGTCTCAGGGACGCCAATCTAGGAAATTGCGGAGCAAGGCGAGGCCGTAGGCCTGGCTCTTCTCGGGGTGGAACTGGACGCCGATCATATTGTCGCGCGCGACCGCGGCGGTGACGGTGCCGCCATGATCGGTCGTCGCCGCGATCGTCGCCGGGTCGGCGCCCTCGAACGCGAAACTGTGCAGGAAATAGGCCTCGCCGGGGACGATCAGTGGATGCGGGACGGCCGGCACGACGTCGTTCCAGCCCATGTGCGGGACCCGGACCTCGGGGTCCGCGGGCGCGAGCCGGGCGACCGTGCCGCCGATCCAGCCGAGACCGGGGTGGCGGCCGAATTCCTCGCCCGCGTCCGCCATCAACTGCATGCCGACGCAGATGCCGAGGAACGGCGCGGCGTCCTTGATCACGCGGCTGTTGAGCGCATCGACCATGCCAGGAATGGCCGACAGCGCACCCATGCAGGCGGCGAAGGCGCCGACGCCCGGCAGGACGATCCGTTCGGCCTTGCGCACCACATCGGGATCGGCGGTGACGCGCACGTCGCTCGCCCCGGCCGCTCTCAGCGCATTTTCGACCGACCGAAGGTTGCCTGCGCCATAATCGATGAGCGCCAGGCCGTCAGGCACCGCCCAACGTCCCCTTGGTCGAAGGGATCATATCGCCCTTGCGCGGATCGATCTCGACCGCCTGTCGCAACGCGCGCGCGCATCCCTTGAAGATGCTCTCGCAGATATGATGGTTGTTGCGGCCGTAGAGATTCTCGATGTGGAGCGTCATCCCCACCTCGCCCGCGAAGCTCTGGAACCAGTGCTCGATCAGTTCGGTATCGAGCTCGCCCAGTTTGGTCTGGGTGAATTCCGCCTTCCAGACGAGGAAAGGCCGGCCCGAAATATCGATCGCGACCCGACTCAACGTCTCGTCCATCGGCGAATAGGCCGATCCGAAGCGCGTGATGCCGCGCCGGTCGCCCAGCGCCTTGGCGATCGCCTGGCCGAGCGCCAGCGCCGAATCCTCGGTCGTGTGGTGCTGGTCGATATGCAGGTCGCCATCGCACTTCAGGGTGATGTCGATCAGCGAGTGGCGCGAAAGCTGCTCGATCATATGATCGAGGAAACCGATGCCCGTGGACACCTCATAGGTGCCCGATCCGTCGAGGTTGACGGAGACGTCGATCGCCGTCTCGGCGGTCTTGCGGCTGATCGTGGCGGTGCGCATGGCTGCGCCCCTATCCTGCATATCTCTGTCAGGCAACGCTTGACCCGCTTCACGACCGCGTTCAGTTGGGGGCCATGACCGAGGGCGCGCCCGACAGCTTGATTCCCTACGATGAAATCGTACAGGACGCCCTGCGCGCGGTGGTCGGCCGCGTGCTGGGTCAGGTCGAGAAGGAAGGCCTTCCCGGCAACCACCATTTCTACATCACGTTCAAGACGCAGGCGGCGGGGGTCGATATCCCTCAGCACCTGATCGAACGCTATCCCGACGAGATGACGATCGTCATCCAGAACCGCTATTGGGACCTGCATGTCTCGGCGAGCGGGTTCGAGGTCGGCCTTTCCTTCAATCAGGTCGGATCGAAGCTTTCGATCCCCTTCGCGGCGATCACCGCCTTCCACGATCCGGCGGTGGATTTCGCGCTCCATTTCTCTGCCCAGGTCGACGACCAGCAGCCGGAAGAGATTGCCGAGGCGGAGAATGATCCGGTCGTGCGCCCGGCCGAGGATGGGTCCAACGTCGTATCGGTCGATTTCACGCGCAAGAAGTAGGCTTTTGCCAATCCCCTCAGCCGTGGCGGGGTGACGATGCTGATCAGATCTTTGCTATTCGTTTTGGGTCTCATGTCCGCCGTGCCGGTTGCTGCGGAGACCGCCGCGCCGCGCGATGGCGTGCACGATTTCGATTTCGAGACAGGTGCCTGGACCACCAATGTCCGTGTGCTGCGCAACCCGCTGAGCGGCGCCGCACCCGACTGGGCGGACTATAAGGGTACCAGCGTCATCCGTCCGCTGATGGATGGGCGTTCGAATCTCGTCGAGCTTTCGGTCGCGGGGACGCGCGGCAAGATCGAGGGCGTCGCGTTGCGCCTGTATAGCCCGCAGTCGCATCAATGGAGCCTCAACTACGCCAATATGGGCGACGGGCTGCTGACCGCGCCCGTGTTCGGCAGCTTCGACGGGAAGGGACATGGCGCTTTCTATGGCCATGACATGCTGGGCCCGCGGGCGATCCTCGTACGCTTCCTGATCACCCAGGTTTCGCCGGCCGAGGCGCATTTCGAACAAGCCTATTCGGCGGATGGCGGAGCGACCTGGGAAGTGAACTGGGTCGCCGTGGATACCCGGCTTCCGGCAGCCGCCTAGGCGTCTACGCCAAAATGTCGCCGTAGCGCCTCGCGGCCAGGCGGCGTGACCGTCACGATGCGACTGTCGGCTGAACGCCTTATCCAGTTCCGCGCGAGCAGCGTGCGATAGAGCGCCGCGCCGACCGCGCCGGCAAGATGGTGGCGCCGCTCGCTCCAATCGAGACAGGGCCGGCAGTAGACAGCGCTTTTGCTCTCCGGGTGAGGTGGTAATCCGACGCCCATCCTGTCGAACAAGCTGCGGCCCGCATCGGTCAGTGCCGCGCCATCGCTGCCGATCTCAATCTGGCCGCGCGCGACCATGGCGTCGGTAAGCGCGACCGCGACCTTGCCCGCCAGATGATCGTAGCAGGTTCGCGCATGGCGCATTGCCTGGTCACGCGGCCCGGTGCGGATCGGCGGCGGCGCCGCGGCGACCATCATCGCTTCCAGCATTCCGGCGATAGTGGGCGAGGCGAGCCGGTAGTAACGATGCCGCCCCTGGGCTTCGAGCGCGAGCAATTCGGCCGCCAGCATCCTGGCAAGATGTCCGCTCGCGGTCTGGGCAGTCACGCCGGCGGCGCGGGCAAGCTCGCCTGCGGTGAGTGCGCGGCCGTCCATCAATGCCATCAGCATCGCGGCGCGCGACGGATCGCCCACTAAAGCCGCGATTTCCGCCAGTCCGCTTATGCTCGGCATCTTGTCACCTCGACCGATGATGGCCCTTTCGGGCAGGCGACGGTTCGGCCGCTACCGAAACCTCGCCCTCCCAATGCGCTTAACCGCCGAGACGGAGGAGCACTGCCATGATCACATGTTTCATCCGCTACGAACTCGATCCCCACAAGATCGGCGCGTTCGAGGAATATGCCGCCAACTGGGCCCGCGCGATCCCCCGCTGCGGTGCCGATCTGATCGGCTATTTCGCGCCGCATGAAGGATCGGCCACCACGGCTTATGGCGTGTACAATATCGAGGATCTGGCTGCCTACGAAGCCTATCGCGCCCGGCTCCGAGCCGATCCGATCGGCCGGGAAAATTACGCGTTCAGCCAGCGGGAGCGCTTCATCCGCCGCGAAGACCGGCTGTTCCTGCGCAACGTGTCCGCAGCCAGCGCGCCGTTGGTGAAGCGCTGAGCCGCGCTCAGCGCAGATCCACCCGCCAGGTCTCGCTCTGGACGGGTGCGCCGAATTCCTCGTGCACGTGCGTTTCGACAATCTCGAAGCCGTGCGCGGCATAGATACGCCGTGCGCTGGCCAGGACGGTATGGGTCCAGAGCGTCATCGCCGAATAGCCGACCTCGCGCGCGAAGCCGAGGCACGCCTCCACCAGCGCATTACCGATCCCCATCCCGCGCGCGAAGGATTCGACATAGAGCAGGCGCAGGCGGCACAGGCCGTCGCCTTCGTCGGTGAGGAATACCGATCCCGCCATCACGCCATTCACCTCGGCGACCCAGCATTGTTCGCGGCCGGGTTTGAAATTGCGCAGGAAATTGGTGGTGACTTCGCCCTCGATGACCTCGATCTGTGGCCCCCAGCCATAGTCTTCCTGGTAGAGGATCGACTGGCGCGCGGCGATCATCCCCATGTCGCCGGGGCGGAAGGCGCGCAGCGTGAAGCCGTGCCGCGCATCCTGGTCGAGCAGGGTCTGCGACAGGCGTAGCGCCGAGCATAGGTCGGCGCGGTCCGACGGTTGCAGTCGATCGAGGATCGCAACCACCTCAGCTTGCTGACGATCGTCGATCTGACGGAACATGGCGCATCCGGCAGGGGAAATGACGATCGAGCGTTGGCGCCCGTCGGCGGGCCCGCGGGCGCGCGTGATCCAGCCGCGGGCCTCGAACCGCGCCAGCACGCGGCTGACGAACCCCGCGTCCATTTCGAGCCGGGCCTGCAGTTCGCTCGCAAGCGAAGCGCCGTGCGCGATCTCGAACAGAATGCGCGTCTCGGCCAGCGACAGATCGGTGCCGAGGAAGCGTGCGTTCAGGGCGCCGATGAACCGCGTGTAGAAGCGGTTGAACAAGCGGATGGTCTGGATTTCCTCTTCCATCCAGGCAGGGTGATCCAGTTAGTTGATTCGGTCAACTATCTATCCGCAGGCGAATGAAGGCGTCCTCGGCCTGATGAGCCGCGTTACAGTGCTGCTTTGATCATTTCACAGGGCCGCTCCGGTGGCGCGGGCCGAGGTTGAGAGCCGGTTCTCGATCACCCCTGCGCCTTGCATTGGCGCATCGCGTCAAGCGCCACGCCGATGCCCGTCACGTCGATATGAAGCTCGCCGTTCGGCAAATACCAGTCGAGCTTTCTTGCATGGCTGAGCTGTTCGGTGAGCTTGCCGTCATAGGCCGGCGACAGGAAGATATTGTCGAACAGGTTGGCCTTCATCGGAATCCGTGGACCTCCATCGATCGAAAGCGCGAAGGATTGCTCCCCGGTCCCGATCGACCAATCGGAATGGCCACCAATCAGGATCAGTGTCCCGTCGTTATTGAACGCAAGGATCGTATCCATCTGCTCGCCCGCCAAGCGCGCATGGCATGCCCGGCCGGTGATGCCCGGCAGGACCGGCTGCAGCATCCATTTTCCGCCGCCTGGAATAGGAAGGTCGGGCTTTTGCGGCGCTTCGGCGAGCGTGGACTGTCCCGCGCACCGCGCGACGGCATCCAGCGCCGCCGCGGACTGATCCAGCGGGAAATGGAGGACGTGACCCGCCACCCTGATCGTCACCCGCGACGACTTGATGAGGTCCTGCGCGGAATCGCCGCGGCCGACGCGTATCTGCAGGACGCCATGATCCCCCGACGCGGGCGTATAGACCGGCGCGCCATCATCGAAGACGAGCGTGGCTTGCTGCGTGGAGGCGGCTTCCGGAAAATCGGGCGACGAGACCAGCATCAGGAACTGCGCCCCGACCGCCACCAAAGTGAGCTGCGCCTGTCCGTCAGTGGGGCCTGACGCGACACAGGTCATGGTGTTGACCTTCTCGAGCGCCCAACCCGGCGGTGCCGTGGGCGGCCCAGCGGCAGCGCGGCCAGCCAGAGCGAGTGCAAATATACCCAGCAATGCGGTTACGCTCTTCCCCATCTGCACCCCCCTTCGGCGGGAAGCCGTCCACAAATACAACTCCGCCCATAGAATGGAACGTATAGGGAACGATAATGCAGGTCAAACGACCCTCGCATCCGAAACGGTCAAATATTAGATGCTGTGGTTTAAGCAGGAGCAGATCGCATGGCCACGCGTACAGAAACCGACAGTTTCGGACCGATCGAGGTTCCCGCCGACGCCTATTGGGGTGCGCAGACGCAGCGATCGATCGGGAATTTTCCATTCGGCGAGCGGGAGCGGATGCCGATCGGGATCGTCCACGCGCTGGCGATCGTGAAGCAGGCGGCGGCGCGGGTGAACCGCAAGCATGGGCTTGATCCCAAGCTCGCCGACGCGATCGAGCAGGCCGCGGCGGCGATCGTAGCGGGGCGGCACGACGATCAGTTCCCGCTCGTGATCTGGCAGACGGGCTCCGGCACCCAATCCAACATGAACGTGAACGAGGTGATCGCGGGCATCGCGAACGAGGCGCTGGCCGGCACGCGGGGCGGCAAGGCGCCCGTCCACCCCAACGACCACGTCAATATGGGCCAGTCGTCCAACGACAGCTTCCCGACCGCGCTGCACATCGCGGCCGCGCGCGCCGTCAACGACCGCCTGTTTCCGGCCATCGACGCGATGCTGGCCCAGCTTCAGCACAAGGCGAAGGCCTGGGACGACATCATCAAGATCGGCCGCACGCATCTGCAGGATGCGACCCCGCTTACGTTGGGCGACGAGTTTTCCGGCTATGCCGCGCAGATGGCGCGCAGCCGCAAGCGGATCGAGCCCGTGATCGCGAACGGCATGTATCAACTGGCACAGGGCGGCACCGCGGTCGGCACCGGGCTCAACGCGCCCAAGGGCTTCGATGAGGAGATCGCGGCCGAAATCGCGGCGATCACCGGATTGCCTTTCGTCACCGCGCCGAACAAGTTCGAAGCGCTCGCCGCCAATGACGCGCTGGTCCACCTGTCGGGCACGCTCAACGTGCTCGCGGTAGCGCTCAGCAAGATCGCCAACGACATTCGCCTGCTGGGTTCAGGTCCGCGCTGCGGGCTTGGCGAGCTCAAATTGCCGGAGAATGAGCCGGGCAGCTCGATCATGCCGGGCAAGGTCAATCCGACCCAGTGCGAGATGCTGACGATGGTCGCGGCGCAGGTGATGGGCAACAATGTCGCGATCACGGTCGGCGGTCTGCAGGGGCATATGGAATTGAACGTGTTCAAGCCGCTGATCGGGGCGGCGGTGCTGCGTTCGATCGACCTGCTCGCCACCGCGATGGAAAGCTTCACCTTGCGCGCGCTCGAGGGACTGGAGCCCGACCGGGATCGGATCGCGGCATTGCTCGACCGATCGCTGATGCTGGTGACCGCGCTCGCGCCCGAAATCGGCTATGACAATGCCGCCAAGATCGCCAAGCACGCGCATCATCACGGCCTGACGCTCAAGGAAGCGGGGCTTGAACTGGGATTGGTCGATGCCGAGACGTTCGACCGCGTCGTCCGGCCCGAAACCATGATCGGGCGCTGACTGCGCTCACGTCAGGGCAGGGGAGTATCAGGCCTCGCCGGGCTCGAAGCGCGGATCGGAGGCGGGCTGCTCCTCATCCTCCCTGGGGCGATTGGCGTAAAGCAGGGCCGCCACCAGGGCCGCCGAGCCTATTCCGATCGCTGCGCCCGCAGTCGCCGCCGCCACAACCTTCTTCGTACGCGAACCACCCTTGCCCTTGCGGGCCGAACCATTCGCCTTGCCGCCGCCATTACGCGTGTCAGCCATGCGTTTCTCCTCTGCTTCGGTCAGCTTAGCGTGCTCGAACGGCGGGGTGAAGCGCCGATGCGGCCAATTTCAGGAACAAGCGCACGCCTCCGCGCGCTTGTTCCTGAAATTGCGATGAAAAGGAAAAATCATGCTGGGCAAGATCATGGGCGCGCTGATCGGCGCGGAGGTCGAAAGACGGCGCCGGGAAAGCGGGCTTAAGGGTGCGGTACTGGGCGCGGCGGCGGTCGGCCTGGCGAAGCGGCTCGGGCCGGTCGCATTGGTTCTGGGCGGCGCCTATGCCGCCAAGAAACTGTATGACCACCGTGGCGATCCGCAGGCCTCGATAGGCTAGGAGCTCAGCCTGCCTGCCATTGCCGTATCGCCTCGACCGGCCATAGCAGCATCAGGATATTGAGCGTCAGATTGTCGCGGATCACCGCGAGAGTGAGCAACTCGAATGCGAACGCTAGCGCGACCGTCGCCCACAAGGGCAGCTTCCGCGCGAGCGCGAAGCCGAGCATCATGCAGCCGATGTCGGACAGCGAATTGAGCACGCTGTCGCCGGTGTAGCCGAGCGCGATCGTCGCGGTGCGATAGCGGTCGATCACGACCGGCGAATTTTCGAGCAGTTCCCAGCCGGCCTCGACCGCGACCGCGATCAGCAGCCGGAAGCGGAAGGGCAGGCGGCGAAGCAACAGCCAGGTCGCGCCATAAAAGAGCAAGCCATGGATGACATGGCTCGGGCTGTACCAGTCGAACAGATGCTGGCTGTTCCCGCTGTCGATCGCGCCGTGCCACAAGGCGACATGCCCGCAGGTGCAGATCGGCGGCCGGCCCATCGCGAGCTCGACCGCACCTGTCGCGGCGAGCAAAAGGATAATCAGAGCGGCGATCGAGCGCGGGCCTGGGGGGGAAGGGCTGGTCTGCATGCTAGAGCCAAGTTGACCTTCCCGCTTCAGAAAGCCAAGAGCGGCCATGCCCAACGCCAGCATCGAGCATCGCGGTCTCCTCTTCGTCCTTTCCTCGCCCTCGGGCGCGGGCAAATCGACGATCGCACGGATGCTGCTCGAAGCCGACAAGGAAATCGACATGTCGGTTTCCGTCACGACGCGGCCGATGCGCCCCGGCGAGGTCGATGGGCGCGACTATCATTTCGTCGATGTGCCGACGTTCAAGGACATGGTCGGCAATGACGAGTTGATGGAATGGGCGCACGTCTTCGACCACCGCTATGGCACGCCCAAGGCGCCGGTCGAGGAAATGCTGGCCAACGGCCATGACGTGTTGTTCGACATCGACTGGCAGGGCGCGCAGCAGCTCTATCAGCAGGCGGGCCAGGACGTCGTCCGCGTCTTCATCCTGCCGCCGTCGGTCGCGGAGCTGGAACGGCGCTTGCGATCGCGCGGGACCGACGACGGGTCGGTGATCGACGCTCGCATGGCGCGCGCCAATTCGGAGATCAGCCACTGGGACGGCTACGAATATGTCCTGATCAACGACGATGTGCAGACCTGCTTCGAGCAGGTGTTGACCATCCTCAATGCGGAGCGCCTGCGCCGTTCGCGCCAGACCGGCCTGATCGGCTTCGTCCGCAAGCTGATGACGGGCAAGCAGGGCTAGGCTATCCTCGCTCCCGCAAAAACAGGGAGAGGCGTCATGGTTCGGATCCTTATCGGCAGCCTGGTCGGCGGGCTTGCGCAATGGATCGTCGGTGCGGTTTTCTGGGGCACGCCGCTCGCCAGGATCGCGTTCCATGTGGCCGACGACACCGCCAATGCCGGGGTCCAGCAGGCGCTCGCCCAGTATCTCACTCCGACCGGCACCGGCACTTATTATGTGCCCTGGCCCGACACCCAGCAGGGCACGATCCTGCACGGTCATGGCCCGGTCGCGCTGATCCACTTCAACATGTCGGGCTTTCCGCTGGTCAGCAGCACCGCGCTGATCGAGGGCCTGATCCTTTCGATCGTTTCGATCCTGCTGATCGGGCTCGCGCTGCATGCGGTAGGCGATCGCGTCCAGGATTTCGCGTCGCGTACCAGGCTGGTGGTACTCTTCGCGGTCGCCGCCACGCTCTATTTCACGATCGGGCAGCCGGTGTTCAACTATTACATGCCGTGGGGCTATTTCCTGTATCTGGGTTTGTCGCAGCTGCTGGGGCTGGTCGCGGGCGGCATGGTGCTGGTGCGCTGGTTCATGCCCAAGGCGGCGGCGGGCTCGGCGGAGACGCTGCACTAGGCTTCCTCACCTTCCGCCGGCGCCTCAGCGCTCGCTTCCGCCTTCAAAGTGATGGGGGCGGTGTCCGCCGCCTTTGCCCGGCGGCATGTGGCCGGGATGGGCGCCGTCCAGATGCGGCAATTCGTCGCGCGTCAGCACGCCGTCATGATCGGTGTCGAGCGCGTCGAACCGCTCACGCGCGGCCTGGACGAACTCGCGCGGTGAAATGGCGCGATCGAGGTTGAGGTCGGCGGCCGCAATCGGTTCGGGCAGGTCGAGATAGGAATAACGCGCGCCGCCTTCGCTGGCGGCGTCGTAATGTTCCGGCGGAGGATCCGAGGATGAGGACGCGCCTTCATCGTCCGAATTGCCGCCGCGTGGCGCGCCGCCATGACGACGGCCTCCTCCCCCGCCGCCGTGCCCGCTATGGCCGCCGCTTCCTTCGCCGGGTATCGGCAGGTCGAAACCGCCGGTGCGGACCTCCGGTGCGATGTCCTCCTCATAATGTTCTATTTCGTCGGGGCCGATCTGGTCGTCGTGGTTGACGTCGAGTGTGCGGAAGAAGCGGCCGGCATCGGCCATGAATTCGGCGCGCGTGATCTTGCCGTCATGATCGGCGTCGGCGCGCTCGAACCAGATTTCCTCGGGCGGCTTGTCGCCGGGCCGGCTGCGAAAAGGTTCGCCCATCGGGCTGATGAAGGTCAGCGCATGTGCCGCGCCCGTCAGAAGGAGCAGGGCCGCGACCCGCGCCAGGTGCGCGGCGGCACGGCGAGTGCCTGTGGGCAAGCCTGTGACCATAACCCCTCCGTATCGATCGCCCTTCCGGGCGAGCTGCCTGTCGTCAGGCTTAACGGCGGTGCTGTTCGCTGCTGTCGGTGCGCGGGAAAATTTCCCGATTGCGGAAGGGCTCAGCCCTTGATCGTGTCGTCGTCGTAGCCGAGCATGCGGCTCGATGCGGCCTCGGCCTTCGCGGCGATTGCCTTCGCGCCCGAATAGATAAAGCCATAAGTCGGGTAAGCGCGCTGGCCGATGTCATGGATCGGACCGTACCACACCTTGACCGAGCTCCAGTCGCCCTTGGCCGAAGCGTCGACCACGGTTACATCCTTTTCGACCTGGCCGCGCACGCCCCAATTGGCGTGGGTCACCTTGATGATGCGGTCGGAAATGACCTGGGTCACGGTCGCGACATGGCCCGAGCGCATCGAACCGATCGCCTTGAATACCAGCACCGAACCGAGCTTGGGCGCGGAGCCCTGCGCATATTTGCCGATCGCCTGATTCCACCAGGACGCGGCGGCGCCGAACAGCTGGATGCCGGAGAAGACGCGGGCGAAGGGCGCGCACTGCCAGAAGGTCTGGGCATTGGCGGCCGACGGGGCGGACAAAGCGGCAATGAAGAGCACGGAACAAAAGGCCGCTTTGAAGCGTCGAAACATATTGGGAAGATCCCCCGATCTCGCTGTTGAGCCTGAGATAGGGGTGGCGCGGCGGCGAATAGAAGCGTGCTGCGATGAATCGAGCCGACTCCACGGTCGCCCGAACCATGGCTCTGTGGGTAACTCGATTCACCTCCGGACTCGAACGCTTCGTCCCTTAGGAAACAGGTAAGAAACCCTAATTTCCGGTAATATGTCGAATCATCGCTGGATATGCGGCGGAACGGCCGGACATCCCGTCCATCGCCTCGTCTTGCGAGCCGCACGGCGGCGCGGCAATCCAGGCCTGCGTTATGTCTGGTTCGGGCCTGGACCGCCGCGCCCCCTGCGGGGCTCGCGATGACGTGGGTTTATCACTTGCTGCGCTGTCGAAGTTTGGCTGCGAGATCGAAGCCCGCCGCTACTTGCGCTCGGAGTTGCTCACCGCTATGTCGCCGCTCGCTTCCGGGCCGGAGGAGTGTAGCTCAGTTGGTAGAGCATCGGTCTCCAAAACCGAGGGCCGTGGGTTCGAGTCCCTCCACTCCTGCCACTGAAAA
>Ga0070658_10001156_pt1 | contig 22508 bp, 20 predicted proteins | sample KBSC13metaG_FD_64664 | JGI IMG/M metagenome (GOLD analysis project Ga0070658, IMG submission 64664) | Corn rhizosphere microbial communities from Kellogg Biological Station, Michigan, USA - KBS C1-3 metaG | ecosystem: Host-associated > Plants > Roots > Rhizosphere > Soil ...
GCTATGTCGCGCGCGTGATGGCCGGCAACTACAAGATGGGCACGACGCGCCACGTCTTCGAGGCCGCCACCGTCGGCGGTGCCGCGATCCTGCGCCGGCCCGATCTCGGCCGCCTCCAGGTCGGCTGCAAGGCCGACTTCTCGCTGGTCGACCTCGGCCATCCCTACATGCAGCCCGCGCACGAGCCGGTGCGCAGCCTGATCTATTCGGCGAGCGAGCGCGCCATCCGCGACGTCTATGTCGACGGAACGCAGGTCGTGCGCGGCGGCAAGGTGTTGACGGTCGACGTCGAGAGCGAGACGGCGGGGCTGGTCGAGGGCCAGCGCCGCCGTCTGTCGACGGTGAGCCAGCGCGACTGGGCCGGCCGCGACGCCGACGGCCTCGCCCCGCCGGTCTATGCCACGAAGGATCGCCTGCCGCAGAGCCGGCCGGTCACCTGAGGCCGGCGCCGATCTTCTGATCGACCAGGCATTGCCCGACCAGCTTGCCAACCAGGGCCGAGCCGCCGTCGTTGAAGTGGCAGTCGTCGAAGAAGAACCCGGTCGTCGCCGGAACGTGCGCGGAGGCCGAGCAGAACGGCAAGCCGTGTTCCTCGGCCGTCTTGCCCAGCCAGTCGTTGTAGAGCCTGGCCGTGTGCACCATGTTCTCGAAGCTCACGGTGTAGTCCGAGTTGAGCGGCGTCATCCACAAGCGCCATCGCAGGTCAGGCACGATGTCCGGACGATAGGCCGTCGGCTGGTCGACGAAGAGGCATTCGATCTTCCGGCTCTTGCACTCCTCCATGATCTTGCCGACCCACATCGCGTAGTCGGCGGAGACGGACGTCGGCTCGTAGTCGATCTTCCGGGCACGATCGAGGGAGTGCTGCTTGTCCTTCAGCTCGAGATTGCTCTGGTCGACGACAGCTGGCGGCCGGCCCCATTGATCGACTTGCCAGACGGCAAGGCGGATCCCGACCTGAATCGCCTTCACCAGGACCGTGCGATCAACCGACAGGAACTTGCCGATGACGCCGCGCGCGCCGGACGCCTTCGGCGCATTGGCCTGCTGGTGCACCTTGATGATCGCCTCGTTCCAGTCGTTGATGCCGACCAGGAAGATCGCGATGTCGGGTTTGTAAGCCGCACTCTCGACCAGGATCCGGTAGTCGTGCTCGGCGCGCAGACCGGAGACGGCGGTGTTGATCAGCTCGACCTTTTGGCCGAGCGCCTTCTCCAGCGTCGCCGCGGCGCGGGCCGACCACGTGTCGCGGTCGTCGATGAAGGCCTCTTCGGTCGTGCTCGCGCCGATCGCCACGACGCGCACCACGCCCGGGGGCTTGTGGTCGTAGTCGATCGGGCCGTTCGTGCGGTGCCCCCGCAAGTCGGTGCTGACGCGGCGCACTGTGTCGTTGAATCCGACCATCCGTTCGCCGACCGGCCGCGACAGCGAGACCAGCCCCGGCATTCCGGTCGGCACCGGCGGCTTGTCGCCCTTGGCGAGAGTTACCCCGGCCGAGACGAAGGGATTGGCCAGCACCAGCAGGGTGAGCGTGATCGTGAGTTGTTTCAGCGCCAGCCACCGGTACCTCGGATAGCTGCTCCAGATCGCGAGATTGAAGCCCAGGAGAACCACCCAGAAGAAGCCGGCCTCCCACGCGACGCTCGACCAGCCCATGAAGAACGTCGCCGAGATCGCCAGACTGCAGGCGACGTAGAACGCCGTCTTCTTCATGCGTCGGGCACGCCCGACGTCGTCGAATATTCGAAGTGCAGCGGCGTCTCGGGATGGATCAGCGCGTAGGCCGAGCGGGCGGCGATGGCCGCTTCGGCGAACCCGGTCAGGATGAGCTTCAGCTTGCCGGGATAGGTGACGACGTCACCGACGGCGAAGATGCCGGCCTTGTCGGTCGCCGTCGTCGCCGGATCGACCACGATCTGGTTGCGTTCCAGCGCCATGCCCCAGTCGGCGATCGGCCCCAGCGACATCGACAGGCCGAAGAACGGCAGCAGCACGTCGGCGTCGATCTTCTTCACCGCACCGTCGAGGCTCGCCACCGCGACCGAGGTGAGCTGGCCGTCGGCACCGTCGAGCCCGTGCAGCTGGTAGGGCACGACGAGGTCGATCTTGCCGGCCTGGGCCAGCGCCTTCAGCCTGGCCTCGCTCTCGGGCGCGGCGCGGAACTTGTCGCGGCGATGGATCACCGAGACGCGATCCGCGATCTCGGCGAGCGACAGCGCCCAGTCGACCGCGGTGTCGCCGCCGCCGGCGATGACCACGCGCTTGCCGCGGAAGAGCTCGCGGCGCGTGACGTAGTAGAAGACGCTCTTGCCCTCGAAGGCCTCGATGCCCGCGAGCGGCGGCCGGTTCGGGCCGAAGGCGCCCACGCCCGCGGCGACGATCACGGCCTTGGCCTGGATCGTCGTGCCCTTGGCCGTGGTCAGGCGCCAGAAGCCGCCGGTCTGGGCCTCGAGGGACTCGACCTGCTCGCCCAGGTGATAGATCGGCTTGAAGGCCGCCGCCTGCGCCTTCAACCGCACGATCAGCTCGGCGGCTTCGACCCGCGGGAAACCGGGGATGTCGTAGATCGGCTTTTCGGGATAGAGCGCCGTGCACTGCCCGCCGGCATCGTCCAGCACGTCGACGACGTGGCAGGCGAGGCGGACCATGCCGCATTCGAACACCGTGAACAGGCCGACGGGCCCGGCGCCGACAATCACGACGTCGGTCTGATGATGTGTGTGACCGCTGACCATGACCTTAAGGTGGCGAAGAGAGACCCTAAAATAAAGCCCCCGGACCGTTAGGACCGGGGGCGAAATTGGTAGCTGGGGGCGGACTTGAACCGCCGACCCCGGCATTATGAGTGCCGTGCTCTAACCAGCTGAGCTACCCAGCCATGCGGCGCGCCCGGGGGCGCGCGTGGGGGCTTGTATGCGGGCGGGCGCGGGGGTGTCAAGGAATGGCCGGCCCCATCGCCGACCGCCCCCGCATTGCGGCTTCAAATAACCACAAGGGGCCGCTAAGTTGGCTTCATGACCCGCGTCATCCTTCTTCTCCTGGTCCTGCTGGCTGGCCCGGCGCTGGCCCAGGACGGCCGCCCGCCGACCGAATGGATCATCGACCCCACGACCAAGTGCAAGATCGCAAACGCCTTCCCATCCGCCGCGGAATCCATCACCTGGAGCGGCCCGTGCAAGGACGGCTATGCCGAGGGCGAAGGCGTGGCCCAGTGGCTCAAAGCCAAGAAGCCGACCCAGAAGAAGTATGAAGGCGAGATGCAGGCGGGCTTCATGAACGGCAAGGGCGTGTTCACCTTCTCCAACGGCGACCGCTTCGAGGGCACGTTCAAGAACGGCAGCCTCAACGGTCAGGGCAAGGCCAGCTGGTTCAACAAGAACAAGTACGAAGGCGAGTGGCGCGACGGCTATCCCAACGGCACCGGCACCTACATCTGGGCCGACGGCAAGCGCTATGCGGGCCAATGGGTGAACGGCAAGCAGACAGGCGACGGCGACTTCAAGTTTCCCAACGGCGACCACTATGTCGGCGAGATGAAGGACGGGCTGATGAACGGCCAGGGCAAGTTCACCTGGGCCGACGGCAACGCCTATATCGGCCAGTTCAAGGACGACAAAGCCAACGGCCAGGGCACCGTGCGCCTCTACGCCGTCGCCGTGTCGCACTCCGGCGTCTTCAAGGACGGCTGCCTGAAGGACGGCGACGAGATCATCGCGATCAGGCAGTCCAAGATGAGCTGCGCGCTCAAGCTCGACGGCAAGTAGGCGCCCTCGTCAGTCGCGGCGGATGAAGCCGCCGCCCAGCACCCGGCTGCCCGTGCCGCCGTCGTAGACCACGCAGGCCTGGCCCGGCGAGATGCCGCTCTCCGGCTCGGCGAAGCGCACGCTGGCACCCTCTTCCGAGCGCTCGAACGTCGCCGGCCGCAAGGTCTGCGACGACCGCACCCGCACCTGGACTGCCAGCGGACCGGCGACGGCCGGTCCGATCCAGTTCACGTCGTAGAGCGCGATCTCGGCGCGGCCGAGAGCGGCGCGCGGCCCGACAAAAACGCGACGCGTGCGCGGCTCGAGCCGCACGACGTAGAGCGGATCGTTGTCGGGGCCCATGCGCTCGCCCAGCGCCAAACCGCGGCGCTGGCCGACCGTGAAGCGCACGATGCCGTCATGACGGCCGACGACGGCGCCGGACATGTCGACGATCTCGCCCGGCTCGACGCTCTCGGGACGAAGCTTCCGGACCACGGCGGCGTAGTCGCCGTTGGGCACGAAGCAGATGTCCTGGCTGTCGGGCTTCTCGGCCACCGGCAGGTCGAAGCGCTCGGCAATCGCCCGCGTCTCGCTCTTCGGCAGGGCGCCCAGCGGGAAACGCAGGAAGTCGAGCTGCTCCTGTGTCGTGCCGAACAGGAAATAGCTCTGATCGCGCGCCGGGTCGGCGCCGCGGTGCAGCTCCGCCCCGCCCTCGCCCGCCACGCGCTGCACATAGTGGCCGGTCGCCAGCGCCTCGGCGCCGAGTTCCCGGGCCGTGCGCAGCAGGTCGCGGAACTTCACCGTGCGATTGCAGGTGATGCAGGGCACGGGGGTCTCGCCGCGCGCGTAGGCGTCGGCGAATGATTCCATGACGTCGTTGCGAAAGCGGCTCTCGTAGTCGAGCACGTAGTGCGGGATGCCCAGCCGCTCGGCCACCAGGCGTGCGTCCTCGATGTCCTGGCCCGCGCAGCACGCGCCCGCCTTGCCCACGGCGACGCCGTGATCGTAGAGCTGCAAGGTCACACCGACGACGTCGTAGCCCTGCTCCTTCAGGAGCGCCGCCGTCACCGACGAATCGACGCCACCCGACATCGCGACCACCACGCGGGTGTCGCCGGGCGCCTTGCAGATATCGAGGGAGTTGCGGGCGGACGAGGTGGACATGGCCGGGCCTATATAGGTCGGCCGCCCGGCCCCCGCCACCCGGTTCAGGAGCCGATCAGTCGCGGCGGCGGCCGGTGTCCCGCACGGCACGGGCAACGCCGTTGCGGTCGTAGACGATGGCGACCCGGTCGCCCATCTGCACGTCGCCGTCGTCGGCCTGCGCGATGGTGACGTTCTGGCCGTCGTCCTTCTGGATCGTGATTTCGATGCCGCGCTTCGTGCTGCCGTTGCGGTCGATCGCGGTGCCGGCGATGGCACCTCCGACCGCGCCCAGGACGCCGCCCAGGATGGCGCTGCCGGCATTGCCGCCGATCGCGGCTCCCGCGACCGCACCGCCTGCCGCGCCGACGCCGCCGCCGATCAGCGTGCCGTCGCTGACGCCGGACTTGCTGCTGCGCAGGGGCACTTCGCGGATCGACATGACCCGGCCGGTCTCACCCCGATAGCCGCTCGACGGTGCCGTGACCACGCCCGGCTGCACGCCGTTGTCTTCCATGCAGGCCGACAGGCCGGTCGCCAGAGCCAGCGGCACGATCAGGCCGAGAAACCACTTCTTGAGCATCGGTTAAAAAATCCCCTTGTGTCGGGGGAATTTCGACCGAGCGGTCGCGTCTGTCCAGCCCCTGATGCGCGGGAAACCGTCTGCCTAGTCCAGATTGCCGTACCGCGGGTCGTCCTGGGGGCGCGGGGCCGAGCGGGCCTGGCTGTCGCGAGCCGAACCGTCGTCGGACGGCGGCGGACCATACCCCCGGTCATCCTGTTGCGGCGGGTAATCCGGCCCACGCGGCACGTAGCGCTGGTTGCTGCTCTGCATGTCCCGGGGCGGCGGGCCGCCGTACTGGTTGTTGTACTGGCCGCTGTTGTACTGGCCGCTGTTGGGTTGGTTGTTGTACTGGCTGTTGTACTGATCCGGCGGCGGAGGGTTGTTGTCTGGAGCGCGCGTGTTGTCGTGCACCACCTTGGCCACGCCGTTGCGGTCCTGCAGGATCTGCACCCGGTCGCCGAGCTGGATGTCGCCGTCGTCGCGCTGGGCGATCCGCACCGTCTGGCCGTCGTCCTTCTGGACCGTGACCTCGATGCCGCGGCCGGTGCCCGCACCGCCCTGGCCCTGCACGATATTGCCGGCGATCGCGCCACCCACGGCGCCCAGCACGGCACCGACGAGCGCGCCGCCGATCGAGTGGCTGGCGACCGCGCCGATCGCCGTGCCGCCGGCGGCGCCGATCAGGCCGCCCGACATCATGCCGTTGGTCGAGCCGCCGCCGGCGCCGCGCAGCGCCACTTCGTTGACCGACACGACCCTTCCGCCCTGCCCGGTCGAGGTGTAGCCCGATCCGTAGGAACTCGACGACGCCGAGGCGCTGCTCGGCCCCGTCACATAGCCCGGCGTCACGCCATTGGACGCACAGGCACTCAGGCCCGCCGCCAAGGCCATCGGCACCAGCGCCATTCTGATTTGATTGCCCCTCATTCGACCCTCCAGACCTTGGGTACGAGTCAAACCTTGACCGAATTGCGGCGGCGGCTAGTTTCTTTCGTCGATCCAGGCGGCCTGGATGGCCTCGAGGATCTTTTCGTTGGATTTCTGCGGCGAATCCTCGAAATCCGGCAGCTCCAGGACCCACTTGTGCAAGTCGGTGAAGCGCAGATTGAGGTTATCGACGTCGGGGTGCCGTTCCTCGAGCTCGATCGCGATGTCCTGGACGTCGGTCCAGCGCAGCTTGCGGGCCATCGGCGGCTCCTACTTGTCGACCATCATGTTGCGGGTGGCGGCCGGCAGCTTCACCACCAGCCCGTCAAGCGCGTCGGACATGCGGATCTGGCAGCCCAGGCGCGAGGTATGGGTGAGGCCGAACGCGAGGTCGAGCATGTCCTCCTCGTCCTCGCTGGCCGGCGCCAACTTGTCGAACCAGTCCTGCTCGACTACGACATGGCAGGTCGAGCAGGCGAGCGAGCCCTCGCAGGCGCCCTCGATCTCGATATGGTTGCGGTGGGCGATCTCGAGCACGGACAGGCCGAGCGGCGCATCCACTTCCTTGCGCGAACCGTCCTTCAGAACGAAAATCATCTTGGGCATTTCAGCTGAACCTCTTCACTCGCCCGTGGGGCCCTGGCCGACGCGGTCCGCCAGGTCGCTCACCGACATTCCCGACAACGCCTCGCGGATGCCGCGGTCCATGCGCCGCTCCGCGAACGGCTTGGACAGCGTCTCCAGCGCCTCGGCCGCCGCCGTGATCTCGTCGCGCGCCTCGCCCGCGATCGCCGTCTCCAGCCGACCTCGCGCGCCGTCGATCTCGCCGCGCTCCGCCGCCGTCAGCAGCGCGCCGTCCTTGGCCAGCGCCGCGTCGAGCGCCAGCAGGCCGCGCCGCGCCTCGACCCGCGACTCGGCGAGCAGCCGGCGCGTCATGTCGGCTTCGGCGTTGTCGAGGCTGTCGTAGAGCATGTCGGCCATGTCGTCGTGGCTGAGGCCATAGGACGGCTTGACCTCGATGCGCTGCGCCACGCCGGTCGTGCGCTCTTCGGCCGAGACCGTGAGCAGACCGTCGGCATCGACGGCGAAGGTGACGCGGACGCGCGCCGCTCCTGCGGTCATCGGCGGAATGCCGGCCAGTTCGAAGCGCGCGAGGCTGCGGCAGTCGTCGACCATCTCGCGTTCGCCCTGGACGATGTGAATCGCCAAGGCGTTCTGGCCATCCTGGTAGGTGGTGAATTCCTGCGCCAGCTGCACCGGAATCGGCGTGTTGCGCGGCACGACCTTCTCGACCAGCCCGCCCATCGTCTCGAGGCCGAGCGACAGCGGTATGACGTCGAGCAGCAGCGTGTCCGAGCCGCCGGTCAGCGCCTCGGCCTGCAGCGCGGCGCCCAGCGCCACCACCTCGTCCGGATCGATGTCGGTGAGCGGCGGCTTGCCGATCATGCCGGCGACCTCGCTGCGTACCAGCGGCACGCGCGTCGAGCCGCCGACCAGCACCACGCCGGCGATCTCTCCCGCCACCATGCCGGCGTCGGCCAGCACCTGGCGCGCGATCTCGAGCGTGCGCTTTACAGGAGCTGCGATCATCGCGTCGAAGGCGGTGCGCGTCAGCGCATGGAACGACGGCACGCCGCCCAGCTCCAGCCGGCCCGACGTCTGCTCGCGATCCGAGAGCTGTTCCTTCATCTGGCGCGCCAAGGCCAGCGCAGCCTTCACCGCGCCTTCATCGACGACGTCGCCCAGACCGTCCTTCTGGCGCTCGGCCAGCATGCGCTCGGCCACCGCGCGGTCGAAATCGTCGCCGCCCAGCGCCGTGTCGCCGCCGGTCGCCAGCACCTGGAACACGCCCTTCTCCAGGCGCAGCAGCGAGAAGTCGAAGGTGCCGCCGCCCAGATCATAGACGGCGTAGAGCCCTTCCGAGCCCTTATCGAGCCCGTAGGCCAGCGCCGCCGCCGTCGGCTCGTTGACCAGGCGCAGGACCTCGAGCCCGGCCACCCGCGCGGCATCGCGGGTTGCGGTGCGCGCGGCATCGTCGAAATAGGCCGGCACCGTGATGACGGCGCGTTCGACCGGCTTTTCCAGCGCGGCCTCGGCACGCGCGCGCAGCGCCTTCAGGATCTCGGCGGAAATCTCGACCGGTGAGCGCGGCTTGCCGCCGATGCGCAGTTTCACCATGTCGGTCTGGCCGGTGCCCGGCTCGATCTCGTAGGGCAGCACGCCCGCCACCGTGTGCAGGTCGGCGGCACCACGGCCCATCAGGCGCTTGATCGAGGCCACGACGTTTTTCGGTTCCAGTGCCATGAGCAAGCGCGCCTCCTCGCCCACCAGCACGCCGCCCGCCGCCGGATAGGCCACGACCGACGGCACCAGCGCCTTGCCGGTCTCGTCGTGCAGCGCCGCCGGCGTGCCGTCGCGCGAGATCGCGACCACGGAATTGGTGGTGCCAAGGTCGATGCCGACGGCCAGCGCGCCCTCGCCGGCATGCGGCAGGGGTGTCTCGCCCGGCTCGTGGATCTCCAGCAGGCTCACGCCCCACCTCTTTGCAAACTCGCTCGTTCGATATTCGTCTTCCGCGCGCGCGCTTCCTCGGCAAACTTGTCGAGATAGCGCAGGCGGAGGAGCGTCTTTCTGATGGCCGGCCTGTCGTTTGCCAAGAACAAATTCCCCAGGCCCCTCAACGCTTTGGCAACGTCATCCAGTGCCCTGGCTGCCAGGGCGTCGACCGCCGTCGCGCTGGCGGCGTCCTGCAGTTCCTCGCGCGCTTCCATCGCCTCCATCAACAGATCGGGATCGTCGATGGTCTTGCCGTCGGCCGGCATCTCGACGCCTTTCAGCGACGCAAGATAGATGGCGCGATCGATCGGACTCTTGAGCGTGCGATAGGCCTCGTTGAGGGCCGCCGCCTCCGAAGAAGCCCTGGCACGCTCGGCCGGCGGCCTGGCGACGAAGCGATCCGGGTGCCACTGCCGCTGGCCCGCGAAGTAGGCCTTGTCGAGCGCGCCCGCGTCTATATCGAGCGCTGCCGGCAGGCCCAGCCGCGCGAAATGATCCATGACCTACACTTCAGACGTGGAAGGATTCGCCGCAGCCGCAGCGGCCCTTTTCGTTGGGGTTCTTGAAGACGAATCCCGACTTCAGCTTCTCTTCCTCGTAGTCCATCTCGGTGCCGATCAGGAACAGCGATGCCTTGGGATCGATCAGCAGCTTGATGCCGTTGGTCTCGACCACCTCGTCCATCGGCTCCTGCTTGTCGGCGAACTCGAGCGTGTAGCTCAGGCCCGAGCAGCCCTTGCTGCGCACGCCGATGCGGATACCGGCGGTCGGCTTGCCACGGCTGTCGATCAGCGCCTTCACCTTGTCGACGGCAAGCGCCGTCACGCTCATCACCTGCGGGCGCGGACGACGCACGCGGGGAGCGGCGGGCTGGGTCACGATGGGCTTTGCGGCCTCGGTCGTGTCGGTGGGCATGCTCATACGCTTCTACTCCGCGGCGTCTTTCGTCTCGTCCTTCTTGGACGTCTTGGCGCGATAGTCGGCGATCGCGGCCTTGATGGCGTCCTCGGCGAGGACAGAGCAATGGATCTTCACCGGCGGCAGCGCCAGATGCCTGGCGATGTCGGTGTTCTTGATGGTCCCGGCCTCGTCGATCGTCTTGCCCTTCACCCACTCGGTGACGAGCGACGACGAGGCGATCGCCGAACCGCAGCCGAAGGTCTTGAACTTGGCATCCTCGATCAGCCCGTCGGCGCCGACCTTGATCTGCAGCTTCATGACGTCGCCGCAGGCCGGCGCGCCGACCAGACCGGTGCCGACATCGTCCGAGCCCTTGTCGAGCGAGCCGATGTTGCGCGGGTTCTCGTAGTGGTCGATCAGCTTTTCGCTATAGGCCATGACGCTCTCCTCAAACTCTTCATACGGCAAATTTGCCGCTATTCCGCCTGCGGCTCAGTGAGCCGCCCACTCTATCGACTTGATGTCGATGCCCTCCTGGGACATTTCCCAGAGCGGGCTCATTTCGCGCAGCTTGGTCACGTGGTGCACCAGGTCGGCCACCGCCGTGTCGACTTCCTGCTCGGTCGTGAAGCGGCCGAGACCGATACGCAGCGACGTGTGCGCCATCTCCTCTTCCACGCCGAGCGCGCGCAGCACGTAGCTGGGCTCCAGCGAGGCCGAGGTGCAGGCCGAACCCGACGACACCGACAATCCCTTGATGCCCATCATCAGCGACTCGCCCTCGACGTGGGCGAAGCTGATGTTGAGGTTGCCCGGGATGCGGTGCTCGAGGTCGCCGTTGACGTAGATTTCCGGCAGCTTGGCGTGCAAGCCCTTCAGCATGCGCTCCTGCAGCTTCTTCAGGCGCTTGGCCTCGGCATCCATCTCCTTCAGGCAGATCTCGGCGGCCTCGCCCAGACCGACACACAGGGGCGTCGGCAGGGTGCCCGAGCGGAAGCCGCGCTCCTGGCCGCCACCGACGATCAGCGGGACAAGGCGCACGCGCGGCTTGCGGCGCACGTAGAGTGCACCGATGCCCTTGGGGCCGTAGATCTTGTGGCCGGAGATGCTCATCAGGTCGATGTTCATCGCCTCGACGTCGAGCGCGATCTTGCCCGCGGCCTGGGCGGCGTCGGTGTGGAAGAAGGTCTTCTTCTCGCGGCAGATCTTGCCGATCTCGGCCAGCGGCTGGATGACGCCGATCTCGTTGTTCACCGCCATGATCGACACGACGACCGTCTTGTCGGTGATGGCCGCGCGCAATTCCTCGAGGTCGACCAGGCCGTTCTTCTGCACCGGCAGGTACGTGACCTCGAAGCCGTTCTGCTCGAGGTGGCGGCAGGTATCGAGCACGCACTTGTGCTCCGTCACCGTGGTGACGACGTGGTTCTTGCGGTCCTTGTAGAACTCGGCGACGCCGCGGATGGCCAGGTTGTTCGATTCGGTGGCGCCCGAAGTGAAGATCACTTCCTTGTCGTCCGCGCCGATCAGCTTGGCCAGCTGCCCGCGCGCCTTCTCGACGCCCTCCTCGGCCTCCCAGCCGTAGGCATGGCTGCGCGAGTGCGGATTGCCGAACTTGTAGGTGAAGTACGGCATCATCGCTTCCAGCACGCGCGGGTCCATCGGCGTGGTGGCCTGGTAGTCGAGGTAGATCGGCTGGTCGTTGCGCCGGATCTGGTTAAAAGCGTTCATGCTAACCCCTTGAAAACCCTACGCTGCCTGGTCACGGACAATATCCGAGTTCCTCACTCGGATATATAGGTCCCGCCAGGCTGCAATCAACCGTTCGATATCCTCGGCTTCGGTGTTCCAGCCGAAGCTTATTCTCACCGCCGTGTCGGCCACGGCAGGATCTATCCCCATGGCCGTCAGGACGGCTGAGCGGGTGACCTTGCCCGACGAGCAGGCCGCCCCCGCGCTCACGCACACCCCTGCCAGATCCAACGCCATGACCTGCGTTTCAGCGCGCACGCCCGGCATCGAAATACAGGTCGTGTTGCCGAGCCGCGCGGCGCCGGCTCCAAACACGCGCGCCTGCGGCGCGATCTGCAGCAGCGCCGCCTCGAGCCGCTCGCGCAACGCGGCAACGTCGAGACCGTTGCGCGCAGCCCACGCCGCCGCGCCGAAGCCTGCGATGCCGGCCACGTTCTCGGTGCCTGCACGGCGATTGGATTCCTGGCCGCCGCCGCGACGGTCGGTCACGAACGGCGCGTTGCCGCGCACAACCAGAGCGCCGACGCCCGTCGGTCCGCCGAGTTTGTGCGCCGAGACGCTGAGGTAGTCGACGCCCAGCCCGTGGAGTTCGACCGGCGCCTTGCCGGCGCCCTGGACCGCATCGCAGTGCACGAGCGCGCCGGTCGCGCGCGCGAGACGCACGACATCGGCGATCGGCTGCAGCACGCCGGTCTCGTTGTTGGCGAACATCACCGAGACCAGGGTTGGCGCCTTCGAGGCCGCGAGCAGCCGCTCGAGTGCCTCGAGATCGATCACGCCGTTGCCGTCGACAGGGATCAGCCCGGCATCGGGCGCGGCCTTCAGCACGCTGTCGTGCTCGACCGCCGACGCCAGCACACGCTGGCATCCGGTGCCGGTAATTGCGAGGTTATTTGCCTCCGTCCCACCCGCGGTGAAGACCATTTCCGACGGCAGGGCGCCGACCAGCGCCGCCACCTGCCGGCGCGCCGCGTCGATGCGCCCGCGCGCGGCGCGGCCCGCGCGATGGACCGACGAGGGATTGCCGCCGGCCTTCAGCGCTTCGGCCATGGCATCGAACGCCACCGGCCTGAGAGGGCTCGTGGCGTTGTGATCCAGGTACGCATGCGTGACGGACGACATGACGGATGACCTAGCTGGCCGCGGCCATCGAATCGGAATTGGCGGCCGCCGGCGCCTCGATGATGCGCGTCGTGAGCTTGCGCTCCAGCACGTCGCTCAGGCTGACCGAACTCAGGAAGAGATGGATCTGGTTGCCGAGCTCTTCCCACAAATCGTGCGTCAGGCACTTGCTGCGGTCGGCGCGGCAGCCGCTGGCACCCATCTCCGTGCAGCGCGTCGCCTTGATCGGCTCGTCGACGGCGAGAATGATTTCCGAAACCCGCGTGTCGGCCGAGGTACGCGCGAGGCGATAGCCGCCGCCCGGACCGCGCACGCTCTTCACCAGCTCCGCCCGTCGCAGGCGCGCGAAAAGCTGCTCGAGATATGACAGGGAGATTTCCTGGCGCGCGGCGATGTCGGACAAAGACACCGGCTTTGCCTGGGCGTGGCGGGCCAAATCGACCATCGCCATCACGGCATAACGACCTTTGGTGCTGAGCTTCACAGCATCCTCCTCTGAGACCGGGCGCCAAAAAGTCTTGAAAACCAAGGCGCTGCTACGATATTCCAACCCCTCGGGACGCAGGGCGCTGGGAAAAACCAAGCCGACAGCTAGGATTTAATAAACCCTACCCGCTGGGTCAAGTATCAAGATTCTGCCGCAATGTGCCATTTCCGGCCAATAACGACGAAAAATCGGAGCCTTCATGCCTGACGTGATGTTTATCGGCCCCGAGGGTCGCCTTGAGGGCCGCTATCACCAGAGCAAGGAAGAGCACGCGCCGATCGCGCTGATCCTCCACCCTCACCCGCAGTACGGCGGGACCATGAACCACAAGGTGGTCTTTTCCCTGTTCCACGTGTTCGTGAACCGGGGTTTCTCGGTCCTGCGCTTCAATACAAGGGGCGTCGGCCGCAGCCAGGGCCGCTTCGACAACGGCATGGGCGAGCTGTCCGACGCCGCGGCGGCGCTGGACTGGCTGCAGACCATGAACGCCGACGCCAAGTCGTGCTGGATCGCGGGCTACTCGTTCGGCGCCTGGATCGGCATGCAGCTGCTGATGCGCCGGCCCGAGATCGACTGCTTCGTCTCGGTGGCGCCGCCGGCCAACTCTTACGACTTCGCCTTCCTCGCCCCCTGCCCGTCGTCGGGCCTGATCGTGGGCGCGGAGAAGGACGAGGTCGTGCCGCTCGCCGACATCCAGAAGCTGGTCGCGCGCCTGTCGCTGCAGAAGGGCATCACCGTCGAGTCCAAGACCGTGAAGGGCGCCAACCACTTCTTCCACGACACACTCGACAAGCTCGCGGTCGATGTCGACAAGTACGTGGCCAAGTGCCTGATCACGCCGCCGGGCCGGGCGACGTCGAACAAGGAACCGTAAGCTACTCGATCACCTCGTCGGCCTGGGCAGACAATAGCGACGGCATCGCGAGGCCCAGCGCCTTTGCCGTCCCGGCGTTGATCACCAGTTCGAACTTGACCTGTTGCATGACAGGCAGATCGGCCGGCTTTGCGCCCTTCAATATCCGTCCGGTGTAGACGCCGAGGTTGCGGAAGGCGTCGGCGAGAACGGTTCCGTAGCTCATCAACCCGCCGGCCTCGACCGATTCCCGCCATTCGTAGGCGGCGGGCAGGCGATGTCGCGCCGCCAGTCCGACCACCCGGTCACGCTGGGCATTGAAAAAGGGATCTGCACCGACGGCGATCGCCGCCACCTTGTCCCGAACGAGTGTTTCGAAGGCCAGGTCGATGCCGCGCTCGTCGCTCGCCTTGACCACCTGAAGGCGCAGACCGATCACCGTGGCAGCCGCCTCGGCGTTCCTCACCTGATCTTCACCGGTAGGGTTACCGGGATTCACGAGAAATCCGATGACGGTCGCCGCGGGCACCAACTCGTGAAGGTACTGCAGCCTCTTGGCGACCAGGCCGGCAGAAAATATCCGCACGCCCGTGGCTCTGCCACCCGGGCGGTTGAAGCTTGCGACCAGCCCCTCCGCGACCGGATCGCCCGCGGTCAGGAAGACGATGGGCGTGGTACCGCCGACGGCCTGGGCTGCCAGAGCGCAATTGATGTTCCCGGCGCAGATCACCGCGACCTTTCGCTGGACCAGGTCGGCCGCGAGGGCCGGCAGGCGCTCCCTGTGACCGTCGGCCCAGCGGTACTCGATTGCGACATTCCGGCCCTCGACGAATCCCGTTTCCTCCAGGCCTTTGCGGAACGCCGTGGTACGGAAGCCACCCGTCGCCTCCGCTTCGGTGAACAGGAAACCGACGACCGGCATCGACGCCGGCTGAGGCAATGCCGCGACTGGCCACCCCACAGCCGTGCCGCCGAATGCCGCAATGATGGCTCGCCGCTTCATCTGTCTCCCATCCCGTCAATGCGCTTCACGGCAGATGCAGCCTACCGCCAGTCAGCGGGCGCTGCACTCCGGTCGTTCCGGGGAAAGTCACGGGAAGCCCCCGCATCGAGCGCACCGCCAGGAAGGCGAAGGCCTGCGCCTCGAGCGCATCGCCGTCCCAACCGAGATCGGCTGCCCCCAACACCTTGCCGCCAGTCTCGCTCGCGATGGCGCGCAGCAAGGTCGGGTTGCGCGCGCCGCCGCCGCAGATCACCCACTGCGTGACCGGCGCCGGGAAATGCATGACCGCAAGCGCGATGGCGCGCGCCGTGCCCTGCGTCAGCGTGGCCGCCCCGTCGGCGACGGCCAGGCCTTCCACCCACGTGTCGTTGAAGTCGCCGCGATCGAGCGATTTGGGCGGCGTGCGCGCAAAGAAGCGATGGTCGGCGAACCGTTCAAGCCGGCCGCGATCGACCGTGCCCGACGCCGCCAACGCTCCGTCGGTGTCGAAGCGCAGGCCGGCGCGGCGCAGGCACCAGTCGTCGATCGGGCCGTTGCCGGGCCCGGTGTCGAACGCCAGCAATTCGCCCGTCGGACCGATCCACGTGACGTTGGCGACGCCACCGATGTTCACGACCGCCAGCGGCCTGGGCAAGTCGTGCGCCAGCGCCGCGTGATAGACCGGTACCAGCGGCGCACCCTGGCCGCCCGCCGTCACATCGGCGATGCGCAGGTCGTTCACTACCTTCACGCCGAGCGCGCGGGCAAGCGCGGCGCCATCGCCGATCTGCCAGGTGAAGCGCCGCTCGGGCCGGTGGGTGATGGTCTGGCCGTGGAAGCCCACGACATCGAGCGTATCGAGCGCGATACCGCTTTGCTGCGACCACAGCCGCACCGCCTCGACGTGCCGGTCGGTCACCGCCTGCTCGGCAGTGCGGGTCGCCTCATTGGGTCTCTCGGCGCCGAAGGCGGCGCGGATCAATTTCCGCATCGGCGGGTCATAGGCCAGCGTCGTCGCCGGGCCGCGGGCGGCGACGGTCTCGCCGTCGGTCTCGATCAGAGCCACGTCGACGCCGTCGACCGAGGTCCCGCTCATCAATCCGAGGGCGCGCAGGGGAGATGAAGGCATGCCGGGAATGTGTTACACCCGCCGCCCTTCGAGGCACAATCGTTCAGACAAAGGCCGGGCGGCGAGATGGCTACGTTCAAGTCGGATTTCATGCGGATCGTGCACGAGCGCGGCATGATTCACCAATGCAGCGACACCGCGCGTCTCGACGAGGTGCTGAGCACCGGCACGCGCACCGCCTACATCGGCTTCGACTGCACCGCCGACTCGCTGCACGTCGGCCACCTGCTGCAGATCATGCTGCTGCGCTGGTGGCAGAAGACCGGCCACCAGCCGATCGCCCTGATGGGTGGCGGCACGACCAAGGTGGGCGACCCCTCCGGTCGCGACGAGACCCGCCAGCTTCTCACCACCGAGGCAATCAACGCCAACATGGCGGAGATCAAGAAGAGCTTCTCCAACTACCTCACCTTCGGCAGCGGTCCGAAGGATGCCATCATGGCCAACAACGCCGACTGGCTCGACACGCTGCAGTACATTCCGCTGCTGCGCGACATCGGCCGGCACTTCTCGGTCAATCGCATGCTGACGATGGATTCGGTGAAGCTGCGCCTCGAGCGCGACCAGCCGCTCACCTTCCTCGAATTCAACTACATGATCCTGCAGTCCTACGATTATGTGGAGCTGTACCGGCGCCACAAGTGCATCGTGCAGATGGGCGGCTCGGACCAGTGGGGCAACATCATCATGGGCGCCGATCTCGGCCGCCGCGTCGAGGGCGCCGAGCTGTTCGCGCTGACCTCGCCGCTGCTCACGACCTCGTCGGGCGCCAAGATGGGCAAGACCGCGGCCGGCGCCGTGTGGCTCAATCCCGCGCGGCTCAGCCCCTACGAGTTCTGGCAATACTGGCGCAACACCGAGGACGACGACGTCGGCCGCTTCCTCAAGCTCTTCACCGACCTGGCCTTGCCCGAGATCGCCAGGCTCGAGGCGCTGCAGGGCCAGGAAATCAACGAGGCCAAGAAGGTCCTCGCCACCGAGATCACCACACTCGCCCATGGCCGTGATGCCGCCGTGCAGGCCGCCGAGACCGCGCGCCGCACCTTCGAGGAAGGCGCCAGGGCCGAGGCGCTGCCCACGGTCGACGTGGCGCGTGCCAAGCTCGCCGCCGGCATCGCCGCCTTCGAGCTTTTCCACGAGGCGGGCCTCGCCGACAGCCGCACCGAGGCACGCAAACTCATCAAGGGCGGTGGCGGACGGCTGAACGACCAGCCGATCGCGTCCGACGTCGCCATTGTCGGCGAAAAGGATCTCGACTCGTCCGGCACGCTGAAGCTCTCCGCCGGCCGCAAGCGCCACGTGCTGGTGCGCGCCCGTTAGGGTGTCGGCTGAACCGTGTCCGGCGCGGGCGTCCGGTCTCCCGACGAGGAGAAGAGCTCGCGCAGGCCACCCGGGGTGATCGCCGACATCATGTTGATGTCGGACTTGAGGTCGTCGAGCGGGCCTTCGAGCTTGTAGGAGATCGCAAACAGGCCGGCATCCTTGCCGCCCGTCAACAACGGCCCGAGCAGCGGCACGTTCGACAGCAGGTTGTTCAGCGCGAAGCCCGGCACGACCACGCCGCGCAGGCGGGCCGTGTCGTTGCCGAGATCGATCCAGCCTGCGGTCGTGAGCCCGATCGACTTGCCGCTGGTGCGCCCGTTGGTGATGTCGACACGGTCGCCGGTCTTGGCCATGCGCGCCTCCAGGCTGTCGAAGTTCTGCAGCGCGTTGCCGGCGCGACCGAGTCCGTCGATCGTCGAATTGAGCGAGCCGACATCGGCGCGCGGCGCCACCTTCTCGAGATGGTACGGTCCGAGGCGGATGATGCCGGTGAGGCGCGACTGCGGCGTCGAATCGTCGAAGCTTCCCTGGAAATTGAGGTCGCCGCCGACCAGCCCGTCGAGCCAACCCGCCTCTTTCAGCAACAGGCCGAAGTCGGGAACGAACAGCGCCACCGTGCGGCTGCGTCCGGCGGGCGTCACCTTGAACGCCGAGCCCTTGCCGGCGCCGAGCGCCAGATCGGCCGACGCCAGCCGCTCGCCCGCCATTTCGAGCCGGCCGCTCAACGCGCCGAGCGCGCCGCGCTGGACCAGGAGCTGGTCGAGCCTGACCGAAACCCTGGTGCTGCGCTCGGCCGCCGCGGCCGCTCCGTCCGGTTTGGTCGCGGCAAGGTCGTCGCGGCTCTTCAGCGCCTGGCGTATGCGCAGGAGTTCGAGCGATCGGCCCCGCAGCGCGACCTCGACGCCATTTCCGGCGCGCTTCCAGTCGAGCGCGATGTCGGACCGTCCGATCGAGAGCTTGCGCAGGTCGACCTGCTCGACCGCGGCGCCGTCACCGAAGCGGACCTGGCCCTTGGCGACAAGACCATTGCCCTGACCGTCGAAGTCGATCGAGGCGACCTTGGCGCCGGCCGCGAGCTTCACGCCGAGCTTCAACGTCCCCGCCGTGCCGGCGGGTTTGGTCCAGTCGAGCTGCTCGGCCGTCGCCCTGGCGCCCTTGAGGTCGAGCTTGGCCTGCACCTCGCTCGTGCCGTTCGCCTGCGTCTGGTACGACATCACGACGCCGACCGGCCCGGTGAGATAGGGTTCCGGCGTGGGAAAGCCCGCCTTGGCCATCAGCGCCGCGGGCACCGTGCCCTTCAACTCGTAGCGCTGCCGGTACGGCGCCTTGGGCGTGTAGATCTGGTGCCAGCCGATGTCGACGGCATTGCCGTCGAGCTTGCCCTGTCCCGACACGGTGAGCTGGTCATTGCCGTAGATCACGCGGCCGACCGCGTCGGTGAGATCGACGTCGCCCAGGACGTTCCTGAGCGCGAAGCCCGAGAGCGCCGCCTCCGCCCGGATGTCGATGTCGGCGACGGCGAGCGAGGCCAGCAGCGGGAAGTGAAGCGTGAGGTCGATCGCGGCATCGCCGTCGAGCCGCTTGGGGTCGAACAGCGCATCCTTCGGCAGGCCGAGCTTGGGCCGCGCCAGCAGCGCCTCGACCGCGGGCACCGGTCCGGCGATGGGCAGGTGGAGCGCCGCGGCCTGCTCGGAGGCGTCGAGACCGGTGAGATCGATCGTGGCGCCGGTCACGCCGAGGCCGACCGAAGTTCCACCCGCCACGTCGAAATGAAGCGTGCCGTTCTCGTATCGCGCCTTGCCCGAAACATTCTCGATCTCGGGCATGTGCGGCATGTAATGGATGCGCAGGCCGCGATATTCGAGGAAGCCGACCAGCCGGTCGACCTTGACGTGGGTGGGATCGTCGATCGGCGCATCGAACGCGAACTCCGCGCCGACATCGACCGTGCCGCCGGTCACGTTGGCCAGGGCCCACTCCCGGCCACCCTCGGCCAGGTCGAGCGGCCAGTATTCTCCCAGGCGGTCGACCGGAATCTGACGCACGTCGGCACGCCCGCTGAACGACTGGGTCTGCCCCGACTTGTGGCCGACGCCGGTGATCGCGACCTTCGCCGCCCCAAGGTCGATGTCGACGTGATCGATCGTGGCGGTCTTCGCCTCGGTGTCGAGGAAAGCCAGCGCATTCACCGAGCGCACGGCATGGGGCGCCGTCAGTATTCCCGGCAGGTTGAGCGTGCCCTTGCCGCCGTTCACCTCCATCCGCACCGAGCGAACCTCGCCATCGCCGCTGGCCTCGACGTTCAGCCGGCCGGACAGCGCGATGTCGACCCCGCGCAGGATCGCCACCTCGGGCGCGTAGTCGGCGAACATCAGGGGCTTCAACCCGTCGATCTTGGCCTCGACCGAAATACGGCTGCGGTCGCGCGCATAGACGCCCGACAACGCCACGTCGATCGGCTCGTCGCTGCCACCGCGCGAGAAGCGCGCCTCGGCACCGATGATCACGCCCGAGGCGTCGCGCTTGAGGCTGGCGCGCGCATTCGGCGCCGTCCAGACGATGCCGCTCGGAATGTCGTGCAGGGTGACGCGGGCGCGCTCGACCAGCACCGTGTCGAGCTGGCCGAGAATCGTCCGGTAGTTGGGCTCGGCCAGGAGCTGCTCGACCAGCAGCTCCATGACCTGGCTCTGGGAGTTGCCGTCCGTCTTGGCGAAGATGCGCTGCAGCATCCCGCCCTCGCGCGCGATCTCGGCATCGAGGCTGGGCTGCTCGACCACGATCGCGCTGGGCAGGAAATGGCCGCTAACGACGCTCCGGGCCTCGAACGAAAGCGCCACGTTGGGCGCCGTCGCCACTTCCCTCTTGTCGGCATCGGTGACATGCAGGCCCGAGAAAACCAGCCGCACCGGCTGGCTCACGCCGCTCCATTCGACGTAGACCCGGTCGGCCTGGACCTTCATCTTGCCGCCCGGCGTGTCGAATTCCTGGGCGATCCGCGACTTCAGGAAGTCGAGATCCACGGGGCCGCTCATCAATCGCAGAGACACCACCGCCACGAGCACAGCCACGGCGACGACGACGCCGATGACGAGGCGCTCGAGCACCCGATAGACTCTTCTCACCAAAGCCTTTACTTCCGCGTTCTTGACGATGGCGGCACGGGGGAACAAGCGTGCCGGCGATATTCAACAATTTAGCTGCCGCCGAACCGCATGTCTTGGCTTTCCGCCCGCTCCCTCCCCCGGCCGCACGACACGGCGCGACTTTCCGTGGCCTGGACCCGTTGGGCCGAAAAGGCCGCCCGCCCCGAAGAGCCGGCTGCAGTCGCGCTTCTCGACGCTCTGTTCGGCAACAGTCCGTATCTCGGCGAAGCCGCCCTGCTCAATCCCGATTTTGTGACCGATCTGTGGCGACGCGGACCTGACCCGGTCTTCGATGACATCGCCGCCGCCCTGGCCGCGACGCGGGAAGGCGCCGGGGCAGGCGACCCGCCGGCCGCGGTCGCCGCCACCTTGCGCAAGCTCAAGCGCCGGGCCGCCCTCACCATCGCCGTGGCCGACATCGCCGGCGCCTGGCCCCTGGAGAAGATCACCGGCGCGCTCAGCGCCTTCGCCTGCGGCTGTCTGCAGGCCCTGACCGACGCCATCCTGCTCCAGCTCGCGCGCGAGAGTGGGCTCGGCATCGGCAACGATCCCGACGCCGCGGCCTTCACCGTGCTCGGCATGGGCAAGCTCGGCGCGGGCGAGCTGAACTACTCCAGCGACATCGACCTGATCCTGCTCTACGACCGCGACACGCCCGCCCTGCGCGACGACGAACAGGCGTCGCGCCACCTCGTCCGCGGCGCCCGCCTGCTGGTCCAGCTCATGTCCGAGACGTCGGTCGACGGCTACATCTTCCGCACCGACCTCAGGCTGCGGCCCGATCCCGGCTCGACGCCGCTGGCCATGTCGGTCCAGGCGGCCGAGCTCTACTACGAGAGCGTCGGTCAGAACTGGGAACGCGCGGCGATGATCAAGGCACACACCGTCGCCGGCAACCGCGGCGTGGGCGAGGCGTTCCTCGCCTCCCTGCGGCCCTACATCTGGCGCAAGCATCTCGATTTCGCGGCGATCCACGACATCCACTCCATCAAGCGCCAGATCGACGCCCATCGCGGCGGCGGCACGGTCAAGGTGCTCGGCCACAACGTGAAGCTCGGCCGCGGCGGCATCCGCGAGATCGAGTTCTTCGCCCAGACCCAACAGCTGATCTTCGGCGGCCGCGACCCGTCGCTGCGGTCGCGCGGCACTTGCGAGACCTTGCGCGCGCTCACCGCGGCGGGCCATGTCGCGCGCCACGCGGCGGACGAGCTGATCGAGGCCTACGGTTTCCTGCGGCGCACCGAGCACCGCCTGCAGATGATCGATGACAAGCAGACCCACAGCGTGCCGGAGACGGAAGCCGGCGCCGCCGCACTGGCCACCTTCCTCGGCTATCCCGACTTCAAGGCCTTCGAGGCGGCCCTCCTGCAGCGCCTGCGCTGCGTCGAGGGCCACTACGCCCACCTGTTCGAGGAGGCGCCGAGCCTCGCCGGACCGGGCGGCAACCTGGTGTTCACCGGCACCGACGACGATCCGGGCACGCTCGAGACGCTGGCCGCGCTGGGCTTCAAGGATCCGTCGGCCGCCGCCGGCATCGTGCGGCGCTGGCATCACGGGCGCTACCGATCGACCACGTCGCCGCGCGCCCGCGAGCTGCTGACCGAGCTGATGCCGACCCTGCTGAAGGCGTTGGGCGACACCGCCGCACCCGACCAGGCGCTGCTCAACTTCGACCTGTTCCTGGCCAACCTGCCGGCCGGGGTGCAGCTCTTCTCGCTGTTCAAGGCCAACCCCGCGCTGATCGACCTCGTCGCGGCGATCATGGGCAGCGCGCCGCGCCTTGCCGCGCATCTCGCGCGCCGCACCGTGCTGCTCGACTCGGTGCTGTCGCCGGATTTCTATGCGCCGCTGCCGCCCGCTGCCGACATGACGGCCGAGCT
>Ga0070658_10001157_pt1 | contig 22507 bp, 23 predicted proteins | sample KBSC13metaG_FD_64664 | JGI IMG/M metagenome (GOLD analysis project Ga0070658, IMG submission 64664) | Corn rhizosphere microbial communities from Kellogg Biological Station, Michigan, USA - KBS C1-3 metaG | ecosystem: Host-associated > Plants > Roots > Rhizosphere > Soil ...
ACATCGAACACCCGCTTGTAGACATTGAAAAGGGTGTTCTCATAATTCTGCGGAAGCTTGACGATCGGCACACCCAGGTACTTCTCGAGGAGGACCTTCTCAGGAATGACGTTGTAGAGCTCGGACACGAGACGTACGCCGGCCTTTGTTGCCTGTGCCCTATCGATGATGTCGAGCAATGCCGAATGTGTGACGTCACTTTCAGCGATGATGATCTCGTCGATGCCGTACTGCTTCACGAGGTGCGGAAGGTCCTGCAGGGAGCCGACATTGGTCAACTCTCCAAAAATGCGGGTCCCTTCGTCCGTCGAGTCATTGACGAAGCCGACCACTTCGAAGCCGTGCGTCTCATCGTAAGCGATTTGAGCGGCAACCATTTTGGCCGTGCGCTCCTTGCCCACGATCAGTACCCGCCTGCGGAGTATCTTGCTGTTCGATGCGAGGGCGAAGACTCGCCTGAAGACAAGCGTGCGGAAAGCCATGATCAGCACAATGCTTATCCCCACGAAGAGGGCGAGCACCAGACGCGACTCGACGAAATCGAGCCGTTTAAAAACGAAGGTTATGAGAATGAGACCCAGCAGCCCGTAAAGCAGAGACTTGGCTATTGCGAGGAGCTGCGAGCCAAAGGACATGAAAAGGTCCAGCTTATAAAGGCCGAAGTGCTGGAAGATAACGACCCAAACGAGAGAGTAGGTCAGGATGAGAGCTCCCTGAGTTCTGACCAGCGGGCGCGAGAGCAGATCAGTTAGGCCGACCCCGTAAAATCTGATAAGGATCGCGGCTACCCAGGACGCAAGCAGCAGAGCATAGTCGCATCCGCCGAGGATCCATTTGTACGCGGGATACTGCTTCAGCATTAGAGAAATCTCTCGATCTCGGCTATTACAAACTTCTCGACACGGTCGGTCAAGGGCTCAAACGACGTTCGGTCCCTATGCTCGAGCCGGATCCTCGAGATGTCGCGGGCATCCCGGATGAACGTGATCCCGCCCTCCATCTCCATCCGGCGATCGAGCGCCCCTTGTCTGCCGGCAAAGATGCTGTAAACCGGCACACCCAGAAGAGCAGCCTCCCGATTCATCGTGCCGCCGCCGGAGATCAAGAGATCGGAGGCGTATGCGAGCTGGAGCCCGTCAACCACGGTGTTGAGAACTACACACTTCTGGCCTGCGTCCGGGATCTGCGCCAGACGCCTGTTGATCTGCTCCGCCTGTTCCCGCGTCCTCGGCACGACCACGGTCAATACTCGTTCCGCGTTGAGCAAAAAGTGAAGCAGGTCGTCGAGCAGTACCTCGCTCTTATCTGAGTGGTAGTTCGCGGTGGTCGCCGGGGGGCGAAGAGCTACCAAGATCTTTTTTGTGTCGGAGTGACCATGGTCGGTAAGGAATTGCTCACGGAAGCCATCGTCGGGGCAAAAACTGTTGACGTAAAGCTCCTCCTTCAGACCCGGATACTTGACCCGCTTTTCAACCGCCAAGCTGATCTCATCGAGCACGGAGTCCGGGATCCCGTCAGGTATAAGCACCTTGTCCGAGAACCGATTAAATATACGAGTCTCGGTGAACTCATAGTCGTACATCGTAAGCACCGGGATCTTGAGCCATCTGGCTGCCATGACCAACGCTCTCGAACCGTGGCTGACCGCCGCTGAGATGGTCTCGTCCTGTCGCTTGATGAAATTGATCAGCTGCCTGGAGCGGACGAGTAAGCCACGCAATTTATCGACTCGGCTCTTGCCGTAATGCCGGCCGATCACCGTGTATGTGCCTGCGAAACCTGCAAGGTCAAGCAATTCCAAGGTCTGCGAATGATCTCGTGCGGTGAGGATCACCCGCACACCCGCATCGCGAAGGTGCCGGACGATAGGTACAAAGAGGGGAACGTGCGGCGAGTTATCGAGATCTATCCAGATCGTGGGCACGTTCGATCATTCCCCAATAACGCGGTGCCTGTCGCTCGAGAGAGTAAGCGTCTCGCATACGTAGTCGATCTGTTCATTCGTCAGCTCGGCGTACATGGGCAGCGACAGGAGTTCGTTCATCTGAGAATACGCAACCGGCACGTCCTCCGGCTTGTAGCTTAGCGATGAGTACGCCTCCATAAACGGTATGGCCACCGGATAGTGAACCCCCGTATCGATACCTGCATCCTTCAGCTTTGCCGCAACTGTATCGCGGTCGGGCACGCGCACGACATACAGGTGGTAAGTGTGTGTGCGATCGCCAGGTGCGGTCGGGATCGGAAACTTGTCACGTAGGAGCTCGTTGTAGCGCGCGGCGTTGCGACGCCGGGAGTCGAGCCATGAATCGAGGCGCGGCAGCTTCACGGACAGAACCGCCGCCTGTATGCCGTCCATCCGGCTGTTGCGTCCGACAATGGTGTGCCGATTCTTCTCGTATTGGCCGTGGTTTGCGATGAGGCGAGCACGGTCGGCCGTTTCTTTGCTGTTTGTGACAATTGCACCCGCGTCGCCAAACGCACCAAGATTTTTCGAGGGATAAAAGCTGAATGTCGCTGCATCACCGAACGTGCCGACCTTTCGGCCCTTGTACAACGCACCGTGGGCCTGAGCGCAGTCTTCCACAAGTTTCAGATGGCGGCGTCCGCACACATCCAGGATCGCGTCCAACTCCGCTGGGAGCCCGTATAGATGTACAGCGATCACCGCCTTGGTCCTCTCCGTCACCAGTTCGTCGATCCTTGACGCGTCGATGTTGTACGTCACGGGATCGATGTCGGCGAACACAGGCCTCGCTCCCACGTTGGACACGCCCTCGGCGGTTGCGATGAAGGTGTTTGCCGGGAGTATCACCTCATCGCCCTTGCCGATCCCAAGGGCAGCGAGTGCGATCTCGATGGCGTCCGTGCCATTTGCAACTGCGACACAATGCTCCGCGCCGAGGTAAGCTGCGAACTCAGTCTCAAACTTTGCCCCACGTCCACCGGCGATGAATGCGGTATCGGTAATGGCACTCATTACGGCGCTGTTAAGCTCGTTTTCGAGGGAGAGATACTGTGCCTTCAGGTCGACGAACGGGACGTGCATGCAGATATTATGCTTCAGGCGTCAATAAACTCCCGCATCCAGAGTTCAAGTGTCAAAAGGAAGAAGACGTGCAGACTATAGTCGTCGCGGCCGCTTGCGTTGGCGGCGATAATGTTCCGAACAGCAGCAGGATCAAAGAGTCCTCTGCGTGCGACCTGCTCCTCCGAAAGCAACTCATTCACCATAGGTGCGAGCGAGCCGCGAAGCCATGAGCGTATCGGTGCACCGAATCCCGCTTTCTTTCGCCAAACCACATCTTTAGGCAGCAATTGTTCCGCGGCCTTCTTGAGCGCGTACTTTCTCTTGAGCCCCTTGATCTTGAGGCTGGATGGGATCCGGCAGGTGAGGTCCAGCATCTCTTTGTTGAGAAAGGGCACGCGGACCTCAAGGTTTGCGGCCATTGACGTACGGTCCGTTGTGTCCAGGTTCAGTGCCGGCATGAACGTCTTGAAGTCGACGTAGAGCAGACGGTTCAGTGGCGATGCATCACGAGACTTATCAAAATAGTGCCGGTGGTCCGCGTATGCGTCGATGTGAGCTGTATGCTTTGCTGTGTCCCCGGAGTAGAGGCTCTGCTTCATCTCGTCGGAGAAGTATGTGCCGAATCCCAGGTACCTCGCTTCGAAATCAAGTGCCGCACTACGAGCAAATTTCTTTGCGTTCCGCATCGGTGCGGTAAAGCGTCCCTTTCGGCCGCCGGGCATTACGGACTCAATGCTCTTCATCACAGGACGGCGGACGGCGGTGGGGACCGCATCCGTTATCGATGCAAGCTTCATCGCCATGTGCCGCGGATAACCGGCAAAGACCTCATCGCCCCCCATTCCCGAGAGCATCACTGTCTCTGTCCTACGAGCCTCTCGCGAGATCAGGTAGGACGGTATCGCCATATCGATGATCGGCGCTTCCTGGTGCCGCACCAGGAGAGGAAGCAGGTCGGCAAGCTCGGGTGTCAGCAGCGTCTCGTGGTAGTCGATGTCGAGTAGCTCTGCCACTCGGCGGGACCACTGCACATCGTCTGGAATGATGTCGTACTGGAGGTCCTCGGCAGAGATGCCGGTCGTATATGCGGAAACTCGACCCCGGGTGTGCCGCTTCATCAGGGCAACGATAGAGGATGAATCGACGCCGCCCGAGAGGAATGCTCCCACAGGCACGTCGGCCACCATCTCGAGCCCGGTGACCTTATCGAGAGTCTCAGCGGTCCGGGCGATCCAGTCCGTCTCCTTTCCATCTCTCTCCTCGAGAGAAAAGTCGAGGTCCCACCATTCGGCAACGGCGAGCCGCTGATCTTTCCAAATCGCGTAGTGGCCCGGCAGGAGCTGCTTGACTCCGGAGAACATCGTCCTCGGCGGCACCGGCCATAAAAACGTCAACGCCTGATGGAGCGACTCCGCGTCGAGTTCCGGTCGCAGAAGTCTGCTTGCGAGTATCGCCTTGATCTCTGAAGCGAAGGCGAAGCCGGCCGGCGTGTCTGCGTAGAAGAGCGGCTTAATGCCCGCACGGTCTCGCGCAAATGTGAGCTGCTTTTCGCGATCATCCCAGATCGCGAACGCGAACATACCGTTCAACCTATCGAGGCACTCGATCCCCCATTTCCGAAACGCCTTGAGGAGCACCTCGGTATCCGTGGCCGTCCTGAATGACTCGCCGCTCGATATCAGCTCCTGTCTGATCTCGACGTAGTTGTAGATCTCGCCGTTGAGGACGAGAGCAAATCGCCCGTCATCGCTGAGCATCGGCTGATGGCCTGCGGCGGACGTATCGATGATGGCAAGACGGCGGTGGCCGAGGCATGCTTTCCAGCTCTTTGAGCCGAAAGCTCCGGAAGCGTAGACACCCTCATCATCACGGCCGCGATGCTCGATCGCCGCCAGACACGCGGGCATCAGCGGTAGGGGATCGGGAGAAATGAGGCCGGCAATTCCGCACATTACTTCTTGTGTTTGAGAGTAGCCCAGAGATGCCAGCCAAGTAGACCGGACAGAGGCAGCCAACTCACCGGCAGCGGTGGGGCATGCATAAATTCCTTGTGCATCTCGGCGATCTCAAACTCGGGAAAGTCCTGCTCTATCGCACGCCGGTCGTATACCTTAGAGTACGGATTGAAAGGCCCGTCTGTGCTCACGTTAAGGAAATTCTCCATCGAGAGATAACGTGCAAGGCCGACTTTCCTTGCGTTATCGAGATGATCACCGTAGATCCCGCCCGCACTGCTGCCGGTGAGGTACAGCCCCGCGAGCCCGACGCGCCTCGCCACAGAAATGGCCGCCAGATAGTTGAGCGACCACTTAGCGTAGAGCATCACGATAAGCTTGCCCCCCGGCCTGAGCACACGAGCTATCTCCGCCGCCGCGGCCTTGATCTCGGGTATGTGATGAAGCACGCCATGACTGTAAACGATGTCGAATGCGGCACCATCAAACGGTAATTCAAGTGCACTCGCCTGTCTGACCGTTTCGTAGGGTAGCTGCTTAAGAGCAAAGCGCGTCTGGACCCTCTTTACGGACTCCTCGGTCAGGTCGATACCGGAGTAAATGCCCCCACGCCGGACGATCTGCTCCGCATCCGCTCCCTGGCCCAGACCGATCTCGAGTACCCTCTTTGCCTGCCAATCGACTCTGTCGAGGTTGGCCAGAATGTGACCTTCTTTTGAGTAACGATATTCATCGTAACGGTCAAAGAACCTCTCGTATTCATCCCGAGTGTCTGTGCTGAGATCGCCGACGAGATCCGCACCACACGGATGTGTCTGCCAAAAGTCCTGTATCGAGCTCTCGTTCATTCTCCCGAGCCAAACTCCAGGAGCCGTGCCAGAGCGTAAGCCATCCACGCCTGTCCCCATCGCATATGCGGCGTCTCGTCGACGAGAGCCCCGTTCACCCGGTAATAGAAAAAGCCGTCTGTATCAAGCATATTGCGACACGTCCAGGCGGCCACCTTGCGGGCCATTTTGACCTCGTTGATCTCGGCCAGTGTGGAGACCGCTACCGCTGCCGAATGAATATCGATGGGGTTGGTTTCGGCGTCGTAATACTTAGGCGCTCCGCTCTCCAGAAAGAAGTTTGATAGCCAATAGCCGACGCCTCTTTCGTACGACCTATACGCCGTATCGGTCCATCCGAGTTCGTCACCGATGCGCCGGATCGACAGGACAACATATGCGGTGTGAAAGTTATCGACCCAGCCCTGAGAAGCGCCGTCACCATATCCCCAGGCTCCGTCTTCCCTCTGCCGAGCTACGACAAGATTCATCGCCTTTGTTGCGAGCAGCTTGTGCCCCGGCTCATCTGAGCGCATCAGGCATTCGGCCGCCAGCAAACTCGCGTTGTATATGCAGCTTGTATCGAGCGGCGTGTAGCTGAAACAGACCTGCTCGTCAGTATCGACGCATCTATTCAGACTCGTGGCAACAAACCTCGCGATCTGCTGTACGGAAGTCGCGTGCGCCGGGTCTTCAAACACGTCCATGGCCTCTCTAAATGCCTGCGACGCAAATGCAGTGGGAACAATGGTCGGTGTCCCCTCAGGGGCAAAGAATACCCGGGACTGCCAATCGAAGTTGTAGCCGAAAGCAAGGGTACCATCACCTTTGATCCCATGGCTCATTAGCTGATCCAGCAGGAGGCGAGCATTCTTTTTATGCTCCTCAACTCTCGTCGCTCGAAAGCGCGACAGCTCAGCAAGAGCGAATAGGGCTAAGCCCTTAGCGTTTACACCACGGGGAATGCCAAGGACCGGCCGAAGGTTTACTGGTGACCGTTTGACGAGTTGAGTGACGAGTAGACGCGCAAGCGGAAACTTGTTTAGCGGAGTCGCTCGAAACCATCGACTGTTGAGCCCGTCAAAGGGGTCAGAACCGGCAAAAGAGCGTTCCGCAGCCCACGCAAAAAGGCGTTGGTAGATCCGCTCCAGATCGGGCACTGTCGAGCTCAAGTAATTGAGGTTACCACAAGGCCGGTACTTTGCCCTTTGGTGTCAAAACGGGCGATAATGAGCGTTTAGATGAAATTTATCTCGGACATCAGACTTCTCCTCACCGGCCTTTGGCTGGGAGCCGGTGTGTTCTTTATCGGAGTCGCACAAGCTGCATTCAGCGTACTCCCGGAGAGAGAATTGGCCGGGGCCGTCGTCGGCCGCAGTCTCTCCATAGTTGATTACGCGGGCCTGGCTATAGCCGTGCTGCTCATCGCAACGTCATTTGTCGGATCGGCCCGCGTGAGCAAACTGTGGCTCTGGGTGGAGCGTTTACTGCTCGTGATCATTGCCGCCGCATGTGCCGTTCAGGAGTTTGTTATCGGATTCTGGATGTCATCTATCCGGGCTCAGGCGGGCGGCCCGATAGACGCCATTGCGGCAGACAACCCGTTGAAGATCCGTTTTGATGAGCTGCACCAAAATTCCGTGTGGGTGCTGATGGTCGCGATGGCAGCGGCGTTGATCACGTTCTTCATCATCTCGAATCGCACCTTCGCAGCGGCAAAAGCTGATATCAAGAGCGATATTTACGATTTTTCGAAAGAGTTTAAGGTCTAAAACATGTACCAGGTACTCGAGAATTCCGACACTTTCAATACGCGCTTCGCCGGATGGCGGGGCGGGGTGGAGCTTGCACGATATCCGTGGGTGGAGAACAAGCACACGCCATTTACGCCTTTCCGCCGGGCACTGCCGCTGCTCAATCTCGGAGTAGTGTCGTCGGCCGGGGCATATATCGAGGGAATGGGCCCGTTTGACCTCGACGCAAAGGACGGTGATCTGAAGTTCCGGGAAATACCGATCGAGGTAGAGGCGGGCGACCTTCGCTATTCTGCGAAGGGCTACGATCCGGCGGGTGTACAAGAAGATCGCAATTGCCAGATCCCCGTAGACCGGTTGATCGAATATCGTTCGTCCGCAGTGATCGGCGATCTGAATAGCTGCTGGTGGTCACTCAGTCCGTGGATCCCCAATGCGGCGCGTGTTGCGGAGGAGCTTGGGCCAAAGATCGCCGAACGGATGAACCGCTACGACATACAGGCGGCTCTATTCATTCCCGCTTCACGGCTGTGTCACCAGACGCTCGGTATCATCGCCCGTGCGGTGGAGAATGCCGGTATTCCGACGATGACCATCTCCGTCGCTCCGCAGATCACCGACCGTGTCCGCCCGCCGCGCAGTGCCTATTACAATGGCGAATTTGGCTCCGTTGCAGGCACACCAAACTTCCCTCAGTACCAGATGCGCATCCTCGACGAGGCACTGCGTTGGACCGAGACATTCGACCAGCCGGGTTCGCGCAAGCTTACGGTTGACCTCGAGTCGCAGGTCGAGGCTGCTCGGGGCGAACGGTAAGAGAAAGATCCTCCTGATGGCGGCTCGGCGGTTTAACTATTCTGCCAGTGGCGGAGGGTCTCGGTCGGCCAGATCAGTTGAAGAATATTGATCACAAGGCTGTCGTGGATCGTCATAATAAGCGCGGTCTCGGTTAACACGAACACGGCTGCCGATCGCCAAAAACGTAACGCTCTCGCGAGCATAAATCCGCCTGCGCAGCACAGCACATCCGATAGTGAATTCACGATCGAGTCGCCGAAGTAGTTGAGGGAGATCGTTACCTCGCGATAGCGGTTGATGACATAAGCCGTATTCTCGATCGCCTCCCAGCAGCCCTCCACGCCAACTGCCATAAAGAGTCGCCACGCGATCGACACCCGCGGAAAGAGCAGCGTGAGTATGAAGAACTCCGTCATCCCGTGTAGCAAGTGCGTGAAGGAGTACGGGTCAATGACGTGCTGTGAGTTGTGCTGCGACATCACGACCCACGACCACGGGCTGAGGTCTCCCGCCGGACACCACCACGACCGGCCCTGCCAATCCTCTACGAGAGCGACCGCAAACAGGACAAAGGCACACGCGTAGAGCGGCGTACGCCAGCTTGTCGGATTTTCAACTGCGGTATCGACCATCTTCTACGGACGGAAATTGCGTAGTGCTGATGTGAAGTGTCGGATTAAGCCGTTGGTTCAGCGTGCCCGCTATAGCGCCGGCTCGACTCTTTGCCAGGTCGGCACGCGGCCCCTGGAACATCGAGTCGACCGTTTGGCAAAAGATCCGGACCCATCGGTCAAAGTGCCGAGGCTCCAGCCTCGCTTGTGCATGAAGATGTTGATGAACAATAAGCGGATTACCGAAGTACACAGGATGGGCAAAAAGCAGCCTTTCCCAAAAGTCGCCGATGATCGGCAGATGATGAGCAAGGTCAAGGTCGGTAAAATGGTGAGCGATCTCAGGATCGACCATAGCCTGCTCATAAAAACGGACGAGCAGGCGATCGATGTCATCGCGGTCCTCGATGTCGCGGCCGGTCATTCTGTCGAAACGGTCGTGTCGCCCTGTAAGGCCGCATGAAGGGTGTGCCAGCTAAGAGACGCACACTTAACACGAGCGGGAAACTCAAGCACGCCGGAGAATATCTTTAGCCGGCCGAGGTGTGTCTCCTCCGCCTCGGGATCGAGGCCGCCGGTAACCATCTCATGAAACTCGTTGAAGAGCTCCTCTGCCTCCTCCTTTGTACGTCCTTTCACCGCCTGCGTCATCATCGAAGCCGATGCCTTTGATATGGCGCAGCCCGATCCCTTGAAAGCAACATCCGTGACCGTGTCGCCCTCCATCTTTACGTACACACGAAGCGCGTCACCGCAGAGAGGATTGTTACCGTCTGCCGTTTGATCCGCATCCTCGATCTCCCGAAAGTTACGCGGGTTCTTGTTGTGCTCGAGGATCGTATCCTGATAAAGCTCGTTGAGTTCTGACATCTATTTCTGCAAGCTCGCGGTTAGGAATCTCTCAAGTTCGTCCGCGAGTCCCACCTGGAATAAAGCGGTGCCATGACCGCCTGACGAATAAACCTTTCTGACAGCGCTGAGATCTGCCGCACCAAGCGAACGAACGGCGTCTGCAGACTCCTTGTCATCCTCCGCGGCCGTCATAAACAACGGGCGATCACCGAACCGTTTCACCGCTGGCTCAGTCTGCATGTTGCCGAAGTAATTCAGACCCGGCGAGAGCAGCGCCACCGCGGCAACCTCGGGATGATCGGCCGCGTAAATGACGGCTAGACTGCTGCCATAAGATGCTCCGACGATCCCGACTCGTTTCGGATCTACGTTCTGCTGCTTCGTTAGATAACTGAATGCGGCGTCGACATCGCCGAGCATTCGCTTTACGTCCGCGTCGGTGCGGCCGGCAGCGAGGAGCGCACCGTTTGCACGTCGATTGGACTCGCCGAAACCGCGGCCATCGATCGCCAGGACCGCAAAGCCGCGCGGCTGCATTCTCGCCGCGAACTCATCATAAGAATGCCGGTCGCTATCCCACTGATGCAGAAGGAGGATCGCAGGCGAGTCCGGCCTGCCGGCCGCATAAAAGGAACCGACAAGCGGTGTACCGTCGATCGAATCTACCTCAACAGTCTTGTACGGTTTATCGCTCGGCGGCTGAGTTTCGGAATGTGGAGCTGCCTTTGGATCTGTGGCAGACGGCTGCGGGCGGCCCGTGCATGCGCAAGACGCCGCCACGATGACCAGCAATAAAAAGAAGCTCCGCGGCAAATGCATACGAAGCTTCTATTTTATCGCGTTTAGCTAGCTATCAGAATAGGCCGACGACATTCCCGTTCTCGTCGATATCTACATGCTCGGCCGCCGGATGCTCCGGCAGGGCCGGCATTGTCCGCATATCGCCGCAGATCGGGTAGATGAATCCTGCTCCAACACTGGCTCTCACCTCACGGATCGGAAGTACGAACCCGGTCGGTGCCCCCTTGAGCATAGGATCGTGGCTTAGGCTCAAATGCGTTTTAGCCATACAGATCGGCAGCCCGCCAAAGCCATTCGCCTCATAAGACGCGATCGAGGCATCAGCTCCCGGCGTATAGCTGACAGCTTCCGCGCCGTAGACCTTGGTGGCGATAGCCTCGATCTTCTGCTTGATCGTTTGCTCGAGCGGGTAAAGGAACTTGAATTCGCTCGGCTCCTCTGCGGCCGCGATAACCATCTCCGCAAGCTCGATCGCGCCCTTCCCGCCGTCGGCCCAATGAGTCGAAACGGCCGCGCCTAGCGCTCCTGCCTCAACAGCGATACGCTTCACAGCCTCGATCTCCTCAGGATGGTCGGTCTCGAAGGCATTAATAGCAACTACCGGTGTAACACCGTGGAGGCGAATGTTCTCGATCTGCTTCCGCAGGTTTGAGGCACCGGCCTCGACGTCGGCCACGTTGTTCTCGAGCATCTCGGGCGGTAGAGCTTTGCCGGCAACGATCCTGTATTTCCCTGAGTGTGACTTAAGGGCGCGTATCGTAGCCACAACGACAGCCGCGTCGGGAGTAAGGCCGCTGTAACGGCATTTGATGTTAAAGAATTTCTCCGCTCCGATATCCGCGCCAAAGCCGGATTCGGTCATCAGATAATCTGCCGTCTTGATCCCGATGAGGTCGGCCAGAATGCTGCTGTTGCCGTGAGCAACATTTGCGAAAGGACCGGCATGAACCAGTGCGGGCGTATTCTCGAGTGTCTGCAGCAGCGTCGGTCGAATAGCATCGCGCATCAGGACGGTCATCGCTCCCGCCGCCCCGATCTCTTCGGCCGTTACCGGCTTCTTATCGTGGGTAAGCCCGACAACGATGCGGCCAAAACGCTTTCGCATGTCCTGGAGCGACGTGGTCAACGCCAATATCGCCATCACCTCTGACGCGACCGTGATGTCGAATCCGGTCTCGCGCGGAATGCCGCCCTCCATCCGGCCGCCGAGTCCGATGATGATCTTTCTTAGAGCACGGTCGTTCGTGTCGACGACACGCTTCCAAGTGATGCTGTGGGGGTTGATGTTGAGCGGATTGCCTCGGAGCAGCTTGTTGTCGATCATCGCCGCAAGCAGGTTGTTCGCCGCAGTGACCGCGTGGATATCACCCGTGAGGTTCAGGTTAAAGGTCTCCATCGGCACGACCTGGGCATAGCCGCCGCCAGCCGCACCGCCCTTGATCCCGAAGGTCGGCCCCTGGGAAGGCTGCCTCAGCGAGACTACGGCCTTCTTGCCGAGGTGCTTCATTGCCTCGCCGAGGCCCACCAGTGTCGTCGATTTGCCCTCGCCGAGCGGCGTAGGCGTGATAGCGGAGATGTCGATGTACTTCGCGTTCGGCCGGTCTCTGAACTTCTCGAGACAGTCGAGACGGACCTTTGCCACATACGGGCTGCCGTAGATGTCGAGGTCATCGGGGCCGAGGCCGAGCTGCTCGGCTACCTCGATGATCGGTTTGAGTTTGGCGTGCTGAGCGATGTAGAGATCCGAGTGCATATCATGCATAACGAATTCATTCTCTGCCCCGCCCCTGCCGATCGGATGTGATTTCGCTCACATCTATGCGAAGATCTCGATCACCTTCTGGATACCCTCAGCGAGCTTGTCCACCTCTTCACGAGTGTTGTAAAAAGCGAACGAGGCGCGTGCGGTCGCGGGAACACAAAAGTGCTTCATCACGGGTTGTGCGCAGTGGTGACCCGCCCGGATGGCAATACCCTGCTGGTCCAGTATCGTGCCGATATCATGCGGATGGACGTTTTCTATCGTGAATGACAGCACGCTCGCCTTTTCAGCGGCCGTTCCGACGATCGTGACACCGGGGATATCCGCGAGCCGCTGGGTCGCATAGCCGAGGAGCTCGTGCTCATGCTCCGACGCAGCATTAAAGTCGAGCGCATTAATGTAATCGATCGCTGCTCCGAGACCGATGCCCGCGGCGATCGCCGGCGTGCCGGCCTCGAACTTCGCTGGCAGATCCGCCCATGTGGAGCCCTCAAAGGAAACCGTCTTGATCATGCTGCCGCCCGTCTGGTACGGCGGCATAGCATCGAGCCACTTACGCTTGCCGTAAACGATCCCGCTACCTGTCGGCGCATACATCTTGTGCCCTGAGAAGACAAAAAAGTCCGCGTCGAGGTCCTGCACATCGACCGGGAAATGCGGCACGCTCTGAGCACCGTCTACGCAAACGGGCACACCAAACTTATGGGCCGTAGCGATGATGTCTTTGACCGGGTTTATGGTGCCGAGTGAGTTGGAGACGTGACTTACAGCGACCATCCTGGTGCGCTCGTTGAGCATATTCTCGTACTCGTCGATGATCAGCTCGCCGCGATCATTGATCGGGATCACCTTGATCGTCGCGCCACGCTCCTCTGCCATCACCTGCCAGGGGATGATGTTAGAGTGGTGCTCCATCTCAGAGATCAGGATCTCGTCGCCCTCATTCACGAACGCCTTCCCATACGAGTGGGCGATAAGGTTGATGCCCTCGGTACAGCCACGCACAAAGATACACTCACGCACATCAGGAGCATTGATAAAGCGTTTGACCTTTTCTCTCGCGGCCTCGTAGGCGGTGGTCGCGTGCTGTGAAAGGTAGTGCACGCCGCGGTGAATGTTCGAATGCTCCTCGCGGAGATACTTAGACCCGCGGTCGATCACGACCTGGGGGACCTGCGACGAAGCCGCGTTATCGAGATACACGAGCGGCTTGCCGTTCACCTGTTGCGAGAGAACGGGGAAGTCCTGCCTTGCCTTATCAACATCCCAGGAACTCGCCGCCGATAACACAGAGGCATCCGCCCGTCGTTCACCCACCGCCGCCTTACCTTCGTTTGCCATGTATAACTCTCTGATGTCTGTGGCTATATCTTCGCGTTCAGCCGATTCAACACCGTCGCATCGAGCTCTGCCTTGATCGACTCGATACCGATCTTGTTGACGATCTCCTCGGCAAACCCGTAGGTCAGGAGATTGCGCGCGAGGTTCTCCGGCAGGCCGCGGGTGAGGAGGTAAAAAAGTTCCTCTTCCTCAAGCTGCCCGACGGTTGCACCGTGGGCGCATTTTACGTCGTCGTTAAAGATCTCAAGTTGAGGTTTTGTATCTACGCGAGCGTCGTTCGAGAGTAGAAGGTTCTTGTTCGACTGCTGCGCGTCGGTGCCGCTGGCGTTTTCGCGAACGAAAACTTTCCCGTTGAATACACCGCGCGACTTGTCATTAAGGACACCCTTGTACGACTGGTGCGAAGTGCAGTTGGGGACCATATGGTCGATGATCGAATGCGTGTCGTGGTGCTGTGTGCCGCCAAGCATATAGAGCCCGTCGACCAGCGCCTCGCCGCCCTCCGCGGTGAATTTCAGATCGATATCGTGCCGCGACAGAGCAGCCCCGAGGTTTATGTTGGTTGAGTCGTAGCGGCTGCCGCGACCGAGCAAGACCTCGGTGACACCGTAGTTAACGGCGTCCGCCGAGTCCCGTTGAACGCGGTAATGGGTAATGTTTGCGTTCTCGGCGACGAATACCTGTACAGCCGAGTTCGTAAATGCCGCGGCCCGCGCGGAATACGTCTCAACGATCGTCGCCTTGCAGCCTGCTCCGGCGAGCACGATGACGTGCGGGAATATTGCCTCGCCATCCACAGCCTCGAAATGCAGTTCGATAGGTTTTGGCAAACTCTCATCCGCGTCGATCCGGACCACGCGGTAAGCGCCGAATGCTTGGTTCAGTGCCGTGAATCCGTTTCGCTCAGCAGAGAACTGGTTGAGCAGATGAGCATCAACAAGATCGGAGCTCGAGCTGCCCACGGCCCACTGCCTTCCGCCTACCGTCCGTACATCGGTGTACTTCCAGTCCTCAAGTCTGGGCGTCGGCAAGCCCAGTTCCGCAAAGGCCTTGTAGCCGCGCTCGCGCGCGACCTTAATTTCAGGATCGGGCTCAAGCTCTATCAGCGAACGAAACTCGTCCGCGAAAGCTGTGTCTACTTGTAATGCTGTAGTGCTCATCAGCTTGCGTTAGAGGCTCCCTTCACCCAGTCGTAGCCCTTCTCTTCCAGCTCAAGAGCCAGCTCCTTACCGCCCTCTTTCACGATCTTGCCGCCTGCGAGAACGTGAACAAAATCCGGCTGAATGTAGTTGAGCAGTCGCTGGTAATGCGTCACGAGGATGATCGCGTTGTCCGCAGAGCGGAGCTTGTTGACTCCCTCGGCTACTATGCGAAGTGCATCGATATCGAGGCCCGAATCGGTCTCGTCAAGGATCGCCAGCTTAGGAGCGAGCACCGCCATCTGCAGGATCTCGTTTCGCTTTTTCTCGCCGCCCGAGAACCCCTCATTGACCGAGCGCTTGAAGAAGGACGGGTCCATCTCCACGATCTTCGCCTTCTCTTTGAGATAGTCGTTGAACTCGAGCGGATCGAGCTCCTCGCCGCCCGTGTGCTTCATCTTCTCGTTGTATGCGAGACGCAGGAATTGCGAATTCGACACACCCGGCACCTCGACCGGATACTGGAACGCCATAAACACGCCCTCACGAGCGCGTTCGTCCGGCTCGAGCCCGAGGAGGTCCTTGCCGTCGAACGTGACGCTCCCCGAGATCACCTGATACGATGGGTGCCCCGCTAGCACTTTCGAGAGGGTGGACTTGCCGGACCCGTTCGGTCCCATTATCGCGTGCACCTCGCCCGCGTTGACCACGAGGTTCAACCCTTTGAGGATCTCCTTATCTTCGATACCTGCGTGCAGGTCTTTCACTTCTAAAAGCATCTTGTTTCAGTGGAGCCGCGGGGCTCCGTTACAACCAATAAACCTCAGATCTCGCCCCAGGGATACGCAGGATGTAGCATTCGGCAAAAGCGTCGCAGATCGCGTGCTTTTCGCTCCCTACTCGTGCAGGAGCTTTTCCATCTCGATCCCCGGCACATCGAACCATTCCTCAGCCGGTGTGTCGCGGACCCATTTGTATCCGTGCTTCTCGTACAGTGCGCATGCCCCGAGCTCCGCCGGCAGCGTGTATAAAAAGATCCGCCGAACACCCGTCCCCGCCGCATACTCATGCAAAGCATCGAGCATCGTATGGCTCACGCCGCACCCCTGGAACTCCGGCAACACAGCCATGCTGCGAACGTACAGGCCCTCAGCCTCAGGCCTCAGCGACACGGTTCCGACGACCCTGCCGTCAGCCTCTGCCACCCACATCGCACCTTCAGCAAAACGACCTCTCACCCGCTCCTCGTCCGGCGTGACATCTGCAAACCCATCTTCGGAATAACGCTCCCGGATCGCACCAAACGCCTCTCTGATCACCGACGAGATCTCGCTGGAGTCCTCAGGGCCAGCCAGGCGAACGCTAACAGTCTGCGGTGAGACTCTTTTTTTCTGGGGTGTCGACATCGATCTCTCCCTTTAAATAGAGCACCGCGTTGCCGCCGATCCGGACACGATCGCCCCGCAACTCGCAAAATAGCTCGCCCCCGCGCTTGGACACCTGGCGTGCATAGAGCTCATTTTTGCCCAACTGCTCCGCCCAATAGGGGATCAGGGTGCAATGGGCCGAACCCGTGACCGGGTCCTCATCCACACCGACGGACGGTGCGAAGAACCTCGACACAAAGTCCGAAGTATCGCCCGCCGCCGTCGCGATAACAGCATGTACACCAAGGTCTGAGATCGCACGAAAGTCGGGCCGTAAAGCGAGCACCTCGGCTTCGGTATCAAACACCGCGAGGTAGTCGCGCGACTTGAGTACTTTCTGCGGAATCCCGCCGAGAGCCTGACTGAGCCCCTCCGGCGCATCGGTCTCCTCAGCCGGACGGGACGGGAAATCGAGCGTCATCAACTCGCCCTCGCGAGTGACGCTGAGCGTGCCGCTTTTCGTCTCAAACCTGATCTCGTCGCCCGTGTGGCCGAGTTCATTCCACAGCACGTATGAGCTTGCGAGCGTCGCGTGGCCGCAAAGATCGATCTCGATCTCGGGCGTGAACCACTTCAGCCGGTAGCCGTCACCGTCCTTTACAAAGAACGCTGTCTCCGCCAGGTTGTTCTCCGCTGCGATCGCAAGCATCGTCTCGTCCGGCAGCCACTCTTCAAGCGGCACAACAGCCGCCGGATTCCCGTGGAAGGCCTCCCGTGTAAATGCGTCAACCTGGTAGATGCTCAGTTTCATAACTTACGCCAATGCGATCGCCTGTATCTCGATCTGCGTTCCAAAATGCAACTCCTTCACCGGAACGATCGCCCTCGCCGGCCGGTGGTCGCCCATCACGCGAGCGTAAACCTCATTGACCTTGCCCCACAGCTCCATGTCCGAAACGTAGATCGTCATCTGCAGCACGCGATCTAGGCTCGACCCCGTGGCTTTGAGCACATGCTCGACATTCCTTAACGCCAGCTCAGTCTGAGTCTCGATGTCACCCGCAAACGGCTCGCGCGTATCAAGCGTCATCGGCAGCTGCCCCGAGACGTAAACAACACCATGATGCTCAATACCGGGCGAATAATGGCCCTTCGGGGTAGGCTGGTCTGATGGCTGAACGACTTTCATAGAACTTTTCACCACAGAGCTCACAGAGGACACTGAGAAACCACTTGAAGATCTCCGTGCTGCTCTCTGTGAGCTCTGTGGTTCATATCTTCCTAACCAACTGATCCCTCAAGCTTCAACCCCAACAACTTCGTCGCCTCGACGGCGTACTCCATCGGCAGCTCCCGAAAGACCTCTTTGCAAAATCCGTTGATGATCAGCGAGACGGCGTCTTCTTGGGCGATGCCGCGCTGCTGTAGATAGAAGAGCTGCTCTTCGGAGATCTTTGACGTTGTCGCCTCGTGCTCGACCTTCGCGGTGTTGTTCATCACCTCGATATACGGAAAGGTATTCGCCTCCGACTTTCCGCCGATCAGCATCGAGTCGCACTGCGTGTAGTTACGCGCGCCCTCGGCCTTGGGCATGATCTTGACCAGGCCACGATACGAGTTGTTAGACTTACCCGCCGAGATTCCCTTTGAGATGATCGTCGACTTTGTGTTCTTGCCGAGGTGGATCATCTTTGTGCCCGTGTCGGCGATCTGGGCGTTGTTGGTGAGTGCGACGGAGTAGAATTCGCCGATCGAATTATCGCCCTGCAGGATCACGCTCGGATATTTCCACGTGATCGATGAACCCGTCTCGACCTGCGTCCACGAGATCTTAGAATTCACCCCTCGGCACGCACCGCGCTTTGTTACAAAGTTATAGATCCCGCCCTTTCCGGTCTCGTCGCCCGCGTACCAGTTCTGGACGGTCGAGTATTTGATCTCGGCGTCATCCAGCGCCACAAGCTCGACGACCGCGGCGTGAAGCTGGTTCGTGTCGAATTGCGGTGCCGTGCAGCCCTCGTTGTAGGCGACGTACCCGCCTTCCTCCGCGACGATCAGCGTCCGCTCAAACTGCCCCGACTCCTGCGTGTTGATACGGAAATACGTCGACAGCTCCATCGGGCAACGAACGCCTTTTGGGATGAACACAAAAGACCCGTCCGAGAACACAGCCGAGTTCAGAGCGGCGTAGTAGTTGTCATTTACCGGAACGACGGAGCCCAGGTACTTCTTGATCAGGTCCGGATACAGCTCGACAGCCTCACTAAAGGAGCAGAAGATAACCCCGGCCTCGCCGAGCTTCTTCTTGTAAGTTGTGGCCACCGATACAGAGTCGAATACCGCATCGACCGCCACATTCGCCAGCATCTTCTGCTCGCTGAGCGGAATGCCGAGCTTTTCAAAGGTCTTGATCAGCTCCGGATCGACCTCGTCCATCGAGGTTTTAGTAGGCTTTTGCCGCGGAGCTGCGTAGTAGGAGATGTTTTGGAAGTCGATCTCCGGGTATTCGAAGTTTGGCCAACGCTTAGGCTCCTCCATCTTGAGCCAGTTGCGGTATGCCTTGAGCCGGAATTCGAGCATCCACTCCGGCTCGTTCTTCTTGGACGAGATCAGGCGAATGGTGTCCTCGCTGAGCCCCTTCGGGATGACCTCAGTCTCAATATCCGTAACGAATCCGTACTTGTATTCCCGATTTGTGAGTAGTTCTGCTGCTGTCGACATGGTGCTTTTACCGGGTTAATTCCTCAACGGCTCGATAGTTCTATGTATCCCCTGGATCGAGTGAAACATCTCGTTCACGCTCACTTCGTTGCCTACCAGTTGGGCGAGGGTGATCTGCGAGAGAGCGTTCTCGACGATCTCGTGGAGACCGACGAGAACGGGCCTGATGCCGCAGTCTCCTTTGTGAATGCACGACTCGAGGACGCCCGTGTAGCTTTCGCAATGCTTGCTCAGCACATCCTGATCGAGCACACGGATGATCTCGCTCAACCGAATGTCCGCCGCAGGCCTCGCGAGGAAGTAGCCGCCCTTCGTACCACGCGTCGACTGAACAAATCCAGCCTTGTTCAAGAGCCACATCAGCTTGCCGGCATTCGCCGTCGATATGCCCTCACGTTCCGCGATCTGCGGGAGCGTCAGGCTCTCGCCATGCTGCAGCGATGCTAGCTGAACGAGGCATCTGAGGCCGTATTCCTCTTGTGCGGAGATCTTCATAAACCAACTTGCAGGCCGTGTTTACAAGAATAATCTCAAATCCTTACTTTTGAGTCAAGATTGAAGACACTCGCCCCAGAGGCACAGATCGCACAGGCCAGCGAGTGAGCGGGGACCCGAGCATCTCTACAAAATATCCTAGATTTGCCCGCGGTTGGGAGCCGGTCTCAGCGTTCCCTGCGGCTACATAAATCTCGAGAGGCGTTGAAGGATCGCTTCTCGCGACTGGGCCCCGACGATCCGGTCAGCCTCGCGGCCATTCTGAAAGACGATCATCGTGGGAATGCTCTGCACGCGAAAGCGTGAGGAGGTCATCGGGTTCGCGTCGACGTCGAGCTTGGCGATACGGACGCGGCCGCTTAGCTCCGCCGCGAGCTTATCGAGAATAGGAGCGACCATACGGCACGGGCCGCACCACGCGGCCCAAAAATCCACAAGCACCGGCAGTCGCGACTGCTCGACCTCTGATGCGAACGTGCCATCGGTCACCACCAGGGGCTTGACCTGAGCGGCTATCGGGGACTTGCACCGGCCGCAGACCGCACCGGGACGGGACGGGTCGACGCGGTTCGCGGCACCGCACTGCGGGCAGTTGATGACCTGTGTAGCGGCTGTCATATCTTCAATGATGCTGCGGGGCGGCTCCATTGTTGCCGCCGGGCTGTAGCGAACTTACGGGAATGAAGTTGAAATCCTGAATGCGCCAGTCTAGCGATTTCACCCTTTCGCCCGCGTCGCCGAGCTTCTCCAGGAGATGGTCCTCGTTATCCGGCACGACGAACGCCTCTCCCATGATCACGTCGCCGGACTCGCGAAGTCGAATGGACGAGTCCAGTACCCATCCGAGGCCGGCGATCTCGTGCTCGACCTTTTCGATCACGGGATCGAGCTCCTTCTCGCTGACATCGGTCGGCCGCATGTCCAGGAGCTGGAAGGCGGAGTTCTTCAGCCCGTCCCAGCCGTCGCGCAATATCTCGACCGAAATAAAGGCCGCCGCCGCCGAGTCGGCCCACCAGTATCCGAAGGCTATGCCCAAAATGCCGATGATCGCCGCCAACCCGGATAGCCAATCGCCTTTATTGACCATCGCGCTAATGTGGATCGATTTGTCGTGCAGCTTCTCGGCAACGGGTTCCTTCAGCCGTCCAAGGAAGAATGGCGGAATAGCACTGTAAAAAAGTGCTGCGATCATCAGCCAGCCGAGCCAGACGCGGCCGCCGAATAACTCGACCGTCGGTATCGTCGGGTGCTCGGCGATGATCAGCTTGTAAGCGGCGTCGCCCAGCATGTACAAGCCAAATCCGAACAGCGCGACCGACCCTGCCAAAAAGCCGACCTGCACCGTCCGTCGGTAACCGTAGTTAAAGTCTTCGTCCGGCTGCCAGTCGCGCGACTTGATCCCGATCAACACGGCGATGGAGGGCACGATCGACAGCAGGTCTTCGAGCCACAACGTCTTCATAGACTGCGAAGACCCCATAGTGACGCCGATCACCACGACTATCGAGAGCACGGCCGCTATCGACCAGATCTCATGACGCCAGGCCTCATCGATCAGATGACGCATGTCGCCGGGAATGTGAATTTCTCCACGCGGCTGCACGCTCATTGTCCGTTAGTTGCCTCAGTGAGTCTTGCTTCGATCTCGGGCCTGTTGTCAGCGAGGAATTGGTCGAGTCGCTTGATCAATTGGTTCTCACCGGGCGGCGTCGCAATGACCTCGGTCCCGGTGTAGGTGTCGGTCATGCCGACGTAACTTTTCCAAGGTGTGTCTTTCTTCAGGCCCCCTGCAACGAGGTCCATCTCGTAGTGCTCGAGCTGCTTCATCAGCTTTTGCTCGCCGCCCCACGTCCATACGGGATGTGCGTTCTGGCTCTCGGCAAAACTCTTGATCGCCTCCACCTCAACCCCTCGCGGCTCGTCGCCGTCGCGGACGACGAACGGCGGATTCTCGACCAGTCCTACGCGCAGTTCGTGCGTTTCAGCGATCCTCTGGACCGTTCCCTTCTGGTCCATCGGCAGGCTGTCGCAGGAGAAGCTCATCAAGCTTGGAAGCACGAAAATGACGAGTGAGTTGATGATCCAGCGCATAAGGTACTGCAGAGACGCTATTGGAGCCGTGTGGGAGGTCGGCTTCAAACTCTCAAACCTCTATGCCTCTATCTCAGCAGTTTGAAGTTCGTTCAGACGTAAGGTGTCGAACAAATGACACCGATAAACGCGCCGGAGAGAGGCCTCAGACGGGCATTTCCCTATCCGCGGGTCGATCTGCCGTTAATTTCGGGTGAACTTATTTCGTATCTTGACCGCTCTCTCGATCACATCTACGTTCTCGAGCACCTTGAGGCGAAGATCGTTGTCGAGTTTTGGGTTGTCGGCGAGGAACTTATTGACGATCGCAAGTGCCTGCTCGTCGCGCTGGCCGCTGAGCCAGGCTGAGAGCCAGTTGTTGATAAAGAAGATCTTGCGCGTGCGTTTGAGATTTGGCAGCTCTTGGAGTGCACGCTCGAGATACGGCTGCGACAGCTCCGGATGACTGATCGAGTTGAACGGCCCTATCGCGGCCTCGATCCAGCTTTCCGGAATGTCTTTGTTGTTGACGAAGTCATTCCAGAATTTCGCCCGGTTGTCAGCCGTGGCAAACGCCGCATGCGCCGCGTACGCGTACCGCTTTGCGTCGTCGCTAGTCTCGGTCTTCTCAAGCCCCGCCAACAGCTTCGCAGCGTCGGGGTCGCCAAGAACGATCAACCGTGTAACGATGTCGAACTTGTCTTTTGTCCTCAACTGGAGCTGTCGGCTCCCAGTCGGGCTCCCCTCCTTACCAAGGAGGGGTGTCGCCGCCTCGGCGACGGGGTGATTCTTTTGCGAGCCGAAAGCTTGTGCGAGCATCTGCTTCAACACCTCGCGCCCATGCTCCGTCGCCGCATTCGCCACGAACGCCCTGTAGAACGTGATCCTCTGCCCCGCCGTCGTCGCGTGCTGCATGCGATCAAGGAGGACGGCCTCAAGCTGTGTCCGTAGCCCGCACGTGAGTGAGGGCTCAACCTGAGAAC
>Ga0070658_10001158_pt1 | contig 22503 bp, 28 predicted proteins | sample KBSC13metaG_FD_64664 | JGI IMG/M metagenome (GOLD analysis project Ga0070658, IMG submission 64664) | Corn rhizosphere microbial communities from Kellogg Biological Station, Michigan, USA - KBS C1-3 metaG | ecosystem: Host-associated > Plants > Roots > Rhizosphere > Soil ...
GACTGGATGCCTGCGCATAGGATGGTTGCAGGCAGGCATTCCGGAGCCACACGCTCCAAGGTCGCAAATGCAACGTCCCCGCTGCCGGGAGACAAGGGAGCGGAACCGCGCCGGTCACACTTGCTTGCCTCAAGCCACAGGAAACGTGCGTCCGCGCGCCTTCACTCCCAACCCGTCATTCCCGCGCAGGCGGGAATCCATATTTCCCGAACCGTCAGGCTCCTGCCGCGCCCGCAAAGGCTTATGGATTCCCGCCTGCGCGGGAATGACGAACAGGGTTTTCCGTCATCCCAGCGAAAGCTGGGATCTCAGGAGGTAGAAGGACCACCCTCATCCACATCCCACCGTCATCCCGGACTTGATCCGGGATCCCGCTTCTTCCTTTTCTTCCTTCTCCTCACTTGGCCAAAAGACAGCGGGACCCCGGATCAGATCCGGGGTGACGAGTTTCACCACCCCGTCATTCCCGCGCAGGCGGGAATCCATATATCCCGAACCGTCAGGCTCCTGCCCCGCCCGCACAGGCTTATAGATTCCCGCCCGCGCCGGGATGACGATGGGAAGACATTGACCGCCCCTTGCGTCCCCCGCATCACCTCGCTAAACACTGAACCACATGGTTCAGTATGCCGCCGCCCGCCTCGACGCTTCCTTCGCCGCGCTGGCAGACGCCACGCGACGCGGCGTGCTGGAGCAGCTTGGCCGGGCCGAGGCCTCGATCACGGATCTCGCCGACCGGTTCCACATGACGCTCACCGGCATGAAGAAGCATGTCGGCGTGCTGGAGCGCGCGGGGCTGGTCGTCACGGAGAAGGTCGGGCGCGTGCGCACCTGCCGCCTCGGCCGGCTCGGCCTTGAGGAAGAGGCCGCCTGGATCGATCGCCACCGCCAGCTCTGGGACACGCGCTTCGATGCGCTGGACATGCTGGTTGCCGAACTGAAAGCGAAGGAGAGAGACGATGGGCTATAGTGAGAGCGACGCCGCTCCCAATGCGGGCGGCACCCGGGTCGAGCGGCAATCCGACCGCGAGCTCGTCGTCACGCGCACCTTCGATGCGCCGCCGCGGATCGTATTCGCCGCCTGGACCACGCCCGATCTGTTCATGCGCTGGTGGGCGCCCAAATCCTCGGGCGTGCCCATGCTCTCGTGCGAGATGGATGTCCGCACCGGCGGCGGCTATCGCGTCGAATTCGGCCACGATCCCGCGAGTGCGATGGCCTTCTACGGCAAATATCTGGAGGTCGTGCCCGATACGCGCCTGGTCTGGACCAACGAGGAAGGCCCGGAGGGCGCGGTCACCACGGTCACCTTCGAGGATAAGGGCGGCAAGACCCTGCTCGTCCTGCGCGAACTCTATCCCACCAAGGAAGCGCTCGACGAGTCCTTCGTCGGCATGGAAGGCGGTATGCCCGAACAGTTCGAACAGCTCGACGAGCTCCTCTCCACCCTTGAGGCCGACGCAGCCGGCGGCTGAGCCCCGGAAAGCCGGCGGCGCGTTCCGCAATAGTCGCGCCGCCACCGATACTTAAGCACCCCGCGCGCCTGCCGTTCTCCTTTCCGGGCGAACGGAAGGGCGGGGCGTATGCGTATCGGATTGCGGGCTATTGCGGCGGTGGCGTTCGCGCTTCTGGCCGTGCGCGCTGTCTGGGCAGCACCTGCGCCGACAATCCCGTCGATCGATACGCACGCCCTGCTCGATCAGCTCAACGCCGCCCGCTCCGATCCGCGTGGCTATGGCCGGGACCTGCGCCACTACCGCGCCTGGTTCGACGGCAACCTGCTCCACTATCCCGGCCTCGCTTACGATATCGCGACGGAGGAGGGCGTCGGCGTGGTCGATGAGACGATCGCCTATCTCGGCCGCCAGGCGCCGCTCGTGCAGCTCGAGCCCTCGGCCCTGCTGGCGCGCGCCGCCGCGGCGCATCTCGCCGATCAGGCGCGCACCGGCGGGCAGGGCCATCGCGGGAGCGACGGCAGCATGCCGGCCGATCGCGTCAGGCGGCTCGGCGGCGGCGCCTATGTCGCAGAGATCATCTCGTACGGCTCGGTCGACGCGGTCGACGCGATGCGCCAGCTCATCGTCGACGATGGCGTCGCCGATCGCGGCCACCGCGAGATCGTCTACAGCGCCGAGCTGCGCTTCGCCGGCGCCGCCTGCGGCCCCCATCCGGTCTACGGATCGATGTGCGTGATCGACCTCGGCGTCACCCCCGACGGCCGCTACCCCGCCGCCGGCGGCGGCGTCCGCCACGCGGCGCGCTAGGCGATCACGCGGCCGACCGTCTATCCCGCCGCTTGCAGAGGGGCGCGCAGGCGCTCGCCACCGTCGAACCGCAGGCCGTCGGCAAGATAGACAATCTCTCCTGCCACCGCCGCGTAGTCGGCCGAGTGGGTCGCCATGATGATGGTCGTCCCCCCGCGATTGAGCTGCCACAGGATTTGAAGCATCTGCGCGGCGGCGCGCGCGTCCAGATCGCCCGTGGGCTCGTCGGCCAGGAGGATGCGGGGCCTGCTCGCGATCGCGCGCGCAATCTCCACCCGGCGCTGCTGTCCGGCGGAAAGGGTCGGCACCGTGTGGGCGGCGCGATGGCCGATGCCGACGAAGTCCATCACCTCCTCGACCCGCATCCTGCATGTCTCGGATGAGAGTCCCCGATAGCGGACGCCCAGCGCCACATTGGCGCGCACATCCAGCGCGTCGATCAGCCGCGTCTCCTGGAAGATCAGGCTGCTCGTATGCCGGCGCAAGCGGGCGCGCGCCTGCTCCGGCATGCCCGCGACCTGCACGCCGCAATAGGCGAACGACCCCTGGGTCACATCGTCGATCAGGCCCAGCAGATGCAGCAGCGTCGACTTCCCGCTTCCGGATCGCCCGGCTAGCGCGACAAACGCGCCCTCCGCAATGTCGAGGTCGATCCCGCTCAACGCTTCGACCTCGGACCTTTGCGTGAAATACGTCTTCGACACACCGCGCAATGAAAGCATCGTCCCCCATCCATAACCGGCTGGCCTCCGGCCAACGTGCATGGACTGTGCCATCAGGCGCGCAGAGAGGCGCCGAGCCAAAAGGGCCCGATTCCGGCGAAAAACTGTCCGCCTACGGACATTGCGCCGAGCGCTTCCGGACAGCTTGGGGCGCGCCGACGCCCCGCCGCGGGCCAGTTCAGCCGAAGCGGATCGCCGTCCTCCGCCGCGCGCGCATCGCGCCGCCGATCAGGCCGAATCCGCTCAGCATCAGCGCCCAGCTCGCAGGCTCCGGAACCCCCGGCGACACGATCGGGAAGCTGGCAGTCCAATAGCCTGCGGTCGGATAGCCGGCATAAGGTGCGCCGCCATTCAGCGCGTTATATTGGTCGGCGACGCTGGTCAGCGGCTGGCCGCCCTGCGTGTAGGCGACCGCGTCGAACGTGATCGACAGGAAGGAATCGCTGAACAGCCCGCCCTGATAGCCGACCACGCCCAGCCCCTGGTTGACATCGTGATAGATCGGCGCGCCGGTCACCGGATCGACATAGGCCGCGGAGTCCAGTCCGATCGACGTCGGTGTGAAGCTGGTCAGGCTCAGCCCGGGATAGGCGAGCTGGATGTTGGTGATGTCCGAATAGAGGATCTTGCCGGCCAGCACCGACGCCAGCGGCACGTCGAACGAGGCCGTGGTCGGCTGGTCGACATGGCTGCCGAAGCCCTGGCTCGTGGTGGTCCAGCTATAGGTGACGACCTGCGCGCCGGCCGCGGGCGCGATCAGTACGAATGCGGCGAACAACAGCTTGTTCATTGCACGTCTCCCCGAAAGGAAAGCCGCGCCCGTAATGGCCCCACGGGCGCGGGAGAGGGGTAGAGAGACGGGTCAGCCGAAGCTGACCGCCGTCCGCGTGCGTCGGCGCCGGCCGAGGCCGATCGCGCCAAATCCGACGATCATCATCGCCCAGCTCGCCGGCTCGGGTGCCGAGGGCAGCACCGCCGTGTTGGAGAAGCGCCAGTTGACGATATCCTCATTCTCCCAGCCCGCGCCGCTGCTGCCGGTGAAGCCGACATAAGCGGTGTCGGTGCCCAGGATCGAGGAGAGGTCGAGCGGCACGTTGGTCAGCGCGTTGAAGGTCGTGCCCATCGCCGGATCGAACAGCGACACGTTGAGCGCGCTGCCGTCATAGCTGATCGTCGCGGTCCACAGATCGCCGTTGGACATGCAGCCCGCCGCGCTGTTCGGCGCCTGCGCGGGCGTACCGCCGGCAAAGCCGCACGATCCGTTGCCATAGACGTTGGTCCAGTTGGCGTTGGAGAGCGCGCCGCCAATGTCGAGCGACACATGGTTGCTGCTGTCCGGCTCGGCCGCGAACCAGCCGAGGCTGCCGGGATTGCCGTTATTGTAGGTGTCGAACTCGATCGCCAGGCTGTTGGGCACCCCCTGATAGCCCATGCCATAGCCGGCCGTGCCCAGCCCGCCCGGGTTGGCCGCCAGCACGAAGGTGATGCCGTCCGCCGGATCGACCCCGCCCGCGCCGGTGAAGCGGAACTGGAATTGCGTGCTGAACGTGTTGCCAGCGCCGAGCTGCACCGCCGATGTGCTGTAGGCGGCGCCCGCCTGGTTCCCCGCGGCGGGGATGATCCGCAGCACCCGGCCATCGGCGGTCGTGGTGGTGGTCGTGCTTCCCACCATCGTGAGCTGCGACGTGTCGGAGAAATCGGGATAGTTGAAGGAATCGGCCTTGGCCGGAGCGGCGCAGAGCGTGAGCGCGCCTGCGGAAGCCAAGCAAATATGACGGATCTTCATGGCAGTCCCCTGTCAAACTGCCCCCCGGTGCCCGGGGAATGACCATGACGGGACAAAAGAGTCAACGAGTCGTTTGTTAAAAACAACGGTCTTGTTCTTGTAATCATTTAGTCAATTGTTGGAAACCCGTTTCGGCAACGTAATATGCGGGAGCACGATCCGCCACTTGCTCCACGCGCGGCCAGCCGCCTAGGATCGGCGCGAGCGCGCCGTCAGGCGCCGCCAGGGGAAGATGCCGATGAAGCTCCGCTCGATCGCCGCCGCGCTGCTTCTCGCCGCGCAAATCCACGCCGCGCCGCCGATGGTCCCGCCGCCCGTGCCCGGCGCGCGCCCGGTCACCGTCCAGCATATCAAGGTGCACAGCCGCGCGCTCGAGGGCAATCTCGAAGGCGAAAGCGCGGATCGCGACGTCATCGTCTATCTGCCGCCCGATTATGCCACCAATCCGACGCGCCGCTATCCGGTCCTCTACGGCCTGCACGGCTACAACCTCACCGCCGAAGGCTTCGCCGGCTTGCTCAAGACGCCGCAGACCGCCGAGGGCGCCTTCGCCACCGGCACGCCCGGCATGATCATCGTCCTGCCGGACACGCAGACGCTGCATAACGGATCGATGTATTCCAGCTCGGTCACGACCGGCGATTGGGAAGGCTTCGTCACGCACGATCTGGTCGCCTATATCGACGCCCATTACCGCACGATCGCCGATCGACGGAGCCGCGGCCTGTTCGGCCATTCGATGGGCGGATACGGCACCACCCGCATCGGCATGAAATATCCGGACGTGTTCGGCGCGCTCTACATCATGAGCCCGTGCTGCATGTCCCCCCGTGGCGCGCCCCCGCCCGCGGCCGTCGCCGCGATGGAGGCGGTCAAGACGCGCGAGGACGCCGCCAAGCTGGACTTCATGGGGCACGCCACCTTCGCGGTCGCCACCGCCTGGTCGCCCAATCCGAACAAGCCGCCTTTCTATGCCGATCTGCCGTCACCGGCCGGCGCCCCCGACAATGGCGTGCTCGGCCGCTGGGCCGCCAACGCGCCGCTGTCGATGCTCGACCAATATATCTTCAACCTGCGGCACTATCGCGCGATCATGATCGACGTCGGCGATCAGGATGGGCTGCGCGTCGACACCAGAACGCTGCATGATCGGATGGCGGCGTCGGGCGTCGCCAATGATTTCGAAATCTACAGCGGTGACCATGGCAACGCCGTCGCCGACCGCATCCAGAACCACGTCCTGCCGTTCTTCGCGCGCACGCTTATCTTCAAGGCGGACGGGGCGAAGCGGAAGTAAGGCGATAGGCTCTCGGCCCGGCTTTCGCGCATCCCTCCCGGCGCCCGGGCGTTGCAGCCTTCTTCCCAGAGGAGAGGGACATGCCCGACACGGATGATGACGATCGCGCCCGGATCTACGGCGCGCCCGATCCCGATCAGCAGCAGCCGCCACCCGAACAGGGTTTGCGGGGCGAGCAGAGCGGCGCACGCGAGGGTCGCCCCGGCCTTGCCCATACCGAACGGATGCCCGACGGCCGCGAGATCCTGGTCGAAGAGGATTCCGGCACCGCCTTCGCCGAGGTGACCGGCCGCGCCGGTCGCGGGGAGGGGGCTGAATAGCCGCCCTGGGGCCCGGCCCTTCGCCTCCCGCCTGCGCGATCCGGCGGTAGCAAAGTCGCTCCGATAGGCGCATAATCGCGTGATGTGGGAAGGATCCGGCGCGATCCTTTAACCGTGCCGGATTGGGGTCGAAGGAGGCCTGCCATGATGGACACCATTGCTTCGGACGACATTGCGGACGTCGAACATCGCCTGATTTCTTCGAACCGGATCGAGGGCACGCCCGTGCTCGATCGCTATGCGAAGAAGATCGGCTCGGTCCATTCGCTCATGATCGGGAAGGAGGACGGCCAGGTCGCTTATGCGGTGCTCACCTTCGGCGGCTTCCTCGGCCTCGGCTCGCGCGCTTATCCGCTGCCCTGGTCGATGCTGACCTACAATCGGGACTATCGGGCTTATTGCGTCGATCTTCGCTACGAGGATATCGAGCAGGCGCCCTATATGACGCTCGACCAGGCCGATCGCCCGCAGACGACGGAAGAGCCCGCCTACCGCCATTGGGACCAATATATCTGACGGCGGGGCAGGGCTCAGGCCGACCCGTCGACAGGCCGGCCTAGCGCGCCAGCAATTCCCCGATGATCACGTCCAGATCGTCGCGCAGCTTGGTTACGCGGCCACGCATGTCGTGGCTGATCGCGCGCGAGGATTCGGCGTTGCGGGCAAGCTCGCAGATCCCGCCGCTGATCTGGCTCATCGACGTGTCCACCGCCACCGCCTGCTCGCGCGCGGCGGTCACGCTCGATCGGATGCCGCCGCTCGCCACGGCCTGCAGCGCAGCCGCGTCGGCCGCGGTCGCGATATGGTTGTGGATCTGGCGTAGCTGGGCATCGATCCGGCGGCTCAGATCGACGCTTTGATGCACCGCCTGCTGCACCGAGTTCACCCGCTGGTTGATCAATTGGGCCGACGCCTGCGTGTCCTGGGACAGCGCCTTGATCTCGCGGGCGACCACGGCAAAGCCCGCATTCTCCGCATGCGACCGCGCCGCCTCGATCGTCGCGTTGAGCGCAAGCAGGTTGGTCTGTTCGGCCACCCCCGCGATCATCGCGGTCGCCTCGCCGATCGTGGTCACATGGTGGAGCAGGCTGGTGTTCGCCTCCGCCGCCGCGGTCGAGGATTCGGCTGCGGACGATACCGCCGCGCGGGTCTTGGCGGTCTCGCCGCCGATCGACGCGCTCGCGACCGCCAGCCGATCCGTATTGAGCGCGATATCCTCCAGCGACCGCGCCGCCGCGCTCGTGCGCCGTACCACATCCTCCGCATGCTGTGCCTGGATCCGCGTCGATTCCGCTGCCAGATCGGTGCCCTCGTCCAGCCGGTCGGCCAACTTGGCCAGGTCGGGCAGCGTCCTCGCCAGCGTCGCGCGCAGCGACCGGCCCGCTTCGTGCGCGGCCTCGCGCAGCTCGCGGGCATGCTGTTCGCGTTCCTCCATCGCGCGCCGTGCCGCTTCGTCCGCGATCTGGCGCGATCGCTGCGCCGCGTCGAGGGCCCGTTCGGCCTCGGCCCGCAGCCGCTCCGCTTCCTGGGTGAGCGCGGCCTGCTGCGCGTTTCGGGCGATCAGCGCCTGTTCCTGTGAACGCAGGATGCGCACCAGCAGGGTGAACAGCATGGCGAGCGCCCCGACCGCCGCCAGCAATGCCGGTGCGATGTCCACCAATGCAGCATGTCCGGGCTTCTTCGACCGCCAGTTCAGCCACGCCACCGGGCTTCCAGTCGCATCCGGAAGCGGCATCGCGATCCCCGACCGTTCGGGGGACGTGCCGAGCGCGATCGGCTCCATCCCGAACCGCGCGCTCCATGTCCTGAGCAGCGGCGCTTCGATCGGATCGACATAGATCAGGTAGCGCAGCGCATCGCTCGGCACGCGCGCCTTGCCCTGCAGCGGCGTCACCGCCATCGCCCCGAACAGCGCCGGCCGCCCCTCATAGAGCCCGATGATGCCGATTCCCTGGGTCATCCGCGCGGCGCCGGCGCGGTCGTGCGGCAATCCACGCAGCAGCTGCGCGGTCGCGGCGGGCGCGGCCTGGCGGAGCGGCGGATCGATGGTGCCGTCAGCGCGCTGCGCGAACAAGGTGCGCCCGTGCCCGTCGACCACATAGGTGCGATAGGTTCCGCTCAGATTGGCAAAGGCCCATTTCGTGTCGAGCGCGCCGTAGAGATGCGCGACCGCATCGTCCCAGCGGGCCATTTCGAAAGCGCTCGACCGCTCCCGCGAGATCGCTTCGTCCAGGCTGGCTCTTACCGCTGCGATCTCCCCCCGCGCCGCATGCGCGTCGAGTTCGTGGACCAGGACCAGCATCATCACGCCGAACGTAAGCAATGTCACGCAAGCCAACGCGCTCAACAGCGCGGTACCGCTTCGCATCCCCTCGCGCGCGCGTCTTATTATCCGCTGACGCATGACCCTACTCCCCTGTCGCGATCCTGGCGGAGCATTGGTTAACAAGACTTAAAGCATGTCCCCCGTGTCGTACCGGGGTATGTGGGCGCGCGCCGCGCGTCCTCCGCGCGGGATTGGCGCTTTTCAGGGATGGGCCTCGGGCGGCGAAGCACCCGGGACCGCGGTCTCGACCTGCACTTCGGCGGTCCGGAACGCGGCATAGCTGCCATAGCTGGCGACGATGAAGGGCACACAATAGGTCAGCGCGACCTTCCACAACACGGGGTGGAGGCCATGCAGCAGTTCCGGCCCCTGGTTGATCGCATTGAGCGTCGTGCCGACCACGACCGCCACCGTCGCGGAGCGCCTGACCGCGGCCCCCGCGAAGGTCTTCTGTAACGCCGAACTACCCGCCACCATTCCTGCTTGCTGCCAGTCCTCGCGTCGATGGGCAATAGGCCTGAAGCGGTCGGCGCGAGCGAAGGGGCCTTCGCTTTTAGACGCCGCCGGCGGAACGCGGGCACATCCCGCCGGTTGTCAGCGGGAAGGAGATGATGCGATGGCCAATCTGTTGGGTGCGCTGATCGGGGCGGCGATCGATCGCGGAGACGGCGACAGCGGCATAAAGGGCGCGATCGTCGGCACCGTGGCCGAAAGCGCGATCCGCGCGCTCGCGCCGATCGCTGCCACCTGGGCGCTCGGTTGGGCCGTGCAATATGGCGTGCGCAAGGCCTGGCATGCGGCAACCGGCGCGGATCCCGTCAAAGCGCGCACGGGCGGTCTGCGCGCGCAGCCATCCTGACGGCCTCGGCTGGCTGCTAGGGTTGCGTTTCCTCCGCATCCGCTGCCGCGACCGCGTTGAGACAGGCCTGGCGCAATTGCTTGCGCAGCGTCGTCGAATTCCAGTGCGGCGATCCGCGCGAATAGCCCTCGGCATAAAGCGCGCGTTCGATCGTCTCGACCTTGGTGAAGGCGCCCGACCGCGCCATTTCGAACGCGCGCTCGATCAGGGGTTTGGGCGCGCCGGAGGGTTTCACGGGTCCGGTCATGCTGTCCGTCGTCGTCGCCCGGGCGGTCATTGGCCATGTCTCCAAAGCGCGCCCCCTCGCCCCTTGGAACCCAGTCTAGGAAAGTCGGCGACGCACTGCATTAACGCATATTAGACACGACCCGACGCCGCCGGTCGCGGGGACCGACGGCGCCCTCGTCAGACGCGGCCTTTAGAGCCCCGACAATTCTTGCAGGTGATGCTCCACCACCGGCACGATCTTCGCCGATGCGGCCTTCAGCGCGGGCGCGCTGCTGCCCGCCGCATTGTCCTTGTGCAACGCCAGCGCCTCCTGATGCGCCGCCTTTTGCTGCGCGATATAGAGCGTGTCGCGTGCGGCGCCGCTCGCTTGCTTGAGCGCCGCCAGATCGGCCGCCTGCTTGGGTTCCAGCGCCGGCGGTGTCGGCTTCAGGCCGGATTTGATCGCGGCCGCCTTCACGGCCGCGGTCGACGTCTGATGATCCTTGATCATCATCGTCGCGAACGCCCGCACCTTCGCGTTCTTGCTCGCGGTTTCGAGCTTGGATGCGCTGATTTCGTAGAGGTCCGACGCGCCCGCTTTCTTGACGAAGTCCGCGGGCGGAAGTGCGGCATGCGCCGCGCCGGCTGCCAGCATGCCGGCCAAAGCCAATGTCAGTGCCTTCATAAATCCCTCCTGTGCGATGGCTCGGCCATCGGGGCGGCTCAACGCCGGACGGGCGGTAACGTTCACCTCGCAGCGCGATTAATTCGCGACGTGGCGGAGCCCGCGGGTCGGCCGCTCGTTTGGACGGGTAAAGGAGACGATGGCATGTCCGATGATACCACCATGCGCCGCCCGCAGGATTCGAGCCGCATCGCGCTCGGCGAGGATTATGAAGTCCGCTACTGGACCGAAAAATTCGGAGTCAGCCGTGACGAGCTGGCAGAGGCGGTGAAGGCGGTCGGCAATAGCGCCGACGCCGTCGCCAGCCATCTCGGCAAATCGAAATAGGAAGAAGGTCGCCCGGCCCGGAGCCAGGACCGCCTCTGGCGGATTGATGCGCCATGCCGCGTCCGCTCAAGGTATTCCGTACGGCAATCGGTTTCCACGACGCTTATGTCGCCGCGCCGACGATGAAGGCTGCGCTGGCGGCATGGGGCGCGGAGCGTAACCTGTTCGCGAGCGGCCGCGCCGAACGCGTCACCGATCCCAAGCTGACAAAGGCGCCGCTCGCCAATCCGGGCAAGGTGATCAAGGTGCTGCGCGGCAGCGCGGCCGAGCAATATGCGGCGCTGGAGGCATCGGCACCCCGCCGTTCGCCGAAGCGCAGCCAGGGGGACGCAACGCCCGCCAAGCTCCCTCCGCGCCCCAGCCGCTCCGCGCTCGACCACGCCGAAAAGGCGCTCGTGGCCGCGCAGGCGCGCCACGCCAGGGCGATGGAAAAGCTCACCAGGCGCGAGGCCGCGTTGCGCGAGGAGCGCCACGCGCTGGCGCGGAAGCGCGACGAGGAGGTCGCCGCGCTCGAAGACGCGCGCGACCGCGCCAAGGACGCCTATGACGAGGCGATGCGCGACTGGCGCGGCTAGCGCTCAGACGGTGGCGTCGGTGAACGTCGCCGTCTCGGGCTTGGTCAGCCCGCCCGCCTTGAACTGCGCCAGCAATTCCGCCTTGCGCGCGCGTAGCCGGTCGCCAAGCTCGTCCATGTCGATCCCGGCCTTGCGCGCCTGGGAGAACATGCCTTCCAGCCGGCGCTCTTCCTCTTCGACATGGTGTTCGATCTGTTCGGACAGGACCTTCACCTTGGCGTCGTAAAATTCGTCGCTGGGCGCGCCCGCTTCGATCTCGGCGATCAGCACCTTGGCGCCGTCATGCTCGACATAGGCTTCCTTGATCAGGTCTTCCTCGATCTTGCCTTCGCAAGCCGGGTAGAAAATCTCCTCCTCGATCTGCGCGTGAACCGTCAGCTCCAGGCAGATCTGCAGCGCGATCTTCTGTTTGGCGCCCTCTCCCTTCGCATTTTCGAACTTCTCGAACAGGTCCTCCACCGTGCGGTGGTCCGCCTTCAGAAGTGCGATCGCATCCTGCTTTCCAACCATCGTTCCATCTCCTCGCTGGCGCTCTTCCGCAAGCAAGGTCCGGGCGCGGATATGGTTCCGTCCACGCGGCGCGCCCTAATCCAGATCAGGACGATTTTCGGTAGGTTCAGCGCCCGGCATGCCGGGCGGAAGCCGGTCCTATGCCGCCCGGCGTGCCTTTTCCACGGCCTTGCGGAGCACGCGCATCAGCTTCGGCGCCTCCGTCACCAGGCGTGCCTTGTCGAAGCAGGCAACGGCGCCTCTGCGCTTGGCCTCCTCCGATTCAGAGGAATCGTCACGGGTCGAGGAGGAGACGACCACGACTGGCGGATGATCGCTGCCCTGCAGCTCGTCGAGAAAGGCCAGGCCACCCGTTCCCGGCATCGCCAGGTCGAGCGTGATCACGTCGGGGCGGTGCTCGCGGATCAGCGTGCGCGCATGTTCAATATCGGACGCTGGGCCGACCAGCTCCCACGCGCCATCGTTTTCGAGCACGCTTTCGATGATCCCCCGAATAGTCAGGGAGTCGTCGATCACAAGGACGCTATGCCGTTTCATCGCCTGCGTAACCATTACTTAACCGGAACAGTTCCACCCGTCGGGTAGACTACACAAAGCACGGCGGCTTTGGGGGCGGGTTTAGTCCAGATCGGCGAGTTCTACCCATAATGGAGCATGATCGCTGCTCTTGTCCCAGCCGCGCACATGGCGATCGACCTGCGCATCCCTCATCCGCACCGCGGCGGCCGGGCTGAGCAGCAGGTGGTCGATGCGCAGGCCCGCGTCGCGACCATAGGCATTCCGGAGGTATTTCCAGAAGGTGTAGATCACCTCGGGATGGAAATGCCGCAGCGCGTCGGTCCAGCCGCGCGCGAGCAGGTCGGCATAGGCCGCGCGCGCCTCGGGCGCGAACAGGGCGTCGTCCAGCCAGCGTTCGGGAACATAGACGTCGCGCGGCGTGGGGATGATGTTGAAGTCGCCGGCCAGCACCACCGGCAGGCCCGCCGCCAGCAGATCGTCGGCATGCGCGGCCAGCCGGGCGATCCAGCGCATCTTGTAATCGAAGCGTGGGCCCGGCCGTGGATTGCCGTTGGGCAGATAAAGGCCGCCGACCAGGACGCCGTTCACCGCCGCCTCGATATAGCGGCTATGGCTGTCGTCCGGATCGCCGGGCAGGCCGCGGCGGGTCTCGATCGGTTGCTGTCCGCGCGCCAGGATCGCGACGCCGTTCCAGCGCGCCTGGCCATGCCAGATCGCGCCATAACCGGCCTGCTCGATCGCGCGGACCGGGAATTTCTCTTGCGGGGCCTTGAGCTCCTGGAGGCAGGCGACGTCGGGCCGCGTCTCCTCGAGCCAACGCAGCAGCACGGGCAGCCGTCCGTTGACGCCGTTCACATTGTAGGTCGCGATCCGCACGCGCTGCCCGACTTACGAGAGCGGCGATGGTTCCGCCCTTGACTTGCCGCCACCTAGCGCGGCGGGGAACCGTTTCGGCTCGCATGCGTCTGGCGCCGGGCCCCTCCCAACTTACATTCCGGACAATGACGACCAACGATCTTTCCTATCACGAAGCCCGCGCCGAAGAAGAATTGGCCCTCGCCCAGACCGCGACCAGCCCGGGTGCCGTCCGGGCCCATGTCGCGCTCGCGGAGATGCACCTCGATATCGTCTACCAGCCCGTCGCGCCCGCCGCGGCGGGGCAGGCGGATGGCAAGCCTGATCCGTTGATCGGGGCGTAAACCGGCTCCACGACGAGGTCGCGTGCGGCTGTGTCTGCTGTATAGCATGCGGCCCATATCAGCCCGCCGCACCTGTGGAGCATGCCGATGAATCCCTTTCCCGACGACATCTTCACCGAACCCAGCGACGTCGATCCCGATACGCTCGCCAATCTCGGTCCGCTGCGGCGGCTGGCGGGGCGATGGGAAGGGGAGGAAGGGATCGACATCAACCCCAAGGCGGACGGCCCCGAACGGCGCCCCTTCATCGAGCGGATCACGTTCGATCCGATCGATCCGCAGGCGAACGGGCCGCAGCTCTTGTACGGGCTGCGCTATCATATCCATATCACCACCCGCGAAGAGGATATCACCTTCCACGATCAGGTCGGCTATTGGCTATGGGAGCCGGCGACGGGGCTGGTCCTGCAGACGCTCGCCATCCCGCGCGGCCAGGTCGCGCTCGCATCGGGCCAGGCCGGGCCCGACGACGACCGCCTGACGCTGACCGCGACGCGCGGCGAGATGCAATATGGCATCTGTTCCACCGCTTTCCTGGAACACGCCTTCCGCACCGATTCCTACCGGATCGAGATCCTGTTCGACGGCGAGGATGCGTGGAGCTACGACATCAAGACGATGCTGATGGTGCGAGGCCGGACCGAATTGTTCGAGCATCACGACCGCAACCGGCTGAAGCGCATCGGGGCGGCAAAGCCCAACCCGCTGATGCAGATCATGGCGCGGCGCGCCGCCAGCACGACACCCGCCTGACCGCCGTCAGTCAGCGCTCAGACGAAGTCGCTCGACACGATCTGGGTTGCGGTCACCGCGTCCAGCCGGATCATCAGATCGGCATTGTCGGTGCCGCCCGAAGTGGACGCGAACAGATAGGTGTCGGCACCGACCTGGATCAGCGCCGCCTCCTGGAAACCCGCATGATCCGCCATCAGCGCGTTGGCTACAGTGACGGCGCCCGCCTGATCGGCGGCGCTGCCGATCAGCAGCGCGGCGGGCGCAAACGGGAGCCCGATATGATCGCTGCCGTGGGTGAAATCGGTGATCTCGTCGCGGATGCCGCCGCCGGCGTTCGAATCCGATCCGGCGAAACGGAATAGGTCCGCACCGACGCCACCGGTCAGCTTGTCGGACCCGAGGTCGCCGCCGAGCGTGTCGTTGCCGTCGCCACCCTGGATCTGGTCGTCGCCCTGGCCACCGCGCAACGAATCCGAGCCGGTACCGCCGTCGATCGTGTCGCTACCCAGATTGCCGTTGACGACGTCGTTGCCGTCGCCGCCGCTGATCTGGTCATTGTCGGCGCCGCCGTTGATCCGGTCGGCCTGCGCGCCACCGTCGATCGTGTCGTTGCCGGCATTGCCCTGCAGATAGTCGATCCCGTTGCCGCCGCTGATCGAGTCCGCATCGTCGCTGCCGCCGGTCGCGGACTGGCCGTAGAGATGGTCGTTGCCATCGCCGCCATCAATCGTGTCCGCGCCCACACCGCCGGTAATGATATCCGCCCCGCCATTGCCCCTGATGGAATCCGCGCCCTCATTGCCAGCCAGCAGCTCGTCGGCCGCGCCGCCCGACAGTGTATCCGCATGGGTGGATCCCAGCACCTGCTCGAAACCGATCAGCACGTCGATGCCGATCAAAGGATTGTTCGCATCGGTCGTCGCGACAACGCCATAGGGATTCAGGCTGTAATCGACGACATCATAGCCGGCGCCGCCATCGACATGGGTGCCTGTCCAGGTCCGGTAGACATAGTCGTCGCCCGACCCGCCATATACCCAACCACCCCCAGTGATCGTGTCGTTGCCATTGCCGCCATAGGCGGTGCTGCTGTTGTTGGAGGTGGTGTAGATCGTGTCGTTGCCATCGCCACCGTCGATGCCGATCAGAAAGGGGCTGGCACGGCCGTCGAGGAAGTCGTCTCCCGCCTCGCCATACATCATGCCGGTATAGCGGCCGGCTACGACATGGTCGTTTCCGGCGCCGGCAAATACGGGCGTGGGGTCGGAAGAGCCGATCGACTTGAAACCCCCGAGGTAGATGGTGTCGTCGTAATCGCTGCCCTGGATCCAGGCGATATTCTCGATGCCGGTGATGGTGCCGCCGCCAACCGTCTGCGTGGCCTGACTGAAATCGACGGTCACGCCCGTGGGCGCGCCTTTGAAGCTGATGTAGAGGAAGTCGCCCAGCTGACCATCGTCGCCGCCGTCGACACTGTCGCCATAGCCCGCGAAGATGATGTCGTCGCCCCCGCCACCGTGCACGGTGTCCGCGTCCGATCCGGTATCCAGGACGGGCGGCATGTAGAAATTGGTCAAATAGGGAAAGGTGTAGTTGGGCGTCACATCGCCGGTGAACAGCATGTCGGAGCCATCACCACCGTCGATCTGGTCGGCGCCGGCATTGCCCCCAATCGTATCGTTTTCGCCATTGCCCGATAGCGTGTCATTGCCACCATTGCCGACGATCGAATCCCGATCGACGCCGCCGGTGTAGATGTCGTCGCCACTGGAGCCGTTGAAATTCGCCACGCTCGATCCTTGTCTTCAGCCCGCCTGCGCGCCGGTGACGCTCAGAAGAAGTCGCTCGACGCGATCTGGTTCGCGTTCACGCCGTCCAGCTTGATCATCAGCTCGGCACTGTCGGTCGTGCCGGTTGCGGATGCGAACAGGTAGGTATCGGTGCCGACCTGGATCAGCGCTGCCTCGTGGTCGCCCGCATGCGCCGCCATCGCCGCATTCGCGGTAGCGATCGCGCTCGCCGCATTATTAGCGGTGCTGGTCACCAAGGCCAGCGGCAGAAACGGAAGCATGATATGGTCGGTGCCGTGCGTGAAGTCGGTAATCTCATCATGCGCGGTGCCGCTGGTGCCGGCGTCGGATCCAGCGATGCGGAACAGGTCTATTCCGGTGCCGCCGGTCAGCGTGTCTGCCCCCAGGTCGCCGCTCAGCGTGTCGTTGCCCTCCCCGCCCGTTATCTGATCGTTGCCCTGGCCGCCGCGTAAAGAATCCGATCCCGCGCCACCGTCGATCAGGTCGTTGCCGGTATTCCCGTTGACGACATCGCTGCCGTCGCCGCCGCTGATCCGGTCGTCGTCCGCGCCGCCATTGATGCGGTCAGCCTGCGCGCCGCCGTCTAGCGTATCGTTACCAGCATTGCCTTGAATGTAGTCAATCCCGTTTCCGCCGCTGATCGAGTCCGCGCCGTCGGGACCGCCATTGGCCGACTGGCCGTAAAGGTGGTCGTTGCCGTCGTTGCCGTTGAGCGTGTCTTGGCCATTACCGCCAAATAGCATGTCGGTGCCGCCGAACCCGTCGAGCAAGTCGTTGCCGTCCATTCCGCGGAGCGTCGTGTCCATGTTGCTGGCGACCAGATGATTGTCGAGCTCGTTGCCGCTAAGATCGACGATTGCTCCCGCTGCGGCGGATATCGTTTCCACCTGCTGGCCCGCACCCAATATCCAGGATGCGCTCGCGATCACCTGGTCCGTGCCGCTGTTGGCCCCTTCGGTCACCACGTCACCCGCATTGTCGACACGGAACGTGTCGTTGCCAGTGCCGCCATCCATCGTGTCTGCGCCGCTGCCGCCATCGAGCGTGTCGTTGCCGCCGCCACCGTTGAGATGATTGGCCAGGGCATTGCCGGAGATCGCATTGTCGGCGGCATTGCCAGTGCCCGATACGGCGGCTGATCCGCCAAGCAGGATCAGCTGCTCAAGATTGGCGCCCAGCGTATAGTCGATGCTGGATACGACCTCGTCGTTCGTGCCAGATCCGGTTTCGGTGATCACGTCGCCGGAATTGTCGACCCAGAACGTGTCTCCGCCCGCGCCGCCGATCATAGTGTCGGCGCCACCCCCGCCATTGAGTATATCTCCCTGATCGCTCGCAATCAGCGTATTGCCGAACGCGTTACCCGATATCGAGAGGCCGCCGGCGCTGGCAATTATCGTCTCGACATAATGTCCGTCTGTCGGCTGCCAATTGGTGCTGGCATAGACTGTGTCGTTACCGCCCCCGGCATTGTCCTCGTCCACGAAGTCCGACGGATTATCGACGTAATAGACGTCGTTGCCGAGGCCGCCGGCCATGCCGTCCGCACCTGTGCCGCCATCGAGCGTGTCGTTCCCGTAGCCACCATCGAGCGTGTCGTTGCCGGCGTTGCCGGAGAGCGTGTCGTTGCCGTCATCGCCCAGCAGGGCATCGCCAAGACTGCTGCCTGCAATCGTGTCCGCGTAGGTCGAGCCTTCGACCTGTTCGACATTCACCAGAACGTCGCCGCCCGGGCCGCTGCCTTCGCTTCCCGCGTTCGCGCCGAGCGTCACCGAAACGCCGCTCGTGAACTGGCCGTAATCGACCGTGTCGTAGCCGCTGCCGCCATCGAACCTGTCGCCAGCGATGCCGCTTACAAAAAGGTCGTTGCCTGCCTCGCCGCGGAAATCGACCGAACTGCCGCTCGCGATCACCATGTCGTTGCCGGCACCGGCGGCAATCGTCAGGAGCGAGGTTTGTGTGCTCACGGTGATCGTGTCGGCATAAGTCGAACCGGTCAAATGGGTCAGCGTCTCGATATTCTGAATAATGCCGCCGCCGAACGAATAGCCGCCCGGGCCAGTGATGCCCGAGAGGTCGATCGCCACGCCGCTTGCCGCTCCGGCTAAAGACAAACTCAGCGTATCATGGCCGTTGCCGCCATCCACATCGTCGCCGTAGCCGCTCCAGAGAATATCGTCCCCGCTACCGCCCGACAGCACGTCATGTTCGAGGCCGAGGTCATCGGCGGGCGTGCCGGTTACGCCGCTCGTGGTCGAGAAATTGCCCGAAACGAGCGTGTCGTTGTGAGCCCCGCCATTCAGGAAGTCGGCGCCGTCTCCGCCCGAAATGGTATTGCCGCCATAAGGGTTGCCCGCGGCGACCGCGTCGATCGTGTCATTGCCTGCATCCCCGCTGACCGGGCCTTGGTAATAGGTGGACTGCAGGATGATGTGATCATTGCCCGCGCCGCCGTGCACTTCGCCGTGCGCATAGATTGTGTCGTTGCCCGCGCCGCCATCCGCCACGGAGAAGGTGTTCGAATTGGTGTACAGGATGTCGTTGCCATCACCCCCGTCAACCCGCATGAGATACTGGCTGTTGCGGCCGTCGATTACGTCATCGCCTGCCTCGCCATAGATGGTGCCTGTATAATAATCGGCGACCACGTGGTCGTTGCCCGCACCGGCAAAGACTGCAGTGAAAGTGGCATACCCGCCCGCATTCCAGACCGTGATATTGTCGTCGTAATTGCTGCCCTGGACCCAGCTGACATATTCGATGCCAGTGATCGTCCCGCCGCCAACCGTCTGGGTCGGCTGGGTGAAATCCACCGTCACGCCGGATGGCGCGCCGAGGAAGCTTATATAGAGATAATCGCCGGCATAACCGTTGCCGCCGCCGTCGATATTGTCGCCAAAACCGGCATAGATTCGATCGTCGCCCGCACCGCCGTTCAGCGTGTCGACTTCGCTGCCGGTATCGAGAAGCGGGGGCGTCCCGCTATTATTGTAATAGGGCTGGCTGAAGGGTGGCGACAGATCGCCGCTGTAGAGCGTGTCGCTGCCGTCGCCGCCATCGATCCGGTCCGCGCCCGCGCCGCCTGCGATAGTGTCGCTGCCGTCATTGCCGGATAGCGTATCGTTGCCGCCATTGCCGAGGATGGAATCGGCATCGACGCCCCCCGTATAGATGTCGTTGCCGCTGGATCCGTTGAAGTTCGCCACGCTACCCTCGCTTCAGAATCGTCAAGCGGAGTCACGGCTACACGGCGCACAGCAATGCTCCACGGCAAGCCGTGGAGCGGGCGCGCCACGCCCATTCTCTCCTCTCTTGCACGGGCTAACAGCGCCAAACTACGCGTCAAGCTGGCGGCGGCCGAGATTGGAAGCAATTACAACCATTTCGCTTGCGATTTCCGCCCGCATGGCCATTCGGGTAGTACAGGCCGATGTGCAATGAATATGCCCGCCGCACCACGCCCGAACAGTTGCGCGCGGGCTGGGGTGCGACCGACGCGAAATTGCTCTTTCCCGAGGGCAGGTCGAACATGCCCGAGCTCGACAGCATCCGCATCACCGACATGAGCTTGATTCTGCGGGCGTCGACGGTCGAGCCGGGTGCGGCCGAGCTCGTTACGCGGCGCTGGAGCTGGCCCGCCCCCAGCGGCAAGCCCGTCTATAATTTCCGCTCCGACGGGCGCGAATTCGCGAACAAGGCGTCGAGCGGACGCTGCCTGATCCCGGCCGACGCCTTCTTCGAATATACCGATCCGCCCGCCGACGAGACGACCCCGCCCGACCTTTTCGGTGCGGTGAGCGCGGCAAAGCCCTCCAGAAAGCCACCCAAGGCCAAATGGGAATTCTCGATTCCCGGGCTCGACTGGTTCTGCATCGCCGGCCTGTGGCGCGCCGATCCCGTCGTCGGCGAGGCATGGACGATGCTGACCACCGAACCCGGCCCCGACATCGCGCCCTATCACGACCGCCAGATCGTGCTTCTGACCCCGCCCGATTATATGCCCTGGCTAAGCGGTGCGGCATCCGCTGTCGACCTGTGCAGGCCGCTTCCGGCGGGAATACTCGCGGTCAAACGGGTGCGGTAAGGTCCCTGATACGCCATTCGCCCCGTTGACGTCGCGCGCCGGCAGGCGCACCCCACCGCATCCGTTTCGTCGATATATCGACCCAAGGAGAAGACGATGCGCGCTTTGCCGATCCTGTTCGCCGCCGCCGTTGCGTTTCAACCGGCGGGCGCCGCCATCACCAAGTTCCAGACAGCGATGACCGGCGCCGCCGAGGTGCCTGGTCCCGGCGCTGAAAAAGCCATGGGCGAGGCGACCCTGAGCTTCGACAGCGAGAAGAACCAGGTCTGCTACATGCTCCACGCGATGGGAAGCGACGCGCCGACGATGGCCCATATCCACAAGGGCGCGGCCGGCGCGGCCGGCGGAGTCGTGGTGGCGTTGACCGCACCCGCCGACGGCATGTCGCAGGGTTGCGCGGCGGTCGCCCCCGACGTGCTGGCAGACATCGTCGCCCATCCGGCGGACTATTATGTGAACGTCCATTCGGCCGCCTTCCCCAAGGGGGCGATGCGCGGCCAGATCGGTAAATAACCGGAACTTGGGCAAAAGTTCGGGGGACAGCGCGGAGCTGCCCCCGGACCCGCGAAAAGCCGTTTCGGGCTTCAATCCGATCCGGATTCAAACCGGCCCCATCTTTCGCCTCGAGCATATATTTTTTACGTTTGAGCCTAGATAGATACCCCGGTCGGCGTCGCGATTTCCAATGGCGCCCCGGCGGAACGGGGTTGGCTAAGGCTCATGAATCATCTGTCACCCGAGGAGGTCGCGCACCTTCTCTCCTCGGTATCCGCGCTCTCCGCCCGCATGGGCTGCAGCTTCAGCGACGCGCTGCGGCATCTGATCGCGCTCGCTGAATCCGCCGATCCCGCGTCGCTGGGGGTTCCGCATGACCGGCGCGACTTCGCCCGCCGCCTGTTGCGCGTGCGCCAGCAGCGCAACGCGATCCTGGGCGCGGATAGTTTCCGCGATCCGGCATGGGATATGCTGCTCGATCTCTACGTACAGGATTCGGGCAATGCGGGAATGATGATCTCGGCGCTCTGCATCGCCTCCGGCGTGCCGCAGACCACGGCGCTCCGCTATATTTATCGCCTCGCCCAATTGGGGCTGGTGCGGATCACCGATCACCCGACCGACCAGCGCCGGACCATGGTCAGCCTGTCGGAAGATGCGCGGTCGCGGATAGAGCGGCTGCTCGACATGATGAAAAGCGGCGGCTGACAAAAAAAGGGTGGGGCCGAAGCGGCCCCACCCCCTGCGGATCGATCGGGAAGAAGATCAGCCCGCGACGGCTTTCGCCAGCTTGGCTTTGGGTGCCGGATAGGCGACCGCGATGCCGTTGAAGCTGCCGCGCACGAAGCCGTTCTTCACGTGCAGTTCGAAATCGGAATGGGTCGACAGGTCGCGGCCCTTGATGACCTTCACGCTGCCAACTTGATCGACCGTGCCCACGATCCGGTGGCCCTCCCAGGTGAAATCCAGCGGGGTGGCGGCGAGCGCCGGCGCGGCGATCGTTGCGGCGGCGAAAAGGGTGAGGACAAGCTTGGTCATGGCAATCTCCGTCTTGGGGGGTTTGCCTCTCGCAGGTCGATGTTTTGTTGTGCGGTGCAGCATAGGTGGCGAGCGGCCGGTGGCGAATGAAAAGGCGGCCCGTGCGGCTGCATCGCGCGCACGGGAACGCTGTCATTGTGCACGTCCACCTGATAGGGGCCGCGCCATGAATCGCCGTCGACGCCGGGGGACGGTCCTGGCGGCGCCCAAGGATGAGTATATGATGCGTCCGTATCCGGCTCTTGCCGCGCTGCTTGCTTTGTCGGGCTGCGCGATGAAGCCATTGAATTCGATCCCGCTGACCGGGACGTACGATCCGACCAATCCCTTCGCGAAGATGATCCGCGGCGAATTGAAGCCGGTGAAGGTCTATGAGACAGACCATGTGCTGGCCTTCATGGACCATGCGCCGGCCACGATCGGGCACATCCTGGTCATTTCCAAGGTCAGCCATGCGCGGACGCTGCTCGAGATGAATGCGCGCGACTATGACGAAGTGATGGCGGTCGTGCGCAAGGTCGCCCTGGCCGAGGTGAAGGCGCTCAATCTGAGGGGCTTCACCATCATCGAGAATAATGGCCTGGGCCAGTCGGTGCCGCACCTCCACGTCCACATCATCCCGCGCTACGGCAGCAAGCGCCTGCGCGAGATACCGAACAAGATCATGCCGGACGCGGAGCTGGAGGCGACCGCGGTCAAGATCCGCGCGGTGCTCGCGGAGATGGACGCGCATCCCGAATGAGC
>Ga0070658_10001159_pt1 | contig 22498 bp, 21 predicted proteins | sample KBSC13metaG_FD_64664 | JGI IMG/M metagenome (GOLD analysis project Ga0070658, IMG submission 64664) | Corn rhizosphere microbial communities from Kellogg Biological Station, Michigan, USA - KBS C1-3 metaG | ecosystem: Host-associated > Plants > Roots > Rhizosphere > Soil ...
GCGGGCTGCGCGAAGCTGTGGGCCGATCCGGGGATCGGGTTCGGCAAGCGCCTCGAGCACAACCTGGAGTTGCTGGGCGCGCTGCCCGAGCTGGTCACGGCGCTGGGCACCATGGCCGTCCCCCTGCTGGTGGGCGTGTCCCGGAAGGCCTTCATCGGGCACCTCACGGGGAAGCCGGCGCAGGCTCGCCAGTTCGGGACGGCGGCGGCGGTGGCTGCCTGCGTGCTGGGGGGCGCGGCGGCGGTGCGCGTCCACGACGTGGCGCAGATGCGCGACGTCGTCGCCGTGGCGGGGGCGATAGAAGCGGCGCGTGGGGAGCGGAACTTTCGGCTGGCCGGGGTTCCCGTTAGGCCGTCCCGCCAGATATGATCGCGCCCCTCACATGGGTCACGACGGCACGAGACGACTGTTTGGCACCGACGGCATCCGCGGGGTCGCGAACCAGGATCCCATGACCGCGGAGGTGGCGCTGCGCCTGGGCCGCGCGGTGGCGCGAAGGTTCCAGCATCCCAGCCGCCCCGGCCGCATCGTCATCGGCAAGGACACGCGGCTTTCGGGCTACATGCTGGAGAGCGCGCTGCAGGCGGGGATCGTGTCGGCGGGCGCCGACGTCATGCTGGTGGGCCCGCTGCCGACCCCCGGGATCGCGTTCATCACCTGGTCGATGCGGGCCGACGCCGGCGTGGTGATCAGCGCCTCGCACAACCCGTATCAGGACAACGGCATCAAGCTGTTCGCGGCCGACGGGTTCAAGCTGCCCGACGACGTCGAGCTGCAGCTGGAGCAGGACATGGAGGGGATGCTGGGCGAGCAGACCGGGACGCGCGGTAGCGAGCCGGCGGCGATCGGCAAGGCGGTCCGCATCGATCACGCCACCGGCCGTTACGTGCAGTTCCTGAAGAACGCGTTTCCCAAGGGACGAACCCTGGAGGGCGTGAAGATCGTGGTCGACTGCGCCAACGGCGCCGCCTACCACGTCGCGCCGCAGGTGTTCGAGGAGCTGGGCGCCGACGTCATCGCGCTGGGCGTGACGCCGAACGGCCGCAACATCAACGACCAGTGCGGCGCCATGCACCCGGCGCGGATGGCCGCCGAGGTGGTCCGCAGCGGCGCTGCGCTGGGCGTGGCCCTGGACGGCGACGCCGATCGCGTGATCCTGGTCGACGAGAAGGGTCGGATCGTCGACGGTGACCAGATCATGGCCCTGCTGGGCACGCGGCTGCTGGAGGCGGGCGCCCTGCCCGGGCGCACCGTGGTGGGCACGGTGATGTCGAACCTGGGCCTCGAGCGGGCTCTGGCCGACGCCGGCGCGAAGCTGGTCCGGGCGGCGGTCGGCGACCGCTACGTCGTCGAGGCCATGCGAGAGGGCGGCTTCCGCTTCGGAGGGGAGCAGTCGGGCCACCTGATCTTCCTGGATCACGCCACCACCGGCGACGGCACCCTGGCGGCGCTGCGGGTGCTGGACGTGATGGTCAGCGAGGGACGCCCGCTGTCGGAGATCGCGGGGAAGGCGATGGTGCGCTACCCGCAGGTGCTGGTGAACTTCGCGGTGGCCAACCGCCGCCCCCTCGAGGAGCTACCCGAGGTGGGGCGCGCCATCAGCTCGGTGGAAGGCGCGCTGGGCCCCGAGGGCCGGGTGGTGGTGCGCTACTCGGGGACCGAGCTGAAGGCGCGGGTGATGATCGAAGGCGCGGACGAAGGCGAGATCCGCGCCCACGCCGACGAGATCGCGCGCGTCATGCAGAGATGTCTGGGCGGCTGAACGGGCGCGCGGCGGGCGATATACTCCGCCGCGTGATGCCGCCGCGCCTGTACGTCAACATCGATCACGTCGCCACCCTGCGCCAGCAACGGGGCACGCGTTACCCCGATCCCATCGCCGCGGCCGTGCTGTGCGAGCAGGCCGGCGCCGAGGGGATCACCGCCCACCTGCGCGAGGACCGCCGTCACATCCAGGATCGCGACGTGCGGCTGCTGCGGCAGACGGTGCGCGGCGTGTTCAACCTGGAGATGGCGGCCACCGAGGAGATGCTGCGCATCGCGCTGGAGCTGCGCCCCGACTTCTGCACGCTGGTGCCCGAGAAGCGGGCCGAGCGCACCACGGAAGGGGGCCTGGACGTCGCCGCCGGCGGCATGCTGGAGCGGGTGGTGACCACGCTGCGCCAGGAGGGCGTCGGCGTGAGCCTGTTCATCGATCCCGAGCCGGCCGTGGTCGAGCGCGCGCAGAAGATGGGCGCGGGGACGGTCGAGCTGCACACGGGCTATTACTGCGACGCTCCGGCGCGCTCACCCGAGGCGGCCCGACAGCTGGCGCGCTTGCAGGTTGCGGCGCGGGCCGCCGGTGCGCAGGGCCTGCGCCTGGGCGCAGGGCATGGGCTGGACCAGTCGTCGGTCGGGCCGGTGGCCGCGCTGCCGCACCTCGAGGAGCTGAACATCGGCCACGGCCTGGTGGCGCGGGCGGTGATGGTGGGCATGGAGCGCGCGGTCACCGAGCTGCGGGCCGCCATCGCCGCCGGCGCGGCGATGCGGGAAGGCTAGGGCACCCTGTGATCGTCGGACTGGGACTGGACGTCATCCCCATCTCGCGGATCGCGGCGATGCTGGCGCGCTATGGTGCCCGGCTGGAGCAACGCCTGTTCACCGACGACGAGCGCGCTTATTGCCGGGGCCGCGGGGTGCCGGCGCAGCACTTTGCGGTCCGCTTCGCCGCGAAGGAGGCGCTGCTGAAGGCGATCGGCGCGCCGTCCGGCCTGCGCTGGCGTGAGATCGAGGTGCTACCCGGTCCTGGTGGCGCGCCCGAGCTGCGACTGACCGGCGCCGCCGCCGACGCGGCTTCCGCCCGGGGCGCCGTGCGCAGGCACGTCTCGCTGACACACGCGGGCGACGTGGCCGCCGCGGTGGTGGTGCTGGAGGGGGCATCATGAATTTTCCACCCGTGCTGTCCACGGCACAGATGCGCCGCTTCGACGCCGAGGCCGCGCGCACGACCGGCCTGCCCAGCCTGATCTTGATGGAGAACGCGGGCCGCGGCGTCGCCGAGGCGCTGCGGGTCAGGCGGCCGCCGCGTCCCGGACACCCCGTCGTCGTCTGCGTCGCCTGCGGCGCGGGGAACAATGGCGGAGACGGCTTCGTGGTGGCCCGGCATCTGGCAGCCGCGGCTTCAGGCCCCGGCGCTTACGACGTGCGGGTCTTGCTGGCCGTCGAGCGCGCCAAGCTGACTGGCGACGCCGCGGTGATGTTCCGCGCGCTGGAGGGGTTGGCGGGCCTCTCCGTTCACGAGTTCGCGCGCGCGGCGAAGGATGACTGGTCCCGGGCGCTGGCGGGCGCCGAGGTGATCGTTGATGCGCTGCTGGGCACGGGCCTGCGCGACGACGTGCGCGGGACCGTGGCCGCCGCCATCGAGGCCATCAACGGAGAGGCCGCCTTCACCATCGCCGTCGACGTGCCGTCCGGGTCGGACGCTGACACCGGACGACCGCGCGGGGCCGCGGTGCGCGCCGACCTGACCGTCACCATGGGCGCGCGCAAGCTGGGCCTGGCCGTGGAGCCGAGCGACGACTGGGGCGAGGTCCAGGTGGCAGAGCTGGGTGTCCCGATCGCCGTTCCCGACGGCACGGGCCCGGCCGCGTTCTGGGTGGATGAGCCGGGGGTGCGCGCGTTGCTGCCCGCGCGGGCGGGGACGGACTACAAGGGCGACGCCGGCCACCTGGTCTTGATCGCCGGCTCGCCGGGGAAGTCCGGATCGGCCTGGCTGTCGGCGCGCGCGGCGCTGCGCGCGGGGGCAGGGCTGGTCACGATCGCGTCCACCGCGGCGGGACAGGTCGCCCTGGATACGAAGGTCATCGAGGAGATGACGGCGCGCTACACCGACGGCGACGACGCCGACGCGGGCAGCTTCGCCGCCATCGAGGCGCTGCTGGCCCGCCCGCACGTGCGCGCGTTCGCGCTGGGGCCGGGGATTCCGACGGGCCCGGTCATGCGCGCGCTGGTGGAGCGGCTGGCGACGGAGGCGAAGGTGGCGCTGGTGATCGACGCCGACGGCCTGAACCTGCTGGGCGCTCGCGGGGCGGCGATCCTGGCGGCCGCGGCCGCGCCCCGGGTGGTGACGCCCCACCCGGGCGAGATGGCGCGGCTGGTGGGCCGAGGCACCGCCGAGGTCCAGCGGGCGCGCGCGGAGACGGCGCGGGCGTTCGCCGCCGCCAGCAAGGCCATCGTGGTGCTGAAGGGACCGCGCACGTTGATCGCCGCGCCGGACGGCGCGCTGTTCGTCAACCCCGCGGTCGAGCCGGCGCTGGGCACCGCCGGCAGCGGTGACGTCCTGACGGGCGTGATCAGCGCGCTGCTGGCGCAAGGGTTGGCGCCGCTCGACGCCGCCATCGCTGGCGTGTTCCTGCACGGGCGTGCCGGGGCGCTGGTGGGGCGGACGCACGGCGCGCCGGGCGCGATCGCCGGTGACCTTCCCGAGGCGGTCGCCAGCGCACGCCTCACCCTGGAAGCGGGCCGCTGAGGCGGCGCGCGGCCGGGCCACCGCCGCCCCGGCCGTCAGGGCTTGTAGGCGACCAGTGACTCGCGGCGCAGGCCACGCGCGCCCAGCTCGCCTGGACCGGGCAGGTCGGCGCTGACCCAGAACACCTCGAAGGCGCGGACCTTGCGCTCGGCCGGCCAGTCGGCCGTGCGGGTCAGGATGTAGTCGCGGAAACCGTCTCGGTAAGCGCGGTGGCGCTCCCAGGGAAAATAGTAGGTGTACTCGGACCAATCGTGGTCGTAGCGGCAGGGGCCTCCCAGCGGGGCCTGGAAGTCGGGCGGATTTCCGGTGAGCGGGTCGACGTGGCTGCCGTCGGCCAGCGTGGCGTCCACCACGATCATCCCGTCGTTGCGAGGGACGTCGGGGGCGAACATCGACCAGGTCTGATACACGCGCAGGTAGTAGAGGACATCGCCCATCCAGCCGGGCCGGTCTTTCAAGCGTTCGCTCATCACGGGGACGTTGTTTGCCAGCATCAGCTCGACGAACATCAGACCGGCCAGGCCTATCGAAGCCAGCTCGCGCGCCTCCAGGGCGAACCATTGCCAGCGGGTCCTGGCGCGGGCGACCGGTGCCGGGGTCGAGACGCTCTCGTCGGCGATGGCGCGGGCGCGGCCGCGGGCCAGCAGGTACGACCAGAAGGGCGTCAGGCGCGCCACGCTTCGTCCCAGCGCCGGCCGGTTCCGCAGTTTCTGCGCTCCGAAGCTGCGCAGCATCCGGAATTTCGCTTCCAGGATCCGCCAGTCGTCCTCGCCCAGCAACAGGAGCGAGAAGGTGAGCATCGCGTACGCGAATGGGCCCAGCGACATCAGGGACGCGATCCCCAGGTGAAAGGACCACATCCCCAGGATCAGCAGCCGGCGCAACGGTGTCTGCCACACCGGGCACAAGGCGAGAAACGGCGCCGACCACTCGAAAGCCAGCGTCCCCCGCGTCAGCAGGGGGCTGAACCAGGCCGGCTCGTGCGCGCGCATCACCCCGGCCAGCCAGGTATTGCGGCTGTTGAGCCAGAGGATGTAGTGAACCGCCGAGCCGTCTCGCCAGGTTTCGCCGCTCTTGTTCGCGGCGTTGAAGCCGTAGATCACAGCCAGTTGCAGCAGCAACGCCAGGCAAACGAAGGAAACGTGTCGGGGCGGGGACCCTTCGGCCGGCGTGCCGCCGTGGGCGAGCAGCCGTTGCCGGCGCATCCAGGCGTCGACCGAGAACCGCGCCCCAAGGGGCAGGAACGCAGTCCATACGGCGATCGCGCTGCAGGCGAAGGAGCCGCCGTCCTGCAACAGCAGATTGCGATTCTGGATGGAGATGAAGCAGATCAGGGCCAGCACCTGCATCACCCGGGTCCGCCAGCCGATCGTGTACAGCGTGTAGACGACCAGGATCGCCGCGAAGGCCACCGCCACCTCGCCTGGCCGGGAGAACGCGAACAGCAGCGACCAGACCCGGGCCTGGATGGGGGCGAACAGCGCGAAGTGGTTCGTCAGCACGCCGTCGTTGCTGAAGAACGTGGTCAGGTTCCCGCCGGTCGCGTGATCGATCAGGTTCGCCATCAGGCACAGCCCGAACGCGATCCGGAACAGCCCCAGCGTCCGCAGGTCGATGGACAGCCATCGATCGCGGGCAAACGCCCATACCCGTGCAAGCACGCCAAACCCCATTGCACCCCCCGTGCCGCCTCTCCGTAGGAGAGGACGCCGCCATTTTAACCCCTCCGGGGGCGCGCACACACAGCTCCTCAGTAAGCGGACCCTCCATCGCGTCGAGGGCCGCCGGGCTCCGCCCGGCCGCCCTCATCGCGGGAGGGTTTGGGAACCCTCCCAGGGTTCCCATCGAGATGATCCCCATGGATCGCGTCGAGGGCTGCCGGGCTTCGCCCGGCCGCCCTCATCGCGGGAGGGTTTGGGAACCCTTTCAGGGTTCCCATCACAAACGACGAGATCGCGACAGGCCTGTCGGGGTTGTATGATTTATTCATGACGCGCGAAACGATCGTCCAGATCTGGGAGTCCGAAGGAATCAAGCCCACGGGCCACACCATCGCGATCCGCGACGACCGAGAGGCCAGCTGCTTCATCGAGACGAAGGGCGAGCTGATGACCGTCAGCCGGGTGACGAAGCTGGAGCTGCGCGACAGCTTCATCTCCCTGACCACGGCCAAGGACGAGCGCTTCGTGTTCGCCTACGAGGACGTGCTGGGATTCAAGCTGGGGGGCGTCACGGAGAAGCGCGACCGTCCCGCCGCCGGCTTCGGCCGCTGACAGGCGAAGCGGGCAGGGCGCCGGGGGGCCGGCCGCCTGCCACGCCGGCCTATCGGCCCATGGACATCGACCAGCTGGCGATCGTCTTCGAGCCGTTGAACTTCGGAAAGTTGAAGCTCTGCATGCGGCCCAGCATGCAGGCGGGAAGGGCACCGGTGCGCTGGCCGTTCACCTTGACCGCGCTGACCTTGCCATTGCCGCGCACCGCGAACTCGAGCGCGATGTTGGTCAGCCCGGGCGAGTGCACGATGCAAGGGATCAGCTTGCGATAGTTCGCCATCATCGTGTTCTGGATCTGATCGTCGTCCAGCGTCTGGTCGCCCTCGCTCAGGCCCTTGCCGACGTCGCCGAAGTTCGAGTCGTTGTTGAAGTCGTCGGCCGAGCCGCCGCTCAGGTTGCCGCCGCCCGGCGCGTGGTGTCCCCCGCTGGGCGCGCGCCGCACCACCGCCTTGCTGACGTCGATCTTCACACCCTTCAGGAAGTTGTCGATCTCGGCCTCTTCCTCGCGGGACGCCAGGTGCCCCCCCGAGGTGTCGTGCCGCGTGAGCAGGAAGATCCCCACGCCCGCCGCCACCGCCAGCAGCACCAGGGTGACCACGACGCCGGTGAACAGCGACTTCTTCTTTTCGGATTTCTCCGACCGCTGCTCGGCCTGCGCGCGGCGCGCCGCCTCGATGCGCCGGCCGGCGTGCTTGGCCATGACGCCCAGGCCCGGGATATCGCGAACCCGGGTCTTGGCGCCGCTGTCGTTGTCGATGATCAGGTGGTCGGCCAGGATCTCGCCGCGCTCGATCTGCGCCCGGACCTGCACCATCGAGAAGGGGCCAAAGTCGAGGTTGTCCTTGTGGATCAGCCACTTCTCGACGTTGTCCTCGGGCCCCACCGGCAGCGGGGCTGGCGCCGCCTCGACGGCGGGCGCGCGATGGGTGGGGCGCGGCGCCTGCGCCTGCGCAGCCGCTGGCGGCGCGGCCATCGCCGCCGTGTTCCGGCCGGTGCCCGTGCCGGATGCGGGTCGGGCCGCCGTCAGATTCAGGCTCCCGGGCGAGGGCGCGCCTGCCGGCGGCGCTGCCACCGGCGCGCGACCAACCTGCGCGGGCGCGCGCGCGGGTTGAACCGAAGCCGGGGAAGGGGCCGCCGGGCTGGCCGCGGGGGCCGCGCTGCGCCCGCCACCCGCATAGGTCTGCGTCGCGGAGGGAAGCGGCCCGCCGGTCTGCTGGAGCGCCTCCTTGAAAGCGGTCGGCGTGGGCCAGCGCTCCTCGGGCGTCCGCGAGAGCGCCCGCGCCAGCACTTGATCGACGCTGGCGGGGATCTCGGCCGCCACCCGGCTGGCCTGCTGGAAGGGAGTGCCCGGCGGCGTGCCGGTGATCAGCTCGTAGAAGATGACCCCCAGCGAATAGACGTCCGCCGCCGCCTTCGCCGCGCTACCGGCCGAGGCCAGCGTCTCGGGCGCCATGTAAACGGTGTCGGGCTGCCCCGCGGGCGCGCCGTGCCGCGCGAAGCCTGCCACCGACGCGGCCAGTCCCAGGCCGGAGACCTTGACCCGCCCGGCCCGATTGACCCAGATGATGGCGGGGTTCAGCGCACCGTGGCGCGCCACGCGGCTGGCGTAATCCAGCGCGTTCGCGACGTGCGCGACCAGGTTGCAGGCGCCCTTCAGCGAGATGCCCCGGCCCTCGGACCGCTTGGCGTCGATGAAGTCGCGCAGCGTCTGACCATCGATCAGCTCGGCGGCGACGTAGACGAGGTCACCGTCGATGCCGGCGGCCTCGACCTCGACCAGGTTCTTGTGCCGCAAGGCCTGCGTCTTCTCGACGTCCGCCACCAGCCGCTCGGGTGAGCCGGTGATGACCGAGAAGGGGACGATGCGCACGGCGTGCGCCGCGCCCGTGGTGCCGTCGATGGCCTGATAGACCTCGGTGCCACCTTCGCGGGCCAGCAGCACCTCGAGGCGGAAGCGTCCCGCCACGACCGAGCCCGAGCGGTCCGGTCCGTCGCCGGGGTTCCCGGCGACGGCGTCGGTTGCCTGCCTCATGGGCGGCCTACTTTCCCTCGACGACCGCGGGAAGCGCCTTCGCTTGTTCGATCCAGTCCTGGAATTGAGGTTCGGTCGGCGGCTTGTCGGTGATCTTCTTGGCCTTGTTGGCGGCGTCGGCAGCGGCGGTCAGCCCGGGCGCGTCCTTCTTGGCCAGCTCGGCGCTTGTCTTCACGCCGGCGGCCTCCAGCAACAGCACCATCTCGGGGCCGATGCCCTTGATCCGCAGCAGCTCGCAGCGGCGCGCGATGTTCATGATCGTCGCCGCCGGCAGGCCCGAGGCCTTGGCCAGCGCCTTCCGATCCTTCGCCGTGGCCGCCTTCAGGAGCATCTCCTCGGTGGTGGACACGCCGCCCTTCTTCAGCTTGTCGGCGTCGCCCGCGCTGATCAGGGTGGGTACGTCCCCGATCGCGTAATGGCTCGCCAGCGCGGCCCCTGGGGACAAGGTCAGCGTCAAGCCCGTGATGAACGCGAAGATGAGGCCGTATCGCATGGGGGATCTCCTCGGGATTTCAGAGCGTCTTGAATCGTCTTACTAGTTCCCTCAGCCGCCGTGAACCACCGCCCTCACGGTACAGGAACCGCACGCCCGTCTGGTTCGGGCCAGCATGATAGACCACGCGGCCCGACAGGTCGAACGGCGCCTCCGAGCCGGGAGGGGCCAGCTCCATGACCACATCGGTGCCAACCGGGGGCTGGATGGGACCGGTCAGCAAGCCGCCGCTGACGCTGATCTCGCGCAGCTCGGCCTCGGTGGCGTCCAGCTGGTTCGCCTCGCGCACCTTGACCGGCACGCCGATGGGGATGCGGGTGTGCTTGCGGCGCCTGGTGGGCGCGCGCGCGCCGCGCATCGTCTGCACCACGAACTCCCGCTTGGGCGCCTCGTCCGCGTCGAACTCCACGGTCGCGCCCGCGCGAACGCGCATGCGGGGAAGGGCGGCGCGCCAGGTCAGCACCGTGCCCCGGATCAGCACCTTGTTGGGCAGAGCGTCACACGCAAATTCCACCACCACCGGTGTGCCGGGCTGAAGTTCGGTGGTCGTGGGACAGAACGCCCCTCCGTTAGGGAGGTCAGGCAGAAGGTGCGCTTCGAACTCACGAAGGTTGCGGCAACGGACGCGGAGAATGATCACCAGGTGGGCTCCGAGGCCCGGGAGAATACCCGACGTGGCGGTCTCGCGGTAGGGGCGCGCGGCGTGAGAGGGTCGTAATGGGCCCGAAGCGGCGTATTTGCGCTGCTTCGCGTGGTAGGTTGCGCGAGCGATGGGAACGCTGGTGCACATCGGCGGGCGCATCTGTCCGCCCGATCAGGCGAAGGTGTCCGTCTTCGATCGCGGTTTCTTGTACGGAGACAGCGTGTACGAGACGGTGAGCACGATGTACGGGCGGCTGTTCGCGCTCGCCGACCACCTGGATCGGCTGGAGCGCTCGGCGGCGCGGATCGGGCTGCGCGCGCCGGCGCGCGCCACGATCGAGCGCGCCGTGGTCGACACCGTCGAGGCCGCGGCGAATCCCGCGTCGCGCGTGCGCATCATGCTGACCCGGGGCGTGGGCAAGCTGGACCTGGATCCCGCGTCGGCCGACGACACGCAGCTGATCGTGGTGGTCATGCCGTTCCAGCCGCTGCCGCCCGCGCTGTACCAGTCGGGCGCATCGGCGGCGATCGTGTCGGTGGTACGGAACGATCCCCGCGCCATCGATCCGGCGATCAAATCCGGAAACTACCTGAACAACGTGCTGGCGCTGGGCGAGGCGCGGCGCCAGGGCGCGCACGAGGCGCTGCTGTGCGCGGCCGACGGCACCGTCGCCGAGGGCGCCACCAGCAACGTGTTCATGGTGAAGGAGGGCGAGGTGCGCACGCCCGGGCTGGACGTGGGCATCCTGGAAGGCATCACACGCGCGCAGGTGCTGGCGCTGGCGCGCGCGAACGGCATCCCCGCCCGTGAGGCGCGCCTCAGCCCCGACGAGCTGCGCGCCGCCGATGAGGCCTTCATCACGAGCGCCACGCGGGGGGTCCTGCCGGTGACCCGGATCGACGGCGCCGTCATCGGCGGCGGGATCCCCGGGCCGATCACCCGACGCTTGATGCAGCTGCTCGACCAACTGGCGCGCGACGGGGTAGCCTGAGCGACATGAATCCCGCGCTCGCGTTCATGCCGAAGTTCTTCGTGATCACCGGCAGCATCCTGGTCATCTCGGGGTTGGGGACGTGGTTCGTCCGCGCGCGCAAGGACAACGAGACGACGGCCGAGATGCTGGCCAGCCGAGCCACCCTGAAGATGATCATGTTCGTGACCGTCGGCGTGCTGGGCGTCTTGCTGGGGGTGGGCGCGATCCCTTTCCCGCATTTCCGGGCCGGCTGATCGTCCCGGAGGACGCGGAGGACCCCGCGCCGCCGCGCACGGGCCCGGCGCCGCGCCTCGCCGTCGGCCGGGCCGCCCTGGCCGGCCCGCGGTGGCAGGCCTCGGGCTACCGGCGGCAGGTCACTTCTTCTTGTGCTTGCCGCCCGCCTTGCCGCCCTTGCCACCCTTGGCCATGGCCAGCTTCGGCGAGATGAACACGTGGTCCTTGGGCAGGAAGCCCAGCGCCTGCTTGTAGACCTCGTTGCTGTGCGCCTCCTGCTCGGCCTTGGCGCCCTTGTCGTCGGTCTTGTGCAGGCCCAGCTTCGCGAAGATGATCGCCGAGTAGCTGGCGATGGTCTCTTGCAGCGTCGACAGCTTCGCGTCGTACTCCTGCCGGGTCACGGTCACCTTCAGGGCGGGCAGGTCGTCCAGCACGCCCACGTACGCGATCTGCTGCAGATCGGGCGCCTTCTGGAACATCGTGTTCATGAACTCCGAGAAGTACGTCATCGCCTCGTTGAACGTCAGCGCCTTCGCGTACTCGTCCTTGCCGGACTCGAGATAGGGGAACTGAACCTCGACGGACTTGGCTCCCTCGTCCAGCTTGTACGTCGGCTTGTGCTTGAAGTTGTCGTCGACGCGAGCCACCTTCTTCTTCTCGTTCAGGTGGCAGGTGTCCTCGAGGTCCTCTTCCTCGCCGCGGTTGATGCTGTGCGCGAAGGCCCGCTCGACCTCCTCGGGCAGCTCCATCTTGATCGCGTTCTCGCACTTCGGTCCCTGGTCGGCCTGCAACTTCCAGATCTTCGCCACCGGCGCCGTGCCCGAGGCGGCCTCGCCCTCGGAGGTGTAGAACTCGCCCGTGAAGTTCTTGGGCGGGAAGGTGCCCCGCTGCACCGCGTACCGGTAAAGGAACTGCAACGACGGATAGATGTCCGCCCGCTTGGTCTTCTGCTTCAGGACCACCCGGATGGTCACATCCTGGGCGTCGGTCGAACCCTTGACCTCGTCCTTGACCACCTTGAACCCGGGCACGCCGGCCGGGACCTTGGGCTGGTCGCAATCGGGCGGACAGGCCCGCGCCTGCTCGGCCTTTTCGGAGTTGCATCCCACGGCGAGGGTGGAGATGGCTGTCAGGAAAAGCGACAAGGCGACAAGGCGAGAACGCATCAGGGCCTCCTGGGGACGACGTGGTCGAGAACGGGCGGTAGACCGGAGCTACAACCGGCGGGGGCCGCCTTTCCACCGGCGGTCGGGTACGTTACTGTATGTCTCGACGCTGTCCAAGCTCGGACGGCAAACTAGAAGACTTGTCCGGCGACGAATCCATGAGGCCGATGCCCCCCACTCTCCGTCCGACCTTCCGTTCGATTCTGGCGTGCGTGGTGGGGATCGTGGTCGCGCTGGCCGCCGGCAGGGCGCAGGCGCAGCTGACGGCCGACCAGAAGCAGGAGATGCGCCAGCACTACGAGAAGGCGACCCGGGCCTACGACATCGAGAAGTACGGCGAGGCGGTCGACGAATACCAGAAGGCGTACGAGATCGGCGGCGACCCGGCCATGCTTTACAACATCGCCCAGGCCTACCGTCTGAACAAGCAGCTTCCGGACGCGCTGCACTTCTACCGGCGCTACCTGCAGCGGTCGCCGAACGCGCGCAACCGGGAGGACGTCGAGCGCAAGATCAACGACCTCGAGCAGTCGATCGAGGCGAAGCGCAAGGCGGACGAGGCGGCGGCCGCGGCGGCCCGGCTGCGCGCGCCACCCCCGGTCACGCCGGCGCCCCGGCCGGCCGTGCTGGCGGCGCCGCGGATGGTGACCGTGCCGGCGCGGCCGGTGGAGAGCGGCAACGGGATGCGGGTGGCGGGCATCGTCGTCACCTCGGTGGGCGCCGCGGCGCTGATCGCCTCGGGGATCACGGGCTACCTTGCCAGCAAGAAGGGCGACGACCTGACCAACGCGTCGAAGAACGGCGGCATGTTCGATCCCGGCGTCGAGAGCTCGGGAAAGACGCTGAACACCGTCGCGATCGCCACCGTCATCGGCGGCGGCGTGATGGCGGTCGTCGGGACCGTGCTGCTGATAGCCTCGCACAAGGGGGCGGACGAGACGGCGGCGCGGCCGGTGGCGCTGGCGCCCGTCTTCGGCGCCGGCACCGTGGGCGCGTCGGCCGCGCTGCGATTCTAGGACGGGCGGGCAAGGCACATGAGCCAGCCGGCGCGGTCACGAACGAGCAACCTCGCGGCGCTGGGCTTGGCCGCCGCGCTGGCGCTGGTGGCGGATTGTTACAAGCCCAGCGTGCAGTCGGGCGGCCTGCGCTGCGCGGAGACGTCCACCAAGCCTTGCCCTGACGGCTTCACCTGCGCGGGCGGCGTCTGTGTCAGCTCGTCGTCCGGGCCCGACGCCTCCGTGGGTTCGGGCGGTCACGGGGGCACGGCCACCGGCGGCCGGGGGGGAAGCGGTGGTCTGCTCGGCACGGGGGGCCAGCTCGCCACGGGCGGGCACGTGGGCACCGGCGGAGTGGTGGGCAGTGGCGGGTCCTCGGGCGCGCCTCGCGCCGTGGGTGAGACCTGCACCATCACCGATCTTGGCGCGGCCGATCAATCGGACAATTGCCAGACCGGGGCGGTGTGCGTCGAGGATTGCGCGCAGACGATGTGCTTTCGCACCTGCGCCTCGGACGACGACTGTCCGGGCTCGTCCTGCACGCGCACGACGACGATGGGAACCCGGATCTGCGAGGTCTCGTACACCGCCTGCGATCCGCACGCGCCGGACGGCCAGCAAGGATGTCAGGGGGCCACCTCGTGCTACCTGCTGGCGTCGGCCCCGGCGCCGGGCGGCGGGGACAGAACCGTCTGCGACTGCGCGATGGGCGAGGGTGGGCTCGGCGCGCCCTGCCTGGATTCGCGCGACTGCTTCCCCGGCCTGGTCTGCCCCGTGTCGACGGCCGCCGGCGGCGGTTTCTGCCGCCAGGCCTGCGACCCCTCGAATCTCGTGACCGGCTGTCCGCTGATCACCGCCTGCAACCGGTACGGCAGCCAATGGGGGTATTGCTACTAACGTGTCTGCCCGCGACCTTCTTCAGGCTTCCGGCGTCAGGCGTCTTCCAGGCGTTGCAGCGGTGCTCTGCGCCGTCGCGGCCGCGTTCGGTTGCTACAACCCGCACGTCGAATCCGGGCACCTGCGCTGCGCGCCGACGTCGCCCCAGTGCCCGGAAGGTTTCTCCTGCGCGGGCGGTGTCTGCGTGGCGAATTCCGGGACGGGAATGGGCGGGGGCTCGGGGATGGGTGGGGCCGGTGGTGGTGGCGGCGCGGGCGGCTCCAGCTGCGCGAACCAGATCGTGCCGCTGTGTACACCCGTGCAGACGTCGGGTGTCTGCGATCCCGTCTGTCAGACCGGCTGCCCCTGCGGCCAGCGCTGCCAGGTCACCGCCGCGGGATTGAAGTGCCTGGCGCCTGCCGGAGGCCTGACCGCGGGCATGGTCTGCACGCCCGAGGCGGACGCCTGCGCGCCCGGCCTGACCTGCCTGCAGGAAGCCTGCGGGAACGATCTGGGCCGCTGTTACCGGTTCTGCCGGGACGCCGGCGCGTGCAACGGCACGGGGGTCTGCGGTACGCCGGTGCTGTTGCCCGACCGGACCGATTCGGGCCAGCGCGTGTGCGATCTGGGCGTGCAGGCGTGCGATCCTTACGCCGGCACTGGCTGCGCCGATCCGGCTCTGCAGTGCTACGTCCTCGGTCCCACCCAGCGAACGTGCGACTGTCCGTCGGGCCTGGACGTTGCCGCGGGTGCCGCCTGCAACAACCCCAACGATTGTGCCGCGGGCCTGGCCTGCCTGCAGATGGGGACGGGCGGTACGCGGTGCGTGAAGCTGTGCGAATCGGCCGCTGATTGCCCGGGGTCTACCTGCGATCCCTTCGGCGACACCTTCGGCATCTGCGCGCTGACGAACTGACGGTCCGCCCGCCGCGCCCGCGACGCGGGTCGTGGACGCGACGCGGCCATAGGATATGCTTCCGCGGTGGGGAAGCTCCCGAGTCTGCCGCAGTTCCGGTTCGTCACGCCTCGCGTCCTGCCGCCCGCGGCCCAGCTGGAAGGCCGCGTGGTCGTCCTGGACGTGGCCTTCGCGGCCGAGGGAGGGGGCTCCTCCTTCGAGGGGGTCACGCTGCCCTTCATCAATGGTCTAGGGGGGCGGCTGGGCGCCTGGGTCGACCATCACGACCACGAGCGCCACGCCGACTACGCCGGCGACCCCCGCTTCGTGTTGTCGACGAAGGCCGAGCACGGGGCTTGCCCGGAGATGGTGACGCCCGAGCTGGTCGCCCGCACCGGGCCGATCGACACCGTGGCGGTGCACCTGGATCTGGACGGGCTCTACTCGGGGGCGAAATGGGTGCGCGCGGGGGCCGAGCCTTACCCGGGCGCCGACGACGACGCGCGCGCCATCGACACGCGGCGCGGGACGCCCGGGCCCATCGCCGAGCGGATCGATCGCGCCTTGCGGGCGCGCTTCCGCGACGAGACGCTGAAGATCCGGGTCATCCAGTTCCTGGTAGCGGGCGCCGACCGGAAGCAGCAGGACACCCTGTGGACCGAGATCGACGCCGCCGCGCGGGAGATCGATCCCCTGCTGGACGAGGCCCGGCGCCTGGGAACCAAGTACGAGGTCCGCGACGGCATCGCGTTTCTGGACCTGGGCGGCGCGCGCGGCTTCGACAAGACGGAGCTGCTGCTGATCGGGCAGGAGCGTGCGCCGGTGTCGGTGGTGCGCGGCTCGGGCTCGCTGACGATCGCGGCCGACTACACGTCGGGCCTGGACTTCGTGAAGATGTTTCACCTGGGCGGCGGCATGCCGACCCGGGTCACCGTGCCCGAAGCCCGCATGACCGAGGTCATGGAGAAGCTGGCTTCGGCGGTGCAACAGCGGGACGACGACCGCGCGCGCAAGGCGGCCGAGAACGGTTTCGGGTAAAAACAGGCATCATGGCCTCTCGACCGATCGAGCTTCGTGGTCCGCAACCCGTCCCGGGCGATGGCCTGGCGGCCGAGGCCGCGGCATCGGCGGCGCACCTGGCGCTGGCGGACCAGGTGCTGTCCGCGGCCGAGGGGCTGCGTGCCGGCCTGGCCTCCGATGGCCCGCTGCCGTCGCGCCGCGACGTGCGCATCCTGATCGAGGAGCTGCTGGAGGTGCTGTTCCCGGAGTCGCACCGGCTGGGCAGCGACGGGGGCAGCCTGCGCGACCACGTGGCGGCGACCATCGCCACCCTCTCCGAGCGCCTGGAGCGGGCGATCTACCTGGGGCTGCACCGCCACTGCCGGCACGAATGCCCCGCGGAGACGGCGGGAACGGAGCACGACGACGACTGTGAGGCGCGGGCCCGCGCCATCGCCGGCCGCCTGCTGGTGGCCTTGCCCGACCTGCGGGCCGAGCTGGGCCGCGACGTGCTGGCGGCGTTCGACTCCGACCCCGCCGCCAGCGGCATCGACGAGATCGTCGCCTGCTATCCGGGCCTTTACGCCATCGCCATCTACCGGGTGGCCCACCGCCTGCTGGCCGAAGGGGCCGAGGTGCTGCCGCGTATGTTGACCGAGCACGCCCACTCGCGCACGGGCATCGACATCCACCCCGGCGCCACCATCGGCGAGTCGTTCTTCATCGACCACGGCACGGGACTGGTGATCGGCGAGACCTGCCTGATCGGGAATCGCGTGCGCATCTATCAGGGCGTGACGCTGGGGGCGCTGTCGGTGCGCGATCGAGGCCGCACCGACAAGCCGAATCCGAAGAAGCGCCACCCGACCATCGAGGACGACGTGATCATCTACGCGAACGCCACCATCCTCGGCGGCCAGACGGTCATCGGCCGGGGGGCGGTGGTGGGCGGCAACGCCTGGATCACCTACTCGGTGCCGCCGGGGATCAGGGTGGGGGTGGGGACCTGACGCCAGGGGCCGGCGGCCGCCCGTGAGCGTCTCGGAACGGTTGGGGCAGCTCCTTCGCGACGTCTCGGCGCAGATCTTGGAGGCGCAGCGCCCCGTGCGGGTGCTGCGCGCGCTGTCCTGGGACGACACGGTCGAGAAGGGCTTCTTCGCCTCGGGCGCCTCCGCGCTGCCGCAGCCGAACTATCACCTGCCGATGGCCGAGCTGAACCGTTCGTTCGAGCGGTTCCGTGAGCTGAAGGCCCTGGTGCCCGGCGACAACGGCATCGAGCGCTTCCTGCGCGAGACCTGCGAGTCGTTCGCGACCGCGGCCCGCATGTTGATGGCGGTGGGGACCAAGGACTTCTTCTTCCACGCCGCAGAGCTGTACGGGCGGCCGGAGAGCCTGTCCGCCGACCGCAAGACGACGAACCTGGATCTGGCGCGCCACTTCGCCGGCGTGGTGGACAGCGTGGCGGGCAACGTTCACCTGCCCAGCCCGCTGGACGAGGAGCTGATGTCGGCCGACGACGCCGTGCCCGAGCTGGCGCAGCGCTTCGGGGCCGCGTTCCCCGATCGGACGGTGCGCGTCGAGGTGGTGGACGGGCTGGCCAGCAAGGCGGCCGCGCGCGTGGACCTCGTGCTGCTGAAGCGCGGGGCGCGCTTCTCGCGACGTGATCTGCTGCAGCTAGAGCACCACGAGGGGGACGTGCACCTGGCGACGGCCGTGAACGGGCGGGCCCAGCCGGTGATGCCGTTCATCGGCTATCCGGCGCCGCGCACCACCGCCACGCAGGAAGGGCTGGCCGTCCTGACGGAGTTCCTGGCCCAGTCGACGGGCGTCGAGCGGCTGCGGCGCCTCGCCGACCGTACCCTGGCGATCAAGATGGCCGAGGACGGCGCCAGCTTCATCGATCTGTTCCGGACCTTTCGCGCGCGGGACTACGACGACGGCAGCGCGTACGATCTGGCGCGTCGGGTGTGCCGCGGCGGACTGCTGGAGGGCGGGGCGCCCTTCACCAAGGACGTCTGTTACCTCGACGGCCTGATGCAGGTCACGAACTTCTTGCGGGTGGCGCTGGTGAAGGGGCACGTCGAGTACGTGCGCCTGTTCTTTTGCGGAAAGATCGATGCCACCGACGTGCCGCTGTTCGGGCACCTGCGCGACGAGGGGCTGGTGGCGGAGCCCCGCTACATGCCCGCCTGGGCCCGCGACCTGTCCTACCTGACGGCGTTCATGAGCTTCACGGCGTTTCTGGGCGAGACCGACATGAGCGAAGCCAGACGGCGCTACGAGGATCTGGTGGTCGCCGCCGAAGGCGAACATCTATAAGATTCGGGACCCTCGAAGGGTCCCGCGCCCCCCGCGATGAGCTCCGCGCAGCCAAGCTGCGCGGCTCTCGACGCGATCGTCGGGACCGCGAAGGTCCCGCGCGCCCGCGATGAGCTCCGCGCAGCGGAGCTGTGGAGGCCGGTGGCGCGATGAGCGTCCGTCGAGGGTTGGACGGAAAGGTGCATGGCCAAGCGGGGAGGGGCTGACTAATCTCGGCGGCCATGTCGAACGCCGAAGAGGACGGCGCTGACCGCTGTCCCGGTTGTGGCGCCCCCGCCGAGCAGGGGGTAAGCGATGCCGCGGGGGCGGTCCGCTGCGCGTACTGGCCGATGCCGGGAGCGCACGCCTCCGACCCGCCCACCAGGCGGACGATCTGCTGGCCCTCCTCCCCCGTCCCCACGGGACAGACGACGTGTTGGCCTTGCTGGCGCAGGGCTTGATCACGCAGGACGAGCACGACGCGAAAAAGCGGGAGATCCTGGCCCGCCTGTGACGCGCGGGAAGCGGCTCAGGCGGCCGGGTCGGCCGACCGATCGGCCTTGCTCTTGTTGTTGCCGGCCGCCTTGTTGATCGTCTTGCCGTCGGACTTCCTGGCCGTCTGGTCCTGCTCCTCGGGCTCGGAGGGTGGCGGGCCGGTGAACTCCAGCATCGGGCTGGGGCGGACCAGCAGCCACAGCCCCATTCCCAGCGCCGCCATGCAGGCCCACTGCGCGGGCGTGAGGCCGGCGTAGCGCTCGTCGGGCCGCGGCACGTCCGTGGCGCGCAGGAAGTCCAGCCCGAAGCGGATGGGGGCGTACATCGTGGCGAACAGGCCGATGATGCGGCCCGCGGGGCGCGGCTTGCGCGCGTAGGCGAACAGGATCGCCGTCATCACGATCGTCAGCAGGAACTCGTCGAGGCCCAGATCGTGGCGGACGCCAGCCGGGGACTGCGTGCCCAGGGGCGGGTAGCGCACGCCCAGGAAGAACGTCGTGTAGCGCCCCGGGTGATCGTGCGCCGTCGTGCAGCCGAGGCGACCGAAGATCCACCCCACCGCCAGGCCCAGCGCCACCACGTCGGCATAGGGCAGGCGCGGGATCTTCTCCTTCTTGGTCAGGTACAGGTACGTCAGCGCCGCGCCCAGGAAGCCGCCGAACGAGGACAGGCCCGACCAGAGGTTGAGCAGGATCCAGGGGCTCTCCTTGATCCGCTCGGGGAAGTAGAAGATGACCGAGACCAGGTGGGCCATCACGAACCCGCCCAGCACCATCCTGATGTTCAGGTAGCGGACGTCGCGCGCGTCCATGCCGCGCTTCTCGCCCTCCTTGACCACGATGCGATCGCCCAGCAGCACGCCGATCGCGACCAGGATGCCGAACAGGTGGATGGGAAGGCCCAGGTGGTCTTCCAGCCGGAAATCGAAGTAGGGGATCACGAGCCCGCCTGCACGCGCTGCCGGTTCGTCGCTTCGGCCAGGGCGCGGACGATGTCGCGCTGTCCGTCCGCGTGATAGCTGGACCTGACCATGGGGCCGGACTCCACGTGCGGGAAGCCCATGCTCAGGGCGTCGGACTTCAGGGCCGCGAACTCGTCCGGCGTCACGAAGCGCGCCACGGGCAGGTGCCCGTGCGACGGCCGCAGGTACTGGCCCAGAGTCAGGATGTCGACGCCGATCTCGCGCAGCTCGCCCATGACCTGGCGCACCTCGCTCAGCTCCTCGCCCAGGCCCAGCATCAGGCCGGTCTTGGTGATGGCGCCCCGCGACTTGGCGTGGCGCAAGATGGCGTACGACCGGGCGTAGCTGGCCTGCACGCGCACCTGGCGCGACAGGCGGGGGACCGTCTCCAGGTTGTGGGCGAACACGTCGGGACCGGCGGCGAGGACGACGTCGACTGCGCCCGTGTCACCCTTGAAGTCGCCGGCCAGCACCTCCAGCGTCAGGTCCGGCGCGGCGGCCTTCACGGCGCGGATGGTCTCGGCCCAGTGCGCGGCGCCGCCGTCCTTCAGATCGTCGCGATCCACGCAGGTGATGACGGTGTGGCGCAGGCCCAGCTCGGCCAGGATGGTGGCGACCCGGCGGGGCTCGTCGGGATCGGGCGGCAGGGGCCGTCCCGTGGGCACGTCGCAGAACTGGCAGGACCGCGTGCAGATGCCGCCCAGGATCATGATGGTCAGCGACTGCCGGTTCCAGCACTCGCCGATGTTGGGGCAGGACGCGCTCTGGCAGACCGTGTGCAGGCCCAGCTCGTTCACCCGGCGCCGCAGCTCGAAGAAGGTGTCACCGCTCGGCACCTTGGCCCGGATCCAGCTGGGCTTCGACTGCAGCAGCGGGCGCGGTGCGGCCGGCGCCTCCGCCTGCTGGACGACGCGCAGGCGCCGCGACCGCGTTTCGACGACTCGTTCGGACATGTGCGGCGAACTATAGCCGATGCCGGCCGCCCCGCAGGACGTGGCCGACCGTCGGGTTCCCCTCAGCGAAGCGCGGCGTAAAACGCGATGGCCAGCAGGCGCGGATCGGTCTCGGCGTATCCATCGGGACGCCACCGGGGCGCTCGCGGCCAGGGGGCCTCGCCGAGCGCCTGCGAGACGGCCACGCCCAGCCTGGTCAGCAGCGCCCGGCCGTCGGCGACGCAGCGGCCGGTGAAGCCGCCGTCGAAGTGTTCACCGTTCGGTCCGGCGACGAACCGGGCGTCGAGGCACGGCCAGACCGCCAGGTGGCGCGGCATCTCCGTGGCGTCGAGCCGCACCGGGATGACCACCCGGCCCGCCCCGATGGCGCGGTCGGCGTCCTCCGCGAGGCCCGTCGACTGCGCGGCGTGCTCGCTCCAGAACACGTAGACGTGCGTCGCGTCGGCGGCGTCGGCAGCCAGCCGGTTCTGCCAGCGCTCGCCGGGCACCACCGCGTCGCGGGTCACGAAGACGGGGACGGGAAAAGGCGCCAGGAACGCCGAGATCTGTCCGGCCAGCGGCGCATCGCCCGGTGCGCGCGAGAAGAAGACGCGCGGCACCGCGCCCACACGCGCGCGCTGGTCGTTGGCGAACATCTCGGCGGCGAACTATAGCCGACCGGTGCGTCCTGCGACGCGGCGGCGCCGATGCAGCCGCTGCCCGGAGACGCCGGAGACGCGGCGAAGGAGCACGGCGCGGCGCGGTCGGTCCATCATCTGTGGCACGCCAGTCGGAGGACCGGTTTGCACAACGGTGACGAGATCGTCTCTTGCGATGCAGAGCCGTGACGGCGAGGCGCCACCTGTCAGGCAATCGGCACCGCCGCGAGAGCTGCCGCGCATCGGTTGCCACACGTTGGCGCAAACGTGACTTAGGCCGATCCGCGCCAGCCCTAGAGTCGCGGCGTGCGGGGACGACCGCTTTTCCCCCGCACCAGAAGGAGTGACGGGCGATGACGAAATCAGCGACTCTCGGCTCTCTCACCTGCGGCCTCACGGCTGCTCTGGTCCTTGCCTCTCCCTCGTCGCACGCGGAGCAACCGCTGGCGCCGACCCCGCTGGCCACCGGCCAGTACATCACCCCCGCCGCCGTTCGCGGCGCGAAGCAGCAGTTGCTGAATCCGGGGCTGCCCGCCTACCCGAACTTCATCGCGGGCGAGGCGGTCCGCTCGCAGCTCAGCCCGGACGGCCGGACGCTGGCCGTGCTCTGCGCGGGGCAGAACTCGCTCTATGCCCCGGACGGCACCGTGGACACCGCGGCCTCGACGCAGTTCATCTTCCTTTACGACGTGGGCGGCGCGCATCGCGACGCGCCGCTGCTGCTGCAGGTGCTGCGGCAGACCAACGCGCACGTCGGGCTCGCCTTCTCTCCCGACGGCGGGACCCTGTACGCGGCCGGCGGGCGCGACGACGCCATCTACGCCTACGTTAAGGGGGGCGGGACCTGGGCGCTGAAGAGCAAGATCGCGCTCGGCCACGGCACCGGCGTCGGCATCGGCGTGGCGCCCAACGCCAGCGGGCTGGCGGTGTCCGCCGATGGGGGGACGCTGGTGGTGGCGAACAACTACAACGACTCGATCAGCGTGATCGACGCGGCCAGCGGCACGGTCCGCTACGAGCACGATCTGCGCCCGTTCTTCCCGGGGAACGAGCAGGTGAACGGCGGC
>Ga0070658_10001160_pt1 | contig 22496 bp, 21 predicted proteins | sample KBSC13metaG_FD_64664 | JGI IMG/M metagenome (GOLD analysis project Ga0070658, IMG submission 64664) | Corn rhizosphere microbial communities from Kellogg Biological Station, Michigan, USA - KBS C1-3 metaG | ecosystem: Host-associated > Plants > Roots > Rhizosphere > Soil ...
GGCATCGAGGAGCACAACACCTACGGGCGCGACTACATCGAGGCGGTGAAGTGGATCCACCACCACCTGCCGCACGCGAAGACTTCCGGCGGCGTCTCGAATTTCTCGTTCTCGTTCCGCGGGAACGAGCCCATCCGCGAGGCGATGCACACCGCCTTCCTGTACCACGCGACCAAGGCCGGCATGACGATGGGCATCGTGAACGCGGGCCAGCTGGGCGTCTACCAGGAGATCCCGAAGGAGCTGCTCGAGCGCGTCGAGGACGTGATCTTCAACCGCCGGCCGGATGCCACCGAGCGCCTCGTCGACTTCGCGGAGACGTACAAGGCGAAGGCCAAGGACCCGGTCGAGGAGCTCGCCTGGCGCAAGGGCACGGTGCAGGAGCGCCTTGCGCATGCGCTCGTGCGGGGCATCACCGAGTTCGTGGTCGCCGATACGGAAGAGGCGCGGCAGCAGTACGAGCGCCCGCTGCAGGTGATCGAGGGTCCGCTGATGGACGGCATGAACGTCGTGGGCGACCTCTTCGGCTCGGGAAAGATGTTCCTGCCGCAGGTGGTGAAAAGCGCGCGCGTGATGAAGCAGGCCGTGGCGCACCTCATCCCGTACATCGAGGAAGAGAAGAAGCGCCTGGGCACCGCACCCAAGCCGAAGGGCAAGGTCGTGATGGCGACCGTGAAGGGCGACGTGCACGACATCGGCAAGAACATCGTGGGCGTGGTGCTCCAGTGCAACAACTTCGACGTGGTCGACCTGGGCGTGATGGTCGCCTCGGAGAAGATCCTCGAGACGGCCCGCACCGAGAACGCGGACATGATCGGCCTCTCGGGCCTCATCACGCCGTCGCTCGAGGAGATGGCGCACGTCGCGGCCGAGATGGAGCGCCTGGGCTTCACGGTGCCGCTGCTCATCGGCGGCGCGACCACTTCGCGCACCCACACGGCGGTCAAGATCGAGCCGAAATATTCCGGCCCCACGGTGTGGGTGGCTGACGCCTCGCGCGCGGTGGGCGTGGCCTCCAGCCTGTCCTCGCCGGAGCAGCGCGACACCTACATGGCGCAAGTGCGTGAAGACTACGTGAAGGTGCGCGAGCAGCACGCGAAGAAGACAGGACAGAAAAGCATCCCGCTGGAGGCCGCCCGCGCCAATCGCGTGAAGATCGACTGGACCGCGAAGCCGCCCGCGAAACCGCGGCAGCTGGGCATCACGGCGCTGCGCAACTATCCGCTCGAGAAGCTCGTGCCCTACATCGACTGGGGGCCTTTCTTCCAGGCGTGGGACCTGGCCGGCAAGTACCCGGACATCCTGAAGGATCCCGTGGTGGGAGAGGCCGCGCGCAATGTCCACCTCGAAGGCCAGCAGATGCTCGAGCGCATCGTGAAGGGACGCTGGCTGCAGGCGAGCGCTGTCTTCGGGCTCTGGCCGGCGAACGCGGTCGACGACGACATCGAGATCTACGCGGACGAATCGCGCGAGCGCGTGTTGATGACCTGGCACAACCTGCGCCAGCAGAACCAGAAGCCTTCAGGCAACCCGAACCAATGCCTCGCGGACTTCGTGGCGCCGAAGGACTCCGGCGTCGCGGACTACATCGGCGCCTTCGCCGTGACCGCAGGCCTGGGCATCGACGAGAAGCTCAAGGACTTCGTCGCGAAGAACGACGACTACGGCGCGATCATGCTGAAGGCGCTGGCCGACCGTCTTGCCGAGGCCTTCGCGGAGCACCTGCACCATCGCGTGCGCACCGAGTTCTGGGGATACGCCGCCGACGAGAAGCTCACCAACGACGATCTCGTCGCCGAAAAATACGCGGGAATCAGGCCCGCTCCCGGATACCCCGCGTGCCCCGACCACACCGAGAAGAAGGATCTCTTCGAGCTGCTCGACGCGGGACGCAACGCCGACATCGTGCTCACCGAATCCTTCGCGATGGTCCCCACGGCGGCGGTGAGCGGCTTCTACCTGGCGCATCCGCAGTCGCGCTACTTCGCCGTCGGCAAGATCGAGCGCGACCAGGCCGCGGACTACGCGCACCGCAAGGGAATGGACCTAGGCGTCCTGGAACGCTGGCTGGCGCCGGTCCTCAACTACTAGGCGCGCGGCCGGGTTCGACAGCACCGCGGGCAGCGTCGCCGCGACAGCGGGCGCTGCGACGCCGGAGGGCAGCCGGAATTTCCGCACGAGGCGATCGAGGCGCTGCAGCTCGGCCCTCAAGTGCGAGGCCCGCTCGGTCCACGACCCCACCATGCGCGTGTTGCCTTGCGTCACGTGGTCGAGCTCCCCGATCGTCTTGGTGATCTCGCCGATCTCGCGGCTTTGCCGGCCGGCGGTATCCGAGACCTGCGCGATCATGCCCGAGACCTGCTCGATCGCTTCACCCACCTGCGTGATCTTGCCGCTCGCGCCGGTGGCGCTCTGCGCACCGGCGCGCACGCCCTCCACGCTCGCTGCGATGAGCCCGCGGATCTCGCCCGCCGCGGAAGCGGAACGCTGCGCGAGCGCCCGCACCTCGGCGGCGACCACCGCGAAGCCGCGGCCCTGCTCGCCCGCGCGCGCCGCTTCCACCGCGGCATTCAACGCGAGCATGTTCGTCTGGAAGGCGATCGAGTCGATGACGCCCACGATCTCGGCGATCTTCGTGGACGCGCCGGTGAGGTCGTCCATCGTGCGAACCACGTCGGCCATCGCGCTCTCTCCCGCGTGCGCGGAGCCCGTCGCCTCACCGGCCACCTGCGCCGCGCGCCGCGCGGAGTCCGTGGAGGCGGCCACGGTGGACTGAAGCTCCGACATCGAGCGCACCGTCTGTTTCAGATTGGTCGCGGCATGCACGCTGCTTCGGTTCAATGCATCCGCGTCGCGCACCATGTCCTCGGCGGCCTCCGCGATCATGCGCGTGGCGTCGCGGATCTCCGCGATCGCGCCGATCCACGCCTCGCGTGCCACGTCCATCGCACCGAGGATCTGGCCCATCTCGTCCTTGTGCCGCGCCGCCGTGGACTTGCCGAGGTCGCCCGCGGCGAGGCCGTTGGCGACGTCCATCGCGTCCGCCACCGAGCTCATGATGCGGCGGCTCACGCGGCGCACGAGCCAGATGCCGGCCAGGATCGCGAAGATGCCCAACGCCGCGCCGATGCGAAGCGTCCTCTCCTCCTGCGCGAGGGCCGCGGCCATGAGCCGCTCACCCTGCTCGTCGGCGGAGCGCGCGAGGTCGTCCAGCTGCTTGTGGACCTGCGCGGTGAGCGGCTGCACCTCGCGCTCGAGCCGCCCCACGGTGACCATCTTCGACTCATCGGTGTGCTCGGACTGGATCGCTTCGAGCAGAGTGGCCAGCTTCTGCAGGTTCGCGCGCAACGAGCCCACCGCCTGCACGGAGGAGACGAGCGCGCTGCCCGAGCGGGTGACCGCCTCGAAGCACGCCTTCTTGCCTTCCTCGTATTGGCGTCCCTGCGTGGCCCGCCGCGTGAGCGTCCACGCGACCGCCTTGAACGTGAGCGCCTCGCAGTCGGCGCGGATGTCCGCGACGGCATCGCGCTGCTCCTGCGCCGAGCGCAGCTGCTCGAACGTGGCGCGGCTCTCGCGATGCTGCACCGCGAGCATGCCGAGGCTCGCGCCCACGACGAGCACGAGGCCCAGCGGCAAAAGCCGAAGGAGCCGCCGCAGTGTCACGACACGCTACCGGACCGGGACTTCCGCGACGAACGCGCCGCCGAATCCGCCCTCGGTCTGCTTGAGCCCGTTCTGCGCGTGGCAGGAGACGCAAGCCGAGCCGAGCTTCATCGGGTAGTAGCCCATCACGGAATTGCCATGGCGCTTGACCACCGGATCGAGGCTGCCCTTGGCCATCAGCATCTGCACCTCGCCCTGCAGCGCGGAGCCCTTCATGACCTTGTGCACGGCCCAGTCGCTGTTGATGAGCTCGTTGTCGCGATTGGTCGCGTACACCTGCACCTGGCCCTGCATGAGCTGGTTGAAGTCCTTCATCACCTGCGCGCGGAAGAACGCGGGGACCATCGCGTCCTGCCCGCCCTTGACGAGGTTCGCCTGGTAGCGCGTGACCACCGAGCTGAACGCCTGCAGGTAGGCACGGCGCGCCTCGCCCAGCACGCCCGGGACCTTCGCGTCGAACGGGACGCCCGCGGCCTTCTGGTAACGCACCTTGAATTTCGTGACGAGCGATTCGGGCGCCACGTCCGCCGGGTTCGCCTTGCTCGCGTTGATCGCGGGCTGCAGGTCGCCGATGACGCCCGTGCCCTCGGTCACGAGCAGGCGCACTTCCTGGGCGGCCTGCCGGGCCTGCTCCTCGGTCATCTGGGCTTGCGCCGAAAATGCCGCCATGCAAGCGATCGCGCAGGCCGCGCCGAAGCGGACCTTCGAGAACTGCGCCATTTGAGACCTCCCTGTACCGACTTTATTGGAGGAGTCAGGCTACGCGGGCGTGCGAGGCGACGATGTGGCCCACGTCACAGCCGCCTTGCCGCGGGCCGTTGAGGAGCGTTTCAGCGGTAATCCCCGGGCGGCACGGCGTTGGAATATGTCGTCGCGAAACCCGCGGCACGCACCTTGTCAGAGCGGCCGCACCCGCGCCAAATCGGGGCGCGCCGCGAACTCGAGGAAGCCCTCGGCGAGGCGCTCGCTCTCCGCGATCGCCCGGCGCCAGTACTTCATGCGCCCCGCATCGTCCCCGGCAAAACGCGTGAAGTCCTTGCGATCCGGGAGCTTGCCGTGGGGAAGCGCGGCAAGATATTCGCGCGACGGTGCGACGAGCACCACGTTGTCCAGCCATTCGCCACGCGCCCTGCGCCAGGGCAGCGCCTTGTCCAGCCAACCGGGCACGATCCGGTCGGTGAAGTGCGGGTAGAGCACGAGCCCGCTCGTGTGGTGATAGGGCAGGTAGAGGTGGTAGTCGATGATGCCGCCGTCCCAGTAGACACCCGCGGGTGCGCCCTCGATGCCGGCCACGCCTTCCAGCACCAGGGGAATCGAGATGGACGCCATCAACGCGGCTCGCAGGTTCGCGGGGTCGAGCGGCACGAAGTGCGTGCGAAAGGCGTCGAACTCCCGCAGCGAGGCGAAGTGCGGCTTCTCGCGCGGATCGTGAAACACGATGCGCTCCATGAAGCGCGCGAGGTGGCGGCGGCCGATGCCGTTGGCGAGCGCCGCGAGGGCGAACCCCACGGGCGTGTGCACGGAGGAGTCGCGCGTGAGCGGCCAGCGCCCGCGCACGGCGAGCACGTGCAGGCGGTTGTACGGATGCGCGAGGATCTCGCCCGCGCGATGCGCGAACACGGCCTCCATCATCTCGCGTGCGCACCTCGACACGAATTGTCGCGAGGGCTTCGGCGGATAGCATTGCTCGGTATAGGCGCGGGCGAAATCGGCGAGTGCCGCCACCGGATCCGCGCTGCAGGCGGCGGCGAAGCGCCATGCGCCGATGGAGGCGCCGACGAGATGGCGCACGCGCGGCGCTCGCGGCAGCCACTCGCCGAAGAGCACGCGATCGAGGGCTGCGATGCCGAGCCCCTTGGGACCGCCGGCCGCGCCCGGGATCATGTCCACCATCGCGGGATCGAGGCCGTCGCTGCGCAGGCGCGCCGCCGCGCGCGCACCGGCGTGGACGACGATCGCGTCGCGCGCCTTCAGGATGCGAGCGGGCGCAGCACCACGGCGAACTCGCCCTCCATCTCCTTCACCTGCGAGACCTGGAAGCGCTGCTCGAGCCGCGGCAGCCACCACGATGCCGGCTGCTGGATGAGGTGTGCGTTGCGCCCGTCCGGCAGCGTCTTCTTCGCGGGTCGATTGGCGATGACGAAGAACGCGAGCTTGCGCGTGACCCGGCGCAAATCGTCGAGCACGTCGTCCAGGCAATCGGGCTCGACGTGCTCCAGGACATCGGTGCACACCACCACGTCCGCGGGCTCCGGCGCGGCATCGAGTCCCGGGATGCACGGATCGTAGTTGCGGATGGCGAAGCCCAGCGTGCGCTCGAGCGTGCGCTGCCCACAGCCGTAGTCGAGGATGTCCCGCGAGCCGGCCACGTTCGCGACGTTGAGCACCGTGGGTGCCCAGCGCTGCCCCGACAGGCCGTAGTTGCCCACCTCGTGGAGCTTGCGGTTCTGCTCGAGGTATTCCGGGGAGATTTTCACAGGCAAATTATAATGGGGTCGTACCCCAATTAATTTAATGCGACGTCCGTCGGCGCATTCGCGCCATCAAATCAATGGGGGTACGACCCCATTTAATTTGCCCCACCCCCATGTCCGCCCTCTTCTCCCCGCTCAAGCTGCGCTCGCTCGTCCTGCCCAACCGCATCATCGTCTCGCCCATGTGCCAGTACTCGTCGGATGACGGCATGCCGAACGACTGGCATTTCGTGCATCTCGGCAGCCGCGCCGTCGGCGGCGCCGGCATGGTGTGCGTCGAGGCGAGCGGCGTCACGCCCGAAGGACGCATCACGCCATGGGATGCGGGCATCTGGTCGAAGGCGCACGCCGCCGCATGGAAGCGAGTGGCGGATTTCATTCGCGCGAACGGCTCGGTGCCGGCGATGCAGATCGCGCATGCGGGACGCAAGGCCTCGTGCGACAAGCCCTGGAACGGCGGCAAGTCGCTCGCGCCCGGTAGCGGCGCGTGGGAGACGCTCGGCCCGAGCGCCATTCCCTTCGGCCACTACGCCACGCCGCGCGCCATGGCGATCGCGGAAATCGAGAAGACCGTCGAGGACTTCCGCCGCGCGGCCGGCTACGCGCTGCAAGCGGGATTCGATTCGGTGGAGATCCACGGCGCGCACGGCTACCTGCTGCACGAGTTCTGCTCGGCGCTCTCCAATCGGCGCACCGACGAGTACGGCGGCTCGCTCGAGAACCGCATGCGCTTTCCGCTCGCGGTCGCGCGTGCGGTGCGCGAGACATGGCCCGAGGACAAGCCGGTGATGTATCGCATTTCCGCCACGGACTGGGCGCCGGGCGGCTGGGAAATCGAGCAGTCGATCGAGCTGTGCAAGCGGCTGAAGGACATCGGCATCGACCTCATCGACTGCTCGAGCGGCGGCAACGTGCACGACCAGCAGATCAAGCTGGGGCCCGGTTACCAGGTGCCCTTCTCCGAGGCGATTCGCGCCAGCACCGGACTGCCCACCGCCGCGGTGGGTCTCATCAGCGACCCGGTGCAGGCCGAAGAGATCGTCTCGCTGGGACGGGCGGATGCGGTTTGCCTCGCACGCGCGATGCTCCGCGACCCTTATTGGCCGCGCCACGCAGCGAAGGCGCTCGGTGTGGCGATGGAGTGGCCCGACCAGTACAAACGCTGCGACGTGGGGCCTCTCGGCCGCCAGGCATAAGATCGGGGCTCCGCAACCCAAAGGAGCCGCCGATGGATCCGCTTTTCTACAGCACGTGGACGCCGCGCGCGCAGGCGCTGCTGCGAATCGTGACGGGCTACATGTTCATGTTGCACGGCACGTCGAAGTTCTTCGGCTTCCCGCAGGCTTTTCCCATGAAGGTCGAGCTGTTCTCGCTCGTCGGCCTCGCGGGCGCCATGGAGCTCGTCGGCGGCGCCCTCATCATCATCGGTCTCTTCACGCGCATCACCGCGTTCCTGCTCTCGGGCGAGATGGCGTTCGCGTACTTCATGGGACACGCGTTCTCGAAGGGCTCGCCGGTCTTTCCCTCGACCAACGGCGGCGAGCTCGCGGTGGAATGGTGCTTCGTGTTCCTGTTCTTCGCCGCGGCGGGAGCGGGCGCATGGAGCGTGGATGCCACGCGCGCCCGAACGCGATAGCATAGCCACGCCTCCTCACGGAGGGCAGCTCGCAACGTCACACTCGAAACCAAAAAGGGGGAGGGGACTATGCAGGCGAAATCGTGGGGCCGGCTGGTGGCGTTCGCCACTGCCGTCATGCTCGCGGCCACCGGCGCGTGGGCGCAGCAATCGCAACGCATGCGCATCCAGACGGCGGTACCCGCCGCGAGCATCTATTACGAGCTCCTGAAGCACTTCGGCGAGCGCGTCGAGAAGATGAGCGGCGGGCGCCTCAAGGTGGAGGTGCTGCCCGACGGGGCGGTCGTCTCCGCCTTCGAGATCCTGGACGCGGTCGACAAGGGCGTCGTCGAATCGGGCTTCGCCTGGACGCATTACTGGTCCGGCAAGCATCCGGCCGCGGGCCTCTTCAGCAACCCGATGGCGGGCGCGGGCGTGGGCCTCGACCAGATCTCGCACATGGCGTGGCTCTACGAGGGCGGCGGCAACGAGCTGTATCGCAAGCTCTGGAAGGACATCCTCAAGGTGAACGTCGAGGCGTTCATGATCCAGCCGATGGGTCCCGACCCGCTCGGATGGTTCAAGCGCCCGATCGAGAGCACCGGCGACTTCAAGAAATTCAAGTACCGCGCGCCGCCGGGGATCACCGGCGAGATCTTCAAGGAGATGGGTGTCGCGGCGGTGGCCCTGCCCGGCGGCGAGATCGTGCCCGCGGCGCAGCGCGGCACCATCGACGCGGCGGAGTGGATCGGGCCGGCGGACGACCTGAACCTGGGCCTGCAGACCATCTGGAAGCACTACTACCTCCAGGGCCTGCACCAGTCGACGGACGTGGGCGACCTCTACATCAACGGCGACTTCTGGAAGAAGCTCACGCCGGACCTGCAGGAGATCGTGCGCACCGCGGCCATGGCCTCGATCGCGGAGACCTACACGTACAACGTGGCGCGCAATGCCCGCGCGATCGTGAAGCTGCGCGAGGAGTTCAAGGTGCAGATCCACGACACGCCGAAGGACTTCTTCCCGGAGTTCGTGCGCGCGACCAACGTGGTCCTCGATCGCTACGCCGCGAAGGACGCGTACTTCAAGCAGGTGCTGGACTCCCAGCGCAGCTTCGCGCGCGTGGTCGTGCCGTACTGGACCAAGATCCTCGACCTGTACTCGAACCTCGGCAACGCGGCGCTGAAGGACAGCGCCATCGCACCCGGACGCAAGTAGGCAACGAAGAAAGAGCGCGCCGCGGCGCGCTCTTTCGTTTGGGGAGTCCCCAATGACGCGAATCACCGGCGCGCTCGACGCGCTGAGCGAATGGACCGGCCGCATCGTCTCGTGGCTGATCATCCCGATGGTGGCGAGCCTCGTCTACGAGGTCTTCGCGCGCTATCTCTTCGACGCCCCGACGGTCTGGGCGTACGACATGACGTTCATGCTCTACGGCACGTTCTTCATGCTGGGCGCGGCCTACACGTTGAAGCACAAGGGCCACATCCGCACCGACTCGTTCTACGGCGACTGGTCGCCGCGCAAGCAGGGCTGGGTCGACACCATCTGCTACCTCGTCTTCTTCTTCCCGCCGCTCATCGCCTTCCAGGTGGTCACGTGGGACTACTTCGCCAAATCCTATGGCCAGGACGAGAGGATCATGACCAGCCCGTGGATGCCGATCGTGTGGCCGTTCAAGCTCGTGCTGCCGCTCGCCACCGCGCTGCTCCTGCTGCAGGGCATCTCCGAGCTCATAAAGAGCATCCATGCCGCGCGCAAGGGGGAATGGATTTGAGCCCGGAATGGATCGGCATCGCCTCCCTCGCGGTCCTCTTCGTCGCGATCTTCATCGGCTTCCCGATCGCGTTCACGCTGATCGCGATCGGCCTGGGCATCGGCTACCTCGCGCTGGGCAAGATCGCGCTCTACCTCATGACCCTGCAGTTCTTCTCGGTCATGAGGGACCCCACGCTCGCCTCGGTCCCGTTCTTCCTCTTCATGGGATACCTGCTGGAGCAGTCGGGATTGATGGAGCGGCTCTTCCGCGCGGTGCAGCTTCTGCTCGCCTCGGTCCGCGGATCGCTCTATCTCGCGGTGATCATCACGGCGACGATCTTCGCGGCGGCCACCGGCATCGTGGGCTCTTCCGTGACGCTCCTGGGCGTAATGGCGGCGCCGGCGATGAAGCGAAGCGGCTACGACGTGCGCATGTCGGCCGGCGCGATCGCGGCGGGAGGCACGCTCGGCATCCTCATTCCGCCCTCGGTCATGCTCATCGTGATGGGGCCGGTCGTGGGCGTCCCCACCACCGATCTTTTCGCTGCGGCGGTGATCCCGGGGCTGCTGCTCTCGGGCATGTACATCCTCTACACGCTGGTGCGCAGCTACCTCAACCCGGCGCTTGGCCCCGCGCTGCCGATGGAGGAGCGCGCCGAGAATTTCGCGGCGGTGCTGAAGGAGCTGGCGTTGGGGCTGCTGCCGGTGGTGGTCGTGATCTTCGCCACGCTGGGCGTGATCCTCTTCGGCATCGCCACGCCGACGGACGCGGGCGCGGTGGGATCGTTCGCGGTGATGATCCTCACCCTCATCTACCGCCGCATGAGCTGGGAAAAACTCAAGATCGCCGTGTATTCGACGCTCAAGGTGTCGTGCATGATCCTGCTGCTGGTGGCCGCGTCGAACTACTTCGGCGCGATCTTCTCGCGGCTGGGAAGCGCCACCCTCATCGCCGAATCGCTGCTGCAGCTGAACCTGCCGCCGACGATCATGCTGCTGCTCATCCTCGCGGTGATCTTCGTGCTGGGATGGCCGCTGGAATGGGTGCCGATCGTGCTGATCGTGGTGCCCATCCTGCTGCCCCTGGTGCAGAAGCTGGGCATCGACCTCGTGTGGTTCTGCACCCTCGTGGCGGTGTGCCTGCAGACCGCGTGGCTCTCGCCCCCGGTGGCGCTATCGGCCTACTTCCTGCGAGGGGTGGTGCCCGACTGGTCCCTCTCGGACATCTATGCGGGAATGATGCAGTTCATGGTGCTGCAGATCATCGGACTGCTGCTGGTGCTGTTCTTCCCGCAGCTGGCGCTTTGGCTGCCTTCCGTGCTGAGGAATTAGCCGCGGCGAGCTCGCGCCTGGCGAACTGCAGGAAAGCGTTCACCAGGCGCGAGTGCATGCGCTCCTTCGGGTAGACGACCGAGAGGTTGCGGATCAGCGGAGGCGCCAGGGGGATCGAGACAAGCGTGCCTTCGCGCACCTGCGCCAGCACGGTCGCGCGCGACATGATCGCGTAGCCGATGCCCGTGGCGACCAGGCCCTTCAGCGCCTCGGGGCTGCTCGCTTCCATGACCACGTCCAGGCAATCGGCTGTCATGCCCACCTTCTGCAGGTAATTGCAGATCACCTCGCGCGTACCGGAGCCCGCCTCGCGGCTCACGTGCGCGTGCTCGCCCAGCAGCGCGGGAGGGACGCTCGCGAGAGGCGCCAGGGGATGCGACGGCGCGCAGACGACCTGCAGCTCGTCCTCGCAGCACACGTCGCTCGCAAGGGACGCGAGGTGCGAATCGCCCTCGATGAAGCCCAGGTCCAGCGTGCGCTCGGCGACGCGATCCTGCACGCCTTCGGAGTTGCCCACGAAGAGGCGCGGCACGACCGACGGGTGGATCGATTTGAATTCGCCCAGGATGCGCGGCAGCAGGTACTCCGCGAGGGTCGTGCTGGCGCCGATGAGCAGCGGGCCGCCCTCGGTGCCGCTCACGTCCTTCATGCGCTGGTCCAGCTCGGCGGAGAGGGCGAGGATGCGCTCCGCGTAATCGAGCGCGACAACGCCGGCCGCCGTGAGCGAGATGCGGCCCTGCGCGCGGTCGAAAAGGCGCGTGTTGAACTGCTCCTCGAGCTGCTTCACCTGCGCCGTGACGGAAGGCTGCGTCATGCACAGCGTCTCCGCCGCCTTCGTGAAGGACAGGTGCTTGGCGACCGCGTGGAAGACGCGGAGTCGTCGATCGGCCATGACCTATTGAAGCACAATCCCGGCTCCATGCCAGAATGGCCGCGATGCGCTTCGTCATCGCACAGATGCAGCACGAGACCAACACCTTCTCGCCGGTTCCCACGCCCTGGGAAGCCTTCGGGAACCACGGTCCGCGGCTCGGCCGGGAGGCGCTCGAGGCCCTCGCCGGCACTCGCGTGCCGATGGCCGCGTTCATCGACCTCGCGCGCAAGGAAGGCGCCGAGATCGAAACGCCGGTAGCCGCCTGGGCCAACCCGAGCGGGCCGGTGGACGGCGCCGCCTACGACCGGATCTGCGGGCTCATCTGCGATGCGGTACGGCGCGGATGCGACGCGGTATTCCTGGACCTGCACGGCGCGATGGTGGTGGAGGGTGTCACGGATGATGGCGAGGGCACGCTGCTCGAGCGCATCCGCGCCATCGCCCCGGCGGTCCCCATCGCGGTCTCGCTGGACCTGCACGCGAACGTGACGCAGCGCATGGTGCGCAATTGCACGGTGATCGCCGGCTACAAGACCTACCCGCACGTGGATGGGTACGAGTCGGGCGAGCTCGCCGGCAGCATCCTGCTGCGGGCCCTGAGGAGCGAGATCCATCCGGTGATGGCGTGGGGCAATCGACCGTTGCTCGCGCACACGCTTCGCCAGAACACCGAAGAAGGCCCGATGCGCGATTTCGTCGAAGCGGCTCGCGCCGCCGAGCGCGCGGGCATGCTCGCCGCCACCGCGTTCGGCGGCTTCCAGCTGGCCGACATCCACGACGCCGGCGTGAGCGCGGTGGTCGTGGCCGATGGCGACCGTGCCGCGGCGCAAGCCGCGTGCGATGCGATCCTCGATGCGGCATGGCAGCGCAAGGCGGATTTCGTCTATCGCGGCCGCCCGCTCGAGGAAGCGCTCATCGAGGCCAAGCGCCTCGGAGAGCAAAGCGGCGGCCCCGTCCTGCTGCTCGACCATGCGGACAACTGCATGTCGGGGGCGACGCAGGACTGCATGCACGTGCTGCAGGCGGCGCTTCGCCTCGGGCTCAGCGGCATCGCGGTGGGGCCGGTGCGCGATCCGGAGGCGGTCGCTCGCATGGTCGAGGCGGGCATCGGCAACCGCGTGACGCTCGCGGTCGGCGGGAAGGCGCACATGCCCGCCATCGGACGCGCTGCCGAGCCGATGCAGCTGGAAGGCATCGTGCGCAACGTGACCGATGGCGAGTACACCGTCACCGGGCCGCAGTTCACCGGCACGCGCTGCTACATGGGCAGGACGGCGGTGCTCGACACCGGTGCGGCGCAGATCGTCGTGACCGAGCGCAACCAGGAGCCGTGGGATCGAGGTGTCTTCGAGAGTGTCGGCATCCGGCCGGAGAAGCAGCGCTACCTGCTGCTCAAGTCGCGCATGTACTACCGGCCGGTGTTCCTGCCGATCGCAAAGGGATCCGTCCTCTGCGACGGCGTCGGTGTCGCGTCCTCCGATTGGAAGCAGTTCACGTACCGCAAGATTCGCCGACCGATCTATCCGCTGGACGAGTGAGCCGGGAGGAGCGAGCGATGGAGATCGAAGCGCGACTGATGGAGGAGTGGAAGGCGAACCACGACCTGCTCAAGTTCTACGAGGACCTGAAGCAGAAGCGCTTCGCTCACTTCCTCACGATCCAGACCGCATTCCTGGCTTTCTACGCATTGCTGGCGAAGGATGCTTTCGCGACCTTCTCGATGGTTTCGCTGACCGCGCTCTTCTTCATCCCCTTCCCGCCGCTCATCATCTCGCTCTACTTCATCCGCGTGGACACGCGCGGCCGCGCGTACATCGACACGACCAACACGCGCCTCCTCATGATCGAGGAGCGGTGGAAGCGCCTTTCGCGTGATGGCCATTTCTGGACCTATCAGCCGATGTTCGCCGCGCTCTCGAGGCACGACGAAGAGGTCATCCAGGAGCACCTGGGCGTGAGGAACCTGCCCGGCGATCCCTATCGGATGCTGGCGCTGTCGACCTCCGCGCACGCGAGCGAGCATTCGATACTGAAGATGTTCTGGTGGCTCTGGATCGCGCTGGCGGTCCTGGCGTTCGGCGTTCACCTGACCTGGCACTTGATCCACGGCTTCACCTGGACGATGTGACGCGATGCCGCGACGAGCACGCGAATAACCAACAACAACTGCGGATCCACACTCGATGACAATCAACCACACCCGCCGCCGGCTCGTCGCCGGAATCGGCGCCTCCACCCTTGCCGGCCTCTGGGGCTGCGGCTCATCCGCGGGGCAGTCGTCGGCGCGCGGCGCCATCCTCGAGGCAGCCGCGCAAGCCGAGGCCACCGCGAAGGCGCTGATGCAGCGCACCGGCATCCCGGGCCTCGCGATGGCGGTCGTGCATGGCGGCGAGACCGTGTATGCGCGCGGCTTCGGCGTGCGAGCCGTGGGCTCGAACGAGCCCGTCGATGCCGACACGGTGTTCCAGCTCGCTTCGATGTCGAAGCCGCTCGGCGCGACGGTCGTGGCGCACGAAGTTGGCAACCGAGGCGTGGCGTGGGACAGCCGCATGCTCGAGCTCATGCCCGGCTTCGCGTTGCACGACGCCGCAGTGAGCGCGCAACTCACGGTCGGCGACCTGTACGCGCACCGCAGCGGCCTGCCCGATCACGCCGGGGACACGCTCGAGGAGCTCGGCTTCGGCCAGCAGGCGATCTTCCAGCGCCTGCGCCAGCTTTCGCTCACGCCGTTCCGCGCCTCGTACAACTACACGAACTACGGCATGACCGCGGCCGGTGTCGCGGTCGCCAGCGCCGCGGGGACGGACTGGTTCACTCTCAGCGACCGCGTACTGTACGAGCCCCTTGGCATGCGTTCGACCTCGTCGCGCTTCGCCGATTTCCGCGCGCGTCCCAATCGTGCGTTGGGCCACGTGAAGGAAGGCGGCCGTTTCGTCGTCGGTCCCGAGCGCCCCGCGGGCACGGGCGAGCAGCGCTGGTCCGCCGCGTACGACACGGACGCGCAGTCGCCTTCCGGCGGGGCCAGCTCCTCGGTGCGAGACCTCGCGCGTTGGATGTCGCTCCTGCTCGCGCGCGGCATGCATGAAGGCCGTCAGTTGGTGGATGCGGCCGCGCTCGATGCGGCGATGCGCCCGCAGCAGCGCATGACCGACGCGTCCGACTATGGCTTCGGATTCTTCATCAACGCCGGCGCCGCGGGGCGCATGGTGTACAGCCACGGCGGCGCCTTCGCGTGGGGCGCCTCCACGTATTTCACGATCATGCCCGCGCTCGACGTGGGGATCGTCGTGCTCACCAACGCGTGGCCCACGGGCGTAGTCGAATCGGTGGCGTCCACCTTCAACGACATCCTCGATTTCGGGGCGCCGCAGCGCGATTGGTTCGCCCTTTACTCGGCCGCCCTCGACCAGGCCTTTCTGCCGCAGGGATCGCTCGTGGGCCAGCCGCCGCCGGTCGCGCCGCAGCCGCCACGCGCGGCCGAGGCGTACCTCGGCAACTGGACCAACGACTATCACGGCGTCGCTCGGGTGGAGCAAGCGGCGGCGGGCCTGCAGATGCGGCTGGGCCCGAATGGCCAGACCGTCTACGCGCTACGCCACTGGAGCGGCGACACGTTCAGGTTCGTGCCGCTCAACGACAGTGCCACGCCCGGCTCCGTATCGCGAGCGGACTTCACGCCCGGCGGACTGGTGCTCGAGCACTACAATCACAACGGCCTGGGTGTGTTCAGTCGAGGCTGAAGTGCCGCTCGATCCGGGCTTGCGCCGCCGCTCGCCTCGCCGCGTCGGCCGGTGTCTCGCTTAGCCGCTGCAGCAACGTGCCCTTCTCGAGTAATCCGAGACGCACCAAACCCTCTAGAAGACGAAGGTCCTTGTCGCGTCCCGCGATGTACTTGGAGATGGCCATGTCGTGCGGGTCGAGACACAGTCCCCGAGCGCCATCGGTGTCGCCGGGTGGCAGGTTCACGAGGCGCTGCTTCCATTTCCTTGGAAGGACGGCAGTGCGCTCATCGACGGGGTCGGCGTAGTAGCCGAAGGTCTCGTGGAACTGCGAGCCTTCGCCGATGCTGTTCAGCAGCTCCGTTCTTTTCTCGCCACCGGGAATGTAGATGTCGGCTTCCGCGGATGTCAGCAATGCGTCCACGTCCACACCTTTGGCGTGGAGCGACTGGCTGCCGATGACGATGAACTTGTCCTCGCCGGTGATGCTCTTCGCAGCTCGCAAGATGTGATCAAGCTGCGATTTTTTCATTCATCTCCCTGACGAGCTCTTGCGGCAGCAGCCCGACGTAGGGCGCCGACTGCCGCAACCGAACGCTGTCCTCGTCGCGTCCGAGCATCGCCGCGAAGAGCCGACCGTCATCCGGGTCTTCGAGGATGGCCTTCCACTCGTCATACGCCGCGCTCCAGGCGCCGCTCGCCTTCCAGCGATGCAGATTCGCGAGACCCTTGGCCCGGATCTCGCGCGGCGTAAAGCGCCTCAGGATCGCCAACGCCCGCTCCAACCGCAGCTCGTTGAGATCCGCCTTCGTGAGGCCCGCCCCGGCCGGCACGATGCGATCTTCCCTGAGATCCAACCGACCACCTTCAGCCACGCCCCAGTTGTCGAGCGCCGACTTGGGGATGATCACGCCCAGGGAGTTTCCGATCTTGCGGATTTTGAGTTTCATCTCTTATTATAACTTGGTTATAACCTAATGTCCAGCGGAGGGCATCTCGCCGTCGGTAACATGCGAGGCATGACTACCCGCCACCTCGTGATCCGCAACGCCACCGTGATCGACGGCTCCGGCGCGCCGCGATGCTCCGCCGACATCGCCGATGCGAAGACGGTCGGCGATGCGGCGACCTTCGAGAAGCCGATTCAAGCCGCACCGGGCATTGGGACGGTGAGAATGGCGAAATCGCCTGGCGCGATGGCCGCTCGACCGGCGCCCGGCCGGGGCGTGTCTTGACGAAGGGACCGCAGTGACGCTCAAGGTCTACGGTTTTTCGAAGGTCAATGCGATCGCACGCGGCCACACTCGCGACTTGCGCGTCCTGTGGGCGCTGGAAGAGATGCAAATGCCGTTCACCGTGGCCGGCATGGACCATCCCGCACATGAGCTGGACAGCGACGCCTATCGCCGGCTCAGTCCCTTCGCGCAGATCCCCGCGATCGACGACGATGGCCTGGTGTTGTCCGAATCGGCCGCGATCCTCGTGTACCTGGCGAAGAAGGCGAGCCGGCTCATTCCGATGGACGGCGCGGGTGAGGCGCAGGTCACGCGCTGGTGCTTCGCGGCGGTGAACACCGTCGAGCCCCCGCTCCTCAGCCTGGTGGTCCTCGACTGGACGGCAGATGCCAGCTGCGGCAAGCACCGCGAATTCCTGGTGGGCTGGGTAAACCGCGTGCTCGGCAATCTGGAACGCTGGCTCGGGGGCCGCGAGTTCATTGCGACCGGCGACTTCACCGTCGCCGACATCCTCATGGCCCACGTGCTCTCGGCGGGGATCAAGGACGACAAGTTACTCGCGCCGTATCCCGCCGTCGTGTCCTATCGGGACCGCTGCCTGGCGCGGCCCGCCTGGAAGAAGACCCTCGAAGCGTATTACGAGCGCGTCGAGGCGTCGGCCAGCTGAGGCGTGGATCCGGGCGTGATCGTCTCCTGCTTGCGAGTCCGCGGAAGCCACGTCACGACGAGGAACGTGAGCGCGGCGAGCCCCGCCATGATCCAGAGCAGCACCGTGAACCCCGCCTGCTTCACGATCGGGCCCAGGAGCCACACGGCGGCCGAGCTCGCGCCGAACGCGATGGCCAGCCGCATTCCCGCGACGCGCGAGCGCATGCGGTCGTCCACGAAGCGCAGGATCATCGCGTCGGTGAACGGGATCGCGCCGAAGATGGCGATCATGAAGACCAGCTGCAGCGCGTAAAGGAGCCATCCGTCGGCGTACGCGGCCAGCGCCAGGAACGGGATCTGGAAGGAAAGCACGACGAGGTAGAACGACTTGAGCTCGAAGCGATCGAGCAGCTTTCCGACCACCAGCTGCGCGAGGGAAGCCACGGCGTACACGGCGCCGAGCAGCAGGCCCAGCTTCGCCGGATCGCGCCAGGTCTCGCCCAGCCGCTCATGCAGCAACTCGTAATTCCCGTTGGTGGAGAAATTGAAGAGCAGGCTGGCGCTGGTCGCGGCGAGCGTCATCACCAGGAAGACGCGTGCAAGCAGCGCCTTCGGAAGCTCGGCCTGCGTGGCCTTGCGCTTGGCGGGCGGTGTCGATTCCTCCTTCGCGGTGAGCCAGAACGCGATGCCGCACGCTATGCTCACGGCCCCCGGCGCTGCGAAGGCCGCGCGCCATCCGAGCTCCTTCACGAGGAACCCCGTGACGACGGCGGCAAGTGCCACGCCGAGATTGCCCGCGAAGCCGTTCACGCCGATCACCCAGCCGGGGCGTTTCGCGCCCTGCAGGAGCATCGGCACGCCCACGGGGTGGTAGATGGCGGCGAAGCAGCCGAGCACCGCGAGGGCGAATGCCAGTTGCAGCGGCGATTGCGCGGCGCTCACCAGGATCGCCGAGGCGCCCAGGCCGAGGAAGAAGACGATCATCATGGCGCGCCGGCCCCAATGATCTCCCAGCCTGCCCGCGGGAAGCGCACCGATGCCGTAGAAGAAGAAGGCCGCCGCGCTGTACGGCATCAGGTCTTCCCACCGCTCGAGCGAGAACTCCACGGCGATCGTCGTGACGGCCGTCGCGAAAATGAGCAGGAACATGTGGGTGATGGCATGGCCCACGTTGAGGAGAAACTCGGTCGATCGTCGGTTCATGGCCTCCATGATCCTCTCGCCGCGCGTGGCCGTCTCGCTCTAAACTGACAGCGATGCGTCCAAAACCGCCACCCTTTCGGAGGCATCCGCACGCGAATCGCGACGTCCGCGCGGCCAATCGCGTCCCGCGCCCGGTCGCCGCGTTGGCCAACTCGTACGCGGCGGGGCACGACATCGCGCCGCACCGCCATCCGCGCGCGCAACTGATCTACGGGCTGCAGGGCGTGATGACCGTGCGCGCCATCGGCTCGGTGTGGACGGTTCCGGCAAGCCATGGGCTCTGGATGCCCGCGGGCATCGAGCACTCCGTCCACATGGATGTGCCGGTGGAGATGCGCAGCCTCTACTTCGACAGCCGGCGCGTGCGCGGCACGCCGAAGCGCTGCCGCGTGCTTTTCGTCACCCCGTTGCTGCGCGAGCTGATCGTGCGGGCAATGGAAATCCCGGCGCTGTACGACGAGCGGGGGCGCGATGGACGCATCATGAAGCTCATCGTCGACGAGATCGCCACGCTCAGGCCCGAGCCGCTCGAGCTTCGCATGCCCACGGACGCACGACTTGCACGGCTGTGCGAGATCCTTCTCGCGCGGCTGTCGGAAACGGTCTCCATCGCGGAGCTCGGAAGGCAAGTCGGCTTGAGCGAGCGCAGCGTGATCCGGCTCTTCCCCGCCGAGACGGGGCTCACCTTCGGCCGCTGGCAGCAGCAGGCGCGGCTGCAAAAGGCCTTCGCGCTGCTGGGCGAGGGGCAAACCGTCACGCAGGTCGCGCTCGAGCTGGGTTACGCGGGACCGAGCGCTTTCACGAAGATGTTTCGCCGCGCCCTCGGAGACACGCCTAGCTCGCTGTGGCGTGCGGAGCGGCGCGCCGCACATGGGGATTGAGCGCCGTCGCGCTTGCGAGCGCGATGAGCAGCGCCGAGAACAGCCCCACGGTCGCCGCGCCGCCGAGTCGCTCGAGCGCGGCACCGCAAAGCGCGGCCCCGAGAGGCATGAAGCCGAAGGCGACGAGGCGGAACGTGCTGTTCACGCGGCCCTGCAGGCGATCCGGGATCAACGCGATGCGGTAGCTGAATTGCACCACGTTGTAGAGCGGAGCCACGAAGTAGTACAAGCACGCCACGGCGCCCAGCCCGACGTATGAAGGCATGACCGCGTAGAGCGGGAACAGCAGCGCCTCGACGGTCATGCATCCGATGATGACCTGCCCGAACGAGAAGCGCCGCTGCACACGCCCGCCGACCAGCGAGCCCAGGATCCCGCCGGCTCCGGCGCAGCCGAAGATCACGCCGACCTGCGCGTCACTGGCTCCGAGCCCCTTCGCGAGCACGATCATGAGGAGCGGCATCGCGGCGTTGATCACGTTGAGCCCGCCGGTGAGAAGCGCCATGTAACGGATGAGCGGATTCCTCCACAGCCAGCGCAGCCCTTCCGCGACCTCGTGGCGCAGGTCGCGCTTCTGCGGCACGGTTTCGACGCGGAACGGCGCCTTCACGCGAAGCAGGGAGGCGATGGAAACGCAATAGGTGAGCGCGTCCGCGATGAAGGGCACGGCGCGGCCGAACGCCTGGTAGAGGACCGTACCCATCGGGGGACCCACGATGTGCGCGATGCCATAGCCGGCCTCGTTATAAGCGGTGGCTTCGGGCAGCTGCGCCGCGGGCACCACGCGCGGAAGCGCCGCGACCTCCGCGATGTTGAAGAACACGAAGAGGCTTCCCTCGATCAGCGTCACCGCGTAGATCTGCGCCACCGTGAGCGCGTCGAACGCGATGGCCGCGGGGATCGAGGCCACGGCGAGGGCGCGGCCGGCGTCGCAGCGGATCATCACCGCCTTGCGATCCCAGCGATCGATCAACGCGCCCACCGGCAGGCTGAGCGCGAGATAAGGAAGCGTCCGCAGCGCACCGGCCAGCCCCGCCGCCTCCGGCGATTCGGTGAGCGCGAGGATGAGCAGCGGATAGATGATCGTGGCACCCGCCGATCCCAGCGTGGAGACGACCTGGCCGCTCCAGAGCCACATGTAGTCGCGGTTGCGCCAGAGCGGGGCCGCCGTGGCTTGAGGTTGGGTCTCGTCGGGCGCTTGCATGCGGCCTTTCGGGTTTCGCGCAAGGTTACACTGCGCGAATGACCGACCATGACCTCGTGATTCGCAACGCCACCGTCATCGACGGCTCCGGCGCTCCTCGATATACCGCCGACATCGCGATACGCGAAGGCAAGATCGCGGCCGTCGCTCGCGACCTGCCGCGCGGCGACCGCGAGATCGACGCGACCGGCCTCATCGCCGCACCCGGCTTCATCGATGCGCACACGCACGACGATCGACTGATGCTGTCCTCGCCGGAAATGGCGCCGAAGGTGAGCCAGGGCGTGACGACGGTGGTCGCAGGCAATTGCGGCATCTCGCTGGCGCCGGCGCCTCGCGGCATGCCGAACCCCGTGACGCCGCCGCTCGACCTTCTCGATAACCAGGGCGCGTGGTTCCGGTTCAAGACCTTCGGCGATTACGTCGAGGCGCTCGAGGCGAGCCCGGCCGCGACCAATTGCGCGTTATTGGTCGGACACAGCTCGTTGCGCGTGCAGACCGTCTCCGACCTGAACCGCGCCGCGACCGCCGCCGAGCAGGCCGAGATGCGCAGGCTCGCGGACGATGCGCTCGCCGCCGGCGCCATCGGCATCTCGACCGGCCTCTGGTACGAGCCCGCGCAGGCAGCGACGACGGAAGAGGTGATCGAAGTCTGCCGCCCGCTCACCGCCCGCCGCGCGCTCTACTGCACGCACATGCGCGACGAGGCCGACAAGGTGACCGATTCGCTCGAGGAGACTTTTCGCATCGGCCGCGAGCTCGGCGTGCGCGTGGTCATCTCGCATCACAAGGTCGCGGGCGTACGCAACCATGGGCGCTCGGAAGAGACGCTGGCGCTGATCGATCGCTGCATGCACGAGCAGCCCGTCTCGCTCGACTGCTATCCCTACAGCGCGTCTTCGACGATCCTGTCGTACGACCGCACGCTCGGCGCCTCGAAGACGCTCGTCAGCTGGTCGCGTCCGCATCCGGAATTCGCCGGCATGGATGTCGAGGCGATCGCCAAGCGCATGGGAAAGTCCACGCGCGATGCGGTCGAGGCGCTATTGCCCGCCGGCGCGATCTACTTCGCGATGGACGAAGCCGATGTGCAACGCATCCTTGCCTTCCCCGACACGATGGTCGGCTCCGATGGCTTGCCGCATGACGCCTCGCCGCATCCTCGTCTGTGGGGCACGTTTCCGCGCGTGCTGGGGCACTACGCGCGCGACGTAGGTCTTTTTTCGCTCGAGACTGCGGTCCACAAGATGACGGGGCTTACAGCCAAGACTTTCGGGCTCGCCGATCGCGGGCTCATCAGGAACGGCATGGCGGCGGACATCACGCTGTTCGATGCGCGGACGGTCGCCGATGCGGCGACTTTCGAAAAGCCGATCGTCGCGGCGCCGGGCATCGAGACGGTGATCGTGAATGGCGAAGTCGCGTGGCGAGAGGGACGCTCGACCGGCGCGCGTTCCGGACGCGTGCTGGCGAGGCTCTAGGAGAGCAGCTCGTCGAGCTGCGCGAAAGTCTCGTGAGTCGCGTCCGCCGCGCCGGTTCCGGCGGCATCGAGGGCTTCCTTCGAGGGATAGAGCTCGTGCATGACGAGGAGCGTCTTGCCGCCCGTTTCCTCGAAGGACACCGTGGTCACCGGCCCATCGGCGCCGGCCTCCTCGTTGGTCCAGACGAGCCGCGAGTACGGCGTCACCTCGACGTACCTGCCGAAGAACGCCATGGTCGAGTCTCCGTGTGCGAACACGAAACGGTAGCTGCCGCCGGTACGAACATCCGCTTCCACCGACAGCAGCGTCATCCCCATCGACTTCGGGACCCACCAGCGCTTGAGCAGCTCGGGCGTTGTCCACGCCTCGAAAACGAGGCGCGCCGGAGCGTCGAAGGTTCGCGTGACGA
>Ga0070658_10001162_pt1 | contig 22491 bp, 20 predicted proteins | sample KBSC13metaG_FD_64664 | JGI IMG/M metagenome (GOLD analysis project Ga0070658, IMG submission 64664) | Corn rhizosphere microbial communities from Kellogg Biological Station, Michigan, USA - KBS C1-3 metaG | ecosystem: Host-associated > Plants > Roots > Rhizosphere > Soil ...
AAAGACATCGGGGCCCCGCTCTACCATCGCTCCAGTCCAGGCCATCCCCTGCGCCCGGCCGAACGAGGAGCCGCCCTCATCCAGGCCCTCGGTTCCCCGCCGTCTGCGCGATCCTCCGCTAGGCCCCCGCCAAGCGACAGCAACCGTCAGCCGGGCGAGGAAAAGGGTGGAACAATGAGAAACCCCTCCGGACAACACGGTGAGAAAAAGCCAAGACGACCCAGGTCACAGCGTCGGCTCCGGGGCGCCGTTGACCGGGCGGCCGATCTCCTCGAAGAACCGGCCCAGCTTGGCCGTCGTGATGATGAGGTCGACTGCAGGCTGAGCCGAGACGTTACGGAGGGCGTTGGCCAAGTTGGATGAGAACCTACAAAGAAGATCTCTCTTTGACCGGTCTCCCCTTGTGGTGTCACTAGCGTGTCGACGGCGTCCCTGAACCGGGCCCACTCATCGGGCACGGCCATCCTGCCTTCTTTGGGTGCCGGGCATGCCGCCGACCTGCGCCGATCATCGGACGGGCAAGCGATGGCCGCCCTTTTTTTCGGGCTGGCGGCGCGGAGTAGGCTGGTGGGAATAGGCCCACGGGGGGACCGGTAATGGGGGAAGCGGTCGCGAGCCTGCATGAACAGCCGCCAATGGCCCGATCGGCGCTGCCTGCCGGACTGGCGTCAGAGTCGTCGGCCGAGCTGTCAGAGGATGACCCGTTTACCGCTTACCTGCTGGCGGCGACTGGGCCCGTCGACATCCGTCGCCTCAACCTGGAGTCGCCGGCGCTGAAGGCTCTCAAGGAGGCCGGCGCGGTGCTGGTCGTGCCGATGATCTCCGCCGGTGTCACGGTCGGCATGCTCGCGCTGGGGCCGCGGAAGTCGGAGCGGGACTACACAACCGACGACCGCCAACTGCTGGACGCGCTGGCACGGTACGCGGCGCCTGCCATCCGGGTCGGCCAGCTGGTTCGCGAACAGCAGGTCGAGGCCTTGCGGCAGGAGCGGATCGAGCAGCAGCTGAACGTGGCCAGGCTCGTCCAGCGTCAGTTCCTGCCTAAGTCCCTGCCGGAGCTGCCCGGCTGGCAGATGGCCGCCTTCTACCGGCCGGCGCTGATCGTGGGCGGGGACTTCTATGACTTCATTCCCCTGCCCGGCGGCCGGGTCATGGTGGTCATCGGCGACGTCACCGACAAGGGAGTTCCCGCCGCCCTGGTGATGGCCAGCACTCACGCGCTGCTGCGGGCCGCGGCGCCTCGCCTGGTCAACCCGGGGGCCGTGCTGGAGAAGGTCAACGAGCTCCTGTGCCAGCACACTCCGGCGCAAATGTTCGTCACCTGCTTCGCCCTCGTCCTCGGCGGCGCCAGCGGGCGGGTCACGTTCGCCAACGCCGGGCACGACGTGCCCTACGTGCGCACCGTCGACGGCGTGGCCGAACTGCGGGCCAGGGGGATGCCGCTCGGGCTCATGCCTGACATGACCTACGAGGAGAAGACCTTCGTTTTCCAGCCCGGGGACCGTGCCCTGCTGCACAGCGACGGGCTGTCGGAGGCGCATGGCACCGGACGCGAGATGTTCGGCTTCCCCCGCGTCGCCGCGCTCGCCGGCCGGGGAACCTCATGCCAGGGTCTGCTCGACCTGTGCCTGCGGGAACTCGAGGCGTTCACCGGTCCCGGCCACGAGCAGGAAGACGACATCACGCTGCTCTCCCTGGAGAGGGTCTCGGATGCGGCCCCGGGCTCCGGGGGCGTGCGGTGAACCCGGTGGCCTGCTCCGCACCCCGGCGGCTCGCGTCCTTCGCGCTGGCGAGCGTGCCGGGCAGCGAGCGCGTCGCGCTCGCGCAGGTCGCCGACAGTGTGGCGGACCTGAACCTGCCTCCCCGGCGGCTGGACAAGCTCAAAACCGCGGTCGCCGAGGCGACGATGAACGCCATCGAGCACGGCAATGACAACCGCCCTGACCTTGCCGTCGACATCGAGGTCTTCTACTCGGGCACCGAGATCATCGTCACCGTCACCGATCACGGCGGGCGCGAGGGTTCGGGCTGGGCCGATAGGGGGGACGACACGGAGATCCCCGATCTCGATCGCAAGCTCAGCGGCGACCAGGGGCCGAGGGGCTGGGGGCTGTTCCTCATCCGCCACATGGTCGACGGCATGGAAGTGACAGCCGAGGGAGAGCACCGCACGGTCCGGTTGACGATCCGGACTCCGGTACCGGGGGACTAAGCGAAGGGATTACGACACATCGGGGGGATGGTCAGATGGACAAGTCCATGACCAGCACGGTGGTCCGGGTGGGCGACGGGCTTACGTCGGTCATCGATATCAGGGGCGACGTTACGGCCGCGTCCGAGCCCGCGCTCATGGCGGCGTACGAGGAAGCCTCAAGGCAAGGGGCCCGGCGGCTCGTGCTGAACTTCAGCGACCTTGAGTACATGAACAGCGGCGGCATCGGCATGCTGGTGACCCTCCTGGTTCGCGCCAACCGCCAGCATCAGCCGCTCGCCGCGTACGGGCTGAGCGATCACTACCGGGAGATCTTCGAGCTCACCCGGCTCGACGAGGCGATCAGCATCTTCGACGACGAGGCCACAGCGCTGTCCTCATCGGTTCTTGGCTGAACGGGGGATGGGGGACATGACAACACCAGCACAGCCGCCGCGCCCGATCGAGATCGAGGAGATCGAGCTCGCGGTCAAGGAAGCAGCCTCCGCCGACGCCGCCGTGCCGGCGCAGGCGCAGCCGCGCGACGCCGCCTACTGGGCGCCCAAGGTGGACCGGCTCACCGTCGACCCCGACCGCGCGGCGATGGGCTTCAACATCGCCGGTCGTCGTGTCACCGGGCCGCAGCAGGGATTCGGCCGGCTCTATCAGCGGACCTACTCCGCAGCGCTGAAGCCGATGGTCACGCCGCAGCAGCTGATCAGCGAGTGGAAGGCCAACTTCGGCAGCTTCTGGCCGAAGGGCAACCGGTTCGGCGCGACGCTGATCGCACCGGGCGAGGTCGCTCCGATCGCGATGAAGGCGGGCGCCGGGTTCAAGCTGTCGACCGGTGTGCTCGTGCTGTACGCCGACGACGAGTCGTTTACGTTCATGACGCCTGAAGGGCACATGTTCGCGGCGTGGATCACGTTCTCGGGACACATCGAGAACGAGACGACGGTGATGCGCATCCAGATCCTGCTGCGCACGAGCGATCCGCTGTTCGAGATGGCATGGCCGGTCATGCGGTTCATGGAGGACCGGTTCTGGCGGCAGACCATGCGCAATGTCGCAGCACGCTTCGGTATCACCGGGATCGACATTCAGGAGAAGTTGGTCGTCGTCGACAAGAAGCGGCAGTGGAAGAACTGGCGCAACGTCTGGCACAACATGGCGATCCGGTCGGTGCTGCATCTGCTGACCGCTCCCGTCCGGCTCGTGCGCCGGGTCGCGCACTGACCGATGGCCGAACTCGACGCCGTCGTCGTCGGCGCCGGACCCAACGGCCTTGCGGCGGCGCTGACGATGGCGGCTGCCGGCCTCTCCGTCCAGGTGATCGAGGGGGCCGGCACTGTCGGCGGTGGTTGCCGGACGGCTGAACTCACCGAGCCCGGGGTCCGTCACGACGTTTGCTCGACCGTGCATCCGCTCGCGGCGGCATCGCCGTTCTTCCAGTGGCTCGGCCTGGAGAGTCGTGGTGTGCGGCTGCTGCAGCCCGACGTTGCTTTTGCGCAGCCGCTCGATGGCGGTCGTGCCGGCGTCGTACGCCAGTCGTTGGCCGAGACCGCCGACGGGCTCGGCGCGGACGGGCGGACGTGGTCGCGGACGTTCGCACCGCTCGTCGACCGGATGGACGCGATTGTTCCTGCGGTGCTGGCGCCGTTGCGCGCCGTGCCGCGACAGCCATTGCGCGCCGCCCGCTTCGGCCCTGTTGCCCTGCGGAGTGCGGTCGGACTGGCCAGGCGCTTCGATGGCGACGAGGCTCGAGCCCTCGTCGCGGGTGTCGCAGCGCATTCGATGCTTCCGCTCGACCGGTTGCCGACCGGGGCGTTCGGCGCGCTCGAGACTGCGTTGGCTCATGCCGTCGGCTGGCCCGTTGTCGAAGGCGGCAGCCAGGTGCTCGCCGACGTCATGGCTGGGGTGCTCCGGTCCTTGGGCGGCGAGGTTGTCACTGACCGCTGGATCGGTTCGTACGACGAGCTGCCGCCGGCCCGATCAGTGTTGTTCGATCTCGCGCCGGTGCAGGTCGCCGACATCTGCGCCGACCGGTTGCCGGCGCGCTTCGGCAAAGCGTTGCGCCGGTTCCGTTATGGCCCCGGCGTCTGCAAGGTCGATTGGACCCTTTCCGGACCGGTGCCCTGGGTCGCCGACGAGTGCCGGCGGGCGGGCACGTTGCACGTCGGCGGCACCCTCGAAGAGGTCGCGGCAGCGGAAGCCGACGTGGCGGCGGGCCGGCATCCGGAGAAGCCGTTCGTGCTCGTCGTGCAACCCAGCGACGTCGACCCGACCCGAGCGCCGGCCGGTCGGCACGTGCTCTGGGCCTACTGCCATGTCCCGTCCGGATCGAACGTCGACATGACTGCGGCGATCGAGGCGCAGATCGAGCGGTTTGCGCCCGGCTTCCGTGACCTGATCGTCGCGCGCTCCGTCTTGACGGCGGCGGACGAGCAGGCGGTGCATCCCAACTACGTGGGTGGTGACATCTGCGTCGGTGCGTCGACGCTGCGGCAGACACTGTTCCGCCCGACGGTGCGCTGGACCAACTACGCGACGCCCAACCCGGCCGTCTACATCTGCGGCTCGGCGACGCCACCCGGTGGAGGCGTGCACGGCATGGGCGGGCAACACGCGGCCCGCGTCGTCCTGCGCCGTGTCTTCGGGATCAAGTCGCTGCCGCCGGCGCCCCCGGTCCATCGCGTCGCGGCGGACCGAGCGGTTGCATGAGCGACGCGAGGTCACGGGCGCCGCTCGCACCCCGGGTCGTTGCGACCGGGATCGCGGCGACGTACCTGGTGGCGACCGCCGGGACGCTCGTCGTTCGTGTCTACGCGCATGAGTCGCTGGGCACGAGCTACATCGTCCCGTTCACCGTCTACACCGTCGTCGGCTGGCTGATCGCGACCCGCCAGCCACGGGTCCCGCTTGGCTGGGTCTTCCTCGGTATCGGCCTGCTCACCAGCATCGGTCAGATCGGCGACGCTACGGTTGCCCTCGCGGTGCGCCAGGGGTGGGCATGCAAGGGCGTCGTCATGCTCGCGGCGTGGTCGCAGCTGTGGTTCTGGTACCCATTGATCGCGCTGGCGACGGTCGGAACCTTGCTGCTCTATCCCAATGGTCTGCCGTCACGGCGCTGGCGTCCTGTGCTGTGGCTGCTCGCGCTAACGGTCACAGCAATGACGGTGTCGTCGGCGTTGGTGAGGGACGTCGACTTCGGCAAGCACAAGGTGCACAACCCGATCGGCGTGCTGCACGTCTCCGCTGTCGAGCACACCTGGCCTTGGCCCATGTTGAACGTGATGTTCGCCGTGGTTCTCCTGGCCTCGGTCGTCTCGCTCGGCGTGCGGTTCCGGCGCTCGACCGGGTTGGTGCGAGCCCAACTCAAGTGGTTCTTCCTCGTTGCCGGGTTCCTGGCCGTGACGCTGATCCTTGCGCTGACCGCTCCGAGCGAGAACGACTCCGCGGTGGGCAATGCTCTGCTCAGCATCGGGTTGACGGCCCTCCCGGCGGCGTGTGGCATTGCCATCTCGCGTTACCGGCTCTACGACATCGACCGGATCGTCAGCCGCTCCGTCGGCTACATGATCGTCACGGGGGTCGTCGTCGGCTTCTACGTCGGTGTCGTCGCCCTCATCGACGGCGTGCTCGGCTTCTCGTCGTCGATCGCGGCCGCTGCGTCGACCCTCGCTGCGGCGGCGCTGTTTCAGCCGCTGCGACGCCGCGTGCAGCGCAGCGTCGACCGGCGGTTCGACCGGGCGGCGTACGACGCGCGGCGCACGGTGGAACATTTCGCGGCGCAACTGCGCGACGAGGTCGATGTCGACGCCGTGCGCGGCGAGCTGCTCGATGTCGTCTCGTCGGCCGTGGTGCCGGCGCAGGCGTCCCTCTGGTTGGCGTCATGAGCCGCCGTGCCGTCGCCGTGACGATCGCGGTCCTCTGCGTTTCGCTCGTCGCGGCCTGCGACCTGTTGGTGCTGGTGCACCATCTGCGGCACTGGCCGCACGGCTACAGCTACTGGCTCGAGGGCAGCGTCTCGGAACCGGTCTGGATCGTCGTCGGGTTGCTCATCATGTTGCGTGTGCCTGGCAACCGCCTCGGTTGGGTCGCGATAGGCGTGGCGATCGGCAGCGGCGTTCAGCTCGCGGCAGGGGCGTTGGCAACGCAGTTGGCGGGCACCGGTCCGACCACGTCGGTGATCGACTGGCTCGCCGCGCTCTCAGCGACCGGTCAGATATGCATCGTCGGCGGGTTGATCATCTTCGCCATGCTGGCGCCGGACGGGCGACTGTCGAGTCCGGGGTGGCGCCCCTTCTTCGTTGCCACCATCGTCGCGCTCGGCATCGTCGCGATCAACCAGGCAACGACTGACAGCGGGGTGCAAAACCTCGTCGTCGTGGCGCAGGCTCCGGTCGGTCCGCTGCCGAAGGCGTGGTCGTCCGGGCTCATGCTCGTCGCGAACATCACTGTCTTCGTCGGCGTCGCTGCCGCATTCGTCAGTCTCGTCTTGCGTTTCCGGCGGGGCACGCTGGTGACGCGCCAGCAGCTCAAGTGGCTCCTTTACGCCGCGACCGTGGCCCTTGCCCTCATCGTCATCGCGCAGCCGCTCGCCGACCATCTGTGGCCCGGCGCTTCGCTGCCGGGCAGCCTCATCTGGGCAGCGATCGGGTCCTGCCTCCCGGCCGGCATCGCGATCGGTGTGTTGCGCTACCGGCTCTATGACATCGACCGCATCGTCAGCCGGACCCTGTCCTACGCGCTCGTCAGCGGCGCTGTCGTCGGCGTCTATGTCGCGGTCATCGCGCTCGTCGACGATGTCCTTGGCTTCTCTTCGTCGGTCGCCGTCGCCGCCTCGACGTTGACGGCCGCAGCGGCCTTCCAGCCGTTGCGGGTGCGGCTGCAGCGAGGCATCGACCGTCGGTTCGACCGGGCGGCGTACGACGCGCGACGCACGGTCGAGGCCTTCGCGGCACGACTGCGCGACGAGGTCGACGTCGACACGGTCCGGCACAACCTGCTGGCCACCGTCACCGACGTCGTGGCGCCGTCGGCGGCCTCTGTCTGGATCGCGTCATGAACGGCCGCGCCCTGCGCCTTCTCCCGTGGGCGGTCGCGGGGGTCTCGATCGTCGCGCTGCTGCTGTCGGGACTTGTCGGCTTCACCACCAACAACCCCGGTAAGGTCGGCCACCTCGGAGCCGCGGACGTCGGCTGGTACGTCTCCTACTTCGTCTTCTGCTTTGCCGGCGCACTCGTGAGCAGCCGTCGGCCGGAGCAGATACTGGGCTGGCTGATGCTCGGTGCCGGTGCCTTCAATGCCGCCAGCCAGGCCATTACCGAGTACGCGGTCTGGGGCGTCGTCCGGCACCCGGCCTCCCTGCCGGCTGCTGCGACGGCAGCCCGTATCACCACGCTGTTGTGGGCTCCATCAATCGCGGTCGTCGTCGCTGTCGCCGCATACTTTCCCTCCGGTCGGTTGGCCTCCCGACGTTGGCGATGGCTGCCGGTCGCGCTGATGCTGACGACGCTGACGATCGTCGTCGCGACAGCGATAGCTGTGTGGCCGCGTCAGGACGTCGCAGTTCTGTTGTCCTCGTCCGGGGATCCACTCGCGCACTCCGTCGCCGACAAAGTGATCGGGCTGGTCTGGCCGGTGGTGACGGTTTCGGCGGTCGCAGCGCTGGTGTCGCTGGTCATGCGCTACCGCCGCGCTTCGGGCATCGAACGGCAGCAGCTGAAGTGGATCATGGTGGCCGCCATGGTGTCGGCGCCCTTCATCCCGCTGACCGAGGTCGTGTCCCCTCGCAGTGCCTGGTACGACGCAGCGCAGGTACTCAACTCACCGATGTTCTTCGCGCTGGCAGCGGCCCTGGCCATCCTGCGTTACCGGCTCTACGACATCGACCGCATTGTCAGCCGCACGGTCTCCTACGCCGTTGTGACCGGCGTGATCGTTGGCATTTACATCGCTGCCGTGGCCGTTGCGGATCACATCGTCGGCTCCTCGTCGTCGGTGGCCGTCGCCGCCTCGACGCTTGCCGCCGCGGCCGCCTTCCAGCCGCTGCGCCGTCGCGTGCAGGCCGGCGTCGACCGCAGGTTCAACCGTGCGTCGTACGACGCGCGTCGCACCGTGGAGGCGTTCAGCCAGCGGTTGCGTGACCAGGTGGACGTCGAGGCGGTGCGGTCCGACCTGCTCGACACGGTTGAGCGTGCGGTCGCTCCGTCGCAAGCAACGCTCTGGCTGGTGCACATATGAGACGCATCGCGTCGTTCGCGCAACGTCGCGCCGTTCTGGTCGCCGGCCTGGCTGCCGGCCTTATGGTCGCCTCCTGTCTGGCTTCGGCAGTCGCGATCTTTGCTCTCCACCTGTCGCTCAACAATCTCCTTTTCCTTCCGACGCTCCTCGCCTTCATCGGCGCGGGGTGGTTGCTCGCCGTGCGGCGGCCGGACAACGTGGTCGGCTGGTTGCTGTTGATGACCGCGCTGGGGCTGACCACCTTCGTGCCAGGGTCGGCGCTGGCCGCCTGGCTCCTAGCCCACCACGTCGGCCTCGGCAGGTGGATCGCGGGATTGTCAGGAGTCTGCTGGCTGTTGATCGTCGGGGGTCTTGCGCTGTTGCTGCCGCTGACCTTTCCGGACGGGAAGTTGCCGTCGCGGCGGCGATGGTGGCGGATTGTGCTGCTCGCGGACGTCACCTACATGGCGTTCGCGTTGGCCAACGCGTTCGAACCCGGCTCGATCCAGCTGCCCGGTGGCAGGGCGGTCGCGAACCCACTCGCGCTGCCGCACCAACGCAAGTTGCTGAGCGTCTTCATCGCGTGTTGCATACCGCCGTTGATGGTCGGGTTCACCGGATCGTTCGGCTCGATCGTCGTGCGCTGGCGCGGAGCCGACAGCGCACGACGCGCGCAGATGAAGTGGGCCATCGCCGGGCTGGTCGCCGCCCCGTTGCCGTTCATCCTCCATGATTCGTGGCAGTGGGGCAGCAACGCGGCGTTCACGGTCGTCTTGCCCCTCGTACCGATCTGCTTCGCCGTATCCGTGTTGCGCTATCGCCTCTATGAGATCGACCGGATTCTCAGTCGTGCTGTCAGCTATCTGCTCGTGACCGGTTCGCTGCTCGCTGTCTACCTCGGTTGTGTCGCCCTGCTCACGACGTTGCTGCCGTTTGCCTCCTCGGTTGGGGTCGCGGCTTCGACTCTCGCGGCTGCTGCGCTGTTCCGCCCGGTCCGGCGCCGGGTGCAACACGGTGTCGACCGTAGGTTCAACCGGCAGCGCTACGACGCAGGCCGTGTGGTCGATCGGTTCGCGACCCGGCTGCGCGACGCCGTTGATCCTGACGTGGTCCATGCGGACCTGCTGGGCGCGGCGGCGACCGCGATCCAACCAACAACGGTCTCGCTCTGGTTGGCGTCGTGAGGGCGGCGCGTCCGCTGGGTTACGGCTTGGGCGGCATGCTGCCCCTGCTGTTCCCCAACGGAACGACGTTGTCCCGACGCTGGCATCTCCTTGTCTTCACGGGCGTCGCGGCGATCGCCTTCCCTCTGATCGCGATCAGTGCTGTGGGGGGTGTCGCCGCGTTGCTGGTTCGTTACCGCCGCTCGGTCGGCGTGGAGCGGCTGCAGTTGCGGTGGCTCGTGCTGGCCGCCTGGCTCGCAGTCACCGTTCTCGGCGTGGAGATCGTGACCACCGTCCACTCGACCGTGAGCTCGCTCGCGCAGTTCGTCGTGGTCGCCGCCATCCCCGGCATGTGGACCCCCTCATGACAACCGTCCTGAGGCGGCGCGCTGCGGTTGCACTCTGTACCGCGTCGGCGCTGTGCTTGTTGGTCGCTCTCGTCGTGCCGCTCGCGTGGGGGCGTGGAGTCGCCGGGCTCGGTGCCTTGCAGACCGGCGGTTTCGGGCTGCCGTTCATCCTGCTCGGGTTGCTCATCACCTATCGGCGTCCCGGCCACCCGATCGGGCCGAGTTTCCTCCTGGCGGGCTTCTTCTCCGCCTTGCAGGCGGCCAGCATTGCGTATGCCGACGCAGCTCTACGGCCCCATGGTTCGCACCTGCTGGGTGCGGCGTACGCCGGCAACCTGACCCAGTGGATCTTCGCTCCCGGCGTGCTCTTCGGCTACACATTGCCGTTCCTGTGGTTCCCGGACGGGGCCCGCTTGTCCCGGCGCAGCCGTCGGATCGCCGGGGTCGCGGTCGTCAGCACCGTCCTCACCTGCGCGCTGAACATCATCGCCACCGGGCCGCTCAACAACTACAAGCACGTTCGCAACCCGCTGTCGGTGTCGTTGCCGGGCGACGGTCTGCTGGGCGCACTCTCGATCGCGGCGTACGTCGCCGCCTTGTTGCTCACGGTTGGAGTCGTGCTCCGCCGTTACCGCCGCTCGCGCGGCATGCATCGGTTGCAGATGCGCTGGTTCATGGTCGGCGTCGTGGCCACCGGCATCGCATTCATCGTCCAGATCACGATGGTCGTGTTGACCGGCGATGTCGGGCTCTCGGTCCTGCTGCTCGCGGTTCTGCCGGTCTGCGCCGGTGTGGCGATCCTCCGCTATCGGCTGTTCGACATCGACCGCGTGATCAGCCGGACGATCACCTACGCCTCGGTGTCGGCGGTGCTCGTCGCGCCGTACGTGTTGTTCGCGGTGCTCGCGGGGCGGTTGGGGCGCGGGTCGAGCCTGCTGGTCGCGGCGGCCACGCTGGTCGCGCTCGCGCTGCTGCGCCCCGTGCATCGTCGTGTGCAGCGCCGGGTCGACCGGCGGTTCAACCGCGAGAGCTACGACGCGGCGCGCACGGTCGAAGCGTTCGCAGTGCGGCTGCGCGACGAAGTCGATCCTGACCTCGTCCGGGACGACTTGCTGGCGACGACGGTGCGGGCCTTACAGCCAGGAGAGGTGTCGTTGTGGCTCGCGTAGCGGCAGCGTCGCGGCTTCGGGTGGCGACCATCGCCGTGTTGTGGTTCGCGGCGGTGGGTCTGGTCGCAGCATCGCTTGCGATCTCCCCGACGCATCGAAACGCCGGTGAGGTCGTCGTCGCCTTCAGTTATCAGTTGTTCACGACGGTGGGCGCGCTGATCGTGCTGCGCCGCCCCCGGCACCCGATAGGTGCACTGTTCGTGCTCTCCGGTGTCGCGTCGGCAGTTCAAGGTCTCTCCGAGGCAGTGGTCGAACGTGCTCAGCACCGCCACGACCTCACCGGCCCGTTCGTGCACGTCGCCGCCTCGCTGCAGAGCTGGGTGTGGATGCCGACGCTTGTCATCCCGCTGGTGTTCGTTCTCCTGCTCTTCCCGGACGGTCGCCCGCTGTCGCGCCGCTGGGCGCGGGTCATGTGGGTGGGCGCGGTCAGTCTCGCTGTGGCCGCGCTGGATTTCGGCACCATCAGCCTGCGCCTCCCGACGGCCCAGCTCGTGAATGGGGAGACACCGCACGGCGGCTGGGAGCAGGTGGCGTTCGTTCTCGCCTCGGCCGGCGTTGCTGTGTGTCTCGGCTGCGCGCTGCTCGGCGTCGTCTCGCTCGTGCTGCGCTATCGGCGCGGCAAGCCGGAGACGCGGCAACAGATCAAGCTGGTGCTCTTCGCTGCCGTTCTGGCGGTCGTCGCCGTTGTCCTCGGCAGTGTGATCAGTGACTCGCAGAACGTGCTCGAGCCGCTCGGCACGGCGCTGATCGCGGCTGCCGTCGCCGTCGCGGTCATGCGCTACCGATTGTTCGACATCGACCGCCTGATCAGTCGCACGCTCAGCTACCTGCTCGTGAGCGGTGTTCTGGTCGGTCTGTATGTCGGATGCGTCACGGTCGTCACTGACGTCGCCGGCGCGCGGTCGCAGGTCGGGGTCGCAGCGTCGACGCTGCTCGCGGCGGCGGCCTTCCATCCGGTTCGGCGGCGCATGCAGGCCCTCGTCGACAGACGCTTCAACCGCCGGCGCTACGACGCGGAACGCACCGTCGACGTGCTCCGCACCCAGCTCCGGCACGACTTCCAGTTGCACGATGTCGTGGCAGAGCTTCTCGGCAGCGTGTCCCGCGCCGTCGAACCAGTGGGTGTTTCGGTATGGCTTGCACCGACTCCCACCGGACCGTACGCCGGACGACACACGACCGTCACCTGAGCGCAGGCCGTCTCGTCTCCCGACTGCCGGACACCCGGATCGTCGGCATGCGTTCACATGCGTCGCCGGTCGAGCTCGACGCGCAGCTCGACCTGGCCGCCATCCGGTCGGCCGACGGAGCGATCCGCTTCCACAGCTACGACATGGTGCCCCCCGCTCGTACCCGCGCCGACGCGGCCATGGCCCTCCCCATCACCGACGATCTCGACTTGATCGTCGAGCGGCACCCGGGGCTGCCCTGGCATCCGGTCGAGGTACGCCGCGTGGTGAGTGTGCTCGAACTGGCCGCACAGCTGGTCAAGCGCTCGGGCCGCCCAGTGCCGCAGGCGCGCACCCAGCCGATTGGCCATTCGGCCCTCCTGGCCTCATCCCGCGTGAGATCATCGCCGTCATGGCGGAGGCCCGCGCCGCGCGCCTGCCGCTGCGGGCGATGTCGACTATCGCGCTGCTGGTCGCGCTCGCCCTCACGCTGGGCGTGACCTGGGCCGTCCATCTGGCGGTGCACGACCAGGAACGCCGTCTGCTCAAGGAGCGCACCAGCGAGGTAGCCCTGGTGCTGACCCAGGCGATCGACGCGATCCCGGCGTCGCTGCAACAGCAGGGTGCGGTGCTCGCCGCCACCTCCGGATCAGTGGACGCCTACGTGCAGGCGGCAAGCAACACGCTGGTGAACTCCCCGACGACCTTCGCGTGGCTGCGCCCCGGGCCCGGCGGCGGCTTCCACGTGATCGCGGCCGAAGGCGACGAGATGCGCACGGGCGAGACGGTCACGGACGCGCGGGTCGCGACGCTGACCACCGCGCTCGGCACCAAGAGCCTCGTCCCGACGCCGGTGCTCGGCAGCCAGCGATTGCTCGGGTTCGCGATGGGCCTGGGAACGGCTCCGTCCGGAACGGTGCTCTATCGGCAGTCGATGCTGGGACCTGCCGTGAGCCCGCCCCGCGGGGCCGGCACGGCGCCCTTCTCGGAGCTCGAGACTGCCGTGTATGCGTCCAGCAGTCCGCAGCCGTCGCAGATCTTGGTATCGACGACGCGGCACCTTCCGCTCGAGGGTTCAGTGCAACGCGAGCTGCTTCCGGTCGGGGTCGGGCACTGGTCGCTGGCTGTTGCTGCGCGGTCGCCGTTGGTCGGCACACTCACCGCTAACGCGCAGTGGCTGACCCTCGCTGCCGGGATCGTGGGCTCGCTGCTGCTGGCCTCGTTCGTCGAGGTGAGTGCGCGCCGGCGCGATGCCATGCTGGATCTCTACCGCGCAGAACACCAGGTCGCGGAGACGCTGCAGCGCAGCTTGCTGCCGACGCTGCCGACGCTGCCCGGCCTGCAGCTCGCCGCCCGCTACCTGGCCGGGGGAACAGGACAGCAAGTCGGCGGTGACTGGTTCGATGTCTTCCCGTTGCCCAAGGACTGCGTCGGCGTCGTCGTCGGCGACGTCATCGGTCATGACGTCAGCGCGGCCAGCGCAATGGCCCAGATCCGTGCGCTGCTTCGCGGCTACGCAGTCGACGGCGACCCACCGAACAGCGTGGTCACCAGGCTGGACCGGGTCGTCGACGCACTGCAGCTCACCCAGCTCGTCACGGTGTTCTACGGCGTGTTGGGTCCGGCCGCCCCGGACGGCAGTCGCTGGCTGCACTACACCAACGCCGGTCACGTGCCGCCCGTCGTGCGTGATGCGGCGGGCAACGTCAGTTCGCTCACCGGCACCGACTCGATCGTCATTGGGGCGCCCATCGACGTCGCCCACGCGCAGAGCGGCGTACAACTGTCGGCCGGCACCACGTTGGCACTCTTCACCGACGGCCTGGTGGAGGTGCCCGGTGGCTCGCTGACCGATGGGCTGCACGATCTCGAACAATCCGTCAACGCACTGGGCGACTCCGACGTCGAGCACATCTGCGACGAACTCATCTCCTCCGCGGAGCGGCGGCGGTTGCGCGACGACGTCGCGCTCCTCGTGATCCGCCTGACGCCTACTGCCGCGGCGGTCAGCGACCCTGGCAGCGAGCTCGCCGGCCGCAACGTCAACCAACGCTGAGGGCGGGAAACCGACTCTTCGCCCGGATCCTCAGCCGCTCGTGTGGCGTGGTCCCGCCCCAGATGCCATATTGCTCGTCGCGCGCGAGCGCTTCGGACAAGCACCGCGGCTTCGAACTGCAAACGGCGCACAGCGCCTTCGCCACTTCGACCGCTTGGCGGTTGGCGGCGCCGTACGCGGGTGGGAAGAAGAGGTCCGGCTCCCTGCTCGCGCATGGCAGCTGATCGTCAAGCCGGTTCAGTGCGGTGTTGCGCATCTTCAGACTGTCGCCGGCTGCCGTTTCCAGGCATGGCGCCCGGCGTGACAAATGTGTTTCGGCGAGCGCCGGCCCAGTGCTAACGGGCGATTTGCATGCATGTGACGAACCGGAAACATCACCCCGCAACTGTGCAAATCCTTCAAGCGGATCGAGGAGATCAGGTGCACATCACACTTGCGAGAGTCATTAGCGCCGCGGCATTGTTGGCCGCGTCGGCAGGAGTGGCCGTTGCCGCCCAGGCGACCGGCCCGGCTCGGGCCATCTCGCTGGTCACCGGCCAGGCGGCGTTTTGGAACGGCGCCTATGTCCAGTCAGCGGACACCGATCTGCCCGGCGACCAGGCGTGCCAGACGGAACAATGCTTCAGCTACCCGATTCGGGTCGCGGCCGGCGGATGGCGGCTGCGCGTCGCGATCGATACGCCGGATCGTGCCAACGAGTTCGAACTCGACCTGCTCGACCCGAACGGGGTTCAGCAGGCGAGCGCGTCCAACAGCGGTCAGACCCAGTTCGACATGGAGGTCTACGCACCGCACCCCAAGGCGGGCGCCTGGACGGTGCGTGTCGTACCGCAGCAAGTGCAGGACGCCTCGTTCCGGCTCCGCGCCAAACTCGAGTCGGCGCCCGTTGTCGACAAGCACAAGACGATGCTGTTGCCTAACCTGCAGGTGACCCCGCCGTACGAGTTCACCTTCATCGCGCCGGCCAATCCGGCCAACGCGGCTGCGCCGGATTCGCTGAACCCGCCGTTGTCAGCGGCGGGGTTCGCGCCGTTGTCGTGCACGCCGGACGAGACCCTCGGCCTTGGTCCGACGTTGATGCCGGGCGGCAGTCACGTAACGCGGTGCCTGCGCTTCACGACGGGGCCGCGCAACGCCGGCCCCGGCCCGTTCGAGATCGACTACGACCCCGCCGCTGCGGGACTGGGCATGACCACTCCCGGGCCGGCTTACCAGCGGATCTATTACAGCGACGGGACGTCGGTGCTCCGGCGCGCGGGCATCTTCCAGTTCCACCCGATCCATGTGCACTACCACTACCTGGGCTTCTTGCGGTTCCAGCTCTTCCACGTCGGTGCCGGACACGGACTCACACCCGCGGGAAGCGGCACGAAGATCGGACTCTGCCCAGCCGACGAGCTGTTCGCCGATTGGAAGACGTTCAACCAGGAGTCGACGACGACGTTCACGGCCAACTGCGGTTATGCGACCGGCGAAGCCAGTCTGGGACTCAACGTCGGCTGGGGCGATGTCTACCGCTGGCAGCGACCCGGCCAGTACGTCGACTTCACTGGCGACGGCGACGGCTACTACCTGCTACAGGTCACGGTCAACGCCTCCCACCTGGTGCTCACCGTGCCGCACGACCAGAACGTCGGCTACGCCTATATCCACGTCGTCGGACAGCGCGTCGACTTGATCGAACGCGGCCAGGGCCTGAGCCCCTGGGACCACAAGAAGCGCGTGTTCACCGACCAATAGGCATGGGTGCTGTTTAGCTCTTGGTGATGCTGACCTCGTCGATCAGACCGACGTACTGGTCGCCGTCCGAGGTCGACCTGATGATTTTCGCGCCTATCGTCAGCGAGTCCTTGTTGCTGATCGAGCCCATCTTTCCGGACTTCGACGCGACCTGTGATCCGTCGACCTGCAGCCGAATGCTCGAGGTGGTGAACACGCACGTTATGGTGTGCCACTTGCCATCGTTGAGGACCTTGCCGCCCGAGGCCGTCAAGGAGCCGGACGATGCAGTGCCGGTGCAACTGCCCCGGCCGCTCAGGGTGATCTCCTGCTTCCAGTTGCCTCCGGACGTCGACGACAAGCCCTTGCGGATGACGTCGTAGTCGTCGCCGGTCTTGGTGCTGGGCAGCTTGGTGAAGTTGGCGTGCGTGGTGACGGTGAACGTGGACGAACCCGGGTTGAGGTCCGAGGACGACGGCACCGTCACCAGCGCCGGGTTCTTGGAGAACCCGAAAGCCTTTCCGCTGAAGCCGGTCTGTCCCGTCGTGACAGACGACAGCGTGCCGTTGTGCCCGTTGCCCGAGCTGTCGCTCATGGTGCTGCCGGTGTCTTCCATGTGCCACAGCGCGACGGTCGTCGATGCTGCACCCGCCGGATTGGCCAGCGCGATCCATCCGGCTCCGCCCAGGACGAACGTGCCGGCAACGACGATTCGCAGGTGACGCACGACGACCCCCTGTCCGACTAACCATCACGTTCCGCCCCGTCGTCCGTTCTGCCAACCCCCGGATGCACGTCCATCGATTGGAGCGGAACAACCGCAACCCGTACGAACCGGCCGGGGCACAGTGAACCGGCGGCATGATGTGATGTCCCGCGATGACAGGTATGCGCGCAATCCAGATCACCGAGCTCAGTGGGCCGACGACTGCGCTGCGGCAAGTCGAGCTGCCCCGTCCGCAGCGCGGCCCCGGCCAGGTGCTGATCGAGGTGCATGCGGCCGGCGTCGCGTTTCCCGAGGTCCTGCAGACACGGGGCATGTATCAGATGAAGCCGCCGGTGCCCTTCGTTCCGGGCAGTGAGGTTGCCGGCGTCGTCGTCGAGGCAGACGACTCGGCGACTGTGCGTCCGGGTCAGCGAGTCGCGGCCATGTGTCTGCTCGGCGGCTTCGCCGACTACGCCGTAGCCCTGGCGCACGCGACGTTCCCGCTGCAGGACGTCCTCGACTTCGGTCAAGGCGCCGGCTTGATCCTCAACTACCACACGGCGTGGTTCGTGCTCGTCACGCGCGGACGGCTCAAGATCGGGGAGACCGTCTTGGTGCACGGCGCCGCCGGCGGAGTCGGCACGGCGACGTTGCAGGTGGCCAAAGGGCTCGGTGCTCGCACGATCGCCGTCGTCTCCAGCGACGAGAAGGAGAAGGTGGCGCGCGCCGCAGGCGCCGACGAGGTGCTGCGTTCCGATGGTCCTTGGAAGGACCAGGCGAAGGAACTAGGCGGGGCGGACGTGGTCGTCGACCCCGTCGGCGGGGACCGGTTCACGGACAGCCTGCGGTCGTTGCGCCAGGAAGGGCGTCTCGTCGTCGTCGGGTTCACGGCCGGGGAGATACCGACGGTGAAGGTCAACCGCTTGCTGCTCAACAACGTCGATGTCGTCGGGGCGGCGTGGGGCGAGTATGCGCTGCGTCGCGCCGAGGTGCTCGCCGGCATTCACGAGGACGTGTCGCGGCTCATCGCCCAGGGTGCCGTGCGACCGATCGTCGGAGCCCGCTTTCCGTTGGAGCGCGCGCAGGAGGCGATCGTGCTGCTGGACGAGCGAGGGGCGACCGGCAAGGTCGTCCTGGACGTGCGCTAACCCGACGCCGCAACGAGCGCGCTCAGCACCTGTTCGGCGCCCTCGCCCCATGCGACGAAGCGCAGCTCGTTCCATTCGTGCGCTTCCGGCACGACGACGTGTGCGCCGGTCGCGGGACTCATCCAACACACATCACCGGTCCACCACTGTTCGTCGCGTGCGGCCCTGATCTCGTCCTGTTCGATGCGTAGCGCGGCGGCAGGTCCGGTGAGGGTGTTCGCAGTCACGCTGGTGTCGATGACGACGACCGTGCCGAAGCCCAGCTCTTCGAGCACCAGTCGGCAGCGTCGCATCACGGCTTGCTGATCGGTGCCCGAGCCGAGTCGGGAGACACGTTCGAGGACCAGATCCGGTGCGTCGCAGTATTGGCGCGTCATGCGTCGCAATGCGCGCCGAGACCGAACGTACGCCGTCACTACTACGAAGTGTAGTTACTTTCGAAGCAAGCACGCCGCCGCGGCGCGCCGCTCAGGGAGCGTCGGGTGATGGTTCAGGCGGTGGTGGTGGCAGCGTCTCCGGGGTGTCCGGGAGCAGCGGACCGGGGTCGTCGGGGATCGGCTCGGTCGGGTCCAGCGGCGGCACTTCCGCCGGGTCCGTCTTGGGCTCCGTGCCGGGCATTGGTTCCAGCGGCGGCGCAGTCACCCCTGGAGTCTTCCCGCCCCACGCGTCCCAACCACCATTTCGTTGACTGTGACGTTGATGGTCTTATGAGCGCCTGAGAAGACCAACAACGTCACAGTCAACGTCGGGAGGACGCCGGTGGACCCCAATGTGGTCGAGCGTGCCGTCAAGCTGGCAGGTCTCGAGCTGCCGTTGGATGCCGACTACGAGGTTGTTGGCGACGAGCCGATCCTCGCCTCGCCGCACCATCTGGCCACCGGCGCGAGTGTCGCGCGGTTGTTGACCGGACTCGCCGCAGCCGAGCTGTGGCGGTTGCGCACGGGGCGGCGACAGCACGTCGAGGTGGACATGCGTCACGCCGCGGCGAGCCTGCGGTCCTTCCAGTTCGCCCGAGCGGTCGGGGAACCGGAGCAGTCGCTGGAGTCTCTGCGCGCGCGCACCAGCACGGCCGCTCGGGCCCGGCTGACACGCATCGTGCGGGCGCGGGACGGGCGCTACATCCAACTGCATGGCTCGTTTCACGACGGCCCGCAGATCCTGACCGAACTAGGGCTCGACGGATTGGGACTCGACGAATCCGCAAGCATCGAGGCTATCGACGCTGCGGTCGGTCGAAGAGACGCTGCCGAGCTCGAGGCGGCTCTCATCGCCAGGCGCCTCTGCGGAGGTGTCGTCCGCTCGAAGGAGGACTGGTCGACACATCCGCAAGGACAAGCGATCGGCGAGCTGCCGGTGCTGACGATCACGAAGATCGGCACTGCACCTCCGCAGCCCCTTCCCGACGGGGCACGGCCCACCAGCGGTGTGCGCGTGCTCGACCTGACCCGCGTGCTCGCGGGCCCGACGTGTGCCAAGACATTGGCCGAGCATGGCGCGGACGTGCTGCACGTGAGCACACCGCAACTGGAACCCGGCGGTCCGTTCGAGCTGGAGACGGGCATCGGCAAGCGGCAAGCCGCGATCGACCTCAACGACGAGGAACAAGCAGCGGCGTTGCGCGCACTCATAGCGGACTCGGATGTGTTCTGCCAGGGCTACCGGCTGGGGGCGCTCGACCGACGCGGCCTCTCACCGACCGACCTTGCCGCCCTGCGTCCAGGCATCGTCTATGTCTCGGAGAACTGCTACGGCCACGTCGGGCCCTGGGCGCAGCGTCCAGGGTGGGAGCAGCTCGCGCAGGCGGCGACCGGCATGTCCTACCGCGAAGGGCTGCAGGCCGCCGACGGCGTCCCGCGGCTCGCTCCAGCCGCCGTGAACGACTACAGCACCGGCTTCCTCGCGGCGTACGGCGCGATGGTCGCCCTCGCGCGACGCGCCACCGAGGGTGGCTCGTGGCTGGTGCAGGCATCGCTCTGCCAGACCTCCATGTGGTACCAGCGGCTCGGCGACGACAACGACGTCGACGCGGCACATCTTGGCGATGTCAGCGAGTTCGTCGCCACGATGGAGACCCAAGACTTCGGACCGATCTGCTACCTGACGCCGGCCGTGTCGCTGTCAGAGACGCCGGCCCGCTGGGAGCTGCCGCCGGCACGGATCGGCGCGCATGAGCCACGGTGGCTAGACAGATGAGCTCTTGTCCTCCGCCCTGCCGGCGTCAAGAGTGTGCACGTGGACATGCACTACGACCTCGTTGTCATCGGGTCCGGGCCGGCCGGTGAGAAGGCTGCCGCGCTAGCCGCCTATCACGGCAGGCGCGTCGCGGTGATCGAACGCGCACCGCAACCCGGTGGCACGATGGTCAACGGTGTCGCCAGCACCAAGACGATGCGAGAAGCGGCGATCTATCTGACCAGCTTCAGGCGCCGGGCGATCTACGGCGTCGGCATGGACATGGCACCACAACTTGCAGTGCGCGGCGTGCAGGAGCGGACTAGGCAGGTGGAGCAACTGCTCGCCGCATCTGTGCGAGACAACCTCGACCGTCACGGCATCGAGCTGATTCGCGGCACCGCGCGACTGCTGTCGCCCGGGCGGGTGGGCATCGAGTTGCCCAATGCAGCACGACGAGGTGCGGCTCGACGAGAGGTGACGGGTGACGTCGTCCTTATCGCGACCGGCGCGCGCCCGTTCCACCCACCGGGCATGCCGTTCGACCATGGCGACGTGCTCGATTCGGAGGCGGCGTGCCGGCTGGACCGACCGGTTCGCAGTGTTGTCGTCATCGGCGGCGGCGCGGTCGCCTGCGAATACGCATCGATCTTTGCCGCGCTGGGCAGTGAGGTCACACTCATCGAGCCGCGCGCGCGGTTGCTGCCGTTCGTCGACGACCAGATCGCGCAACTGCTCACCGAGGCGTTCCGCGATGAGGGCATCGTCGTGCATCTCGGCGCCGGTCGCGTCGAGGTGACCGGCGACGGCGACGGCGCCGTCGTCCGGACCGCGGACGGGACGGTGCGGTATCCGAGCAAGGTGATCGTCGCGGCCGGTCGGGCGGGCAACACCGAAGGGCTTGGCCTTGCCGAGCTCGGCGTGACGATGGACGACCGTGGCCATGTCAGTGTCGACGAGCATTACGCGACGAACATCGCAGGTGTCTACGCCGCCGGTGACGTGACCGGGCCGCCCGGCCTCGCCTCGGTGTCGATGGAGCAAGGTCGCGTCGCCATGTGCCACGCATTCGGCATCGACCTCCGCGGCGCGGTCGACAGCCACGCACCCTTCGGCGTCTACTCCATTCCCGAGGTGGCCATGATCGGCCTCACCGAAGAGGCGGCCCGCGCGGCGTACGACGACGTGCTCGTGGGCCAGGCGCGGCTGTCACGCAACGCACGCACCGCTATCACCGGCGGACCGCAGGGTCTGGTGAAGCTCGTCTTCCGGCGTGGCGACGATCAGCGGTTGCTCGGCGCCCACATCCTGGGTGACAACGCCACCGAGCTGATCCACCTGGCGCAGGCAGTCATCGCCTTCGACGGCGGGATCCGCTACTTCATCAACACGACGTTCACGACGCCGAGTGAGGCAGAAGCGTTCAAGTACGCCGCCTACGACGGCCTGTCCCGGGTCGAGGACCGGCCGACCCTCACCGTCAACGCGTGATCCCCTAGCCCGAAAGGGCCAGGTCGGCTGAGCAGATGGGCGCATCCTGACCTCGGGCCGCCGCGCGGAGTTCAGGGGCACCCGGATTGCGTCGATGGAGCGGATACAACCCGCAAACCACCAGGGAAACCCCGTGTCTGAGCCCACCGTCTCTTCCGCGCGCGTCGTGAGTGGCGCATGGGAGTCGGTGCCGCACACCGACGCGGATCTCGTGCTGATCACGACACCGGACGGGGTCTGCCTTTCCGCCAGCGAGACCGTCGAGCGGATGCTCGGACGTGCCGTGACCGAGGTCGTCGGCCGACCCGTCGCCGAGGCCGTGTCCGACCTCGACGCCGCCAGCTTGCAGGGAGTGTTCGCGCGTGTGCGCCGCGACGGAGCGGCTCGTACGACGATCCGGATCACCCCCGCGACGGCGGCCGCACTGTGGCTCGACGTCTCCGCGAAGTTCATCACCCGCGATGACGTGGGTGAGGTTGTCGTTTTCGCCGCGCGTGACGTCACCGACGACGTGCTGGCGCTCGAGCACCTGGCGGAGTCCGAGCAGCGGTGGCGACTCGCCTTCGAGCACTCGCCGATCGGTGCCGCGCTGGTCAGCACAGACGGCGAGATCCTGCTCGCGAACGCGTCTCTGGCGAGGATGCTGGGCCGCCGGGTCGAAGCGCTCGTGCTGCTGTCGCTGGACGACGTGACGCATCCTGACGACGTCGCGCTGGACGCGATGCGCCTGGCAGAGCTGCGGACCGGTGAACTGAAGACTTACACGGTCGAGAAGAGATATCTGACTACGGCGGGCGACCAGCTGTGGGGTCAGCTGACCGCAGCGGCAGTGCCGAACCTGCACGGCGAGGTGCACAACATCATCGTTCAGCTCCAAGACGTCACTCAGCGCCGGGACGCGGAGCTGGAACTGGCCAACCGGGCACTGCACGACC
>Ga0070658_10001163_pt1 | contig 22491 bp, 12 predicted proteins | sample KBSC13metaG_FD_64664 | JGI IMG/M metagenome (GOLD analysis project Ga0070658, IMG submission 64664) | Corn rhizosphere microbial communities from Kellogg Biological Station, Michigan, USA - KBS C1-3 metaG | ecosystem: Host-associated > Plants > Roots > Rhizosphere > Soil ...
GTCATCAAGGCGGGCGTTGAGGCTCTGCGCGCCGGCAATACGCCAAGACTCTCGTTCAGTTCTTCCGCGAGTCCGCTTGTCGGTCTTGAGTTTCGTTTCGAACGCGACCAGCATATTGCTCGGGATATAACGCTTTGAACGGTTTTCTGCTCGATACGAATTGCATATCTGAAGTCGTCAGCGTCAGGCCGGATGCTCTCGTTTTGACATGGATGGATGCCGTTGACGAGCGAACACTTTATTTGAGCGCTCTTACCCTGGGGAATCCGCAGGGGAATCGTCACGTTAGCGGAAGGCCGGCGGCGGGTCCAGCTCGAAGCATGGCTGGAGGTCGATCTGTGGAATCGTTTTGCAGGACGAATGCTTTCTGTGGACGAGGCCGTAGTCGATCGATGGGGATTGCTGACCGACGAAATGAAACGGCGCGGGACGCCACTGCCCACCATCGATGCGATTATTGCAGCCACTGCCATTCATCATGGTCTGACTGTCGTCTCCCGGAATGTGAGCGATTTCAGAAATGCGCAGGTTTCAGTCATCAATCCATGGGAGCCGCTTCAATCGTAATTCCCCTCCAAAAACCAACACCCCACCACACAATCCTGCACAACCCGCGAAACGCTCACTCCCGGAATCTCCACATGCCACTCCTGACGGTCCCATTCTCCGCCGCTCCACCAATCGCCTGACGCTTCAACGACTGCGAAAATGCTGCATACAGTTTCTTTATATGCAGTCGAGTCCCCTCGGATTAAATCGGTTCTTTCCCGGAACCTAATCCAGCCTCTCAGGAGGAGCCAGAGATTTCTTCTTCCTCACCACACCACATCAATCGATTTATTTGGACAGCAATATTGCTTCCGAACGAGAGCGCAATGCGCCCTGCAAGTCGGTCCATTAAACAATCAATTTGACGATTCAGTTCAGTGCGTTACTGGTGAATAGCGAGCTTATTGTAATAAACGCTTGTTGTTGTTCAGAAATCAGAGTACGATGTGAGCCATATCCTGAATCTTGGGGCCACGTGTTCGCAATATATCTCTTCGGAGGTGGATGATGTCATGCAAAATAGTTGTCAGGGTTGTTGCCGGAATTATTCTCCCTGCACTTTTTGTTCTCGGACAGACTGATGCGCCGGTAGTCCGCGCAACTGCGTCCGGCGCCCCGGCGTCTGGAGCTGCCAGCGCGCCAGTCTATGTTCTCTATCGGCTTTTCTTCGGCACGTTGCTGCAGTGGATGCGGAGGCTGCGAAACTCGACGCCGACGGCAAGACCGGCGGAAATGAGCTTAGAGCCTCATACCAGAAGAGTTTGTTGCTGACCGATGTACAGGCCGCTCTGCTGAAGCAGAGCGCCGCCTCTTGCAATGCCTCGCTCGACCGGCAGCACGCCAGTGCATTACCGGCAATTTCCGCTGCAAGAGCGGCGTTGGTAAATGCGCCGCCTGGCAAGGTGGAACCTTCACCGCCATCGGCACTGGCAGCAATAGCTGCTCTGGACCAGGCGAGGACGGATATTTCCAATGGCTGTATCGCAAGCCTGCGCGCAGCTCTCGGGGGCCGCGTATTTGCCAACATCGACGTCTTCGTCCGGACTAAATTTTCGCAGAAGGTTTCGAAAATACCCCCGGCAGGCGCGCCGTTTAGCGCCGCGCGGCCCACACGCCTTGGGCTGGTCTCTGTAACCGCGCCGAGCGCACCAGGAGGTAAAAAGTGAAGAGACAGGTTCCGCGTCTGCTATCTGGCATTGATCACTTAATGGAGCGCGCTACGCGCATTCCTGTTTTGACAAAAGAACATGACTGTAAGCCCATCAACGCTCTACTGATAGCTCTTCTGGCGATATTTTTGGGAGCGCCACAAGCTCATGCGCAGAGTGCATACGGTTACTCGTCCATCGATATCGGTTCGACTTATGTTACTTCCTATTCGGTGACGGATGCCGATTACGAAGTGGAAACCTACTATTCGATGGAGACCGACGCATACCTCTATGCAGGTGGATCATTAGCCGCAAGCGACTGGTCTTCGGATTCAGTCAGCCTGTCAACCCCGACTTCCGTTAATACCAGTTACTATGTCCAGACGAACCACTGGATTGACGCCGTAACTCCATCGCCGTACTGCTTCAGTTGCGTTGCGGAAGGAGACTGGTACGAAGGCTCACTGGCCGTTACCGGATCCACTCTGGACGAGTGGGAATACGGTGCGGACGGAGATGTCTATCTGGGCACGACATGGGCCTCGGGTGACACCGACGGTTCTCCTCCAGACATTACCGGCATGGACTACACCACATATGGCAACGAAGTTCGCGGTACCAGCGGATATGTGATTCTATACGGCAGCAACTTTACGACGCCCTACGGCAGCACCAGCGTCTCCTCCAGTTTTGGTTCGCCAGCTTATGTGTCGGCAACTCAGATTAATCTTTACTATTCCATCCCATTAAATACGGATTCTGGAACATATAGTAGTGACATCGGGGTATCGACACCGTACGGATCCGACACGGCAGACTTCTACGTATACGATCCCACGCCGACAATTACTTCGATGTCATCATCAGAATGGAACGCGGGGAGCGTGTATACCGGCTTCAGCATCTCCGGAAGCGGCTTCGGGTCCAGCCCTTCTGTCTCGTTCAGCGACTCGTACGTTAGCTTTTCTCCCACCAGTGCCGGCGATACATCGATTACCGGAACGTTGACCATTGGTTCGTCCGATCCGGGTGGCTCGGTCACGGTGACGGTGAATGCGGATGGTTATGGTGGGAGTAGCTTTGTGCCGCAATCCGGCGGCGGGTCCGGGACGGTCGGTACAAGCGGAACGGTCTATCCTATACCACACATTACCAACGTGAGCGGCGGACCGTTCATTGCAGGCAATACCTATTCTTCGGTATCCATCTCAGGCACGAACTTCGTCGGATTGGGCGGTTCGGTACAGGTTAGTGGCGGTGGCAGTGTTTCAGTTTCATCGTGGGGAAGTTCATCGATTAACGGAACGTTGACTATTCCGCAAAGCGTTACCGATACCAATCTGCAGTTTGCTGTGTGGCCGTATTATGCTCAGCAGTCGCCATATTATTCGGTTACACTCGGCTGTGGTGACATTCGAAACACCATGATTTACGAATATTGGGCGAATACCGCGATCACCTTCCATCCGGCGTGCTCGGACTTCACGCAGACGTCGCCATCGACTGATTTTTCTTTTGGAACGTTGAACTCATCGCGCGAGTCTCCATACACGAGCACTTCCACGCAATATCCGTGGGCGATTCTGAGAGGCGCTCTTGGGACTGGTCTTGACACGGTTTACGGGTATTCTCCGATCACAATGACTATTAACAGTGGATACCGGAACCCGGGTCGACAGGCAGTACTCTCACCTTCATATCCAAATGACAGCCATACGCAGGGGTTGGGCGTGGATATAGCAACAAGTAACTCGACCGACTGGGGGAGCCTGGTTGATAAGGTCAAAAGCATGCGTGGCGCGACCGGACCCCCATGTGTCGAGCCATATTCTGTACAAAATACCTATAATCATGTCCATCTTGACTGGCGTACGGCCTGTCCGGTGGGATGGTAAGGAGGCCATCGTGAAAATATTTGGCGCAACTATCGTTTTCATGGCCCTATACGCCACAAGCGCGGCGGCGCAATCAAGTGCCGACTTATCGTCAGCTGATTTCTCCAGGCGTGACAAGGCCGCCCGAACGCTTGGCGCAAAGACGCCACTTACATCTGAGGCAAAGACAACGCTGATAAATTTGCTCGCGCGGGAAAAAGGTTTGGCTGAGCCAGCGCTTGCATCTGGTGCGAGACCTTCCGGAAATGATGCAAGCGAGGCCGCCACGGCTGCAGGAGAGGCTTATGGCGAGTATCGTTCCTGGCTGATGGAGGAAGTGATGAAAATCGCCGATGCCGAGCCGGACAGAACCGATGTGTGGCGCGCTCTGCTCGGCGCTGAACCCGGCGACGGCTATAACGCTTATGGTCAATGGCTCGGAACGCACGGAGACAAAACTCTACCATGGCTGCTCGCATACGCGAAGGACAACAGAACTGACAGTCTCAGCGTTCAGAATCGCCATGATTCATTGACATCGCTGGCTCAGATTATCGCTTATGAGCGCCGGCCGGAAACGGCTCATCATTTGTCCGCGTCAGACCTTCAGACGGCTGAAAGCGCCATTAGAGACGCGTTGAATGACCCGAATCCTATTATCCGATCCGGTGGAGTCGTAGCGCTGTCGATTCTCGACGATCCGAAAGACTTGCCGATGCTTGACCAAATTGCGCTCACAGACGAGGATGTCTCGCAAACAGGCCCTCCCACCGGTACTGAAATCGTGTTTCCGATTCGAATGCTGGCGCGTGACATCGCGAAACGAATACGCGCCGAACTCGCGGCTGGTCCGAATTCGAAATAGACATTCCTGTGGGCAGATCCCTGCGCTGCAACTTTTCCTATCATTAGTCGTTTGAGTCGACAGCCTGCGGGCCAGGAAGTATTAACCCTGTGGGCCACACACCGACCAGTAATCCGGCTCTCTTTCGATGATTCGAAAGAGAGCCATTTCAATCGTAATTCCCCTCCACGAACCAATTTCCCACCAGACAATTCTGCACGACCCGCGATACGCTGACTCCTTGGATCTCGACATCCCACTCCTGGCGGTCCCATTCTTCGCCGCTCCACCAATCGCCTGACGTCCGCCAGGGACCGGCGCAGGCTACGATGCGGCCGTCCGCTATCGAGGAAATAATCCGCGCCGGCTTGCCTTCGCCTGTGCACCACACCTGTGCGGGGCAGGGAGGACGAAACCGGCGCAGAGCCAGTTTCGGCCGCAGCGGCGCAGGCGTTTCTTCCGCGCGAAGGGTCAGCACGCTCATTCGATAAGCATCGGTCCGCCAGGTATCCAGTATTTCCGGGGCGCCGACATTTTCCGCTCCCACCAGCGCGCGAATGCGCGCGAGCGTGACCTCCAGTTGCTCCGGTTCCGGCGCTGACGGGAGGAACAAACCATGCTGCGTGGTGCGCGGACGTACCGGCATCATCTCCAGGTAAATCCGTTCTATCGCGGCGCATGGCGGCTTCTCGCGCAATTCCAGTTGCAGCAGCTTCAGCAGAATCTTCTGCTTCAGAATCGGCACGGGCGGACGGAGTACCAGACAATGCTCCGGCGCCCGTTTTTCCAGAGTCCGCTCCAGCCGCAGGCGCAGACGGATCTCATTCGTCGACAGGGCGTGAAATTGCAGCCGCTGGCAAAGCTTTTCGATCATCTGCGCCAGCAAAAACAGCAGCGGCTCCAGGTCTTCGATCGAATCCTCCAGATCCGCTTCCTCAATGAACACGAGCGGCGTATCGATCAGACGTAACTGCCGGCGTCCCGCGCCGCGCGCCAGTTGCTGCATGTGAGCGCCTTCTTCGGATAGCCGCGAAGCCACGCCCAGAACGGGCAGGGCAGCCAGTTCGCCGAACGTGCGGATCCCCCACAAATCCACCGTGCGGGCGAACTCGGGCGAGCCGCCCAGCAGATAAACCGGCAGTGGCGCCAGAATCGCTGCCGCACGCCTGGGGGAAACGATCGTCACCCCGCGAATGCCGCGCGCCGCATGCACCGCCGCATCCGGATTCGCCGCGATCGCCAGATTGGCATCAATGCCGACCCGCCGCTCGATCTCTTCCGCCAGCTTTTCGGGCGAGCCGTACAACGACCGCAGACCGCGGACATCGAACACGATCGTCTCCGGCGAAGTCTCCTCAATCAGCGGTGAGAAATACGCGGCGCACTCGAGCAGCAGCGACGCGTTTCCCGGCGCATGCAGACACGCAAACATCCGTCACCGCGCAATGCTGAAACCGACCCGCTGCCCGCGATGCTCGCGAATGCACTCCGCCGCCGCTTCGAGACCATCCAGAATGCAGCCCGGCAGCCAGCCGCGCCACGTCGGACGCGCAGCCGACATCTCCACCTTAAGCGCAGCACACGATTGCGTATGGCTCTGCCGCGCCAGCACGAGCAGCGCGGTGCGCGTATTCTCCACCGCATGGCGAAGCCTGAACCAGGAAGCCATTGGAATCCGGTGAACCGTCTTCACCGGCAGATCGCCCAGATCCATCGCGACCAGTCCAAAGCCACCACCCTGCACCAGCAGATCCACGGCTTTGAGCGCATGCTCGGCGTTGCCGCCGCACCGCACCCAGAGCACCTGCGAAAGCCGCACGCCCGCCGCGGCGGCGCTTGCGGGATCGAACCTGTCGCTGGCATCGATCAGGGCGCAGAATTCCTGCCGCGCGCCCACCTCCGCCATCAGGGAATGGAGCAGGGAAGTGCGGCCGGAAGAAGCCGGGCCGGCAATCTCTGTCAGCGTGCCCCGGGGAATCTCCCCCACTGCGGACGGCAACGCCTGGTAAGCGGACTTTTTGAGGTCGAAGGCGGCATCGCACCGATCCCTCAAAGCTGTCTGAATCTGTTCCCGAAGCAGCGCGGATGACACTGGCATATTCGCCTTATATTCGCCTATAATGAAAGCCGAAGTCAATGCCTTCGGCATATATTGAGTTGCACGCCAGATCGGCCTTCAGTTTTCTGCGAGGCGGCAGCACGCCGGAAGATTACGCCAATGAATGCAATCAATTGGGGCAATCCTCTATGGCATTACTTGATGTCGATGGTGTTTATGGGTCTCCCCGTTTCTATAAACAGATGGGGAAGTTCAGGCTAAAGGCGCATATCGGCGCGGAGGTCACCTGTACCGATGGCGCCCGCTACCCGCTGCTGGTCCAAAACCGGCAGGGTTACCAGAATCTCTGCCGGCTGATTTCGCGGATGAAGCTTCGGACCACCAAGCATCCAAAGCCAGGGCAGGAAGCCGCGGCCACATGGGAGGAACTGGAGGAATTTTCGAAAGGGCTAATCTGCCTGAGCGGTGATGAAGACGGTCCGCTGACGCGCGATCTGAGCAAGACCACCGTTGACCGGCTGCGGAGGATCTTCGGAAAAGACAACGTCTATCTGGAACTGCAGCGCCACTTTCATCGCGATCAGGAAGCGCGCAATCAGGCGGTGATCGAACTGGCGCGCGGCATGAAGATGCCTCTCGTCGCCACCAATGGGGTCTGCTATGCCAATCCCATGCATCGCGAGCTGCTCGATGTCTTTACCTGCCTGCGGCATCACACCACGCTGGCCGCCGCCGGGCGATTGCTGGAGTGCAACGGCCAGCGTCATCCGAAATCCACCGAAGAGATGATCCGGCTGTTCAGCGACGTGCCGGACGCCATCGAGCGCACGATTGAGATTGCTTCGCGCCTCGAATTCACATTGGCCGACCTGGGCTACAAATTCCCGCATTATCCGGTTCCGGAAGACCACACCGAAGCGACGTATCTGCGGAAGATCACGGAAGAGTTCGCGCGCCGGCGCTATGGCAATCGATATGAGGAAGCGCGGCCGCAGATTGAGAAAGAGCTGGCGCTGATCGAGAAACTCGGCTTCGAGGGTTACTTCCTCATCGTCTGGGATATCGTTCAGTACTGCAAAAAACGGGGCATTCTGATCCAGGGGCGCGGCTCGGCTGCGAACAGCGCCGTCTGCTATTCGCTCGAAATCACCGCGGTCGATTCGGTCTATTACAAGCTGCTGTTCGAACGTTTTCTTTCAGAGAATCGTCATGAATGGCCGGATATCGATCTGGATCTTCCTTCCGGCGAGCAGCGTGAGCGCGCCATCCAGTACGTGTACGAGCGCTACGGACAATTGGGCGCCGCGATGACGGCCAACGTAATCTCCTATCGGGGACGTTCGGCGGCGCGCGAGGCAGGGAAGGTGATGGGGTTCGATGTCGCGACGCTCGACAAGTTGGCGAAGCTCGTTCCGATGTGGGGCTGGACGGACGATTCCGACAAACCCGCGAAACAGTTTCAGGAAGCTGGCTTCGATCTGAAGAATAAGCGGGTACGCAAATTTCTGGATCTCGTCACCGGGCTCCAGGATTTGCCGCGGCATCTTGGCCAGCATTCCGGCGGCATGGTGATTTGCCAGGGACAGCTCGATTCCGTGGTACCGCTGGAGCAGGCGTCGATGCCCGGGCGTGTTGTCGTGCAGTGGGACAAGGACGATTGCGCCGACATGGGGATCGTGAAAGTCGATCTGCTGGGGCTCGGCATGATGGCGGTGCTGGAGGAATCGGTTCATCTGATCGACCGGCATTACGGCGAGAAAATCGATCTCGGCAACATGCCGCCGGACGATCCGAAGGTTTACGCGGCGCTGCAGAAAGCCGATACGATCGGGCTGTTTCAGGTGGAGAGCCGCGCCCAGCAGGCCTCGCTGCCGCGCATGAAGCCGGAACGATTTTACGATCTGGTGGTGCAGGTGGCGATCGTCCGGCCCGGGCCCATTGAAGGCAAGATGGCGCATCCGTATTTAAAACGGAGGCAGGGAAGAGAGCCGGCCGAACCGCTGCATGAATGCCTGCGCGAAATTCTGGACCGCACGCTGGGCGTGCCGCTGTTTCAGGAGCAGCTTCTGCGGGTTGCCATGCGCGCGGCAAATTTCACCGGCGGCGAAGCGGAGGAACTGCGCCGGGCGTTCGGATTCAAACGTTCCGAGAAGCGCATGAAGGAACTGGAAGGCAGGCTGCGCTCCGGCATGACGGCGAACGGGATTGTCGGAGAGCCGCAGGAGAAGATTCTCAAAGCGATTGCTTCGTTCGCGATGTTTGGATTTCCGGAATCGCACGCCGCCAGCTTCGCACTGCTGGCTTATGCGAGCGCGTGGCTGCAGGTGCATTACCGGGGGCCGTTTACCTGCGCGCTGCTGAACAATCAGCCGATGGGTTTCTACGGCCCGTCCACGCTGATCAAAGACGCGCAGCGCCACGGGCTTCGCATGCTGCCGATCGACATCAATCGCTCCGGCGCCATTTGTACCGTGGAAGATCCCTGCGTGCGGCTGGGATTCAACTATGTGCGTGGGCTGAATAAGACAACGGCGGAAGCGATCGCGGCGCGGCAGCCGTATCGGGATATCGCCGAACTCACGCGGCGTGTTCCCGAATTGTCGAAAGCGGATCTGGAAACGCTGGCCGCCATAGGAGCGCTGAATTCGATCGGCGCCAAACACCGGCGTGACGCGCTGTGGCAGGCGTCGTGGCTTTCGAAACCGGCGGCGGATCTGCTGGACGAAGCGCCTGAGCCGATGCCCGAAGCCCCACTGCGGCAAATGACGCTCGACGAACGTCTCGTCAGCGACCATGCCGGCGTCGGCCTCACGATTGGCCGGCATCCGATGTCGTACCGCCGCGCCGAGATGGATAAGCTGCGCGTGGTTCCGGCCGCGAAGCTCTCGACGGTGCCGAACGGACGGATTGTTCGTGTCGCCGGTAATATCATCGTGCGGCAGCGGCCGGGCACGGCGAACGGAATTCTGTTTCTGAGTCTGGAGGACGATACCGGGATATCGAATGTCGTGATCAAACCCGAGCTGTTCGCCAGCCAGCGCCTGGAAATCCTGGCGCATCCGTGGGTGATGGTGGAAGGGAAGATGCAGAACGTCGATAACGTCATCCACGTCCTGGCGCGCAAGGTCAGACCATTGCCGAATCCACTCGAGATCGGCCAGGGCTCGCACGATTTTCACTAGCTGGATCTGATAGCATTGCGCAAGGAATTGTGACTCACTCGCCTGTAGTTCTGCCGTTGTTATTACTGGGAACGATCTCGCTGCTTCCGGCACAGACCCATCAGCGCGATTCGCTGCCGGAAGTGATACTGTCGACCGACGTCAGCCGCGTGGAAGTTCCCGTCAGAGTCACCGACAAAGCAGGCAAACCCGTTCACAATTTACTCAAAGAGGATTTTGTCTTATACGACGAGGGCAAACAGCAAGTCATCCTGTCGTCTGACTATCGCGGCAAACCGCAGCCATCCGCAGCCGAGGCGCCGCCGCGCAACGAAAGCAAGGCGCCTTTGGACGCTGGTACCGCGGCGCCCAGTCCCGTGCCGGCTTCACCTCAACAGATTACGATCGTTTGTCTCGACGCAGTCCATACCTCCGTGGCGAGTCTTGGACGAGCGCGCGAGGCATTGAAGAAGTTGTTTCGCAATTCCTCTGATGTATTGCCAAACCCTGTCGTATTGATATCGCTCAATCCTCACCTCCGCGTTCTGCAGCCCGCCACGAATCAGTCTAAGTTGCTGCTGAGCGCTCTCGATGCGCCTGCGACTTCTGCCGTAATGGCCAATCCGGAGCGAACTGACTTTTACGCAACGGTGGATGACGTGAAAGTACGCTTCGAGCGATATTGCAAGGCCTGTCCCTGCGGCCGTCCCCGCAATTCCACCCTTGACAACGATTGCGAGACTCAGCAGAACATCATTCGGCAGTTCATAGACGCGCAGGCCGAACGAGCGGGGCAATCGTCCACCACACTTCTGGACTCGTTCGAAGCTGTCATTCGGGAGGCGGCCAAACTGCAGGGCGATAAAACAGTGGTGATGATATCGGACGGATTCTCGCTTCGCCCGGGAAGTGATTTCTACTCCATTGCGCTTTCGTATCTTCCGGAGAGTCCGATTTTTGCATTGGCGGCGTCACCTGATATCAACGAAAAGATCACCGCGATCGGGCGGCTTGCCGCGGATAATCGGATTCCCATCAATACGGTAAACCCGCTCGGTGTGTATTCGGCCTCCTTTCTTCAGGGAAATGTGAATGACGCAAGTGGCAGTCAGATGGGTACTTCGGCGTCTACCAATCGCGGAGGAAGTTTATACATGGAGGCGGAATCCCGGGCGCGCTCTCAAACCTGGAGCAATGAAGGGCCTCTTGCGGCGATGGCATTATTGTCAGTCGGCGCATACCTGCACAACGACAATAACCTGCAGTCGATGTTGCAGTCCGCTATGGATCCTTCGCCCGATTACTACGTTCTGTCGTACGCGCCGCCGCCGCTGAAAGATCACGACTACCACAAGCTCAAGGTCAGGATGGTGAATAAGGACTATCGCGTCGAGCATCGGGAAGGGTACAGCGCTCAGTGAACCGCGGGAATGAGCGGCACTTGTACGCTCAACGCCCCGCTCTCGGAGACGGATACCGGCGTACCCTTTTCCGCCAGCGGCGACATGAAGTCCGGATCCATCCAGGCGGTTGATTCGACATCTTCCCATGCATAGGCTCTGTATTCGCCGGGAGGGACGCTTTTGATCGCGACGCGCCCATATTGGTCTGTCACGGCCTGCGGGTAGTACCACGCAATCTCGCGCCGCGCCGGGTCCTTCGGGACAAGCACGATTGTCGCGCCAGGAGTGGGTTCATTTTTCTCCCCGCTCTGCACTACGCCCGAAACCGTTCCGGCCTTCGGACTCAGAAGGACTTCGATTTCATCAGGCGCTCCTGTTCGAAGATCGAGGCCTGTATAAGTCACGTCGATATTCCCTGTGCGAATGCGTTTCACATAGAAGCCGTCCGGAAGGTTCCGCACCTCGATGCTGTAGAGATCCCGCATCATGTGAGTCTCGCGAAACGTCAGGTCTTTTGCGAGCGGATCGCCCGGCCACGATGTGGCTACAGAAGCTATGTTCGCCGGTAAAAAGCGGATTTTCAGTTCGTTCAGCGGCTCCCTGGTTTCGCTTTCCACAACAACCCGGCCCGCTATAGTCAGTCCTTCATCCACCGTGATCGCCAGGTTTTCGATGTCTGACCCACCGACATCGAACTTCACACTGCCGCCATATGCGGATTGCGCATTTCGCACAGTGACGCGGGCCGTGTACGATCCCGGCGTCAGACCGCGCGCCTCAAATTCGCCCGCGCGGTTTACCGTTGCAACCGAGGCATAGGATCCGGATCCGGTGGCGTTTTCATGCCCAATATTTCGGGAGACACTGACAGGCTGGATACGGTCGGCCCCCGGCACATTCACAACCACGCGTCCGCGGACCGTCACCGTGCGCTGCTTGTGGAGTACCATATCGCCGGCGCGAAACTGTGTCCCGGGCAGGATGTCGATTGGGGCCGCGCCGGCGATATCCGTCGAGCCAGGGTAATACGCCGGTACATATCCGTCCTGAACTTCGGAGAGCGGGGTATTGTGGGCCGGGGCTTCCGCGTACAGGTAATATCGGCCCGGCGCCAGCCCGGCGTAACGATATTCGCCGAGATCGTTGATCCAGGCTGAACTGTTCGCCACAAACAATTTCTTCCCATTGGCATAACGCACTCGAAGCAGTTGGAGGCGCGCGCCGTTCATCGGGTCGCCATCCGCATCCAGAATGCGGCCGGTAATCACACCCTGCGGCGAAAGACGCAGTTCAGCATTCCGGATCTCCTGCGGCTGGGTCAAATCCAGCACCGCTCCGTCGTGCTGGGAACCGTGAGCGCCGTATTCGAGATCCAGGAAGCCGTTGCGTTGGGCCTGCAGCCGGTATCGTCCCGGGGCGATATCGCGAAATGAAAAGCCGCCAGAAGCGCCGGACGTGGCGTTATAGCTTTGCTCCCAGTTGGACTGTTCCGTCTTTTGATCGATGCGCGCGAGCGTCAGCGCCGCTTTCGCAAGTGGCTCGCCGGTCACCGCGTTCAACACACGGCCGGTGACGACGGAATGTTCCTCGGGCTTCGGGGCGGTCTGACAGAGGAGGACAATCGGGAGGAAAAGAGACAGAGCGAGCCGATGCATTTGATCTTATGGGTTTGACTCTATCAGACTGGCGGAAGCCGGCGCATGGAAACTTCCGATAACACATATTATGTAAAATTACGCGAAAGACCCAACCCGCGCCCGGAACCACACATCGGCTTGACGATTGCTTCAGGTCCCAGAACCGGGGGCTTTCCCTGCACTTTCCATCTGAAGAGGGTTTATCGAAAATGTTCCGACTCATCATGGGGCTGCTGGCACTCACCAGTCTGTCCGTCGCAGGACCGAACACGTACATTATTGGAGGGGTCGGCAGCGGCTACTGGGGTACGCAATCGTTTACCGAAGCGAGCTTCGCGTTCACTTTCACTGCGGACACGTCGACGTTCGTCCACAGCACGCCGTGCTGCGCGCCGGTCTACACAACCCCGTCAGGTACTCAGGCCTCGGTAAACATCAACGGCTTCCCTGCCGCCACTCTCACGGACAATCAGGCCATCTTCGTCAACAATGCAGCCAGCACCGCAGGCATCTGGCACTATAACGATCCCGAATATCTCACAATCACCAATAGCCGGTTCGCCACGAACGATCTGAGCGCGCCCGCCGGTGGCTACCTTGCAACGGGCGCCACCTACTCCTACGCCACGCCCATGGCGCTCTCCACCGGTGATTCGCTCTATTTCACATCCGTGCACGATGCCTACTTTTATGCGCAACCCGGAGCGGTCAATGGACAGCCCTCAGCACTGTCCGTCAGCCCTGGTTCGAGCACGATGTCTGCGAATTCGACACAGACGTTCAGCTTCGTCGTCTCGGATACGGCGGGCGCACCTGACATCGATGGCCTCAACATCCTCTTTCAGGATTCGCCCGGTTCACCAACAGCATGCTGGCTTTACTATCAGGTCTCGACCCGCACCATGACTGCCTGGCACAACGGCTCGTGGAGCGCTCCGGCCGGAACCCAGAGCTCCACTATTCTGGCTGCCGACGCCTGCACGGTCGACCCCAGCGCGGCCAAAGTCACGCTCTCGGGAAACAACCTGACCTTCACCATTCCCATCACGATCACGTCCGGCGACAACAACACCTGGCCGATCTACCTCAACGCCATCAATCGGGCGAACACTTCTTCCGGATATGCGCAGGTGGGGACTGTTATGGCCGCGAGCTCCGGAGCGTCGAGTTTCACGCTCGCCGTGTCGCCCCAGGGAATCCGGGGAGTGCCTCTCGGCCAGAGCCTCAGCTACACAGTCAACGTCATACCCTCCGGTGGTTTCAACCAGCCAATCACCTTCTCGACAACAACGACCGCCAGCCACACTGGCAACGATAGCCAGCTATCCGCGACCTTCGATCCTGCCACAGTGACCGGCTCCGGCAGCACGACAATGACGGTGTCGACGTCCCCGGTGCGCTCCGCCGATATTTACAGTCTTCTCGTGACCGGAACATCGCAAACGCTGAGCAAATCCGCTTCTACCGGACCGATCGAGACTTCGAACGTTCCTCCCACCGATTCCATTTCTCCGAATACCGGCGCCGGGTCCAGCCAGACATTCTCGATTCGGATGACGGACCGCATCGGAATCGCCGGGATGAATCTGATGATTGCGCCATCACTGAACGGCCAGAATGCCTGCTGGATTTTTTTCGACGGATCCGTGGTTTATCTCGCCGGCGATGACGGCACAGCCTGGACACGAGTGGGAATGCCCGGCTCTGGTTCGGCCTCGAACAGCCAATGCTCGGTCGATCTCACGCGCGCCAGTTACGATCATGGATCCCGGGTCTCCAGCGACGCCAAGACGCTTCAGATTCCGATCACCTTCAAGCCCGCTTTTGCCGGAGCGAAGACGCTGTTCGTCCGCGCGAACAATGTAGCAGGTTTCGATACCGGTTATCAGGCGCTCGGCGGATGGACCGTGCAGTAACTCAGAACGAGTACTTCAGGCCGAGCTGCACCTGCCGCATCGACGTGGACGTGCCGTTCACCACACCGAAGTTGCCGTGCGCGTCGGTCCCGGGATGGCCGGGCTGAGCGGCGCCAGACAGGATGTTGAGATTCGGCATTCCCCAGTTCGGATGGTTCAGCGTGTTGAAGGTTTCGAGCCGGAACTGGAGTAAGTGGCCCTCTTTCGGCAGCCTGAACTGCTTGTGGATCTCAAGGTCCATATTGAAAATGCCAGGCCCCTGAATCGTGTTGCGTCCGACGTTGCCGAAGAATCCCGGGGCCGCTTCCCGGAAGGCGGCGAGATTCAGCCATCGCGAGGGCGTTGGACTGTCGAGATAGGGGCTCACGCCGTTCGAGACCGGACGGTCGTAGCCGCCGTCCGAGGTGGCGGCGTTGTCTACGCCGCCGATCGAAAGTGTGCCGGGAACACCGCTCTGCAGAGTCAGGATGCCACCGGTCTGCCAGCCGCCGATAATGGCGTTCGCGAATGCATTCGTGACCTTCAGCCGCTTCCCTGCTCCCACCGGCAGATCGTACAGGATGGAGGTTACTGCGCGATGGCGAACATCGAAGGAGGAGAGCCCACGTTCGCAGGCGAGGCAATCGCTGTTCTGCGGGAACAGAGTATCGCCGCCCTGTGTACGGATGCCGCTCGTGTTGTCGATCGACTTCGACCAGGTGTAGGAACTGATCACGCTGACGCCGGAATTGAAGCGGCGGGTCGCCTTGAGGCTCATGCCGTTGTAATTGCCGTTGCCGCCATCATGTACAAGCTGGATGACGCCGTAATTCAGGTATGGCAGCCGCGTGGAGACCGGCGTCGATTTTCCGTCGCCGAGATATCCGTAAGGAATTGCCTGATTGGCATCCTGGAATCCGTAAAGATGATGGCTCATAGTACCCAGGTAGCCGACCTCAAACATCCAGTTCTGTCCCACCTGACGCTGAATGTTGAGCAGGTACTGCATCGTGTATGATGTCCGATGATCGAGCGCGGCCACGAATGCGTAGGGCGGCGGGATCTGCGCCACCGCGCCACCGCCGCCGGGAACGGCGTTACTGTAGAACAAATTCGGCACGCCAACCGTTCCACCGTTCTGTCCGGAGGTCTGCGTCACGCGGCCCGCGATGTTGCGCGCCATGTCGAATATGGCGTTGCCGATGTCCTGGTTATAGAACACGCCGAAGCCGGTGCGAACCACCAGCTTTGAATCCGGCGACCAGGAGATCCCAATGCGCGGCGCGAAATCCTTGTACTGGGTATTCATCAGCGCGTCCGGATATGCGCCGTTGCTGCATACAGGCGGCGGTGTTGCGGACGTGCCTGCCTTTCCGGTGGTGTCGGTCCAGTTGATTGAAAGTCCGTGATATGGATCAGTGCAATTGCCTTGTCGTACGAAATACGGCCATTGCGATTGCGGTGCCTGCGGTCCGAAATAAAGTTTCGGCAACGCGACAGTGAAGTTGTCGCCCAGCTGATCGGTCCATGGCGGCGTCAGCTCATAGCGAAGTCCAAGAGACAGCGTCAGCTTCGGCGCGATCTTCCACGTGTCATCGATAAACGCCGCTTCCACATTGCGCTGATATTCGGCATTGGCAATAGCTACCGCCACGGTCGATTGGTAAAGATCGCCCAGCAGGAATTCCGCGAAGGCGTCGCCGCCGGTGTGGGTGGGGCTCTGCGTGGCATTGGGCTGGAATACGAAATTGCCGCGCGAGAACTGATTTCCAATCTGGTTGAAGTTCTGCCGGTTATATTCGAATCCGAACCGGAAAGTGTGCTTCCCGCGGATCCAGGAAACGTTGTCGACCACCTGGAGATTGTTGTTCTGGATGACGTAGGGCCCGTCGCTGTTATCGCCGATGCCGCTGAACCCATCGCCGGTAAATGAAATTGCCGGGATGCCCCATGTGGAAGGCAAACCGGACTGCAGCCCGGGAATGGCGAGGTCGCCGACGACATCCACGTTAAATGCCGAGAGGGTGCCGATGGAATTAAACAGACGCGAGTAGCCGTAGCGCGCCTCATTCACCAGATGTGGCGTCAAAGTGCGGGTGTTCGAGCCGAGATACTGCTCGTAATTCACAAGAATTTTGCTGCCGACTCCGCCGAGCCCCACAGTGGACTGGTTCTCGTCGCCCCAGCTATAGCGGCCGGTCCACTGAGACTTGCTCGATTCAACGTAATCCATGCGCAGCGTAAAGCCATCGCGATTCACCGGCGAACTATTGATGAACGGATAGTTGTTGGTGAGCGTCGGGAGAGCCGCGGCCGCATAATACTTCAGGAACTTCTGCGAAACAGGGTCGAGCCGGCTCTTTGGAATCAGGTTGCCCTGAAACGGCGTCTTGGTGGCGCCGGTGCTGCCGCCGGTTTCCGGATCGTAGATGGTCGCCGTCAGGGCAGAGAGATCACCCGCTTCTTCCGCGGCAGTGGGAAGAGTGTAGTTCGCCTGGCCGTGAGCCCGCTGCTGTCTCCACTCATCGTTGGCCATGAAGAACAGGCGATTGCGCCCATCGAACACTTTCGGAATACGAACCGGGCCGTCGATCTCAAACCCGTAGTCGTTCCATTTGAACGGCGATTTTTTCGGATGCACGGTGCCGAACGCGTATGGAATGGCATCGAACTTGTCGTTGCGAACAAAGTCGAACAACGCGCCGTGATAAGCGTTGCCGCCGGACTTCGTCAGCACATTGATCTGCGTCGCTTCGTGACCGAACTCGGCGGGATAGATGCCGGTCTGAACTTTGAATTCCTGAATCGCGTCAATCGACGGCTGCGTGATGTAAGTATTGAAATCCGGGTCCGTGTTGTTGACGCCATCGAGCGTGAAGTAGTCGAACATGATGCGCTGGCCGCCCGCGGAAATCGACTGCGAAGCGCGATCGCCGCCCTGACGCGAGCCGGCCTGCCCGGACGACGCAGAGAGCGTGTTGACGTTCGCCGAGAGCGCAACGAGCCCGAGATAGTTACGGCCGTTGAGCGGCAGCTCCGTCACGCCCTTGTTCGAGATCACGGTGCCAACTGATGCATTTTCGGTCTGCAGCATATCGGCGGCGGCCGAGACTTCCACCGATTCCGTGATCTGGCCGATCTTCAGACTGAAATCCGCCCGGACCGTTTGCTGCACCTGTACTTCGATGTTGTTACTGGTCGCGGTGGCGAAGCCCGAGTGTTCGACTTTCAGGTTGTAAATGCCAGGAGGAACAGAGGGCAGTGTGTAATCGCCGTCATCCGTGCTGACCGTATTGCGCACGGCGTTCGTGCTGACATTCGTGAGCGTGATTGTCGCGCCGGGAATTGCCGAGGCGCTTGGATCGGTGACGCGCCCCGTAACGGCCCCCAGCGTCTGACCGAATAAGGTCGAAGCGGACAGAGCAAGGCCTGCCGCCAGAACTGCAAGGTTCTTCATAGATTTCCCCTCCAACTCAGATGACCGCGCCGCCTGGAGACTCAGCGACAGGGCAATCATCGGCCTTCGGAGACGGTGTTCCGCAGGCAGTTGGAGTTAATTCTAATCTCCAACAATAAGAGAGTCAATAAAAAATTAGTGGGCGGTTTGATACTTTCGCGCCGATCCCCGGGCAAAACTCCCCTCGGACGGACCTGCAATTGCCGCCGAAAGCTCGCATCCTTTCACAAAAATTCACCCCGGATGCCATCAGGAGTATTAAGCACACTAATGACTCATCGTCTTCTTCTTTTCGCCCTCTTCGTTACCGGCGCGTCCGCAGCGCCAATGACCTACACCATCAGTGGCATCGGAAGCGGGTCCTGGAACTCGCAACCGTTTACCGAAGCCAGTTTCACGCTGACGTTCACTTCCGATACCGGCACGATTGTGCACGGCACATCGTGCTGCGGCGGTGCGGATTCTACGCCCGCGGGAACTTCCGCAACGGTCAGCGTCAGCGGTTTCGAACCAGCGGCGCTGACGGGAAATCAGGCAGTCTTCGTTAATCCCTCCGAGCAGACCGCGGGCATCTGGCACTTCGACTCACCGGATTACCTGACGGTCGCCACGCCGGCATTTGCCAACGACGACCTGACAACCACCATTGCGCCGACGTCGGGAACAACGTTTTCCTACGTCACTCCCGTGCCGCTCAGCAGTGGAGGCTCGCTCTACTTCAGCTCGGTACACGACGTCACGTACTCTCAGCGCCCGGGAAATTCGGGCGGCCAGGTTTCGACGATCTCGGTCACACCGAAGGACAGCACCCCGGCTGTGAACACCACGCAGACGTTCACGATCGTGGTGGGAGATACCGCAGGCGCCAGCGACATTGGCGGCGTCGATTTCAAGGTTGAGAATATCGTTGTTAACTACGACCCCTGTTGGCTTTACTTCAACGCCGGCGCCAATACCCTGACGGTCTTCCAAAACCGAAGCTGGAGTTCACCAATCCCGATCGGGTCGTCGGGTTCCCTGCTGAGCGGTAATCTCTGCACCGTGGATACGAAGGCGGTCACGGTAAGCACCTCCGGCAATAACCTCACTTTGAGCCTGCCGGTCACGTTCACGCGGGACGACGGTTTCCAGTGGTACATCGATCTCGCTGCGCAAAACAAGGAGAACCTCGGGTCGAATTACAGCCAGATGGGAACCGTGACGCCACAAGCGCCCCCTATCGAGCGCTTCCAGCTTTCTGTCACTCCGCAATCGCACGGAGTTACTCCCGGAGGCAGCGCGGACTACACGGTAACGGTCACCTCAATCGACGGGCCCGATCAGCCAATCACTTTCAGCGGAAAGGCTGTCGGAGCAGCCGATTACGACGTTTCCTTCACCTTCGATCCGGCAACGATCACCGGTTCCGGGACCACGACCATGCACGTTACAACCACGCCTGATACGATTCCCGACTCGTACCAGCTGATATTGACAGCACAGTCGCCGGGCGGATCGCAGAAATACGGGGATTCTGGTGGACTCGACTTGTACGTCGCGAGCAATCCGCCGGTAATCACGCTGACGCCGGCTTCGGGCGCGGGCTCGAATGCGACATTCACTATTACCTGGAAGGATGACGGCAATCCAACGCCCGTGGCCAACCTCAACATCCTGATTGCGCCGGCGCTCGATGGCCGGCACGCCTGCTGGCTCTATTGGAACCGCGACCAGCCAGGCCCGATGTACCTTGCCAATGACGACGCTTCGTCATGGATACCGGTTCAGTGGGGACTCCTTCCGCCCGGGACGCCATCCACCTCAAACAGCCAGTGCACGATTGACGGGCCTCACGCGAAATATTTCGACGACCCGCCGGTAGCGGGAGGGAACCATCTCGGATACAAGTACCTCTCGGTGCCCATCTCTTTTGCGCCAGGGTTTGCGGGTGGCAAGACGATCTTCGTCCGCGCGGCGAATGAAGCGGGACTGGACACCGGATATCAGGCGCTCGGCGCCTGGACGGCGCAGTAAGTCTGGGTCGAGGCGGCGGTTCACCGCACGTCGGTGAACCCGCCGACCCGCAACCTGGACAGTGCAGTCAATCCGGAATACTGATCGCCCGCTGTGCAGGTACTCCAAATCACTGCGCGCTTTCGCGTGCTTTGTAAGCGACGCATCTCATTTCAGAATTCCCCTCGGGAATGCTTCAGGAGTGCCGCTATGCTTCGTCGCGTTCTTCTTCTCGCCGTGCTCGTTACCGGCGCGTCCGCAGCGCCAATGACCTACACTATTATGGGAATCGGAAGCGGGTCATGGAATTCGCTGCCGTTCACAGAAGCGTCGTTCACGTTCACATTCACATCGGATCCCGCCACGATTGTGCATGGCACTCCCTGTTGCGGCGGCTTGGACTCCACCCCGGCCGGGACTACCGCCACCGTTCGCGTCGGCGGCTTTGGGCCCGCGGCTCTCAGGGGAGATCAGGCCATTTTCCTGAATCGCGCCCAACAGACGGCTGGGATCTGGAACTTCGATTCACAGGGCTCTCTCACGGTCACGGCTGGGCAATTCGCCGGCGCCGATCTCACGACCGCGATCGCAGCTGCGACCGGAACCGCCCTTTCTTACGTCAGCCCCATCTCGACGAGTACCGGCGGTCAGTTGTACTTCAATTCCGTACACGATGTGTACTACTCGCAGCAACCCGGAATCGTGGGCGGACCGGTTTCCGCCATCTCCGTTACACCGAATAACAGCACAGTGCCTCAGGACACCACGCAGATATTTACTGTGGTGTTATCAGATCCGGCTGGGGCCAGTGACGTCGGAGGGCTGGATCTGCTGATCGGCGACGCTGCCCGCCCGTATGCATGCTGGATCTATTTCGATGCCGGCGCGAATACTTTGGCGGCGAGTCGCCGGATCAATTGGAGCCCCCCGGCCCCGATCGGTCCCTCCGGTTCCACGCTGATGGGCGACGCGTGCACCGTGGATACAACTGCCGTCAAGGTAAGCAATGCGGGTAACAATCTGAGTCTGGATCTGCCGATTACGTTCACGTTCGCTGACAACCAGCAGTGGAGTATCTATCTTGCGGCGTGGAACAAGGAGAACGTCGTCACGAACTATACCCTGATTGGAACCGTGACGCCGAACGACGGAGCGGCTCCGCAGGACTTGATCCTCCTGGTTACTCCGCAGTCTCAGGCAAAACCGGCAGGAACTCGTATCGATTACACCGTCGCCGTAACAGACGCGGGTGAATTTCATCAGCCGGTAACGCTGAGCGCTGACGTCGTCCCGTCTCAAAGCGGCAACACTACCCAGCTTCTCGTCAGCTTCAATCCGGCAACTCTGGCTGGCTCCGGCACTGCGACAATGACCGTCCTAAGGGACAGTTCCGCCACGCCGGATGATTACGCAATCACCGTGGCCGCCGATTCCCAATCCATATTGAAAACCCGGGCCGTCTCGCTGCGGCTCGACAATTCCGCTCCGGCGACTGAACTCTCTCCCACCTCCGGGACAGGCGCTACTCAGATTTTCACGATTACCTGGAGCGACAATACGCCCATGAACACCATGAATGTCCTGATTGCGCCATCGGTGGACGGGCGCAACGCCTGCTGGATCTACTTCGACGTTTCCGGAGAGGGAGCGGACGGATACCCGCATCGTCTTTTCCTGGCGGGCGACGATACAACGTCATGGACCGATGCCGGCGATGCCGGTTTCGCGCCATGGATACCGGGGACGGCAAATGCATCCAACAGCCAATGCGCCATTGGCGGAAATGGCACAAGCTATGACTCGGACACAGGCCACACGAACGGCGGCAATAAATTCGGCTACCATACACTGACGCTCCCCATCACTTTTAAGCCCGCGTTTGCCGGGACAAAGTCGATATTTATCCGTTCATCCAACGCCGCCGGATTCGACTCCGGCTATCTTCCGAAAGGCGGCTGGACGGTGCAGTAATGCGCTGCTTTGCCGCGGCGCAAAACTCATCGCCGCTGAATTGATGCAGTAACGCATCCCGCCGGGCGGCGGGCCGTCATCAAAAAGATGCCCGAGGTGCGCTTCGCAGAGCGTGCAGGCGACCGCCGTCCGGTTCATGCCGAAGCTGGAATCGGACCCCGTCGCGATGTTCTCCTTCGCGATCGGGTCTGTGAAGCTCGGCCAGCCGGTACCGGAGTTGTACTTCGTGCTCGAATCAAACAGCGCGGACTGGCAGCAGGCGCAGCGATAGATGCCGTCGTCGTGCGTGTTCCAGTAAGCGCCGGTGAATGCAGGTTCGGTGTCGGCTCGGCGCGTCATCTGGAACTGATCGACCGTGAGGCGCTTCTTCCACTCGTCGTCCGAACGATGGATGCGCAGCTTTCGAACGACTGCGGTCTTTCGTCCCGCGTTATCGAACTCAACGATAGTGACATAGACCGGCCGGGAAGCCACGCGCTCCAGTTCCCTGCTCTGCCG
>Ga0070658_10001164_pt1 | contig 22467 bp, 18 predicted proteins | sample KBSC13metaG_FD_64664 | JGI IMG/M metagenome (GOLD analysis project Ga0070658, IMG submission 64664) | Corn rhizosphere microbial communities from Kellogg Biological Station, Michigan, USA - KBS C1-3 metaG | ecosystem: Host-associated > Plants > Roots > Rhizosphere > Soil ...
TGGCAGCGTTGGGCGCACGGGATGCCGCGCTCGACGCGCTGACCAGCGGACCGGCCGCGGCGCGGAGCCACGCCCGGATGGCGCTGCAGCTGATGCACGACACCGCCACGGTCGCGGCGCTGACCAGCGCGTTAGGCAGCGCGGCCGACCCTGACGTGAAGCACGAGATCGTCCTCACCCTCGCCCGGCTCGCCAACGACGAGGCGCCGTGGAACGGCGACTGGTGGGGGACGCAGCCGTCGACCATCGGCCCCTACTACATCCCGACCGAGTGGGCGGGGAGCGCGAAGATCCAGCCGGTGCTGCGCGACCTGCTCGCCTCGGCGACCGGTCCTGCGTTCGACCAGCTCGTCGACGACTACGCGAAGAACCGCGTCCTGCCGTTAGGCTCGAAGGCGCTCTTCGCCGCTGCCGATCCGGCGACGCGGGCACAGCTCGTCGCCGCGCTGGCCGGTCACTCGGGGATCCCGGCGTCGGCCGCCCCGCTGCTCACCCGGATCGACGCGAGCAGCGCAGCGCTGCACACCGCGGTCGCGCAGCTCTTCGGCGGGGAGAACGGGCTCGCCACCGAGCTCGCGCCGCTGGCGACGAAGATCATCAGCGACACCACGCTCTCGCCGGAGATCCGCGGAAACGCGCTGGCGGCGGTCGGACGGATCTCCGGCGACCAGGGGCTGCCGGCGGCGATCACGGTCTTCGCGCAGGTGACGCCGAGCGCACCACCGGCGATGACCCCCGCCGCCGCGGCCGCGGCCGGCCCGCCGACGCCGGCGGCGGCGAACCCGGTCGATCTCGCCTGGCGCCGCTTCATCGGCGCGCGCGAGCGGACCTTCCAGCTCGACAAGTTCATCGCCCTCGCCCACAGCAGCGACCCGGCCGAGCGGCGGCTCGGGTACGCGGTGCTGGTGCAGTCGGTGCGCAATCCGCGCTACACGCCCGAGTTCGTGCGCAACGCGGTGCAGCCGGTGCTGTCGTCGGCCTGGTCCGACCCGGCCGCGGCGGCAAGCCTCGTCCAGGCGATCCGGATCATGCGCGTCGACGCGCAGTACGCCGACCAGCTCAAGGCGTACGATTCGCACGGGGGACAGTAGACGATGGAAAAGCGGACGCGCCGCGAGTTTCTCGCCGACGCCGCAACGTTAGGCGCCGGGGCCTTCCTGCTCGGCGCCTGCGGGCGCTCGGCCGGCGCGGCCGCGGCGGCGGTCGCCAACGCGTCGGTGGTGCGGCCGTCGATCGACAACGCCGGGATCCAGCTCTTCACCGTCCGCGACCGGATGGCGTCGGACTTCGAGGGAACGCTGGCGAGGCTGGCCGAGATCGGATATCGCGAGGTCGAGTTCGTGTCGTATGGCGGCAAGTCGCCGCCGGAGGTGCGGGCGATCCTCGACCGCAACGGGCTGCGCGCGCCGAGCACGCATGCCGCGCTCAGGCCGGGCCCGGATCTCGAGCAGCAGCTCGCCGGCTACCAGGCGATGGGGCACAGGTTCGCGGCGGCGGGCGGTCCCCGTCGCGCTCCGGGCGGTCCGCCGCTGGCCGCGCCACCCGATCCGCGCGGCGCGCCGCCGGCCGGGGCGCCTAACGCGGCGCCGGGCGGGGCGCCACCTAACGGCGGGATGGGCGGGTTCACGCCGCCGGTGCCGACGCTCGACTCGGTGCAGCGCGAGATCGCGTCGTGGAACGAGGTGGCGCGGGCGGCGAAGCCGTACGGGATCGAGGTCCTCGTCCACAACCACACGATGGAGTTCACCGTCCTCCCCGACGGGCGGACGCCGCACGACGTGATGCTGGCCGAGCTCGATCCGTCGCTGGTGGTGCTCGAGCTGGACATCGGCTGGGCGACGGTGGCGGGGAAGGATGCGCTCGCGCTGTTCGCCGCGCACCCGGGGCGCTATCCGCTCTGGCACGTGAAGGACATGGCGAACCTCGCGGTCGTGAACAGCAACGGCAACGACGAAGCGGCGCGGATGCGGGCGGCGAAGATCGTCCCGCTCGGCCAAGGGGAGATCGACTACGGACCGATCTTCGCGCGCGCGGGTACTGCTGGCCTCGAGCACTATTTCATCGAGCAGGACACCGCACCCGACAGCGGTGACTCGCTCGCCGCCGCGCGGACGAGCTTCGACGCGCTGAAGCAGATTCTCAACGGGTGACGAGCAGCAGATGACGACACACGACGCCACGCCGCGCCGCGGCGCGCTTCATCTCGTCCTGGACGCCGCGCGGCTGTCGGCGATGATCATGCTCGCCGCGGCGTTCCTGCCTGACGGTGGGCTGCGGGCCCAGGCACCGGCGGCGAAACCGGCCGCGACGCGCACCGGGGCGCAGATCTTCTCCTCCACCTGCGCCGCCTGCCACCAGGCGAAGGGCGAAGGGACCGACACCTATCCTCCGCTCGCCGGGAGCGAATGGGTGCAGGGCGACGAGTCGCGCGTCGTCCGCATCATCCTGCACGGGTTGATCGGCGACGTCGAAGTGCAGGGGCAGGTCTACAACGGCGCGATGCCGGCGTGGGGACCGTCGCTGAGCGACGCCGAGATCGCGGCGGTGGCGACGTACATCCGCTCGAGCTTCGGGAACAAGGCGCTGCCGATCACCGAGGCGACGGTCGCGGCCGCGCGCGCGGCCAACGCCGGACGCACCACCCCGTGGACGATCCCCGAGCTGCTGCTGATCAAGGCCGGCGCGAAGCAGTAGCGCCGACGGCGGTGGCGACGACGGCGCTGCCCGCGCGCGTCGCCGTTTCGCGGCGACTGCTCGTCGCCGCCGGCTGGCTGCTCGCGGGGGCGGTGCTCGTCCAGATCTTCCTCGCCGGGCGGGCGGTGTTCGTCGGTCCCGACTCGTGGCAGCAGCACCGCGCATTCGTGCACACCTTCGAGTGGCTGTCGCCGGTCTCGGTGGTGCTCGCCTATCTCGCCCGCTCGACGCGGGCGGTGAAGGTGCTGGCGTGGCTCACCGTGGTGCTGCTCTTCTTCGCCTACGCGACCGCCGGCCTGCAGAGCTCACTGGGCCGGGTCGGCCTCGCCGCCCTGCACCCGGTGAACGCGGCGCTGCTCTTCTGGACCGCGATCGAGCTCGCCCGCCACGCGCGCCGCGGATCGAGGGGATGAAGGGAATCAAGGAGGAATCAAGGGGTCAGAGTCGTTGAAAAACGATGATGACTGCGGTGAACCGATGCCTGCCATCGAAGGAGCGCCGCTGTCATCCCGATTCAACGACTCTGACCCCATGAAACGGCGTCACGCCGCTTTCAACAACTCTGACCCCTTGAACTTGAAACACCCTGAAAAAGCGGACTGCCTAACGGCGGGCTTCGAGGCCGACGGTGAAGACGCGGCCGGCGGCGGGGTAGAGGAGCATCGTCGCGCTCCCGGCCGGGTCGGGGAAGCCGGTCGTGCTGTACTTCCGGTCCAACAGATTGCGGACGTCGGCGGTGAGGCGGACGCCGGCGATCGGATACGAGGCGCGGAGGTCGACGTGCGTCCAGGCGGGAAGGGCGCGGGTGTTCGCGTCGTCGAGCCAGGTGTGGCTGACGGTGGTCGAGGTCAGCGCCAGCCCGAGCCCGTGCGCCGGAGCGCGCGTCAGGCCTAACGCGATCGCGTCGCGGGGGACGGCCTTGAGCTGGCGGCCGGCGTTGTCGCCGAGCCGCGACGTCGCGTCCTGGCGGGTGTAGCTGGCGAAGGCGCTCGTCCCGCGCGCGCCCTCGACGGTGAGCCCGCCCTCGATCCCGCGGTGCCGGCTGCGGCCGATGTTCACGTACTTGAACTGCTGCAGGTCGAAGTCGAGCTCGTTGCGCATGTCCATCTGGTACGCCGAGAGCGCGAGTCGCGCCTGGAGCGCCGGCGCGAGAGCGAGACGATGGTAGAGTCCCGCCTCGAGACTGGTCCCGAACTGCGGATCGAGCTCGGGGTTCGAGGTCGTGATCGCGTAAGGCGGGAAGGGGACCGGGGTCGCCCGCTGGTCGAAGAGCTGGTCGATCGTCGGCGCCTTGAACGAGCGGCTGGCGGTGACATAGACGTTGCCGGTCTGCCGCGCGTCGTCCGTCCAGCGCAGGTTGATGCCCGCGCGCGGACTGACCGCGACGTGGGTCGCGTCGAAGCCCTCCCCCGTGCTCGGCGCCTGCGGCTGATAGTGGTCGCTGATCTGATCGACGCGCGCGCCCAACGTGAGGCGGAGCGCGTCCACCGGCGACGCTTCCCAGTTCGCGAAGGCCGCGAGGTTCTCGCGCCGCCCGCGCCCGCGTGCGGTGACGTCGCCCTTCTCTCCACTCGCGGCGGCGAAAGCCGCCGAGTCACCGGTCGCGACCGGCTGGTAGGTCGAGGTCAGCCGGCCGAACGACAGGTCGGCGCCGACGACGAGGCGGTTGGCCAGCCCGGCCAGCGATCCGGCCGTCTCGAGCTGCACCGACCCGAGCAGCCGCGAAATGCCTAACGCGCGGTCCTGGGCGTCGGCGAAATCGGCCGAGAGTGGCTGGGTGTGGAGCGCGTCGCTGGTCGTCCGCTCGCCCATCAGGTAGCCGCTCACCCGCGACGTACCCCAGCCGCGCGCCGAGCCGTCGAGCGTGAGGCGGTGGACCCGGTCAGTGGTGTTGTCGAAGCGGAAGAGCGGCGAGAGCGCGGTCCGCGACGCTGCCAGCTCGCTGTCGGTGAGCGGGCCGGGATCGTCGAAGCGCCGCTGGTGCTCGAGCGCGGAGATCGCCAGCGATCCGCGCTGGCTCCGCAGCAGGTCGAGCGAGGCGCCGATGGTGCCGGAGCGGTGCTGCTCGTGCGCACGATAGCCGTCGGAGCGGCGGAGATCGCCGAAGATCGACGCCGAATGCCCGCCGACGGCACCGCCTAACGCGGCGCCGGCACGGAGCGTCCCGAGCTCCCCGCCTTCGATGCGCCAGGCTTCGTGCGCGCGCTCGCCCGGCGCACCGCGAGTGATGAGGTTCACCACGCCTCCGACCGCCGCGTCGCCGTAGGCCGCCGACGATCCACCGCGGACGATCTCGATCGCGTCGAGCGCGGCGAGGGGGACGAGATCCCAGTTCACCTGCCCGGTCGCCAGCCCGGTGAGCGGAACGCCATCGAGGAGCACCGTGACGTACTCGGTCTCACCTCCTCCATAGAAGCCGCGAATGGCGAGACGCGGCGCATCGCCGAGCGCGTCGGAGTTGAGCACCACGATGCCCGGCACAGTCTCGAGCGCACCGGCGACGGTGGTCACCGGAAGGCGACGGAGCTCGGCCGCCGAGAGCCGGGTGATCGAAGCCGCGCTCGACGCGAGCGGCGCGCTCCGGCGTTGCGCAGTGACGACGACGGTCTCGAGCCGGTGCGCGGCCGAGTCGCGACGTGCGGTGGAGTCGGTGGACTGTGCAGCGAGCGGCGAGGCGCCGAGGGCTGTCGCGAGCAGCGTCGCGCCAGCAGCGGCTGCGCAACGCGAAAGGAATGAAGTCATGGAACGACGGGTCGAGGCGTGCATTCGGGATACTGCCGCAAGCTAGCAACGCGTCGAGGCAGAGGCATGGGGGCGTCGTGTCAGAAGCGAGTCGGGCGCGGCAACGAGCCCGGACCGCGCCTTAGATTCACCGCATGCGACCTCTCACATCACGCGCGACCCTGGTCGTCGCAGCGCTCGCCGCGATGGTACCCGGCGCGCGCGTGAGCGATGCCCAGGCAGCCGACACCGCCCGCGCCCGGGCCTGTCCCAGCTGCGCGGGCTGGAACGCGCCGCACGCGCCGCTCCGCGTCTTCGGCGATACGTATTACGTCGGGACGTCCGGGCTGGCGTCGATCCTCATCACCAGCCCGGACGGACACATCCTGATCGACGGCGGCCTTCCCGAATCGGCGCCGCTGATCGCGGCGAACATTCGCGCCGCCGGCTTTCGCATCGAGGACGTGCGCCTCATCCTCAACTCGCACGCGCACTACGACCACGCCGGCGGGATCGCCGAGCTGCAGCGCCTCTCCGGCGCGCGGGTCGCCGCCAGCGCGTCGAGTGCGGGCGAGATATCGATCGGCACGGCGACGCCCGACGATCCGCAGGTGAAGTCCGCGCTCCCGTATCCGGCTGTGAAGAAGATCGAAGTCGTCCACGACGGCGACACGGTGCGCGTCGGCGCGCTCGCGCTCGTCGCGCACCTCACTGGCGGGCATACGCCGGGCGGGACGACGTGGAGCTGGCGGTCGTGCGAGGGTGCGCGGTGCGCGAACATCGTCTACGCCGACAGCTTCACCCCGGTCTCCGACGATGATTTCCTGTTCACGCGCACCACAAGCTACCCGCGTGTGCTCGACGACTTCGCGCGCAGCTTCGCCGTGCTCGACTCGGTGCCGTGCGACCTGCTGCTCACACCGCACCCTGGCGCATCGCGGTTCTGGGAGCGGATCTCGGCGCGCGACAGCGGCGATGCGAGCGCGCTCCTCGCGCCGGGACAGTGCTCGGCGTACGCGGCGAACGGCCGCCGCGCTGTCGCGGCAAGGGTGGAAAAGGAGCAAGCGGGGCGCTGAGCTGCCTGACGGTCGGCACGTCGCTCACGATCCGGGTGTCCGGCCGCGGCCGGACACCCGCCTCTCACCCGCCTAACGGTGATGGTGCTCGTGCGCCGGCGGCATCGGCACTTCCGCATCCGGGCGCACGACGTTGAAGTGCGCCATCATCCCCTTCTCGTGATGCTCGAGGATGTGGCAGTGGTACATCCACTCGCCTGGCCGGTCGTCAGGCATCCAGGCGATGCGGACTGTGCTCTTCGGCGGCACGTTCACCGTGTCCTCCCACGACAGGAACGCGGGCGGAGCGCCGTTCACGCCGAGCACCTGGAAGAAGAAGCCGTGCAGGTGGAAGGGGTGATCCATGTTCGAGTCGTTGATCACGTCCCACACCTGGAGCTTCCCGACGACGACCGGCTGGTCGCGGTGATGGGTCTCCCCGTTGATGAGGAAGTCCATCCCGCGCAGCCCGACCTTGACGCCGAGGTGCACCTCGCGCGTCGGGGTGACGGGGCCGGTGACGAGCGGCTCGATGCGGCGCAGCGTCGCCGGCAGCGCGGCCCGTGATGGCGCGGCGGGACCGACGCGCACCGTCGCGAAGCGCTGGTCGCGCGGCCAGGCGAGGCTGCGCCGGTTGTAGGCGAGCGAGGTGATCTCGAACGACTCGCCCTCGCTGAACGGCCCGACAACGATCTCGACGCGGTCGGCCGTCGCCAGCAGCACTTCGGTCGCGTCGACCGGTGCGGGGATCAACCCACCATCGGTGCCAATGATGCGGAACGGCCGCCCCCCGATCGAGAGCCGCACATACCGCGCGCTCGATGCGTTGATGAACCGCCACCGCTCCACCTGCCCGGCGGCGATGGTGAGCTCCGGCTCCTGCTTTCCGTTCACCAGCCTCACGTTCCCTTCACGTCCGTTGTGCCTCTCGACCCATCCGCCCGGCGGCTCGACTTGGCCCTCGTCGTCGAGCAGCACGTCGTCGAGGACGAAGACGCGATCGGCGTCGAGCACCGGCTCGTCGGGACCACGCACGATCAGCGCGCCGTAGAGCCCGCGCTCCATCTGCACGGTCTCGTGGCTGTGGGGGTGATACCAGAACGTCCCGGCGTCGGGGAGACGGAAGCGGTACGTGAACGTCTCACCAGGGGCGATCGGGCGCTGCACCATGTCGGTGCCATCCATCGGCGACGGGATCCGCAGCCCGTGCCAGTGCATCGTCGTCGGCTCGTTCAGTCGGTTGGTGAGCCGCACCTCGAGCGCGTCGCCGACCCGTGCTTCGATCACGGGTCCGGGCACCCGGCCGTTGAAGCACCAGGCGCGCGTCTTCCGGCCGGGGACGAACTCCCACTCGCACTCGCTCGCCTCGCACTCGACCCTGACGACCGTCCCTCCTTCCGCCGGCTGTGCCGCGTCGAAGGCGGCGCTGTAGGCGCCTAACGCTTCCGGTGAGGCATCGTGGACGACCGGACCGTGCGAGTGGTGGGTGTGATCGTGATGATGATGCTCCGACATTTCGACCTCCGCGTGCGGGGAGACAACGGGAGACCAGCTGGCTGCTGCTCGGCGACTGCTGCTCGGCAACTGCATTGGGCTTTCATGGGTAACTGCAACCGCACAGTGGTACGCCGAGGGCACAGAGAACCGCTATGAGAAGCCGCGACGAGAAGCCGCGACAAGACACCTTGTTCTGCTGTACTGCAGTTCTCCCAGCAGGTCTCTGTGCTCTCGGGCACTCCTCGATGCGGTTGTCGTTACAGGACAAAGCCCCAGGCTGTTGCCGAGACGCGGCATGAGCGTGATGCCCGCACGGGCACCGGCCGGACAGCTGCAACCACTCAGTATTTCAACTTCTCCAGGTACGCGATGCTCTTCGGCACGTTCACCATCGGGTCCGGGGTCTCGTCCTCGAGGAAGTAGTACTCGAAGCCATCCTTCTGCGCGGCCGAGAGGAGCGCCGGCCACGGAACCTGGCCCTCGCCGATCGGTGCCTGCTGCTCGGCCGGAATTCCGCCCGACAGCGAGCCGCGCGCGACCCCGGGCTTCATGTCCTTGATGTGCATCAGCTTGAACCGGCCGGGATACTTCCGGATCAACGCCACCGGGTCGACGCCGGGGAGCCAGGTCCAGAGGGCGTCCATCTCGAAGTGCACGAGCGCCGGGTCTGTCCGGCTGATCATCAGGTCGAGCAGCGTCCCGTTCCCGTACTTCACCGGCTCGAAGCCGTGGTCGTGATAGAAGAACGAGATTCCGCCCGCCTCGAGCGCCTTGCCGAAGCTGTTGAAGTCGGCGATCGCCCGGCGGGCGTCGGCCTCGGTGAACCCCTTCTTGTCGTCGTGCGGGTACCAGGCGAGCCCGACCCACTTCGCGCCTAACGTCTTCGCGTTGGCGATCACCGAGTCGGGATGGTTCTTCAGCGCTTCATAGTCGACGTGCATCGACGCGGCGTGGAGGCCGGCCTTCTGCAGCGCAGCGGCGAACTGCGTGGGCGTCATGCCGTACATTCCCGCCGTCTCGACCTCGGTGAAACCCATCCGGTGCGCGGTGTTCATCATCGCCACCGGGTCGGTCCTGGCCAGGTCGCGGAAGCTCCAGAGCTGGACGCCGAGCGGTCCCTTGAAGTCGCCCTGATAACTGATCTCGTGCGCGGCGACGGTGTCGCGTGTCGTCGTCGTCGCGCTCGTGGTAGCCCCGGTGTTCGCGCTGGCGGTCACCGCCGCCGAGTCGTTTCGGGCGCCGGCGTGGGTCGTGCAGCCCGGCGCGGCGACGAAGGTGACGGCGAGTGCTGCAATCGAGATGCGGCCGAACTGTGTCATGGGAGTCGGTGTGAGGATGGCGGCGAACCGGGCGGCGCGCGGATAGCATACCGCGACCTCCGCCCGGCTGCAAACGACCGCCCCGCCGGCGCGCTGCCTAACGCTGAAGCGCCGACAGCAGCCCGTGCGCCCGATCGTACGCGATCGCCCAGTCGGCGACGTTGCGTCCGAGCGCCTGGCCGGCGGAGACGTCGATCGGATAGTGGATCCCGCCCACGACGCGCGACCGCCCGGCCTCCGCCACCTGCGGCTCGAGCACTGGCGCCGCGTCGGGGAAGAAGCTCTCGATCACTCGCGCGGCCGACGCCGACACGCAGGAATGTCCCGACGGATACGACGGATGGTTGGGCAGCCCGTACGGGAATCCGGGAAGTCCCGGCACTCGCGTGATCGACGGATCAGCCATCGATGGGCGGAGGCGCATGTACACGTACTTCGCATCCCAGCAGGCGATGGTGGCGTCCATCGCGGCGCTGTTCACCAGCGCGAACACGTGCGACGCCTGGCGCTCGTCCATCCCCGCCGCCGCCACGTACTCGGCCGCTCGCTCGTCCCAGTACCCGAGCGCGCTGATCGTGCCGTTGCTCAGGTTCCAGAAGTTCGCCATCGCGATGTCCGCGGCGGTGCGGGCCGCCTGCGCTGCACGGACGGCGTCGAGATCGGCCGCGAACTCGGGCGTCCCCCGCGCCGGCGGCGGAGCGGGGAGGAACTGACCCGCCGAGGTCAGGTAGTAGGGCGTCATCTTCGGGAACTGGAAGCCGGCCGGCGCGACACCGAGCACGCCCAGCCAGCCACCGCCTAACGGGTCGGGCGGCGCGTGGCCATCCCAGACCGCCGAGAATCCGTCGCTGGTCGCCCGGTTGACGAGCAGCGCGCCCATCGCGCGCCCCGTCGCGACGCCGCGCGTGAACATCGGGTGCGTGCTGCCCGGTCCCGCGCTTCCGTCGTTGGCGACCTGGGTCTCGAGCGCGGCCGCTGCATCGGGGAAGAGGTAGGAGAGGATCGCCGCGGATGCGCCGGCCACCGCGCCGCGGCGCGACTCGTAGAGCGCCCGCCCGCCGCCATCCTGGGCGTCGCCATCGTCGGCTGCGACGACGGCGGCATACTGCGAGACTCCGAGCAGCGCATAGATGCGGCCGGCGACAATCGGCGAGATGGCGGAGTGCGCGGCGGCGAGTGTCCGCGCCGTCTGCTCCCACTCGAGCGTGGCTTTCGCCGATCCGAGGTCGAAGGGGCCGGCGTTCGCCGCCGTGGCAACCGACGGCGCGGGCGGCCCGGTCGGCTGGTCGGCGCAGCTCGCGACCGCGGCCGCGATCGCGGCGATACACAGGAACTGGTGACGGTGACGCCGGGCGCTGTGCCCGTGAACGATCCTCGATCGGCTGCTCATGTCTCCCTCCTGGGGGTTGGCGGAACACCATGCACCGAACAACGACGAAAAACCGGCGGGCGAAGCGCACGAGCGCTCCACTCAGCCGGTTTCGCGATTGGCTCCGCGCGAGGCATTGGCGATGTCACTTCTCATACGACTCGCCTCGCACATCACAGCTTCTGAGGAGGGTGACGATACAGCTTCCGGAATGGTTGTCAACCCGGCGGCTCTGGCGGGGGCGGCCGTCGCCCGGTAGCATCGAGCGATCGCCGCCATCCAGCCGACATCATGCGCCTCTCGCGTCGCGACGCCATCCGCTTGATCGCCGCCCCGGTCGCCGTCGCGGCAACCACCGGCCACCTGCCGTTAGGCCTGACGATCGGGCGGAATCCTCATCGCGGCAGGCTCAAGGTGGTTGTCGCCGGCGGACACCCCGACGACCCTGAGAGCGGCTGCGGCGGGACGATCGCCCGCTACGTCGCCGCCGGGCACGACGTGACCGCGCTCTACCTCACCCGCGGCGAAGCGGGGATCGCCGGAAAGTCGCACGACGAAGCGGCGCGGATCCGGAGCGCCGAGTCGGAGCGCGCCTGCGCGATACTCGGCGCGACGCCGCGCTTCGCCGGGCAGGTCGACGGGGACACGCGGGTCGATGCGGCGGCCTACGCGGCGATGCGCGAGCTGCTCGCCAGTGAGCGGCCGGACGTGATCTTCACCCACTGGCCGATCGACACCCATCCCGACCACCGTGCGGTCTCGCTGCTCGTCTACGACGCCTGGATGCGGATGGGACGAACCGCCGCGTTAGGCTGGTTCGAGGTCCTGACCGGCGAGCAGACCGAGGTGTTCGCCCCGACCGACTACGTCGACATCACGTCCGTCGCCGTGAGGAAGCGCGACGCCTGCTTCGCGCACGCGAGCCAGAAGCCGGACGAGTGGTATCCGGTGCACGAGCGGATGGGGCGCTTCCGTGGGATGCAGCACGGCTGCGAAGCGGCCGAAGCGTTCGTCAGGCACGACAAGGGGCCGCCGCTGCCGCTCCCCGACTCGCGCTAGCCGGAACGCTGCTGGCGCGTCACATGCATTCCCCCCGCCCCGGCCGTCAACTGGAGCGATGATGGAGCGGGAAGGTCAGGGGATGGAAACGTCGCGCGACGCGACGCTGTTCGGCGTGCCTGGCGCGGATGCGACCGCGGCGGCCGTGGCCGCGATGGAAGCGCGGCTGAACGAGCGGGGACCGCAGGCGGCGCTCGCATTCCTCAACGCGCGCACGCGATACCGCTTCACCGGTATCTACCACGCCGACCCGCCGCTGCTCAGGAACATGTTCCTCTTCGACCGCGAGAATCCGGCGCTGCGCGCCGCGACCGGTCCGGTCTGCCCGATCGACGAGACCTACTGCGGGATCGTCGTCGCGGACGAGGCGGAGTTCGCGACCGGCGACGCGACGCTCGATGCGCGGCTCACCGCGCACCCGGCGCGCGAGGCGGTGATCTCCTACGCCGGAGTACCGCTCCGGCTCGCCAGCGGCCGACCGTGGGGAACGCTCTGCCACTTCGACGTCCGCCCGCGTCTCCTCCTCGGCCGGGAGCTCGCGGTCCTGCAGGCGGCGGCTCCGGTGCTGATGCGCTGGCTGCGGGCACGCGCACCGTCGGGCAGCGCCCGGTCCAGCGCCTAACGGCCGAGCCGCGAGATCGCTTCGGCGTTCGATCCGACGATGAAGGCGAAGAGCTCGCGCGCCGATTCCGACGAGATCGTCCGCGCGGCGGGGAGGATGCGCCCGGGGATGGCGATGTCGCCGAACTCGCGCTGCACCCGCTGCGTCACGTAGATCGGCGCGTCAGGCGGGATCGCGGTCAGGTCGTCCTGCCCGGCGACGACGATCTTCAGGTTGGCGGCGTTGGCGGTACCGGAAAAGAACTTCTTCAGCATCTCGCCGAACTCCGCCGACGCGACGACCGCATACACCGGGCGCCGGAGGAGGAGCGCCCATTCGCCGGCGAGGAGATCGGCCCGGACGTTGATCACGATCACCGGCTTGCGCAGCTCGCCGGCGATTGCGCGCACCCGCTCCGCGTGCGCGCTCGTCGTGACGACGAGGTCAGCGCGTCGAAGCGAGAGCGGCGGCTCTTTCGGGTCGTGCAGCATCTGCGCGGTCACCCCGTCAGCCTCGAAGCCAAAATCGTCGCCGAGCTCGCGGCAGAGGCCGAGCACCTGGTCGGCGGTGCCGGCGACGACGACCGCGCGGAGGCGGAGCGTCTCGGTGCAGCGCCGCAGCCACTCGTGCAGCTCGGGGCCGGGGATCTCGCGGGCGAGTCCGTCGGTGAGGACTTCGGCGAGCCACGCCTGCGGGAGAGGGGGGATTCCGTGCGCGCCGGCTGGCCGCGACGCGACGTAGACGCCGCCGCGCGGCCGGAGCTCGACCAGCCCCTCGGCGGCGATCTGCTTGTAGGCCGCGATCACGAGCCGATAGTCGACCTCGAACTCGCCGGCGAGCGCGCGCGCACTCGGCAGCCGATCGCCGACGCGGAGCGCCCCCGCGTGAATGCCGCGAAGGACGCGGCGGCGGATCGTGTCGGCGATGAGCTCGCGGGGGTCGGTCACGCCGATCCGGAACTCGGCGCCAGCCGTCGAAGCGCGGCTAGCTGATCTGATTTCGCGCTCATATCGCCGGTTAATATGGCTCTGTTCAACGGATAAGAACAGATTGGCCCGCGTCATGCAAACCCCCGGCGCATCTCGAAGACGCTGGTCGGGGGCATCGCCGAAACGGTCGAGAGTGGCAGCACGCTAACGCGCCGCCAGAGCGAGTGCCAGACCAGCCAACACGAACGCGCGACCCGGTCCGGCCCGGGTGCGTGAGCCATGTCCGGCCGGTACCCAGGAGGCCCCTGATGTCAGAACGCAGCCGCACCCTCATCATCGACAAGCCGGAAGATCTCTGGCACTCATCGACGCGCCGGTCATTCCTCCGGCTTCTCGGCGTCGGGGGGACGATCGCCCTCGTGCCCGGCGTGTTCGCCGCCTGCGGCGACGACGACCCCACCGCGCCCAACAGCGGTACGGGGGCGCAGCTCGACCTCAGCACCGACATCGGGATCTTCAACTACGCCTACGCCCTCGAGCAGCTCGAGGCGGCGTTCTACAGCGCGGTGGTCGGGGCGGCCAACTTCGCCACGCTCTTCAGCGATGCCGGCGAGCGCGAGCTGCTGACGGACATCCGCAACCACGAAATTGCGCACCGCGAGTTCCTCAAGATGGCGTTAGGCAGCAGCGCGATCCCGGCGCTCGCGCTCAACTCGACCACGGTCGCGGCGCTCATCGCCGACCGGGCGACGATCCTCCGGAACGCGCAGACGTTCGAGGACCTCGGCGTCGCCGCCTACAACGGCGCGGGCAAGCAGCTCAAGGACGGCCGCAACCTGCTGGTGGCGGGGAAGATCGTGTCGGTCGAAGCGCGCCATGCCGCGGCGATCCGCGACGTGCGCGATACCACCGGCCGCGCCTTCGCCGGCGATGATGTCGTCAACGCGAACGGGCTCGACGTGAAGATGGAGCCGGGCGCCGTCCTGGCACGCGTCACTGCGCTGAACCTCGTGACGACCCAGATCAACGTATCCAAGCAGCCGACCGACGCCGCGACCGCCGACCAGGCCGCGCCGGCCGCGTCCTGACCATCGCCTTACTTCGAGGAGCATCAGTCATCATGGACAGCATGAGCAACACTTCGATTCTCGGTACCATCGATCCCGAGATCACCGATCGCCTCGTGTCGCGCCGTCAGGCAATCGCGAAGGGAGCGGCCGTCGGATCGACCGTGGCAATGGGATTGGCGATGGCGTCGGTCCCGGTCGCCCTCGCCGCACTCTCCAGTGAGGCATACGGGCAGGGCAGCGCGCTGCCGGCCGACATCAAGGCCGTGCTCGACTTCGCCCTCGCGCTCGAGATCTTCGAGAACGAGTTCTACAAGGCGGTGCTCACGAGCAGCGCGTTCGCCGGCGCGCGCGCCGGCATCACCGGCGCGGCGCTCGCCACCGTGCAGCAGATCCAGAAGCACGAGGAGGCGCACGTCGCCTTCCTCAAGGCGCAGGGTGCGACGAGCACGCTGACCGCCACCGACTTCGACTTCACCGGCGGGCGCGGGAGCGGCAACGGCCCGTTCAAGGCCGCCACCACCGACACGGCCTTCCTCCTCACCGTCGCGCAGGGCGCCGAAGACACCGGCGTGCGCGCGTACAAGGGGCAGGCGGGAAACCTGATCGGCAACAACGATGCGACGCACAACGCCGTGCTCGAGGCGGCGCTGCGCATCCATTCGGTGGAAGCCCGCCACGCGGCACGCATCCGCCGCATCCGCCGGCTCGCGTTAGGCGCGCCTGATGTCGTGCGGCTCAGCGGCACGATCCGCGGGGGCGGGGCAGCGGCGGCCGGTGCGACCGGATCGCCGAGCGCCGACGTCGTCGCCGCCTTCGACAAGATCTATGGCGGGGCGACGCCGGAGAGCAACACGACGCACGTGGTGTTCAACGGTACAGCCGAGGCGTCGATCAACGCGGCATCGCTCCCCAATCTGCAGGGCGGGACCGATGCGGTGACGGAGGCGTTCGACGAGCCTCTGACGAAGGCGGAAGTGATCGCCATCGTGCAGCCGTTCTTCATCCCGTCGCTCTCGTAAGAGGCGCCGGAGCGCAGCAGAGCCGGTTCTCCTCGCGGCGCCGTTCGCTGGCGCCGCGAGGAAGCCGTGTACACCGTCGCGCCGCGGCGACGGGTGCCTTCACTCGCCGAACCGCACCTTCCGCGTCTCGATCTCCTGCCCGGTCCGGCGGGCGAGCCCCGCGTACAGCTCGGGGCGGCGGGCGCGGAGCCACCGCCTGCCCGACGACGTCGGCAGCAGCGACGCGTCGAGATCGGCCACCACCATCGCGTCGCCTAACGCTCGCGACTCGGCGATGATCTCGCCGTACGGATCGATGATCATCGCGTTCCCGGTCCGGATCTCGTCGTCGTCGGGACCGATCCCGTTGCTGAACAGCAGGAACATCCCGTTGTCGTGGGCCCGGCTCGGGAGCCAGCGCATCAGCCAGCCGCGCCCCTTCGGGCCGCAGAGCTCCGCCTCGCAGGCGGCCGGATCCTCGTCGCGGCGATTCCAGATCCCCTGATCGACCGGCTTCATCCCGCGCGGGCTCACCGAGTTGCAGCCACCGGTCTGGTGCGGCGCGAGCAGGACCTCGGCGCCGAGCAGCGCGGTCGCGCGCGCATTCTCGACGATGTTGTTGTCGTAGCAGATGAGGACCCCGACCCGGCAGCCGTGCGGCGTGTCGAACACGGTGTAATGATCGCCGGCGAGGATCTCGGCGTGCTCGAAGACGTGGAGCTTGCGGTGTACCGCATGCGTCCCGTCAGGCATCGCGACGACATACGAGTTGTAGAGCCGGTCGTCGTCGCCGCGCTCGATCAGCCCGGCGCCGATCGTCATGCGACTCTCGTACGAGAGTCGCATGAGTTCGATGGAAGACGCCCCCGACGGCACCGGCTCCGCCAGCGCCCGCACCTCGCCCGCCGAGAGCTTCCGCACGTGCCAGTAGCCGGTGATGCACATCTCGGGAAACGCGATGATCTCGACCCGCTCCCTCGCCGCGTCCTCGACGAACCGCCTGACGGTAGCGAGGTTGCGCGCCTTCTCGCCGGGAAAGTGCTGGAACTGGACGGTGGCAACTCTCACATCACGCATCGTGAGCTCGTGGCGGTTGGGATGAACGACAGGCGATTGACGAAACCCGGGGGGTGGGGTGGCGAAGCGACACGAATGGTGATGGACGAAACCCGGGGGGCGGGATGGCGAAGAGACATGAGCGGCGGGGACGACGAAGCATCTTGCGCTGGGCAGCTTCGAAACAACCGTGCATCGTGCAGCTTCGCCACCCCGCCACCCTGTAGCTTCGCCCTCCCCCAATCGTGCTGCTTCGCCACCCCGCCACCCCGCCGCTTCGCCTTCCCGCCGATCGTGCAGTCGTCAGCCTTGCACCACGCTCGGGTCCATCCAGAAAACCTCCCAATGATGCTCGTCGAGGTCGTAGAAGCTCCAGCCGTACATGAAGCCGTGGTCCTGGGGGGGCATGGCGTGCTTGCCGCCGGCGGCGATCGCCTTGTTCACCATCTCATCGACTTCGGCGCGGCTGTTCACGCTCAAGGCGAAGAAGGCGGTGGTGTCCTTCCGTGGGTCGCCGATCTGGCGGTTGGTGAACGACTGGAAGCGGGTGCGATCGAGGAGCATGAAGTACGCGTCCTCGCCGACAAGCATCGCCGTCGACGTCGCGTCGGTGAACTGGGTGTTGAAGGTGAAGCCGAGCGTCTCGAAGAAGATGATCGACCGCTGGACGTCGCTCACCGGGATGTTGACGAAGAGCTTGTGCGGGACCTTCGGCTTCGTGCCGGCGTTGGTGATGGTCGGCGCGGGCGCGGTCGAGCCGGAGGTGTGATGGAAGTCCTGCTGCTGGGTGGACATGGGTCGAGCCTCGTGGTGCGGGGTGATATGTGTGATGTGCTCAGCGGACGGGACCGACTACGGCGCGGACGCGCGCGTCGCGGAGATAGAGTCCTCCCCAGAGCAGCGCCGCGACGTAGGTCGGGAAGAGGATGTGCGTGAAGAGTGGATTGTCGATGCGCAGGTGGGTCGCGATCGCGCCGCCGAGGTAGCCGGTCCAGAGCAGCGCGCCTAACGGTGCGGTGCGCGGGACGAGATAGAGGACGAGGCAGACCAGCTCGATCGCGCCGAGTATCGGCAGGTGGTGCGGCTGCCAGCCGAGCTGGGTCGTGCCCTCGACCGCTTCCTTCGCGCCGGAGAACTTGATGAACGTGTCGAAGGTGAGGAACAGGACGGCGATCCCGCTCAGGACTCGTCCCGCCCAGAGGGCGCGGGCCGACGATGACGAGCGGGGAGCAGCGGAGGTGTTCGCGAGCAGTGCGGCAGACATGTGCGGTCTCCGATAGGGTTCACAGCGTTGGACTCCCCCTCGCGCGAAAAATCATCGGTCCCGACGAAAGTTCTTTCGCCGGGACCGATCGGGGCGGGCGAAGGCGAATCAGGCCGCGAGCCGCAGCGGGACTCCGAAGCGTGGAAAGAGCGTCTCGACATCCAGGTACGAGGTCATGCTGGCGATCCTGTCGCCCTCGATCTCGATCATCAGCAGCGCCCATGGCGTCGCGCCGCCGTCGCGATACTGCGCCCAGGCCGGCGTGCCCCCGCACGCCTCCACCGGCACGAGGCGCGATCCCTTGCAGCCGATGCCGAAGGTCGAGAGCCAGCGCGCGATCGATTCGTGCCCCTGCAGCCAGAGGTCGTAGGGCGGCATCGACAGCGTCGCTTCCTCGTGCAGCAGCGATGTCAGCGCGGTCACGTCATAACGCTCGAACGCATCCACATAGCGCGCGACCAGTCGCTGCTGCTCGACGGAGAGCTCGCGCGGGACCACCGCCGGGTTGCGGGCGTCGAGCGTCGACCTCGCCCGCTGGAGCGCGCTGTTCACCGCGGCGACGCTCATCTCGAGTGTTTCCGCCGTCTCGGCGGCGCTGAAGTTGAGCACCTGGGTCAGCAGCAGCGCGGCGCGCTGCCGCGGCGGGAGGTATTGCAGCGCCGCGACGAAGGCGAGGCGGATGCTCTCGCGCAGCAGCGCGCGCTCCTCCGGGTTCACGTCGTCGCCGGCGGGGAGCGCCATCGCGTCCGGGATCGGCTCGACCCACTGCTCCCGCGAGCGCTGGGTGAGCATCATGTCGTCGCGGACGATGCCTGGCGCTTCCGAGGCATCGAGCGGGCGGATGCGCTGCCGGTTGGTGGCGGACAGCGTGTCGAGGCAGACGTTGGTCGCGATGCGATAGAGCCACGTCTTCAAGGACGACTGTTCACCGAAGCGATCGAGTCCCTTCCACGCGCGGAGCATCGCTTCCTGCACCGCATCCTCGGCGTCGACGACTGAGCCGAGCATGCGGTAGCAGTGCCCGGTGAGGGCGGGGCGGTATTGCTCGAGGAGTGCGTCGGCGGACATGGCTGTATGCTGTAATGCGCGCAGTCCGGGGTCAACAGAAGAAGGGGTCAGGGGTCAGGGCGCGTAGCCGACATCATTGTTCAAGGCCGGATGGAATGCGCGGGCGATCGTGTTTGGTGGCACGGGCGTTCAGTTCGGCCGTGCCGCCTAACGTGAGGTGGCCGGACTGGGGAATGAAGCCGGTCGGGGTGGCCCGGTTGCCGACGATTGTCAGCCGTGAAGGCGCGGGATGGCGGGCGAACGGCGCATCGCGTCGTGAAGCCGCAACGCCGGGAGGGCTCGACAACGATCCTGCGCGGCGATACAACTTCGCATCCAACGCGCGTCCACCGCGCATCCACCGCTCGAGGCAAATCGATGTCCGTTCGTCATTCCGGGGGTCGCGCCCTCGCCCTCGCCACCGTGGTCGTCGTGACCGCGGCACCCGCCGCCGCGCAGACCGCCGACGTCATGTCGGCGATGCACTGGCGCGAGATCGGCCCGACCCGCGCCGGGCGCGCCCGCGCGCTGTCCGGCGTCGCCAGCCAGCCTAACGTTTTCTACGCCGGCTTCGACAACGGCGGCGTCTGGCGCACCACCGATTACGGCTCGACCTGGCAGCCGATCTTCGACGACCAGCCGACCGGCTCGATCGGGGCGATCGCGGTCGCGCCGTCGAACCCGAACATCATCTATGTCGGGAGCGGCGCCGGGATCATCCGCCCCGACCTCTCGACCGGCGACGGCGTCTACAAGTCCACCGATGCCGGGAAGACGTGGACGCACCTCGGGCTGCGCGACAGCCGGATGATCGCGAACATCGACGTCGACCCGCGCAACCCCGACCGGCTGTTCGTCGCCGTGCTCGGCCACCCGTACGGGCCTAACGCTGAGCGCGGGATCTTCCGTTCGACCGACGGCGGGAAGACGTTCGAGAAGGTGCTCTACAAGGACGAGTACACGAGCGGCAACGACGTCCGCATCGACCCGAGCGACCCGAACATCGTCTACGCCGCGCTCTGGCAGCAGCAGGAGAGCTTCATCGAGGGGCGCGACTTCGCCGGCACCGGCAACGGCATCTTCAAGTCGACCGACGGCGGGACGACCTGGCGCCATCTCACCAACGGGCTGCCGCGGGTGATCGAGGCCAACCTCGCGATCGCGCCGAGCAACCCGCGCACCGTCTACGCGATGGTCGCCGGCACCCCGCCTGACGATACGGCCGGGACGAGCACCAGCGGCGTCGTCGCCTTCTACAAGTCGGTCGACGCCGGCGAGCACTGGCGCCTGACGTTCGGTGACACGACCCAGCGCGACACGACGACCCCGGGCCGCGTCGCCGAGGATCCGCACGAGCGCGAAGGGCGCGGCGACGCGCCGGGTGGGGAAGACCCGCGCCCGAACCTGCGCATCGGCGGCGGCGACCTGCCGACCATAACGGTGGACCCGAAGCACGAGAACGTCGTCTACAGCGCGTCGATCGTCTTCTGGCGCACCGAGGACGGGGGCTACAGCTGGTCGGCGGTGCGCGGCTCTCCCGGCGGCGACGACTACCAGAAGAGCTGGATCAACCCGAACGACCCGAACATCATCTTCGTCGTGTCCGACCAGGGCGCGGTCGTGTCGGCGAATCGCGGTGCGTCGTGGAGCAACTGGTACACGCAGAACACGGCGGCGATGTACCACGCGACCGCCGACAACGCCTTTCCGTATCGCGTCTGCGGCGGGCAGCAGGATTCCGGCTCCGCCTGCGTCGAGAGCCGGTCGATGGATGGCGAGATCACCTTCCACGACTGGCACCCGGTCAACATCCAGGAGTACGGGATCGCCGCTCCCGATCCGCGCGATCCAGATCGCGTGTTCGGGAGCATGCGCACCAACGTCTCGATGTACGATCGTCGCACGCGGCAGACGACATATCTCGGCCCCGACGCGGCACTGCGCGGCACCGCGTTCAATCGCAACGTGCGGACGATGCCGATCCTCTGGTCGCCGCTCGATCGCGACCTCCTGTTCTACACGTCGAACGTCGTCTGGAAGTCTTCGGATCGTGGACACAGCTGGACGCGCATCAGCCCCGACCTCGCGCGCCAGCAGTGGACCGTTCCGGCGAGCGCTGGCAAGTACGCGGCGACCGTCACCCCGACGCCGTCAGGCAGCATCACCGCGTTCTCGGCGTCGCCGTTGAGCAAGAGCGTGCTCTGGGCGGGGACCGACGATGGCGCGATCCAGGTTACCACCGACGGCGGCGCGCACTGGCGCGACGTCACGCCGCCGCAGATCAAGCCGTGGACGCGCATCTTCAACATGGACGCCGGGCACTTCGACACCGGCACCGCCTACGCGGCGGCGAACACGCTCCGGATCGACGACCCGCATCCGCACTTCTGGCGCACCCACGATGGCGGGAAGACGTGGACCGAGATCGACACCGGGATGTCGCCCGACGCTGTCGCGAACGGGATCCGTGAAGACCCGCGCAAGAAGGGGTTGCTCTACGCCTCGACCGACACCCAGGTCTGGGTCTCGTTCGACGACGGCGATCACTGGCAGTCGCTTCGCCTCGACATGCCGGCCGTCTCGGTGCGCGACCTCGAGGTGAAGGACGACAGCAGCTGCCTCTGCTCCGACCTGATCGCGGCGACGCACGGGCGCGGCTTCTGGATCCTCGACGACGTGACCCCGCTGCGCCAGGCCGCCGAAGCGCGGGCGGCATCGGGCGCCTACCTGTTCAAGCCGGCGGTGGCGGCGCGGGTGCGGTTCGCGACCAACGACCCGACGCCGTGGCCGCCCGAGCTCCCGGCCGGCGAAAACCCGCCGGCCGGCGCGATCATCGACTACACCTTGAGCGTCAGGCCTAACGGTCCGGTGACGATCGACATCGTCGACAAGGCCGGCACCGTCATTCGCCACTACTCGAGCGCCGACACCGTCGCCCGCCCCGATGTCGCGCTCGACCCGGAGGAGTACGAGACGCTGTGCGAGGAGCGGCCGGCGTCGCCGAACTGCGCGCTCCCGCTCTACTGGCCAGGCGCACCGACCATCATCGCCACCGAGCCGGGGATGCACCGCGTCACCTGGGACATGCGCTACCAGCCGATCACCGAAGTGAAGGCCGAGGGCGTCGAGGACGTCGGCGCGGTTCCGCATCGGAGCTACCCGCCGGCAGTCGCGCCGTGGGCGCCGCCGGGGAGCTACACCGTCCGCCTGACGGTGGACGGGAAGACGCAGTCGCAGCCGCTCGTTCTCGAGCTCGACCCGCGGATCCGCACTCCGGCCGCGGGACTGGCCCAGCTCGCGACGCTGACGCGCGAGATGTACGACGACGCCCGCGCCGCGCACGAGGCGTACGAAGCCGCGCGCGCGCAGATCGAGAAGGGCGGCGCGAGCGCGGCGAGCAGCGCCGCACTCGAGGCGATCGCTCCCGCACCGGCGCCGCAGTCCGGCCGTCGCGGCCGCGGTCCGCGCGGTGCCGCCCCCCCGCCGCCCCCGACGCTGAATGGCGTGCGCGACGAGCTCCTCGCCGCCGCGATGGCGATGCAGGGCGCCGATGTCACCCCGACCGCGAGCCAGGTCGCCGCCTGTGCCCGGGCGAGGGCGCGGTACGCCGCCGTTATCGCGCGGTGGAAGTCGCTGGCGAAATAGGGGGTCAGGGGTCAGGGGTCAGGGTCAGGCGGTTAGGCCTAACGCGCCAAGCCCTGACCCCTGACCCCTGACCCCTGCCCTTCAGTCGCGCAGATAGTGGCACGTATACCCGCCCGGATTCTTGCGCAGGTAGTCCTGGTGGT
>Ga0070658_10001165_pt1 | contig 22466 bp, 15 predicted proteins | sample KBSC13metaG_FD_64664 | JGI IMG/M metagenome (GOLD analysis project Ga0070658, IMG submission 64664) | Corn rhizosphere microbial communities from Kellogg Biological Station, Michigan, USA - KBS C1-3 metaG | ecosystem: Host-associated > Plants > Roots > Rhizosphere > Soil ...
ATGATGACGTCGTAGTGGCTCATGGATGCTGGCGTGTGTGGCCGTTTCATCCGCTGGCCGCGAGCTTATTCCCGTTCCAATCGTGTGCAGATTAACATTCTGTCATGTATCTCGACAGTTTCGGGCCAGGCCGATACACGAGATTCATGTCTTCTCCGGGCGCAGTGTCTTCGGCTGCGCTCGCCATGCCAATGGCTAGGAAGAGGCGGATCACCGCAATCATGAGGCTGCGCATTCGCATGGGTATCGCAGAAATGTATCGCGGATCGGTCGCTCCGGCTCACGTAAATATTTGAATTTGGCAGCGCGACAAATCGCGCCCACCTGAGTTTCATCCGTCCTAACCAGAAACTTTGAACTGAAACTCGAAACAAGCCCCCTTCACCTCCCATGAAAAATACCCCCACTTCCCTCCTCACCGCCATCTTTCTGACTCTGCCGACCACGCTCTGCCTCGCGGGCAAGGGCGCCGACATCAAACCGATCCTCGCCACGCCGGGCAAGGCCACGGCGGAAGAAGCTTTCTCGGGGACAGAGCTGGCGAAGACCTGGAACGTCGCGAAGGGCGACTGGCAGGTGCACGACGGCACGCTTGTCGGCAAGGAGAAGAAGGAGGACAATCATGCGGCCGTCTGCGGACTCGTGGTGCCCAATCACGATTCGATCATCCGGTTTTCCTTCAAGTTCGACGGGAGCAACAACCTCGCTGTCAGTTACAACCACGCCAAGGGACACCTCTTTCGTGTCACGGTCAGTCCCACGGCCGTCTCCGTCGCGACCGACGCGGACAAGAACGACCCGAACTCGAAGTCGGTGCCGATCGGCAAGGCGGACGCGAAGTTCGAGAATGGCCAGTGGTACACCATGCAGGTGGAAGTGAAGGGACAGAAGGTCGCGGTCCAGACCGACAACGGCGTCAAGATCGAGGGCAGCAATCCCGCGCTCGATGTCGACAAGACCGGCTACCGTTTCGTCACCCGCGGCGAGTCGCTCGTCCTGTCCGATGTGAAGGCCTGGGAAGCGGGGAAGTAGCTACGCCGAAGGCGTTCAAGAAGTCAGCCCAGCGAGGAGGCGGAGGGGAACAGGAGTGTTCGGTGGGTGCGCGAGAAGGTTGCGAGGAACGAGCTACCCTCGGTCTTCGATACGAAATACGGGCCAACTCTGAAAGAGTTGAATCCGGATGGCGGGTGACTTGCGATTCAGAAAAACGATCCACTATGGTGGCCGGATCGTTTTTCCAGTGAGAGCATTATCCATTTTCTTTTTGTTCGGCGCGGCCTGCATGTTCGCCTTGAGCGATCATGCCCAAGCGCAGGACACGCCCTCGAAAACTTCGCCTGATCAGACGCCATCTAAATCCGGCACGCATCGGAAAAAAAAGACTCTGCCCGCGGACGACGATTCCGCGCCCGCCACCCCGCGGCCGAAATCGACTCCTGCTCCTGACGCCGATGCGACCCCGCCAAAGAAGAAGCGCACCGCCACGGACGGCAATTCGAATGCGAATGCGAATCCGCCTGCGCCTGCTGCCGACCAGCCCCACCATGCACCGGCGGCGACCATTGAAGCGGAGCAACTCGCCGAATTCTCGAGCCAGCCTGCCGCTGTTCAACAGATCATCAAGGCGGCGCTCGATCTCACCAAGCTCAACCTGACTTATACCTTCGGCTCCGCGGAGCCGTCCAATGGGGGGATGGATTGCTCGGGCACCATCTACTATTTGCTGCGGGCGCAAGGGCTGAAGGACGTCCCGCGGGATTCCAGCGAGCAGTATGTGTGGGCGCGCAAGCACGGCCAGTTTTTTGCCGTGGTCAGCACGGAGGCGGACAGCTTCGAGTTCAAGGACCTCGTGCCGGGGGACCTGATGTTTTGGACCGGAACCTACCAGACCGGGCGTGCGGTCCCGATCTCGCACGTGATGATGTACTTGGGAAAGGAAAAGGGCAGCGGGAAACGGGTCATGTTCGGTGCGAGCGATGGACGCAGCTATAATGGAGTCCAGCGCTGGGGCGTGAGCGTCTTCGATTTCAAGATGCCGAAAGTGAATCCCGCCGACACGGAGAAGCACGTCGATTTCGTCGGCTACGCCCACATCCCGACACTGCGTGAATCGAGTTCTCCGGTGCAGGTGGCGGTCAATGCTCACCCCGCGAATGACAAGGCGGTGCCGCCGCCGGCCACGCGAAAACCGGCCCGGACAACACCCACACCCGTGCCTGCTACTTCCACGCCCGTGCCCACTACTCTCGCTCCGGCGATTGCGCCGGTCACGCCGGCACCGGCCCCAGCCGCGGTGGTCTCCGCCGGGTCTCCCTCCACGCCGCCGCCATCCGCGCCGGCACCCGGGATTGCAAGTAACAACTTCTTCTCTCCTCCCAGCCCGCTGCACGAGCCCGAGCGGGGAACGCCGGAACGAAAGGCGATCATGGACGCCTTGCGCGAAGACAAATTTCCCGGCCAGGCCAAAAGTGTCATTTTCCAGGTGAACTATTTGCGCGTGCACAGCGGTTGGGCGTGGGCGGATGTCACTCCCCAGGACAAGAATGGTAAGCCGGTCGAGAGCCGCACCAAGGTCCTGATGCACTACGACGAAGGGAACTGGAAGGCCGTGGATCTCGGAAAGCTGCCGTTCGATATGGCCAAACCGGTGAGTGCCGATTTCATCAAGGGTCTGTCCGAGGCCATCCCCGGCGTCCCTGCCGACATCTTTCCCAAACGGCGCGAGTGATGGACGGCTTTCGCGATCAATTGTGGTTGCGACGCACGCTTGCGTTCTTGTAGTGCGGCGCTGCTGTGCCGCTTTCGAAAGGGGGAAGGCGGTGGTTGGCGGAGCCGTTTGCCCGGGAGTTCTCGGAGTGTGGTGCTGCCGACTGAGGATTGCCCACATCTGCTAGAGTGATTCTGCCGGCAGACCTCATCCTCGCCCTCTTCATCTTCATCTCCCTCCCAGCCCGTATGGGGGGAGATGAAGATGAAGAGGGTGAGGCAGAACACTGGCAGCGGGAGCCGTTGGTATTCGAGGACGGAGCGCGAACGATTTTGCCAGCCCCCGCCTTTGCCCGGCCCTCCGAAAGCGCCAGAGCACCGAGGAGGAGGGAGGGAGGTCGGCGAGCAGGCGCACTACAAGAACGCAAGCGCAGTCCGGCAACGCTCTGCTGCTCATCTCCATTTCGCTCCTGGCTAGAGCCCACATAATCTTCGCGACTTTTCTCCTCCGAAACAGCATGCATTTCCGTCACGCTGTGCGTGCCTGCCATGACCACGGAACCACGCCCCCTCTCCGACTATGGTGCTTTCCACACGACACGCTGGACGCGCGTCTGCCTGGCAAGAGTGGACTCGGAGGATGGGCGCGCCGCGCTCGCGGACCTCTGCGATGCCTACTATGAACCGGTCGTCGCTTTCCTGAGTTGCAAGCTTCGGGATGCCGATTCAGCCCGCGACCTGAGCCACGCTTTCTTTGCCGAGATCCTTTCGGGCGGAGCTATCCACACGGCGGACCGCGAGCGCGGGCGTTTCCGGTCCTACCTGCTGGGCGCGGTGAAACATTTCCTTTCGCGGCACCGCGAATTTACGCACCGAATGAAACGCGGTGGCGGCGTCGAGGCGCTATCGATGGACGACGAAGCGGCGGGCGCGATCCCCGATACGCGGCAGGTTTCGCCCGATGCAGCCTATGACCGCCAATGGGCCCTGACGGTGCTCACTCGTGCTCTCAATGCGTTGAGAAGCGAGTGCGCCGCGGAAGGACGCGAGACGCTCTTTGACCGGATCAAGCCGTGGCTTCTGGGCGACGCCGTCCATGGGGACCAGGCGGCGTTGGCGGCGGCCTGCGGGATGAGTCCAGCCGCCTTGAAAATGATCGTCCATCGCTTGAAGCACGGCTTCCGCCAGTGCGTGAAGGCGGAAGTCGCAGGCACCCTCGAAGATCCCGCGCTGGTCGAGGTGGAGATGCGCAGTTTGTTCGCCGCGCTGGGGGGGTGAGAAATCTTTGTTACCTTTGTCTCGCGGCGCATCAGTTACAGGCATGAGCGAGTCTTCCATTGGTTCCACCCGGTGCCTCCGCTGCGGCGCAGAACTTCCGGATGCCCCCGGCGGCCTTTGCCCGCGCTGCCTCATGGCGGCTGCGCTTCAGCCCACGCGCACGGGAGACCCGGCGGAGCCTCGGGCCACCCTGACACCGGAGGAACTCGCGCCGCATTTTCCCAATCTCGAAATCATGGAATGCCTGGGCCGGGGCGGGATGGGGGTGGTCTACAAGGCTCGGCAAAAATCGCTCAACCGTCTCGTTGCCTTGAAACTGCTGGCGCCGGAGCGGGCCGATGATCCGCAGTTCGCCGCCCGCTTCGAGCGCGAAGCGCAGGCGCTCGCCTCGCTCAGCCATCCACACATCGTCGCCGTGCACGATTTCGGCCAGGCGGGCGGCTTCTATTTTCTCCTCATGGAGTTCATTGATGGCGTGAATTTGCGGCAGCTCTTGCGGGCGAAAAGGCTCACTCCGAAGGAAGCGCTCAGCATCGTCCCGCCGGTTTGCGAGGCGCTGCAATGTGCGCACGATCACGGCATCGTCCACCGCGACATCAAGCCGGAAAACCTGCTCATCGACAAGGCGGGCACGGTAAAGATCGCGGACTTCGGCATCGCAAAAATCATCGGCAATCCGGTGGATGGTGCCGCCGTCGGCGATCAGACCAAATCCGGGGTGCCATCCTCGCTGCAGTTTGGCACGCCGGACTACGCTGCCCCGGAGCAACATGGTGCCTCCGCCACTGCCGACCACCGTGCGGACATCTACTCGCTGGGTGTCGTACTTTACGAGATGCTCACCGGCGAACGGCCCAAGGAAAATATTGTGCCGCCTTCGAAGCGCGTGCAGGTCGACGTGCGCATTGACGAGATTGTCTTGCGCGCGCTGGAGAAAGCACCGGAATTGCGCTACCAGACCGCGGGCGATTTCCAGGCGCACGTCGAGACGCTGGCTCATCCTGTGGCCGATGGAGGAAGTGCCGCGGTTCGAACTGATTCGCGATGGGTGCGTCTTGCACCCGTGCTTGCCTTCGCTCTTCTCTACACGATCTTTGCCATATTCGTCGTGCGGTCGTCGCGGAGTCTGCCGGCACGGCCGGCGGTCCATTTCGATGCCGCCGGCGTGGCCAATGACTGGATCAGCCGGCCGATCTACGTCTTCCTGACGTGCCTTCTGCCTTTGCTGGAAGTGACGGTGTTCTGGCTGGCTTCCCGGTGTGCGAATCGCTTTCCCTCGTTGCTCAACATTCCGCGGCGCGACTACTGGCTCGCGCCCGAACGCCGCGCGCACACGGCGGCACTCCTCCTTCGATGGCTGCTCTGGCTCGGGTGCGGACTGACCGTCTTCTCGGGTGGACTGCACGCTCTGGTCTGGCGGGCCAATCAAGCGAGCCCACCCCATCTTTCCGCGGACGGGACGCTCATTCTGATCATCAGCTTCTTTGTGGCCCTGATGATTTGGGTGGTCACCTTCGTCGTGCATCTGGCGGAGGCCGGTCATCGTCTTCCGCCGCAGCATCCTTGGTGGCGACGTCAGTTGATCCGCCTTGCCGTGGCGCTGGGCATTGCTCTCCTGCTACGGCAGTTCGTCATTGCTCCTTACGTAATTGCCGGCAGTTCGGCGGAGCCGGAACTTCCCTCCGGGAGCCACATCCTCGTCTGGAAGCCAGGGCCGACCTTCGCACGCGGAGACATGATTGCCTACGACCATGAGGGAAAGACGTTCGTCGGCCGCGTCGTCGGTGCGAGCGAATCCACGGTGAGCGTCAATCGCAATGGGCAGCCCGATGAGAGCGTCTCGCGAGAGCGTGTGATCGGCAAGGTCGTCAGCGTCTACTGGCGCGCTACGCCTCGGGCGGCGAGCGATGCCGCCACCCCGGCGACGCCCACAATCAGTCGCGAGGAGGAGGGGACACCAGCGCCGACGGCCGCACCCGCTTCACCCAACACCATCACGGGCGTCACCACGCTTTCTTTCCCCGCTTCGCCACCGACCCAGGATGGCTGGCGTGCGCGCTTCGACGCTGCTTACCTGCTGAAGGACGGGGAAGTGGTGAAGCACATCCGGCCGCCCTTTATCGCGGAACGGGTGGCTTTCTATCGCAGCGAAGAATCCCTGCGCGAACAGGCCAAAGTGATTCCGGAACCGCCCAACTATTTCACGTTCCATCAGAGCGACGGGAAAATACAGAACTGGGGCTTGGGGTTCATCGGGTCCGACCGGCACACCTTGTATTATGTCCTGCGCCACGTCTTCGGGTTGAAGAGGTTCGAGATTCAGGGCTCCGCGGTCTTGCTCAACCTGAGCATGGAAGGCGATTGGACGCTACGCGATGGTGCGGAGTTGCCCGCGTTGATGGGCGCGTTGGAAACGATTCTGCGGCGCGAACTCAATCGGAACGTCCGTTGTGAGAAACGGGGCGTCGAGCGTGGGGTGATCGTGGCGCGAGGGCGTCCGCAGGTGCAAAATGAAAATGCCGTGCGGATCTATGCGGAAGACGCGAGCGATGACGGGGCGGGAGGTGGAACGGGAAAAATCACGGAATTTCTGGCGCACGTAGGCGATACCCTCGGCCTGCCGGTGGTCAGCGAGGTGGGTGATCGTGAACCGCGGAAAATCTCGTGGGAGAACCACGCGGATGCGAACTACACCACCATGGACTCCCGTTTGAATGAACTCACCGAGAAGGTCCTGAAGAACATCTCGGACCAAACAGGAATCGCCTTCACGCGCGAGAAAAGGACGATCGATGTTTGGTTCGTGACAGACGAGCCGTAGGCAATCGCTATTTTTTCCGCTGGTACGTGCCCACTAGCTGGCCTTCGGCGACGACGTGATGCTCCATCGCGCGCAGCAAATCCTTGCGAGTCGCGCCGGGCTTCAACGCCAGTTCGGTGTTCAGCGCATAGAGCCGGAAGAAGTACCGGTGCGGCTTGCCCGGAGGGGGGCAAGGCCCGCCGTAGCCAGTCTTTTGGAAATCATTGGTCCCTTGTTTTGCCCCGCTCGGAAGCGTGGGCGCCGTATCCATCTTTTCCGGAAGCGCGGTCGTGCTGGCCGGCAGATTGAACAGCACCCAATGCGTCCACGTTCCCGCGGGCGCGTCGGGATCCTCGCAAATGAGGGCCAGGCTTTTCGCCGCGGGCGGCGTCCCCGACCACTCCAGAGCCGGGGAGACGTTGGCGCCCTCACACGAGTATTTGGCGGGAATGCTGCCGCCCGCCGGAAATGAAGGGCTGGTGATGATGAGCGAAGCAGAGGCTGCCGTTGTTTTTGGCGGTTCCGACTGAGCGAGAAGCGTGACAGCAACTCCCGCGAGGCACGCGAGACGTAAAGCAATTCGATTCATAATGTGAATTTGGGGTGTCGTGAGACTCCATCCCGGCAAATGAAGCCGCAAACGATATTTCCCCGGCTTGGTGAGGGGAATCGGGACTTCCCGGGCTGAGGCTGTGTGTCGTGACGGCAGGGCTGGGGTGTGCGCCATTTTCAGCTTTCACCCCGTCGGTGAGCTTGACGCGTACGGTGCACTGTATACCGTCTGCGGAATTGCCATGCCTGCCAAGACCATGCCCGCGCCCACGCCGCATCTCTCGCCCCTCTCCCGCCGCAGTCTCACCGAAGATGCCACCGCTCGCATCCGCCGGGCGATTGTCGCCGGCGAGGTGATGGCGGGGGCGGCGCTTTCTGAGGACGGGCTCGCTGCTCAACTCGGTGTGAGCCGCGTGCCGGTGCGCGAAGCCCTCATCCAACTCGAGCAAGAGGGCGTGGTCGAATTCGACCAACGCGGGCGATGCCGCGTTCGGACCTTCACAGAAGGGGATTTGGAGGATTTGTATTCCATGCGCTGCACGCTGGAGGTGATGGCTGCCCGGTTGGTCGCCAGGCGGATCACGAAAGACGACGTGCAGGCCTTGGAAGGCATGATTCACGAGCAGCAGGCGACGGAAGACCTGACGGAATTGAGCCTCCTCGACGTGGCTTTTCATGACCGGATCAATCAGGCGGCGCGCCACCGACATCTGGCCGTTTGCTGGAGAACCATCCGGTCGCAAATCGAAGTCTGGCTCGCGCTGACCCATCGGGTGCAGGCGGCGAGCCACCTGTCCTCGATTGAACTTACCGTCCCGGGGCACCGGCGGCTGCTGGCGGATCTATGTAGCGGCAGCGAGAGGAAGGCCGAAAATGCGATGCGGCTGGAGATGGCCACGTGGCGCGAGTGGCTGCCGGCCTAGATCGCCCACGATCAGTCATGAAACGCTTGTCCCCCCACTTCACCAGCGCCGTCCTGCTCCTCCTCGCGGCAACTGGGCGGGCTGCGGACGGCGACGGGATCACTTTCTTCGAATCGAAAATCCGTCCGCTGCTGGTCGAGCGTTGCTACGAGTGTCACGGGGAAAAAAAGCACAAGGGCGCGCTCCGCCTCGACTCGCGGGCCGCCTGGCAGAAGGGTGGCGAGAACGGCGCCGTGATCGTGCCGGGTGATCCCGAGGCGAGCCTGCTCATGAAGGCGGTGGGCTACCTCGACAAGGATTTGCAGATGCCGCCGAAGCGGCAACTCGCGGCGGACGAGATCGCGGCCCTGAGGCAATGGATCAAAATCGGCGCACCCGATCCGCGGGAAGGGACGGCGGTCGCCGCCACCGCCCACAAGGAGGTGGACTTCGCCGCGGGCCGGAAGCATTGGGCCTTTCAACCCGTGGCCAATCTTCCACCCCCCGTCCTCGCAGACGATCATTGGAGCCGGCGGGACGTCGATCGTTTTATCTTCGCGCGCCTGCGGCAGTCCGGCCTGGAGCCCAGCGCGCCGGCCGATCCTCGCACGCTGATTCGCCGGGCCACGTTCGATCTCACGGGGCTGCCGCCGACCGGCGAGGAAGTCGAAGCCTTCCTGCGCGACACTTCTCCGGATGCCTTCGCGAAGGTCGTCGACCGGCTGCTGGCCTCGCCCCACTACGGCGAGCACTGGGCGCGGCACTGGCTGGACGTGGCGCGCTACTCGGACACGAAGGGCTATGTGTATGCGCGCGAGGAAAAGCAGTTCGTCCACGCCTGGCCGTACCGCGACTGGGTGGTGCGCGCCCTAAACGAGGACATGCCCTACGATCGTTTCCTCCTGCTTCAACTCGCGGCGGACCAAGTGGAGACGCCGGGTTCGCCGGATCTCGCGGCAATGGGCTTTCTGACGCTGGGCCGGCGCTTCCTCGGCGTCACGCACGACATCATCGATGACCGCATCGACGTGGTGACGCGAGGCACACTGGGCCTCACCGTGGCCTGCGCCCGCTGCCACGATCACAAGTTCGATCCGATCGCGACACGCGATTACTACGCGCTCTACGGCGTGTTCCAGAGCTGCGCGGAGAAGCTCGCACTCTGCGCGGCCCCGGCGCCGGATGAGGCTTTCAACAAGGAGTTGCGCATCCGCGAGGAGAAGCTGCGCACGATGATGGCGCAACGCCGCGAGGAGCAAGCCGCCCGTGTGAGGGCCACCGTGACCGAGCATCTCGTCGCCCAGCTCGAGTTGGAAAAATATCCCGAGGAAACGTTCACGCAGATCCTCGGGCCCGAGGATCTGAATCCAGTCTTTGTGCGGCGCTGGCAGCGCTACCTCGCGGATGCGGACCAGCGTCATGATCCCACCTTCGCCACGTGGCACGAGTACGCGAAACTGTCACCGGCGGACTTTGCCGGGCACCGTGCGACTGCCGTGGCGAACCCGCTCGTCGCGGAAGCGTTCGCCACGGCTCCAGCGACGATGCGTGAAGTTGCCGCACGTTATGGCGCGCTTTTCGCCGGGGTGGAGAAGCAATGGCGCGCCCTGCTCCAATCCGACCCAGGGGCGCAGGCGCTGCCCGATGAAAACGCGGAAGCGCTGCGGCGGGTACTTTACGGACCCGGTTCGCCCTGCACGGTGCCGGACGAGCAGCAGATGGCAAACGTTGAATGGTTCTTTCCCACGAAGACGACCGAGGAGCTGTGGAAGACGCAGAACGAAGTGGACCGCTGGCTCATCCAGTCCGCCTCCGCACCTGCGTATGCCACCATCCTCGTGGACCGCGCGCAACCGTCTACGCCGCGCATCTTTAAGCGGGGCAATCCCATGACGAAAGGGGAGGCCGTTCCACGCGAATTCCTTCAAGTGCTTGCCGGCGATCCTCCTCCGCCGTTTATCCACGGGAGCGGGCGCCTCGAACTCGCCCAGGCCATTATTGCGCCGGCCAATCCGCTGACCGCCCGGGTCATGGTGAACCGGGTCTGGATGCAACACTTCGGGCGGGGCCTCGTCACGACGCCGAGCGACTTCGGCAAGCGCGCGGACCCCCCGAGCCATCCCGAACTGCTCGACTGGCTTGCGCGGCGCTTCATGGACGAAGGCTGGAGCCTGAAGAGCCTGCACCGGCACATCCTGCTTTCCGCGACGTATCAGCAAAGCTCCCTCGCTTCCCCGGATGGATCCGCCTCGCGCCGGGGACAGGAACTCGATCCGGACAACCGGTTGCTCTGGCGCATGAATACGCACCGGCTGAGTTTTGAGGAAATGCGCGATGCGTGGCTCGCCTCCACGGGCGAGCTCGATCTGCGCACTGGTGGGAAGCCGGTGGAATTGTTTGCCGGTGAGAACCAACGCCGGACGCTCTATGCGCGGGTGGATCGAGAGCAACTGTCCACGGTGATGCGGATGTTCGACTTCGCGAATCCCGATCTCTCCATCCCGCAGCGCAACGATACCGTCGTGCCGCAGCAAGCTCTCTTTGGTTTGAATCATCCTTTCCTGGCGTCGCGCGCGAAGGCGCTGTTGCGGCGCGCCGGTATGGACAAGGGTGGTGACAGCACGGACCGCGTCCGCCGCCTCTATGAGATACTCTTTCAGCGGGCACCCACGGCGGGCGAGACGAAAGCCGGGCTCGCCTTCATCCGGCCAGATCCCGTGGAGCTTGCGAAACACGACAAGCCAAACGCGTGGCAGTACGGCTTCGGCGAATGGGATGAGGCTGCCGGCGGGATCAAGAGCTTCACCCCGCTGCCGCTTTTCAACGGGGCGGCCTGGCAGGGCGGGCCGCAGTGGCCGGACAAGAAGCTGGGTTGGGCGCAACTCACCGCGACGGGTGGGCATCCCGGAAACGACCGGCAGCACGCGGTCGTGCGCAGGTGGCGGGCGCCGCAGGATGGCACCTACGCCATTACCTCCACGCTCATTCACGAACCCTCCGAGGGCGATGGCATTCGCGCGTTCATCAGCCACAGCCGCCGCGGACTGCTTCGCTCCACCAAGGCACACCATTCCACCGCGGAACTGAATGTGGAGGCCATCGCGATGAACGCGGGCGACACGCTGGATTTCGTCGTCGATATCGGGGACGGGTTGAACAACGATCAATTCCTGTGGGCTCCGAAGATTGCCGCGGTTGCGAGCGGCGGCTCGGGAGGCGACGGCGCGGCACTTTCGTGGGACGCGCAAAAGGAATTTGGCGGTCCGTCCGTCACGCCGCTCAGCGCTTGGGAGCAACTTGCGCAGACGCTGATGCTGACCAACGAATTCGTGTTTATCGATTGAGGAATTCCCGCATGCACACCCATCTGCCCCCAGTCTCCCGTCGCGAATTTCTGCGCCGATCCGGCGTGGGCTTTGGCATGCTCGGCCTGGCCGGCCTGCTTGCCCCGCACGCCACGGCGAGTGTTGCTTCCACTCGCGCCCCGCACTTTGCGCCCAAGGCGAAGCGCGTGATCCACTTCTTCCTCAATGGTGGCCCCTCCCATGTGGATACCTTCGATCCCAAGCCTGCCTTGCTGAAGTACGCGGGCCAGCCCCTGCCGCAGACCTTGCTCACCGAGCGGAAGACGGGCGCGGCGTTCCCGTCGCCGTTCAAATTCGAGCGCCGCGGCCAGAGCGGCATCGAGGTCAGCGAGCTTTTTGCGAAAACGGCCGGGCATATCGATGATATCGCCGTCATCCGCTCGATGCAGGCCCAGGTGCCGAACCACGAGCCATCGCTCATGCTCATGAACTGCGGCGACTCCATCCAGGTGCGCCCGAGCCTCGGGGCGTGGCTCATGTACGGGCTCGGGTCCGAGAATCAGAATCTGCCGGGCTTCATCGCGATTTGCCCCGGCGGCCAGCCCATCAAGGGCGCCGAGAACTGGCAGTCCGCCTTTCTGCCTGGCGCCTACCAGGGCACCTATGTGGACTCGCAACACTCGACCGTGGATCGCCTCATCGAAAACATTCGCAGCCCGCACGCCACGCCGGAAGCCCAGCGGCGGCAACTCGATCTCTTGCGCACGTTGAATGAAGCGCATCGCCGCGAGCGGCTCGACCCGCGGCTCGATGCCCGCATCGAATCCTTCGAGCTGGCCTTCCGCATGCAAACCGAGGCCGCGGACGCCTTCGATATTTCCCGTGAACCGCAGCGGATTCGTGATCTTTACGGCAGCGGCGTGCATGGCCGGCAGACCCTCATCGCGCGGCGGTTGCTCGAGCGCGGTGTGCGTTTCGTGCAGCTCTGGCATGGCGCGGGGCAGCCGTGGGACAATCACGACAAGATCGAGGAAAACCATCGCCGGCTCGCGGGAGAGCTCGATCAACCCATCGCCGCGCTGCTTGGCGATCTCAAGCGCCGTGGGATGCTCGAGGACACGCTCGTGATTTGGGGCGGCGAATTTGGCCGCACCCCGACGGTGGAGATGAACGGCAGCACCTCGAAGCTCGGCCGCGACCACAACCACTATGGATTCAGCGTCTGGATGGCCGGTGGCGGTATCAAAGGCGGCACCGTGTACGGCAGCACCGACGAGTTCGGCTTCGCGGCCGTGGAGAACGCCGTCAGCGTGCACGATCTGCACGCTACGATCCTGCATCTCATGGGACTGGACCACGAGCGGCTGACCTACCGCTACTCCGGGCGCGATTTTCGCCTGACGGATGTGGAGGGTGACGTGGTGAAGGGCATTCTCGCGTGAGAACGCCTTCGCCTCTGCCCATGAAACTCATCCGCCTTTTATCGTGCTTGTTCCCCCTTCATGAAAATCACCAACGTCGAAGCCATCCACGTCTCGCAGCGTGTCGTCCGCGCGCAATGCGACAGCGGACAGGACGCACTCATCGTCAAGGTCAGCACGGATGCCGGCATCACCGGCATCGGCGAGGTGGACTCCGCCCCGCTTGCGGTGAAGGCTGTCATTGAGGGCCCGTTCTCCCACACCATCAGCACGGGGCTGAAGCACCTCATCATCGGCGAGGATCCGTTCGAGACGGAGCGGCTTTGGCACACGATGTACCAGCGCACCATCTATTCGGGCCGACGCGGCATTGGCCTGCACGCCATGAGCGGCATTGATCTCGCGCTTTGGGATATCAAGGGCAAGGCGTTGGGCCTGCCTGTCTGGAAGCTGCTCGGCGGCGGCTTTCACCAGAAGATCCGCTGTTACGCCAGTTCGCTCTTCGGCGCCACGCCGCGCAAGACTGGCGAACTCGCCCGCCGGATCCGCGACCGCGGTTTCAATGCGATCAAGTTCGGCTGGGCGCCGATGGGCCAGGACGCCAGGACCGATGTGGACCTCGTGCGCCAGGCACGCAAGGGACTTGGCGACGACGCGGATTTGATGATCGACGCCGGCCTCGTCTGGGACGCGCGCACGGCAATCCAGCGCGCGAAAGCATTCGCTGACTTCAATATCACCTGGCTCGAAGAACCGCTCCAGCCCGACGATTACGAGGGCTATGCCAAACTTGCCGCGGCGAGCCCCGTCCATATCGCAGCCGGTGAGCAGGAAAGCAACCGTGCCTCCTTCCTCGACCTCATGGACCGCGGGCGCGTGGACATAGTCCAGGTCGATCTCACGCGCTGCGGTGGCTTCACCGAAGCGATGAAAATCGCGAGCCTCGCCGCCGATCGCGGCCTGCGCGTCGCCAATCACGGATTCAGCACCTACATCAACGTCCACGCCGCGCTGCACTGGCTGAATGCTATTCCCAATGCGCTCATCGCCGAGTTCGTGATCCAGGAAAATACCGACCTCCGCGAGCGCCTCACCAAATCCCACGTCCGGATGAAGGATGGCTTACTCCCCATTCCCGATGCGCCGGGTCTCGGCCTCGAACTCAACGAAGACCAGGTGCGCAAGCATCGCGTGGCTTGAACGCGCCTTTTCGCCCCATGATCATCACCTCCCTCGAATTCGATAAGCCCGGCAAGCAGCAGGGGTTTCTGCAAGTCCCCTATTCTCACAATCTCGGCGGCTGGGCCAATGTCATGGTTCCCATCACGGTCGTTGCGCGCGGCGAGGGTCCGACGGTGCTCGTGCTCGGCGGCAATCACGGGGACGAGTACCAGGGGCAGATCGCCGCGATGAAGCTCGCGCGCGAACTCGTCCCCGAGATGGTGACCGGCCGCATCATCCTCATTCCGTCGCTGAATCTCCCCGCAGCGCGCGCCGCCACGCGTCTTTCTCCGCTGGATGGGATGAACATGAACCGCGCCTTTCCCGGCCAGCCCGAGGGTCCCGTGACGAGCCAGATCGCATATTTCCTGAGCACGGTCCTGTTTCCGATGAGCGATGTGGTGATCGACATCCACTCTGGTGGCCGGAGCATGGAGTTCGTCCCGTGCGCGCACATGCACCTGGTGCCGAATCTGGAGCAGCGCCGGGCGATGCTGGCCGCGATGCTCGCCTGGAATTCGGATTTCGCGTTCCTGTATGCCGACATCGCGGGCTCGGGTCTCCTGCCCGTCGAAGCGGAGAACCAGGGCAAGCTCGTCATCACCACCGAGATGGGTGGGGGAGAGGCTATTCCGGCTGGCGTGCATCGCATCACGCAGTCAGGATTGCGCAACGTTCTCATTCACGTCGGCCTGCTCAAGGGCCGCGAACAAACGCGCGCCAGCCTCGGCAAGCCGCCGACGATCCTCACTCAAGCGCTCAATCGCGAGGACTACCTGCTCGCGCCGGAATCGGGCGTTCTGGAGATGTGCGTCGACCTGGGCGCGAAGGTGAAGGCCGGGCAAACCGTCGCCCTTCTGCACCATCTCGAGCGACCGGATCGTTCTCCGGAGCAGATTATCGCGGGATCGAGTGGCTATCTCATTACCATGCGGGCACCGTGCCTCACCCAGCAGGGCGATTGTGTGGCCGTCATTGCGAAACCGGTCCAGGTCAAAGCGATCTTGCGGACGTGAGTGGGCACATCTCCGCGAATCAACTGGCCCTGCTAAGAATGTTGCCCTCCGACATGTTGTCCCTCCAATGAAACGAATCGTTACGGCCACTCTGTGCGTGAGTGCACTCGCCCTCTTCCAGGCTATCGCGGCGGATGAGCCTCCAAAAACCTGGATGACCACCCGTGGAAAGCTGCTCGTCAGCGAGGACTTCGCCAAGCCGCTCACTCCTTTCACGGGAAAACCCGTGGGCTTTGCCAGCGGCTTCAATGGATGGCGCTACAATGGAGGGCCACAGTCCGGAAAATCCGGGATGTGGGAGCTTGTCGATGGAACCTTCAAAGGGATCGAGAATCCCGAGGCGCACCATCCGGCCACGGCCTCCTTTGGCATCCGGTTCAAGGATGCGATCATCCAGTGCGAGGTGCGGCTCGACGATGTGCCGGCAAACGGGCGTCTCAATCGTTCCGTTTTCGTCAAGGCCACGGACGTGAAGGATTACGTCTGCGCGGCATTTGTCGGCCCGGGCGGGCTCAACGCCCTGGCGTATGACGATACGCGCATCAACTCCACGACCAATCAGCGCGAGAAATTTCCTCCCGTGCGTACGGCCGTGCCGGTGAAACTCGGCGATTGGCACACCGTCGTGCTGGAGATCAAAGGCGAGGAAATCGTTGCCAGTCTCGATGGCAGGTGCGTCACCCTGGGCAGTCCGCTCATTGGCGCCGACAAGCACAGCATCATGATTGGCGTGGGCACCGAGGCGAGCTTCCGCAACTTCCGGGTGTGGGAGGCGCTTCCCAACCCTGATTGGCCGAAAAACAAAGAGGCCATCCAGGCGGCGGCCCAACCTCCTTCCGGCAAGTAGCCATGGAAAATGCCGCCCGCGTTTCCGCGTGACCATTCCGCCTTCCATTTCCTCCGTCCCGCGCCGGCAGGCCGCGCTCCTCGTGGCCTTCATGTGGTTCGCCTATTTCCTGAACTATTGCGACCGCCAGGCGGTTTTCGCAATGTTCCCATCGCTGAAGGCGGGCCTCAGCATGAGCGACAAACAACTCGGCTTTGTCGGTGCGGCGTTCCTGTGGGTTTATGCCTTTGGCTGCCCGATCGCGGGACAGCTCGGGGACCGTTTCTCGAAGCGCCTCCTCGTTGTGTTGAGCCTCGCCCTGTGGAGCGTCGTCACCGTGGCGACCGGGCTCGCAACGTCCGCCGCCATGCTGCTCACGCTCCGCGGGGTCATGGGCATCGGGGAGTCGCTTTACATGCCCACGGCGATTGCGCTGACCGCCAATGCGCACGCCCCTGAACACCGCTCCCGAGCTATCGCCGTGCTGACCACGGCGCAGATTGCGGGCACCGTTGCCGGCAGTTGGTTCGGCGGCTGGATGGCGGATCGCGGTCAATGGCGCGGTGCGTTTTTCGCACTTGGGGCCGTGGGCGTGCTCTACGCATGGCCGTACTTCCTGTTTCTGCGTGGCGTGAATGAAGCCCCGCCGGTGGAGGCGGCGAAGGCCGGCGCCGCGCTGTCCCTGGCGGCGCTGGTCAAGGTTCGCACGTTCCTCCTGCTGTGCGTCGTATTTCCGGTGTTCGTCTTCGGCCTGTGGCTGCTCTACGGTTGGCTGCCGACTTTCCTGCACGACAAGTTCTCCCTGAACCAGTCTGATGCGGCCTTCAATGCAACCGTCTTTCTGCAAGGCACCACGGCGATCGGTCTTCTTGGGGGAGGGATTCTCGCCGATCGGATGTATCGGCGCACCAAAGCCGCACGCCAGTGGCTCATGGTCGTGAGCTTGCTCTTCTGTGCGCCCTGCCTGCATGCACTCGGCAGTAGCGACACGCTCGTGGTCACCCGCATCGCGGCGGCGGGGTTCGGATTGTTCAGCGGGTTGCTGATGGGCAACATCTTCCCCGCGGCATTTGAGGTCGTCCCGGCGGATACCCGGGCCTCGGCGGTCGGGGCCCTCAACTTTTGCGGCGGGATGGTTTCCGGCTTTGCCACGCTCTTTGGCGGCTTGTGGAAGAAATCGCTGGGCATCGATCGCTTGCTCACGCTCACCGCGGGCGCGTATCTGGTGGCGGGCCTCGCCCTCGTCGTTGGAATCAAACTGCTCTTCCGGCGCGATTACGAAAGCATTCACTAAATGAGAACACTGCTCCCCCTGGCACTTGTCTTCTTCTCACGCCTGGCATTCGCCGCCGGTGGCGATGAACCGCAGGACATCGCATTCAAAGCGAGCATCGATGGCTCGGAGCAACGCTATGTCGAACTGCTGCCGCCGGGCTTTGACGCGGCTGTTTCCCACGACATCGTGCTGGCTTTTCACGGACACGGTTCGGACCGTTGGCAATTCATCAAGGATGCACGCGGTGAGTGCCGCGGGGTGCGCGACGTGGCATCGCGGTCCGGATTGATCCTCGTCTCGCCCGACTATCGCGCCAGGACCTCGTGGATGGGACCGGCCGCCGAGGCGGATGTCGTGCAGATCATCGCGGAACTGAAGCAGCGCCACAAGACGGGCCGTGTCTTTGTTGTGGGCGGTTCGATGGGCGGAACGGCGGTGTTGACGTTTACGGCCTTGCATCCCGATCTCGTCGCGGGAGTTTGCAGTCTCAACGGCACGGCCAACTTGATCGAATACGAGAAGTTTCAGGACGCGAGAACGGCGTCCTTCGGCGGGTCCAAGGCAGATGTGCCGGAGGAATACCGGAAACGCAGCGCGGAATTGTGGCCGGAGAAGTTCACCATGCCGGTCGCGTTCACCACGGGCGGCAAAGACGACGTCGTGCCGCCGCAAAGTGTGCTGCGTCTCGCGGAGAAGCTGAAGGGGTCGGGTCGCAAGGTGCTCAGCATCCATCGCGAGGGTGGCGGTCACGCCACGACCTACGAGGATACCTGTGCGGCGATGGAGTTCATGTTGCGCGAAGCCGGCCGCGCGCAGGTTTCAATGCCGGCAGGCATCGCCGCGGAGGACCAGCAAAAGATCGCCGAGGACCTGCGACGGTTGCGTGACAAGTTGGCTGGCCTGAATTCGTCGAATGCCGATTGGGTCGCCGATGCGAGGGTCTTCGAGAAGGGCGTCACGTGGGCTCTACGCTATGAGACCACGCTCGCGCCGAAGGACCTCGATCTCGTCAATAAATCACTCGCCCGTGGTCTGCAGCGCGCCGAGGCACTTGCGGCTGGCAAGACCACGTGGGCGAGCAGGAAAGGCAAAGTGCTGCGGGCTTTCGTTTCCATGGTCGATGGCTCCGTGCAGCCTTATGGAGTGATCGTGCCACCCAGTTACGACGGCACGAAACCGATCCGACTCGATGTGGTGCTGCACGGCAGCTCGAAGCCCGTGGGCCTGAGCGAACTGCGTTTCGGGGCGCGTTTCGACGAAGGCGATGACGCGGGGAAGCCCGCGCCTGATGTCGACTACATCGAGCTGCATCCCTTGGGGCGGGTGGAAAACTGCTACCGCTGGGCGGGTGAGACGGATGTGTTTGAAGCCATCGAAGCCGTCTGCCGGAACTACCGTATCGACCGCGACCGCATCGTGTTGCGTGGCATGTCCATGGGCGCCTCGGGCACGTGGCATCTTGGTTTGAAGCACCCGGATCGCTTCGTCGCCATCGGTCCTTACTGCGGCTACGTGGACACGCATCGTTTTTCCGAGACCCCGATCCCTGGATTTATCAAGGTTGGCCCATTGCCGCCGTACCAGGAGATCGGCCTGCACATGCTCGACTCCGCGGACTACGCCGCGAACGCCGGCGTGGTGCCTGCGATCGCCGCCATTGGCGACAAGGATCCATTCTATCAGGCGCACGTCATCATGGGTGAAGCCTTCGCGAAGGAAGGGCTGCAAATGATCAATCTCATCTCGCCCGGCACCGCTCACGTGATCGATCCCGTAACGCACCGCGAACAAATGAGGCGCATCGGCGAGTACGCCGCGAAGGGGCTCGACCACATGCCGGATCACATTCGTTTCGTGACCTGGACGCTGAAATACAACGGTTGTCACTGGCTGGAACTCCTCGCGCTTGGCCAGCACTACGAGCGCGCGGAAATTCGGGCTGACGTCACTGGCGACGGAGCAATCGAGATCGGGGAGACGCGGAACATCACCCGTTTCGCCATCCATCGGCCGGTGATCCAGGTACGCATTGCCGGAGCGGACATCGCGCTGCCATCGCACAAGGCGGATGACGTTTGTGTCTTCACGCAGACCAATGGCGCATGGCAGTGCGATGGTCTTCGCAACGAAGTCAAACTCACCGGTAAACGTCCCGGCGTGCAGGGGCCGATCGACGATGCCTTCGCCGCACCGTTTCTATGCGTGCGCGGCACCGGGAAGGCGTGGAATCCGGAAATCGGCGCCTGGGCGGACGCCAGTCTGCGCCGCTTCGCGTATGAGTGGCACCGCTACATGCGCGGCGACTTGCCGGTCAAGGACGACACGGAAGTCACCGCCGCCGATGTGCGGGACAAACACCTGATTCTCTTCGGCGACCCGGGCAGCAATTCCTGGATCGCCAAAGCCTTGCCAAAACTGCCTGTTGCGTGGACTCGCGAGGAAGTGCGCCTGAGCAATCAGGTCCAATCCGCGAAGGACCATGCTCCCGTCTTCATCTGTGCCAGCCCGTTCGCCAGCGACCGCTACATTGTCATCAACAGCGGTCACACCTTCCACGAGAAGGAATTCGCGGCGTTCAACTATCTGCTGTTTCCGCGACTCGGTGACTGGACGGTGATGAAGATCACGGCCGGAGCGGAGCAGTGGCAGCCTTCGTCACCGGCCTTCCCCGAAGAAGTCGTCCGCGCCGGCTATTTCGACGAGAGCTGGCAAAGAGCCGTCGTTGTCGCCCAGTAGAATCCCCCGCTATGCCCAGAATCCTCATCGCCGAATGCAAACAGGAAGTCTCCACCTTCAATCCGCACCTCAGTGTCTACGACGATTTCGTGGTGCGCCGGGGCGACGAGCTATTGGATTACCATCGCGTGGTGCGCAATGAAGTCGGCGGAGCGTTGAGTGTGTTCGATGCCGTGCCGGACGTGCAACTCGTGCCCGCTTATAGCGCGTTCTTCATCACGTCGGGCGGCACTTTGGCCAGGGGAGCGTGGGAACGATTGTCGTCCGAGCTGATCGAGAGCATTCGCAGCGCCCCGCCGGTCGATGGCGTGTATTTCTGCATGCACGGAGCCATGGCCTCTGAAGGGGAGCTCGATCCCGAAGGCTGGCTGCTCGCGGAGACACGCAAAATCCTCGGGGAAGAGATCCCCATCGTCGTTTCGCTCGACCTGCATGGCATCCTCACCGATCGCATGGTCGAGCACAGCGATGCCATCGTGGCCTACCACACGTATCCGCATGTCGATTTCTTCGAGACCGGGCAACGGGCCGCGCGCTTGCTGCTGCGTATCGTGTCCGGTGCCGTGAAGCCGATCACTGCCAAAGTCGCCGTTCCAGCCCTGGTGCGTGGCGATGAACTCATCACCGCGACCGGCCTGTTCGGCCAGAGCATCCGGATCGCGCAGGACGTCGAAACCGGGCCGGGCGGGCTCTCCGCCGGCATGTTCATCGGTAATCCGTTCACCGACGTGCCCGCCTTGCAGACCTACAGCTTCGTCGTGACCGACGATGATCCGGCGTTGGCGACGCGAGAAGCCGTTCGCATCGCGGAGAGTTTCTGGGCAAACCACGAAAAGATGCGGGTCCCGCTGGTCAGCCTGGAGGAGATGGCCCGGATCGCGAAAGCACACACCGGTGGCACCATCGCGCTCGTGGACGCGGCGGACGCCACCAGCTCCGGCGCTTCGGGGGACAGCAATGCCGTGTTGCGCAAGCTCATGGAAGCCGGCTATGCGGGGCGCACCTTGCTCCCCATCGTGGATGAACCGGCGGTGAAGATGGCCATGGCCGCGGGGATCGGCGCCACCATCCAGACTACCGTGGGTGGCACGCTGGACGCGAGGCGCTTCACGCCGCTCCCGATCACCGCGAAGGTGCGTCTGCTCGCCGATGGGCGGTTCCGTAGCGAGTCGTTTGGCGAAGAATGGTTCGCGGGCCCGACGGCCGTCCTCGAGGCGGATAACTTCACGCTCGTAGTCAGCAGCCGCGCGGTCCATCTCTACGACCGCTCCTTCTTCCTGGCGCACGGCCAGGACCCGCAGCGCTTCGATGCCGTGGCGGTCAAGTCGCCGCATTGCCAGCACCACATGTATGCCGCCTGGTGCGCACGGATGGTGAACGTCGACGCACCGGGCTCCTCGAGCGCCAATCTGCCTTACCTCGGACACACCCGCTGTCCGCGCCCCATTTTCCCGCTCGATGCCGGCGTGACCTTCGCGCCGCAGGCCCGCCTTTTCCAACGACACCCATGAAGATCAAAGAAATTCGCTGCGCAGGGCTGCGCGGCGCCACCCCCGAAGGCGGCTGGAGCAATGAACTCCGGCCCGAAGACTGCGTGCACACGCTCATCGCTGTTCACACCGAGGAAGGAGCGATCGGATTGGGGAGCGTCTTTACCAACGACGCGCTCGTGCGCGCGTCCCTGGCTGTGCTGGAGCCACTTTATCGCGGGGAGAATGCCCTCGAACCCGAGCGCGTGAGCGAGAAGCTGCATCAGAACACGTTCTGGCTCGGGCGTGGCGGCTCCGTTACGCACGCCATCAGCGGGATCGACATCGCACTGTGGGATCTGTTGGGCCAGGCCACGGGCCAGCCCGTCGGCCGCCTGCTCGGCGGCCGCTATCGCGACCGCGTCCAGCCATACGCCTCGCTTCTCATGGAAGAACCCGCGAAACTGCGCGATCATTTGCTGGCCGTGAAAGCGCAGGGCTTCCGCGCTTTCAAGATCGGCTGGGGACCATTTGGCCGCCATTCCGCGGCCATGGATGAAGCGGTCGTCAAGGCCGCGCGCGAGGCTGTGGGCGCGGAGTCACGCTTGATGGTCGATGCCGGCGGCAGCGATGCCTTTTGGCCGAATGGCTACAAGTGGGCGCTCAATACCGCAAACATGCTCGCCGATTACGATGTGCATTGGTTCGAAGAAGCGCTGCATCCTGACGCGCTCGAGGACTATGTGAAGCTTCGCGAGCACTCGCCCGTCCCCATCTCCGGCGGCGAGGTGCTCACGCGCCGCCAGTCATTCCAGCCGTGGCTGGAGGCGCGCGCCTTCGATATCATCCAGCCTGATGTCACCAAGGTCGGCGGCATCAGCGAAGAGCGCCGCATCGCCTGGATGGCGCAGGAGCACGGCGTGCGCTTCATTCCCCACGGATGGAACACCGCGGTCGG
>Ga0070658_10001166_pt1 | contig 22448 bp, 17 predicted proteins | sample KBSC13metaG_FD_64664 | JGI IMG/M metagenome (GOLD analysis project Ga0070658, IMG submission 64664) | Corn rhizosphere microbial communities from Kellogg Biological Station, Michigan, USA - KBS C1-3 metaG | ecosystem: Host-associated > Plants > Roots > Rhizosphere > Soil ...
CCCCAAGGGTGTTCTGCTTCTGGGGCCTCCCGGATGCGGTAAGACGATGCTTGCTCGCGCCATTGCCGGCGAGGCGGGTGTTCCGTTCTTCCATATCTCCGGTTCCGATTTTGTGGAGATGTTCGTCGGCGTAGGCGCAAGCCGCGTCCGCGACCTCTTCGATACCGCGAAGGCAAACCGTCCGTCGTTGATCTTCATCGACGAAATCGACGCGGTCGGACGTCAGCGCGGCGCGGGTCTGGGCGGCGGCCATGATGAGCGGGAGCAGACCCTCAATCAACTTCTCGTCGAGATGGACGGCTTCGACCCGAATTCCGGCGTCATCATGATCGCGGCGACGAACCGCCCGGACGTCCTCGACCCCGCCCTTCTTCGACCGGGCCGCTTCGACCGTCATGTGACTGTCGACACGCCCGATGCCAAGGGGCGTGAGGCGATCCTTCAAGTTCACCTGCGCGGCAAGCCCCTTGATGAGGAAGTGAACGCGAACTCGCTGGCGCGGCGCACGCCGGGCTTCAGCGGCGCGGATCTGGCGAACCTGGTCAACGAGGCGGCCCTGCTGGCCGCGCGCAAGGACAAGACGAAGATCGACATGGCGGACTTCAACGAATCGGTCGACCGTGTGGTTGCCGGTCCGGAGCGCAAGTCGCGCATCATGAACGATCAGATCCGCGAGCGCATCGCCTACCATGAGGTCGGCCACGCGATCGTCGGAGAGTTGCTGCCGCACGCGAACCCCGTACACAAGGTGTCGATCCTGCCGCGAGGCCGAGCGCTCGGCTACACGATGCAGTATCCCACCGAGGACAAGTACCTGACCACGCGCCAGGAGTTCCTGGACGAAATCAGCGCTCTGCTTGCGGGGCGCGTCGCGGAAGAGACTGTCTACAGCGAGGTCACGACAGGGGCGTCCAACGACTTCGAGCGTGCTACCGCGATTTCGCGCGCCATGGTTTGCGAGTACGGCATGAGTGAGCGCCTGGGGCCGGTGGTCCTTGGCACCCGCCATGGCAATCCGTTCCTTGGCCGTGATTGGAACGAGGAGCGCAACTACTCGGAGACGGTCGCCGTGGAGATCGACAAGGAAGTGCGGTCGATCATCGACGATTGCTATGAGCGGTCGCGGACCATTCTTACCGAGAATCGCGGGAAGATGGACGAGATCGTCAAGGTGCTTCTTGAGAAGGAGTCCCTGGAGCGCGAGGATTTCATCGCTTTGATGAGTGGTGCCAAGGCGCCGGAATCGGCTGCGCCCCCGGTGACACCGCCGGTGCCGCCGACAGGCGATGCTCCCGCGCCGACCGCAACTCCCGAGAAGTCGCGCGGTATTACCAACCTGCGTCCGGAACCGGCGTAAGGTCGTTCCCAAAGGAACCCACCCCGGCACGTTCCTCGCCACCCTCCCGAAGCGTGAGGGGGAAGAGTCCAGGATAAGCGCATCCCCTTCCGCTTGCGGCAGGGGATGCGCTGGTGATAGACAACGTTTGAGGATGAATTAAATAGCCTGTTAACTTTTTATTGGCAAAATTGTTGTCGAGCTGTTCAATTCATTCACTGAAAAATATAATACAATAAAGCGAGCTGTCGAGTCCTTTCGATTCGACAGGCAGCCGACACATGGAAAACAACTATCGCTACCGTCTCTCCCGACTTGTGCGCACGCAGAGCTCGGAAATCTTTCTAGTCTGGGACGATGACAGGCGGATCGGGCAGCTCGATGTCCACTATGCGCATGACACGATTCATGCGACGCTCGTGCTCGAGGCGGACCTGCCGGTCAATACGGAAGAGGAACTGCTAGCTCAGATCGACGAGGATGTCGTATCTTCGTACTTGCCTTCGTTTGACCGCGAGGACTTCCTGGTGACCGTTTTCCGCGGCGAGGAGATTTCGTCCTATACGGATTCGTCGGGCGCCCTCGACGACATGGACGATGAGCGCTTTGACGATGACGACGATGACGATGACGTCGAGGGTGGCCCTGGGGGGCGTCGAGGGCGGTAGGCGACAGGCGTAGAACGCCTGGACGGGCATGGCGTCCATCCCACGATAAGATTGATCGGGTGGGCGCGCGGCTTACATTGCCGGTCTGGCGTCGCATGTTCATCCAAGACTTTGAACATGGCACCCGAGGCCCATTCCAGGAGAGGATTGGGTAGTGGGTATCCGTATGTGCTATCTGGACCGGTAGAAATACGGGGGCGAAAAATGTCGTCGCTTCTCAAAGTGTAAGTCGCGTTGGTAGCAATAGAAAAACATTTGTAAACCGCTCGGATTTTTGAAGGATTGGCACTAGGTTAGGTCTAAATATCCGGTCGGGCCACCAACTGTGGCAGGCAGACACGGCGCATCGCAACCAGCGCTGGTGTCACGAGGATGCATGGTGAACGAAAACACGAACAGCCAACCTAACGAGTACGGCGCGTTTCTCGTCGAAGAGCAGGTCGTCACTTCTGATCAGCTTGCCTCAGCGATCGCGCATTCCCAGCAGTCTTCCATTCCTTTAGAACAGGCCTTGATCGTCCTTGAGATCCTCGGTGAGGAGCAAGTGACGCGAACCAGGGCGCAGTTCCTTGATATCCCCTACGTCAGTCTCAGAGACGTTTCGATAGACAAGTCCGTCCTCGACGCCGTCGAGGCCGCCGTCGCGCAGCGATATGGCATTTTGCCGATCGGCCGCAAGGCGGATGGAACGCTCCGTATGGCAGTCACCGATTGGAACGACGAGGTCCGCGAAGTTGCGGCCGAGATCGCTCATATGCATGGTGTGCGGATCGCACCCGCCCTTGCCACGGAAGTGCATGTACGCACCTTGTTGACCGAGTCGTATGCGGATCGTCCCGCGGCCGTTCGCGAGCCTGCAATGGCCGGCGCTTCTCTCGGCGGGGCAATGTCGATGCGCAACGCCGCCGGCGACCCACCGTCCGGCAATCGCCCCGGCTTTGCGCCCGGCGGTCCGAACTCCGGCGGGGCTATCCCTCCTCGCAGTGGAGTTCCCGCACTCGTTCCTCCGGGACAACAGTCACCTACCAAGTGGGCCGCCCCCGGCGCGCCGCCGGCCACCACCGGCAACCGGGCCTCCGAACTGCTGGGCGGCGCCACAACGACGCCAGCAAAAGGCGCGCGCGCGGCCGCCGCGGTGCAGCAGGATGGTATCGAGGAGTCGCAAGTCGACCAGCCGATCGTCATCCAGTTCGTCAACAAGATCATGGCGGACGCCATCAACCGCCGCGCGTCGGACATCCACTTCGAGCCCCGGCGTGATCGCCTCGACATCCGCTATCGAATCGACGGTACGCTGCACAATGTCGACACTATTCGCCGTGAATTCCAGGCCGCATGTACGTCGCGCGTCAAGGTTATGGCGGACATGAATATCGCCGAGCGCCGCCTGCCGCAGGACGGACGCATCGCGGTCACCATCGACAACCGCAGCGTCGACATGCGCGTGTCTTCGCTGCCGACCCAGTACGGCGAATCCGTTGTCCTTCGAATTCTCGACAAGGGCGCCACTCTCCCGAACCTCGACCAGCTTGGCTTCTCAGAGACGAACTTGAAGTCGATGAAGAGCCTGATCCGCAAGCCGCACGGGATCTTCCTGGCGACCGGCCCGACCGGTTCCGGTAAGACGACGACGCTTTACGCGGCCATTCAGGCGATCCACACTCCGGAAGTCAATATCATCACAGTCGAGGATCCGATCGAGTACGACCTCGAGGGCATTCGGCAGTCGAATGTGCATGAGAAGGCCGGCTTGACGATGGCCCGCCAGCTTCGCGCGATCCTCAGGCAGGACCCGGACATCATCTACGTTGGTGAGATCCGCGACGCCGAGACCGCCGAAATCGCGTTCCGCGCGGCGCTGACCGGCCACCTCGTATTCTCAACCCTTCACTGTAACGACGCGGCCGGCGCGGTTACCCGCCTCCTCAACATGGATGTCGACCCGTTCCTGGTGGCGTCATCGGTTGTCGGCGTCCTCGCACAGCGCCTTGTCCGCAAGGTCTGCACTCGATGCGCTCAGCCGTACACGCCGGCGGAGCATGAGCTTCGCGCGTTCGGTCTGACGCCCGGCTCACCGGAGGTTCAGCGCGGCAAGTTCGTGGTGGGCGCGGGATGCGAAGTCTGCGAGTACACGGGTTACAAGAGCCGCTACAGTGTCCAGGAACTGATGACGATGGACGACCATATTCGCAATCTGGTCCTCCAGCGCACCCCGTCGAACAAGATCCGCAAAGCCGCCATCGCGCATGGCATGGCGTCGATGCGGGACGATGCCGCGATGAAGGTCATGTCGGGTGTCACCACCTTCGAAGAGGCCGCCAAGCGCGTCTTCATCGAGGACGGCGACGACGAACCCGCGCACGTCTATTAATCGGTCAGCCCGCTCGGGGGAGACCAACAGTAAAAGCCCACGCTCATTGTCGAGTGTGGGCTTTTTGTCGTCATGTGCATGGTGCTTTCTAGCTATCGATACTTCAGTCGGCCGTAGCAGGCTGAGATAGCCAGTGCGGCGCCAATGAGGTGCCAAACCGTACTTGTGATTCCCCACGCCAGTCCGGGGTCAATACCCGGAGCGGCTGGGGTCGCTGGCGGGCTAAAGAGGGCGATGAGCGTCGGTAAGAGGACGAGGATGTACCCGACGACGATACTGCCGACACCGATGACTTCGAGCATTAGGCCTCGCTTGCGGCCCGATGCCCTCAGGATCGCTTCCGCAACCACGCCTCCGTAGATCGGGCCGGCGAAGATCACCCAGAACGTCAACAGCGAACAAGCGAATGCGCCGAAGACTCCGACGACCAGGCCGACGACTGTGGCGAGGGCGAGTCTCGCGGGGTGGATCTGGTACAGGGCGGTCGACCGGAGCGATGCGCAGTCGGGGCATCGCATTCCGGCCGGACCCGGGATCATGCACTTGGGACAGATCGGCTTGTCGCACTTGCCGCAGCGAACGTTCGTCTCAACCTTCTTGTGGCGATAACATTCCATGCGAACATTATACTCGCCTCAATGTTGAGTACGTGCCCTCGTGGCTGGTTGGTGTTCCAGTGAGGTTTGACCGCTTCGTCTATTAACACGGTCATTTTCGGTTAAAATCAGGATTGAGGCCTTTCCATTTCTCAATCGAGATGCCTTCGACGCGACCGTCGAGGAACACAACATTGAGCAGTCCGTCGATGCTCGGCGAAGTTTCATAGGCCAGTGGGACAGTCGCAGGATTGGCGATATCGGCGAGCTCCGTGCCACTGAGGACTTTGTTGAAGTGGTATGGCTGGCTTATGCCAGGCTGAAAGAAGTCTTCGTCCGACTTTAAATAGGGGTGAAGGGTTTTATGGAGGGCATGCCAATCCATATTTGGAAACGTCGCTTTGGCGATTTGTCCAGGCACGAAGTGTTTTCCTGTCATTGACTGAATCATCGCCAGCCCTAACCGCTTTAGCCGGCTCATCGACTCTCGTTTAATCGCCTGTTCGCGCTTCCGTACACCTTGTGTATCAGCCGGGGGTTGTCCCGGATATCCACCAAACGGCTGCGAGATCGGCCGTTCCACGACCGTATTCCGCCCAGGATCGGTGGGCACATGGCCCCATACATACGCGCCGCCTGACCCTCCGACAATCGCTACCGTGGTAAGAAGAGCCGCGACTCTAAGTTTGGTTAAGAGCATTTTGCTAAGGACCTCCGTGGTAAGTTGGTGCGCCGACGTGATAACGGCAGGTTGGAATGAGGTCGCGCTGGACGTAATCAGATGTACGAGCTCCTGATGCTGTACATCCGTAAGAAAGCTGCTTGCACCGCCGTTGGTCAATGTCGAGAGCGCGAGGCCGGCGGCGATGCCGTCAACACCGGCAAGGTATCGGCGTAGTTTGTCGATCCCGCGGTCGATGCGCTTGCGGGCTGCTTCCTCGGAGATCTCCAGCTCTGCGCCGACGTCCGCTAGCGTCATCCCCTGATAGTAGCGCAGCAATACGGCCTCACGCTCGACGTCGCCGAGCCGGTCAAGTCCCTCCGTGAGGATTAGCCGCGTATCCGTTGAGGATTGCGTCTCGGACGTCCGAGCGTGCGCCTGCGCCAGTTCCGATAGCAGTCGACGTTGGCGAATGTCCGCGCGTCGTTGATGCATCGACACGTAGCGGGCGGTGCGGAAGAGCCAGCCCGCCATTGTAGCCCCGCGCCTAAGCTCGGATTTTCGGGCGAGAATAAGAAACACTGCCTGCGTGGCATCTTCAGCGAGCTGCCGGTCTTGCAACTGAGCGTAGCATGTCGCGTAGACCATGCCACTATAGCGATCGACGATCTCGCTGAAGGCAGCTTCCGATCGATCATCCTTGAACTTGCGCAGTAGTATCCAGTCCGTCACGTTTACGCCTCCATATACTACTTCCCGTGAAGTATGAAAAGCGGACAAACTATTTACGTGAAATTCCTTGCCCAGAGTTCGCCGTACCCTGGGTACACTCAACAGCAGAGATTCCTTGGAGGAGTTATGTCCGAAATGCAAGCCGTTGTCGTCGACCCGAGCGTTCCTGGTCGACTGGCCATCAAGTCCGTTCCCACGCCAACCCCCAAACATTTCGAGGCGCTCGTTCGTGTACACGCCTTCTCGCTCAACCTCGGCGAGGTTCGCCGGTCGCAGAAGGCGGAGGCGGGGTGGCAACCGGGCTGGGACATCGCCGGCGTTGTCGAGAAGGCAGCGGAGGATGGCACAGGTCCCAAGGCAGGAACCCGCGTTGTCGCATTGATGGTCGACCGAGGCTGGGCGGAGCTTGCCGCGGTGCCGACGGAGATGATGGCGCCGATTCCGGACGACATCGATTTCGAGCGAGCGTCGACGTTGCCCGTCGCCGGCCTGACCGCGCTGCTGGCTCTCGAGAAGCCGGGGCCGATACTTGGTCGCAACGTGCTCGTGACGGGGGCGTCTGGAGGCGTCGGCCACTTCGCGTGTCAGATTGGGCGTCATGCGGGCGCGCAGGTCGTGGGGTTGGTCAGGCATCAGGATCGCGTCCCCTTTGTCGAGTCGGCGGGCGCGTACGATGTCATCGTGACTGAGGACGCCAAGAATGCCGTCGACAAGCATGGGCTGTTCGATCTGGTGCTCGAGTCGGTCGGCGGGCCGGGCTTCGGCAGCAGCATCCACGCCCTGGCGCCCGACGGTACCTGTGTGATCTTTGGAACGTCGGCCGGCTACGATGTCCAGTTCGACGCGGCCGACTTCTTCCTCCTCGGCGGAGCGTCGCTGTACGGGTTCATCCTGAACTACGAACTCAAGACGAATCCGTTGCCGCGGAATATGGCAAGGCTGCTGTCGATGGTGCAGGCGGGTGTCGTCAAGCCGCACATCGAGCACGTCGCGCCGTGGGCGGAGATCGCGAAGGTGGTCGAGGAAATGCTGGAGCGCAAGGTTCCCGGCAAGGCCGTTTTGCGAGTGAATGGATAAGGAAAATCAAGGATAGGAATTTAACCGCAGATGTCGCAGATGGCCGCAGATGTTCCGAAAGAGATAGATTTCTGATATATATTCCTTTGTAACATCTGCGTTCATCTGTGGATAATTCTCTTGCTCTTTAGTCCTTCTACGTCTCATTTCGTTGACATAGCAGGCGCAGCGTGTTAAAATCGGACATCCAGTTTACCGATCAGTTGTTCCCTGTTATCCATGCCTGTATCCCTGAGAGAAGTAGCAGAGCGCGCCGGAGTGGCGCGTGGGACCGTTTCGAGCGTCCTCAATAATCGCGGCCGTGAGGCGCGGATATCCGCGGACACACAGGAACGAGTCCTGCGCATCGCCAAGGAGATGGGCTATCGACCCAATCGACTGGCGCAGGGACTTGGCAAGGGACGCACGAATACGATCGGCCTGATGATCCCCGGCTTGCGCAATCCCTTCTTTATCGGCATCATGGAGTTGGCAGAGGATCACGCCTTCCGCGCCGGCTACGACGTTCTTGCCGACACCGCATTCCAGCTCCGCGAATCCTATGGCGTACAGAGCAAGCTGACCGGTTGGCCCGTCGACGGGATGCTCATCTGGACACAGGCGCACACGACGCTGGCGGACTATCTGGGCGGCTGGACGGAAGAGGTGCCGGTGGTGTACCTGGGGTACGAGCGGAACGACGGCAGCGATTATGTGGCGGTCGACCGTGCCGTGGGTGTCGAGCGGGTGATGGACCATTTGCGCGAGCGCGACTATCGACGGATCGCTTACGTCTACCCATGGAGCGGCCTCCAGCCCGCCGACGTTCGCTACGCCATCTATGCGGATCATTGCAAACGTCACGGACAAGTGCCCGAGAAGATCGAGCTCGAGCCGCTGGAACCCGCCGTCCGCATGAGCGCGTTGACACAGGCGGGTCTGCGTGAGGCGGGCCTTAAGACGGGCATGAAGCTCGCGGAGCGTAGCGTCGTTGACAAACCCGACGCCGTCGTCTGCCATAATGACCTGGTGGCGGTAGGACTGTGCCACGGGCTCAGACGCGCAGGTCTGCGTATTCCGGAGGACATCGCGGTGGTGGGCTTCGACGGTATCGACGAGGGTCTGTACCTGGAAAAGCCGCTGACGACTGTCGTGACACCGTCGGAGGCGATTGTCGACGCGGCGATGCAAATTCTAATCGGGCGGCTGCATGCCGGTCCGAATGTCGACCCTGGACCAAAGCAGATCCTTCTGCCCAGCGTGGTGAGGGTCGGCGGTACGACGTAGCGGGAGGCTCGTGTGAGACTAGGATTTTGTGCGTCCTGGACGCAGGCCGGTATTGTAGCCGATGCCGGATTCGATTACATTGAACCGGCCGTGGCCGGCGGACTATTGCCCGAGCGAGAGTGGGGCGAGACTTCATTCGCGACACAGGTTGAAACGAGGATCACTGCCGAGGCCTTCAATGTTTTTCTACCGGGCGATCTGAAGATCGTTGGTCCCGAGGTGGATGAGCAGAGAGCCGCCCGGTATTTGGAAAGCGCTTTCCAAAGACTGTCTACGGTCGGTGCGAAGATCGTTGTGTTCGGCAGCGCGGGTTCGAGGCGCGTGCCCGATGGATGGTCGCCGGACGTTGCCCGCGACCAGATCCTGGCCTTTCTTCGACGATGTGCGCCACTGGCGGCGTCGGCGGGCGTGACGGTCGCCATCGAGCCGCTGGGATCGGCGGAGTGCAATATCATCGTCAGCGTCGACGAGGCGATGGGCTACGTCCGCGCTGTCGACCACCCGAGCATTCAGGTCCTGAGCGACCTCTACCATGTCGACAGCGACGGTCAATCGCACATGGAAACTCGCGACGCGGGCTCGGCATTGCGCCATGTACACGTCGCGGGTAAAGAAGGACGCCGGGTGCCGACGGAGGACGACATCGACTACCTGGCGGCGTATTTCCGTGTCGTGAAGGAAGCGGGCTACGACGGCCGAGTCTCCGTCGAGGCGCGCGTGGTCGACATCGACCGTGAGGCGCCCGTGGCCGCGAATGTTCTCCGGAAGGCATGGGAGCTCGCCTGATGGCAGCCGCCGCCGTCGACCTCGAATACACCTATCGTTATCGAGGCGAGTCGGCTCTGACGGCTGACGTCGGCCGCACTCGCCTCTCGTTGGTCACCACCTCGCAGCCCGACTGCGACCCGCTATTTCTCCACGGCAACATCCTCAGCCCCAAGCGCACCGGGGACCTCTTAATCGCCGTCGCCGACGTCGTCCAGTCGCGTTTCCACATCCCAGCGGCGATGCTGGCGAAGATCTTGCGCCAGTCCGACCCCGTCATCACCTGTAGCGACGAACAGTGCCGCTTTGAAGGCTTCTCGGCGTGCTGCGGCGCGTATGTTCGTCTTGATCTTCTCGCCAATGCCATCGACGGCGAGCGGCTGGATCGCGGCACGACGAACGTTAATTTCAATGCGCCAATGCGAACCGCCCTCAGCCGCGTTCGCGACGGCGAGCCGATGGAGGTCAAGATCGGGGCCGGCGCGATTGAGGTGGAGTCGCGGGGTGAATCGATTGTCGAGCGTAAGGTTACGCTTCCGTCGAGGTGGCTGCGCGGGTTCGCCGATGTTCAGGCGTCCCAAGCGCGAATGCGGCCCGCTTTCGAACTGTCCGGCGCCGAGTTTCGCCGCTTCTTGAGGGAATTGCCTCAGGGTGTGAAGGGCGAAGCCTGGCTCTCATACGTCGGGGGCGGCGTTCGTATCAGTACACGGTCGAGCCCGGGAGCGATTGGCGCGGGCGGCATTTCGCGATTACGCGTCCTCGACACCGCCAGTCGACACGTCGACCGGGTCCGTGTCTACGGAAGTATGGAAGGCGACGGTTTGGAGACTGCGTGGGAACTTTCGACGCCCGATTCCCGGTTGACCCTCGCTCTCAGTCCCGAAGTCTGGCGCGGTTTCTCCGGCGAAGGCCAACTTCTGGATTCGCTTGCGGAGACAGAGGATCCGAAGGCAATGGCCGCCGTCAAGGCATCACTTCGATGGCAGGAGCATATCGATGTCGACGAGCTTGTCGTCAATTATGGCCTGGACCGCGACCGGGTCGAGCGAGAACTCGCGCGTTTGGCCGCGTCCGGCTTGGTCGGGTATGACCTTCATCACGGTACCTACTTCCATCGCGAGCTGCCGTTTCGGTCCGAGGCTATCCCCAAGTTGCAGCCGCGACTGGCCGGCGCGCGGAAGCTCGTCGACGGCGACTCGGTTACCTTCGAAACCTTACCCCAACCCTCTCCTTGGAAAGAAGAGGGCGATAAGGAACCCGTCAAGGCCTGGGTCCGCAGCGGCGACGTCGAGTACCGCGTGATTATCGACGGCGACAATGCCCGATGCACTTGTGTCTGGTTCGCCAAGCACGGCGGCTCACGGGGGCCATGCAAGCATATCCTGGCCGTCAACATGGCGCTTGAACGAGGCGATAATGCCGACTGAACTTGAGAATGCCGTCAACGCCGGAGATGCCGCGCTCGTGGTACGGCTGCTCGCGCCGATGACGGAGGCCGACCGCCGCGCCGAGGCGCCGGCCCTGATCGCGCTCCTGCGGAAAATCAAGAAAGACCAGCGTGGAACCTGGGGTCCCCAGACATATGTCCGCGAGTCGACGGCTTCGCTCGCGGTGCAGGGAACAGCCAGCCTGACTGAGATCAAGTCCGTCGTCAGGTTCTACGTGGAAGAGGGCGTCTTCGACGTATTGGTCGCGCGGCGTCCTCCCTGGCTCCTGGAATGGGCCGAGTGGAGCTTGCGCGAATCCGAACAGTACCGATCCGTGCAGGTCTGGCCGTTCGTGCGGCGCATGGTGAAAGAAGGGCTCATTCCTCGCCCAAACGTCGACATGTACTATCTCGCTATGGCCGACCGCGCTAAGCAGAATTCGGTCAAGGAATTCCTCCTCAGCGACCCGGATCTCCTTGATTACGACGTCTGGCAGCTATTCCGAATCGAAGGCAACCAGCAGTTCAGCATGTCCGGCATCGAAAAGTACGGCCGCTCGAAGTGGACAGCCTCGCTGATCGAGTTGATGAACGATGGCGTGCTCGACCGCAACCGCCTCCTGGACGCCAGCCTCGACGCGCTCTCTCGCGACTTCCCCGAGTTCCGCTCCGGCTGGTTCTCGCGCTTTCACGAAGCCCTGAGTCCGACCATCGACGAACGGCTGGTTCGGCAGACACGCTACCTTGAATTGATCGGCAGCAAAATCCCCCCGACCGTCAGCTTCGCCCTGAACGCCGTCGCCGCCCTCGACAAAGCCGGCGCCATTACAGGCAGGGATTGTGTCGACGCCGTCTCGCCCGCTTTCTTCGCGGCCGAGAAGAAGATAGTCACGCAGACTCTCAAGCTTCTGGCCGGCTGGGTGAAGCGCGATCAGGAGTTGAAGCCGCGCGCCGTCGACATCGCCGCGCCTGCGTTGGAGCACGGCGCCCGCGATGTCCGCGAGGCCGTGCTCGCTTTCATGACGGCCAATGGTTATTCGCCGGCGTCAGAGACTACGGCGAACGGTTTGGTCGACGAACCGATCGATCAAGAGCAGCCATTAGAATTGACACCCATTGCGCCGATAGAGACGGTCGAGGATCTGGTCGACGCGTTTGCGCAGTGCATTGAGACTGAAGGACCGCCGGACGATCTGGAGCGCGTCCTCGACGGCGTCTCCCGGCTTTGCGCGGAGCGGCCATCCGACTTCGACCGGCTGACGGGACCGCTTAGGAAGCGGGCTCGCAAAGTTGTGGAGAACACCTGGCCGACGTCCTTGCAAGGCTACTCGGTCAAGGACGCGTTTGCGGGTCTGGCGATTGCCTGGCTGGAAGGTGAGTTGCCTCCCGTGTCGAACCGGCCTGATCCTCGCGGTGTGGCGCGGTTCATCGGCGCGCGTGTCCGTGAGATTGCCGTCCGAGTCGCCAGGCGGGAGGCAGCCATCCTTCTGGCCACGCCGACGCACGAAGGCGGGTGGATCGCGCCAATAGCCTTTGTTGAACGGGTGCGAGAGTCCAACGCCGCGAGCACCAAGGCTAACTTCTTGCAATCTCTTCTGTCGAAATTGTCCGGCCAGTCGCAAGTCTCCGTAGACCTCTTACAAGCCCTCCTGAGACTCCAGCCCGATGGCAGGGAGGAAGCGCTCACTTCGGCCGCGGGCCTAGCCGGTGAGATCGGCGATGCGGTACGTCACGCGCTCGGCAGCGACACAGCGACCGTGGGGCCGTCGACAGCGCTCTGGTTTGCCGCGTCGAGAGCGCGCGATCCGTGGGCGGATGACCCTCTCGTCTCCGCCCGTCATCGACCGTCAGGCCCTGGCACCAGCGTCGCCGGCAAGATCGAGTTTCGATGGCGTCACACCGAGTCGTTGATCCAGAGCAAAACTTACGAACATCACTGGGCGGAATTCGATCTGGAGCCTGCGCTGCAATTTGACATCTCCAAGGCGGAGGGAGAGGCGCGGATCGACGTCGGCTATCCGACGCTCCTGATGCTCTCGACCGGGTCGATGGAGCCGTCGATGATGCGGTGGACGTCGGTTGTGTGGCCGGCCAATCGTGAGAATTGGTTTGCGGCGGGATGTCGTATGTTGGGAAACAATCTCGACTGGTGGGGCGCTGAGTGGGGCAATATTTGCTATCTGGAGCCGCTTCTCGAACACACAACCCACCTGGATGGTATGGCCGGCGTGCTTCTTGGCCTTGGCCTTGCAGCAAAGGAGACGAAGGAGGGATGGATAGCGCGAGAAGCTCTCGTCGCCGCTGTTCGAGACGGCCGCCTCGACGCCGACCTGCTTGGCTTGATCATCGGGCGGCTCTTCTCGTGGGACCACATCAAGATCCCACGAGTTGCCGAACGGGTTCTGCAAGCCGCCAGGGAGTCGACGAGGCACGCGCAGGTGATACATGAGGCTGTCGGAAAGGCCCTGTCGATGTCGCCACCAGCGGAATCGGGCGCGCTTGGCGCGGCTCTCGACCTCTTCTACGAACTTTCGATTCTGACGAATTCCCGACCTGCCCCACCTCTGCTCGACTTCCTCCGAACTATCAAGGGTAGCAACCGATCCGCAACGATGGCGAAGAAGTTACTGAGCCTGTAGTATCGGATTGTCGCTCGAACGCGCGGCGGATATCGACGCCGAATGGGGAGCGTAATCCGAGGGCCATCTGTGTTTCCAGCAGACCTTCCGGCACGCCGATGTCGTACCGCTCCCCGTCGATCTCCGTCGCGATATAAGTGCTGGTGCGCTGCAGGATGGCCTGCGCTGAGGCGAGCTGGATCTCACCGCGCTCGCGAAGGTCGTGGGCGATCAGGTGGTCGAGGATCTCGAACAGGGATCGGTCGAACACGTGGATGCCGAAGAAGCACAGATACTCGGCGGGACCGACGCCCGGCACTCGTAAGTGGAACCTGGCATAGTCGGCGCTGGGCTTCTCGGCGAGTCGGGTGATCAGGTAAGAGGGCCGCGATGTCGACGATTCGCGGCTATCGCCGTGCATGCGTTTTCCGGCGATTGTGCCAAACCGGTCGACGATCGATTCGGGCGTGCGCGCGACCGACGACACCGGGTATCGAAATCGATCGTACGCGGCGACGACCTGTGCGGTGCAGCTCTGAGACCGGTTGCTGAGGTAGATATGGTCCCCAAGCATCAGGACGAAGGGCTCGTCGCCGACCCACGTCGACGCCATCGACACGGCGTGGCCGTATCCTTCCTGAGTCTCCTGGATGACGATGGTGATGCGGTCGCCGATTTCGTCGAGCTTGTCGGATTGACGCAGCGCCCAGTCTTTGCCACGAAACGCAGTCTCATTCGCCTCGACGCCACGGAAATGCCGGCGGATGGGATCGGCATTTTGCGGATTGGCGACGATGCAGATCTCCTCGACGCCCCCATGCAGGGCTTCCTCGACGATGATCTGCAGGGCGGGCTTGGTGTACCCGTCGACATCGACGAGCGGAAAGAGCTCTTTCTGAATGGTGTTTGTCGCCGGGAACTGTCGCGTCCCGCGACCCGCGGCCGTAATCACCGCTTTCTTGATGGTGGGCATTGCTCTCTCCAAACTTTGAGATCTATCATCGATAGTCAGATAACAAACCTCAGTTCTTATGACTATCGATGTCTAAACTCTTTGAGGACTCTGCTTGTCACCCGATCTCCACGCTGAGGCCCGTTGACGGTTCCGGCCGAAGGATAGCGTCGGCGCCGGCGTCGACGAGTGCGGCGATCGTGCGGTCCGGGTCGAGTGTCAACGCCAGGATCGTCCCGCCGCCGCCGGCTCCCGCGAGTTTCGCTCCGATCGCTCCGCCGGCGAGGGCGGCCGCGATCATTGCCTCATTCGCGTCGCCGCTGCCACCGAGGTCGCGAACGATGGCGTGGTTCCGGTTCATTTGGTCGGCCATTGTCGGCCAGTCGCCGCGGAGAAGGGCGCGCTTGCCCACTCCGGCCAGCCGCGCCACCTCAGCATACCCATCAACGAACGCAGGCTCTCCGGCACGCCATCGCTCGCGCGGCGATTTATGTACCGTTCCTGAATGATGCTTGACTCCCGTGTGCGCGAGCACGAAGGGCAACCTTTCCGGTTGGGCGCGTTGCATGAGAAGACCGGTAGGGTCGGGCATACGCACTGTGCTGTCCATAGGCGAAGACATGCCCGCACACGGCTGCCGGGATGGCACCCGGATCACATGGTCCAAGGTTTCGACGGTGGCCAGTGGACTTTGTTCATCTTGCGGCGAGAAGCTGTCCTTGCCGCGAAAGTCCATGTAGTTGAGGCCCCCGAAGACGGCCATGTAGGCATCCTGGAAACCGCACACCACTCCCATGCTCCGGTATTCGATGCCGCGGATCAGTTCGGCCATTTCGTGCCGGCTGAGATGTCTATCCATCAGCGACAGAATCGCGCCGACGATTGCCGTCAGCATCGCCGTCGACCCTGCCAAGCCGGCCTGCATCGGAATGCTGGTGCGGGTCGAGAGGGCGAAGGGCACGCCTTTTTCGAATGCCCCAAGATCCCGGACCGCCACCCGTGCAAGGTCCTGGTTGTCGCCACGAGGCGTCAGGTCGTCGTGGCTGCGTACCTGGAGCGACTGTTCATCGGCCCGCAGGATGACTCCGTAGCCGCCGGTCTCGATCACGCATTCCGCCCGCTCGCGGGTCGAGCAGGCAATCACTGAACCGCCATACATATCCGTCGGATTCCCGACTATCCCGCACCTGCCCGGCGCGGACGACACAATCCTCATCGAGCCCCCGATCCAGCGAGAGCCGGCGTTCGAGAGGCTTGCTCGACTCCCAAGCATTTCCGGAAATAGTCCACTGTCGACCGGAGGCCGTCTTCGAGATCGACGCGAGGCTCCCAGCCCAGAAGTGTGCGCGCGCGGGTGATGTCGGGGCGTCGCTGGCGGGGATCGTCTTCGGTGGGATAGTCGACGAAGGTGAGCGTGCTGTCGCTGCCGGTCACCTTGAGGATCTCGTCGGCGAACCGGCGCATGGTCAACTCGTGCGACGGATCGCCGATGTTGATTGGGCCGGAAAGGCTGGAGACGGCAAGGCGATAGATGCCGTCGATGAGGTCGTCGACATAGCAAAATGAGCGCGTCTGGGAGCCGTCGCCGAAGATAGTCAGGGGTTCGCCGCGGAGGGCCTGGCTGATGAAGGCGGGCACCACGCGGCCGTCGTTTAGTCTCATTCGGGGTCCATAGGTGTTGAAGATGCGGACGATCTTTGCGTCCATGTCGAACTTGCGGCGATAGGCGCATGTCACCGCCTCGGCGTATCGCTTGGCTTCGTCGTAGACGGACCGCGTGCCGTTCGGGTTGACGTTGCCCCAATAGGCCTCGGTCTGGGGATGGACCTCGGGGTCGCCGTAGACTTCGGAGGTCGACGCCAGCAGGAATCGAGCGCCTTTGCGTCGGGCAAGCTCCAGCGCGTTATGCGTTCCATAGGAGCCTACCATCAGCGTTTCGAGCGGCAGGGCCAGGTAGTCGACGGGGCTTGCCGGAGAGGCAAAGTGGAGGACGATGTCGACGGGGCCGTCGATATCGAATGGGGTAATGATGTCGTGGTGGACGAACGAGAACGCATCGCTTTCCCTGTGATGCTTGATGTTTCGGAGGTTGCCAGTGACGAGGTTGTCCACGGCGATGACCTCGTATCCTTCAATGAGGAGGCGGTCCCCCAGATGGGATCCGAGGAAGCCGGCTCCTCCTGTTATTACTGCTCGTGCTATTTTCCGGATCGGGGTCTTGCCTTCGCCAGATACACTTGCCGCGCTCTTGGTTGCCATGTCACTACCTCCATTGGTGCAGAAGCGTTTATGCATTTAAATGTGATTTTGCTCCGCATAGGACTTGAGGGGTGTCGACATGCAGAACCGTTTCTGCATATATTTTACCACGGTGCGAATGAAGAGTCAATGCGCAATGTTAGGATGTCATTCAACCTTGTTTCGTATAAAGTACACAAAGTACCTGAAAATATTCACAGGTTCTGGTTATATCCCCGCTGACTTCGCTTCTATAGCCCATGTAAGAACGAACAACAAAGACATTCACCGAACCCGGAGGACATAGACAATGCTTACGCTTGAAACTGAAATGAATATGGGCGACAAGGTTTTCGATATCACCCGCGACAGGATGTGGGCCGGTGGCCTCGCGGAGGCGCTCGACGTGGCGCGGGCCAGCGGCAAGTACCTGTTGATCGCGACCGGCGCCGAGCCGACCCGCTCCTGGAAACTGGGTGTGGCGCTGGCGTTCCTGGACGAGGATATGCTCAGCCTGAGCCGCAAGTTCCATTGCGTTACCGTTGCCGACAACCGCGGTGCGAACGATCGGTTGATCGAGCGGCCAACCCTTCTCGTGTGTACACCCGAGGGCCGCGAGATCGTTAGCGCGACCGCGGATTCGGTCGAGGAGTTGATCCCGGCGCTTCGTGGCATGCTGGAGCACGTGGTGGCTATGGAGAATATATCGATCAAGCCGTCAGTGGCGAAGTCGCCTGTTCGCAAGGAGAAGACGATCCGCTATGCCCATGTCGACAAGATGCCCGCCCGACTGTCGATGCGCTGCTTCTTCGCTTCGCTTGCCCATGCAATCCTTGGATAGTCCGGAATAGGAATTATCGCATCGATTTAAGGATTAACAGGATCTAGTTTCTATTAGTGATCTAGTCGGAAGCGTCGCCAGAGTCGACGGATTTAGGCTTCCGTCGATCGTTCGCGACGTCGACGAATGTCGAGATGACAAACGCCGCGATGACGGCGTTCACCAGTACGAGTACGACGAAGGCCCAGGTCGGAAGACTGGGAACCATGCGCCCCACCGTGATCGGCAGGCACCAGGCGACGTCGAGGACTGTCGCGAGGACCTGTCGAAGGCCGAGGGAGCCTCCACTGCGCAGGAGAAGTACTGAGCCGTAGAACAGTGCCGCGGTCGCCACCAGGTAGATGACGGCGATGAGGATGATGCGGCGAATCTGAGACGGTGGCTTGTTTTTCATCTTTGAGCTATAGGCGATCTACGGTCTTGATCCCCAGCAATGACAATCCTAGTTCCAGCGTGCGGGCCGTGAGGCCGCAGAGGGCGAGGCGCGAGGCGCGCAGGCCGGCGTCGGCGCCGAGGACCGGGCAGTTCTCATAGAACTGGTTGAACTTCTGGCTCAGTTCGAAGAGGTACTGGCAGAGCCGGTTCGGCATGTAGTCCTGAGCGATCTTGGCCAGGATCTCGTCGAGTTGGAGCAAGTGCTTGGCCAGGATTCGCTCCTGAGTCTCGACCAGCTTGAAGTCGACTGATCCCTCACCCGACGTTGCACTTTCTCCACCTTTGCGGTAGATTCCTTGAACTCGCACAAACGCATAGAGCATGTATGGCGCGGTGTTGCCCTGGAGGGCGAGCATCTTGTCGAAGCTGAAGACGTAGTCGCTGGCTCGGTTCTGGCTGAGGTCCGCGTACTTGACGGCGTCGATGCCGACTGTTCGGGCGATTTCTGACCGCCAGTCTTCGCTTTCGTCGCGGCCTTCTTCGGCGAGGCGGGCGTCGAGCATTTCGCGGGCTCGTGTCACGGCTTCGTCGAGGAGGTCGCGCAGGCGTACGGTGTCACCGGAGCGCGTCTTGAGCTTTTTGCCGTCAGGGCCCTGCACCAGCCCGAAGGGGACGTGCATGAGTTTGACGGGATCGGGCGCCCAGCCGGCGAGCCTGGCGACGGCGAAGACCTGAGCAAAGTGGTCCCGCTGGCCGATGTCGGTGACGTAGACGAGGGTGTCGGCGTGATCGGTGTTGATGCGGTACCGGATCGCCGCCAGGTCGGTTGTGGCGTAGTTATAGGCGCCATCGGTCTTCTGAACGATGAGGGGCAGCGGGTCTCCGTCCTTGTTAATGAAGCCGTCGACGAACACGCACAGCGCGCCGTCGTCTTCTTTGAGCAATCCGGCTCCGTCGAGATCGGTCACAACGCCTGAGAGGTAGTCGTTGTAGAAGGATTCGCCGCGCTCGGTCAGGCGGACGTCGAGTGTGCGGTAGATCTGTTCAAACGCTTGTCGGGATTGAGCGCACAGCAGTTGCCAGGCGCGAAGGCTGTCGGCTTCGCCGCTTTGCAGCTTCACCACTTCCAGGCGTGCCGTTTCCTTAAAGTCCTCATCCTCATCAAACCGCTTCTTCGCCTTCTTGTACAACTCGACGAGGTCGCCCAGATCCAGGGCGTTTTCGGTGGTCAAGGCATCGGGGTACGCCTCGCGGAGGTAGCCGATAAGCATTCCAAACTGGGTGCCCCAATCTCCGACATGGTTGAGGCGAAGGACGTCGCGGCCGAGGAACTCGAGGATGCGGGCGATGCTGTCGCCGATGATGGTCGAGCGCAGGTGGCCGACGTGCATCTCCTTAGCGATGTTCGGGCCGCTGAAGTCGACGACGACTTTGCCGTCGCCACCGGTCGACGCGGCGATGCCCAGGCGTGGGTCCGGGTAGATCGCGCCGATCGATTGTTCCAGAAACTCGGCCTTCAGCTTCAGGTTGATGAAGCCGGGGCCGGCGACAGTGGGCGGTTCGCAGAGGTCGTCGATCTTGAGGTTCTCGACGATTTTGTCGGCAATCTCGCGAGGCTTTGCGCCGACAGACTTGGCGAGGCCGAGGGCGGCGTTGAATTGGAAATCACCGAATTCGGGGCGCGTGGCCTCCACCAGCACGGGGTCGGCGTCTACGAGGCCGTACGCGGCATGGGCGGCCTGCTGGAAGCGCTGCTTGAGTGTGTCGAGAGTGTCGATCATGAATACGAAATCCTACCAAAAGAAGAATGCGTATTTATGATACACGAGACAGCCCGATTTCTCGGCAACCAGGGGCTGATTGTCGAGGTAGTGCTACCAATGGAGCATGAGGTAGCGCTGACCGTAGTCTGGAGTCCCGTCGAATCCGCCTTGACTGGCGATTTCCGATTCTATCGCGAAAATCGCTTCCCTCTGGGGTTCGCTGTCGGGCAGAGCGACGATTAACGTGCTCGTCGATTCAATCGGGCCGGCGTCTTCGATGTCGATCGCAACGACCTGGGTTGAACCATGTTCATAGAGGCGCTCGATGAGCCTCAAGGAATCGGCAGCTGTGAGGTTTTCGCTTGATTCACCAATGAAACAGGGCTTTCCAGCTTGCTTGATCCAGGTGAGTGCCTCTTGCTTATCATCCGCCTGATCTAAAGTAGCTTGAAGACGGGCATCGGAACGGGCGGCGAGTTCATTGTTTGCCATGGTACGTTAGTATACCTGTCTGGCGCGGCTTACCACTTGAGCGTGAACTGGTAGTGGTCGCGGTCGGGGTCGAGGTCGACGACGCGGACGGCGACGGTGTAGTTGTTGTCCTTGGTGGGCTGCTGGGTGAGGGCGACCTGGCCGCGGCCGGCGATCTTGGTGAGCGTGACGGTTGTGAGCGCGTTCGCCGGTAGATCGCCGTGGAATGTTGCGTTGGCGTCTTCGACCGGTTTGCCGGTGACGTTGTCGACCCAGGACTTGCCGCCCTGGAAATAGACAGTCGCGGTGTCGTCGACGCTGCCGCTCCAGGTGACCTGGCTGGGAGTGGTCGACACGCTGCAGCCGGTTAGAACGGTGGACACGATCGCCGCTGTGATCAATAATCTGCTGGTAGTCATAGTAGTGTGTACCCGTCGAAAGTCGACGGGTACACACACGGGAGGCGTCGATGAGGGCATGACGCTTGCAGGTTTACCGAACCCGGCGTGGGACGGCATGCCTACCCCGGGCTGTAGGCATGGCATCCGGATTAGGACATGCCCGCTCATCCAGGGCTATGAGCATGGCCCGCGCCAGGCTCAGGACTTTGTCACCACGATGTGCTGAGGCGACGCAGTCACCGTGCGACTCGGATTGTAGTATGGGTACGCCTTTGAGGCGGGCGTGAGCGCGTTGATCGGGTACTTGGCGCGTACGGTGTACGTCACCTTGACGGTGGCGTTTGGCCCGAGATGTTCCAGGTACAGGATGATCTGGCGAGCGGCGATGGTGTACTTGCTGATGTCGCCTTTCGTTTTGGATGCTTCGAGGCCATCAGGCACGACTTCGAAGCCGGGGGGCACGCCGATGTCGATGAGCGGCATCTCGACGGTGTCGGCGGTGTTGTTGTGCAAGGTCACGGTCGCTGTGGCCGTCGCGTCCTGGGCGAGGGTGGTCTTGTCGTAGTCGACGTGGAGGTCGAGAATGCCGGGGCGGCCGTCGACGACGCCTTCCTTCGCCCACGGCTCGTAGTACCGCGTAGCGATCTGGTAGAGGACCGAGCCCTGACCGTGGAAGGCAAGCTTGACGGCATTATCGCCCGTCTGGAGCAGGCCGGTGGCGTCGATTTGGCGCATGACGTCGTTATCGTCGGCGGTGACGGAGATCTGCTGCAAAACCTTACCGTTGACGCTGACGTCGACTGTGCCGGTGTTGCCGCCGACCGAGTTGCCCCCGGCGTACAGGAGCGATTTGAGTGCCCATACGGTGCCCTGGGTCGATTCCCACGTGCCGAAGCTATCCTTGCTCTTAACGAGATAGGTCAGCACTTTGTCGACGAAGCTGCCGCTCTTGCCGTACTTGAGCAGGCCGTACGCGGCGAGGCCGGTGGTTTCCAAGTCCGCGCCTTCCGCTACGGCCCCTGTGAACGTTTGTGTGTTGCTGACCCAGTAGGCGGTCTTGGCATCGGTCTTCGCCAAGGCTATCAACTTTTCGGCGACACCCTGGGCATCTGAGGCGTTCACTCCGAACTGGGCGGAGTTCTTCTCCGAGAAGAGGTTGAGGAGGACCGCCAGCGTGTACGGATCCTTCGCCTCGGCGAGATGCGCCTTGACGTATCGGACGCCGTTTTGCAGAGCTGGGCCGTTGTACCCGCTCTCCGCCAGAGCCCAGCCGATGTAGGCGGTGGTGCGCAGGCTGTCGGTTTGACGGTTGATGATGCCTTCCTGGATTCCCTGGTTGGTTTCCAGCCAGCTTCCGTCGTCCTTCTGCTTGCCGGCAAGCCAAGCCTGGACACGCGGGATAAGCGCGGGGTCGACATCCTGCACCTTCGACATATCGCTGAACTCAAGGAGGCCGTAGGCGGTAAGGACCTGGTGCGCAGGCTCGTCGCCGAACCAGGAGAAGCCGCCAAGTTTGCATTCGAAGGTCACCAGCCGCTGGTAGCCGACGTTGATGTACTGCTCGGCCTTCATCTGAAGCTCGGGGTTGATCTTCTTGTTCTGTTTCAAGTACGACAGCACCAGGATGTCCGGATAGGTGCTGGAGCTGGTCTGCTCGAAGCAGCCGCCGGGCATGCGCAGGATACCGTCGAGGCCCTCGACCACCTGACTGAACGCACCGGGATAGAGCTTGATCCACATCTTGCTCGCGCCGGCGATGGCCGATGCGGGAATCGTGATCGTCTTGTTCTGGTCACCATCGAGGCGGTCGTTGACAGCGTCGTCGACGCGCTTGCCGTTGGGCTGGATCTCGATCTCGCGCTGGATGGCGTCGGAGAGTTTGGTGCCTTTG
>Ga0070658_10001168_pt1 | contig 22438 bp, 31 predicted proteins | sample KBSC13metaG_FD_64664 | JGI IMG/M metagenome (GOLD analysis project Ga0070658, IMG submission 64664) | Corn rhizosphere microbial communities from Kellogg Biological Station, Michigan, USA - KBS C1-3 metaG | ecosystem: Host-associated > Plants > Roots > Rhizosphere > Soil ...
CCATGCCCCATCTGACCCAACGGGGTCGCTGCCCAGTCGGGTGATGGCGAAGGTAGTTCGCTCGCCAGACGAAGCTCGCGAGAGTCGCCGCCATGACGATCATGGCGAACACAACGATGGCGACCGTCACGGAACCTTACTACCCGGCACGCACTCGAACCGCACTTCATCGGCACGACGACCCTGCTAAAAGTCGGCGACCACCTCGAACCGGTGCCGCCCCAACTCAGTTCTGAGCCGTCGCACAAGTTCATGCCCTTCGGCCCGCCAAGCGAGGTATTCAGGTCCCTCCGCTGGTTCTCCGTCATCGGCGGCCCAGCGACGCTCCCACTGGCGTTGCCACGCCTGAAGTGCCTCCGCGAGAGCCAGTGAAAGGCCCAAGCGTTCCGGCGACTCGCCCGAGCGCGGCCCCCAGACTGGAAAGGGGTCACCCTCGTCCGGGAAGACGCGCAGTCTCGTCTTGTGCCTCACGCTCGCATTGTTGCCGCGATGCAGGTGAACGGCATCCCCACCACTTACTTGGGGCGGCGGGCTGACCGGACGGGCAAGATCTGATCCTCAGCATCGACCTGCTTGACCGGCACCCGCAACGGCGCAACGGTGTTCTCCCGCGCGGCCTCCGCGTCGGCGTCGGCGTTCGCTTGGCGCGCCAAGTTGTACAGCCAGCCCTGAACAGGCCCGCCGATGACGTAGGCGGACAACCTCGTCTTTGGGCTGCGGTCGCGCCGGCCCAACTTCGTCGCCGCGCCACCGGGTAGCAGCCACCCGAACCAACTGCGCATGATGCGCTCGTCGCTACGCCGCGCCCAGTCAGAGCGAGCGGCGAAGATCGCGGCAATCACAATCGCCACGGTTAGAACGGCTACGAGCCACCCGGTCACGGCGCCCACGCGGCGAAGGTACCCACCGCGCCGTCAAACGGCACGTATCCGCGCTACTTGTGCGTTGCCACCGCGACAATCGGAAGGCCCGCGAGGGCGATGAGCAGCAGTGACCGGCCGCCCCATGTGCCGACCAGGAGCCGCGCAACGAAGCCGACCAGATCAGTCAAGGCCTCGAACAGGTCCACAAGATCACCCCGAAGTGAGACTTCGACGCGCGAGGCCGCGCGTCCTGCGTCCGAACGTGGTGACCGAGATCGGCACCTTTACTGCGACAGATGTACGGCGCGAGCGGCGTTGACGCCCGCTGCGATCCGGGCCGCCTTGTGGGGGCCATGTGACCGTTCTCGGGGCCGAACCACCGGATGAAGACTTCGGCGACGTGCTCAGGCGTGACCGGCTCCCGCCACTTGATCAGGTCTTCGACCTCCGGGTCGTACTCGTCCTCCGGGCAATCCATAGCGATCAGCCCGACCGGGTCCTCCTCATTGACCACGGCCCGGACCGCGAGGAAGTACGCCGACGGCATGGCTACATCTTCGCGGATGTGCGTGACGAATAGCGCCGGTGGCCGGGCGGTTGCCGGCGCGGTCAGGTGCCAATATTTGTGTTGCTACTGGTCGCCGACGCTGGCTACCTCGCTACTGCTGCGGCGCCCCACACCTACCTGCACTGACGCTGGCGTCGCAACGCGGAGAATCAGCTCGTGTCGGGCGCCCGGAGCTTCGAGGAGCTGCTGCAAGAAGGCGAGGCCGCGCCCATCCACGGTTGGGGTTTCGCCTGGTTCGAAGGCCGGGCGACCGAGGAGCGCCCCTCGTGGCGCTACCTACTTCGGATGTCCTCTCACATGGCCCAGGTCGAGTCCGCACTAGACCTGCAGACCGGGGGCGGAGAGGTGCTGGCGGAGATCGGCCGACCTCCCCGCCTGTTGGTCGCGACCGAGGGATGGCCGGCGAACGTCCCGCTAGCCAAGCGCACCCTCGGAGCCATCGGCGGTGCCGTCGTCCAGGCTCCCGACGCCGGTCCGCTCCCGTTCCGTGACGCCACGTTCGACCTCGTCGTCGCACGACACCCGACAGTTACACCCTGGCCGGAAATCGCGCGGGTGCTCACCGGGCGCGGCACGTTCCTGTCCCAACAGATCGGACCGGCATCGTTGCGCGAACTGACCGAGGCGCTCACGGGACCACAACCGGCCAGCGAGCGCCGGTCTTCGCGACGAGCCGTCGAGCAGGCAACGGCAGCGGGCCTTGAAGTGACCGACCTGCAAGAAGCGCGCCTGCGGACTGTGTTCTATGACATTGCCGCCGTGGTCGCGTTCCTGCGAAAGGTCGTATGGATCGTGCCCGGCTTCGAGGTCAACGCTTACCGCGACGCCCTGCGCCGACTGCACGAGCGCATCGAGACCGAGGGCCAGTTCACCGCCCACGCCACGCGGTTCTTGATCGAGGCGCGCAAGCGATGAACGACACATACCCGCAGCGATGAGAGTACGGTCCAGCCGTGGTCCTCGCATTGCGCGTCGCACCATCTCCACAGCATCTTGGTGCGCTGTTACGAACCAAATCAACCGCGGTGCGCGGCACCCTGACTCGCCTGGCGCCGTGACATGTAACTACGCCGGCACTCCGGCGTCGCGCTGCAACGATGTCGCGCCGGAGAACGGCAACTACTAGGCGACCGCCGTCCACGGGGGTAGACGACGGCCGCTGACACGAATATCGGCCGGGCGTGCTGCGTCAGCCATAGCCCGGTCGGGTTCGCTCACCGCGCAGCGGCACTTCCTCTACGGGCTGGTGCTATCGCTCAGCGACACGATCAGGTCGGCTATCCGTGCGTTGTGACTGTTGACGCCAACCGGGAACTTCTTCGCCTCGAACTGCAGCGTTCTCTCGTCTACTCCCAGGGTCAGCGGCACCGTGAACGTGGTCCTGGACGCGCGAGCACGGAATGAGCCAGCAGGAAGAGTCAACATCGCGTCGCCGGCAACCTCGCCTCTCGTCGTCGCAGGCAGAACGCGAACGGTCCGCCCCACCACGGCGATCGCGACTGCGCGTGGCATCGCCTGACGCCTGGCCGCTTCTGCTGCTTCCTGTTCCGCCGCTGCGCCGCTAAGGATCGGGTTCTCGCTGAGCACCGCTGCCTTCAGCGAACCCACGGAGAAGAACAAACAGGCTGCGTCGGGGGCGGCGCCCAGACGCGCGGCGACCATCCGTCCGAGTGCAGGCGGCCCCATCGGTCGAGAACTCACGGGGAGATGATCGCGTACACGACGAGGGATAGCGCCGGCACCATGACGGTCCACCTGGCGGTGTGACCGCCGATATTTGGTTCTTACAAGACGCAGGTCCTGGATATGCCGGTGATCCTGGCTATGTAGCTCGGGTTATGCCGGTGATCGGCACCTAGTCGGTGGTGCTCGCCGGGGCTGGTTGCGGCCGCCGCGCGAATGACATCGTCCAGTTCGTCTCCCATGTGGCACCGCCGTCGGCGGAGAACGCTTGCGCCCACTTGGCGTGGTCGTCGTCGACGCGCTGCCAGACAAAGCGGACGCGGACTGGGACGCCGTTGTGGTGGTCGTCTCCGTAGAACTCGCCGACATCCCCGTCGAAGCGGCCGCGAACGGGACTGTCCAGTGCCCCCGTAGTGCCATTCGCCCAGTAGATCCACCATTCCCCGGTTGCCCCATCCAGCAGCCTCAGCGCCACCGCCGACATCACGGTGTCAACGCCGCGGTAGGTGTCGATGTTGCCGCGCCCATCGAGCAGCGGTGCGGACTCGACCTGGGTCTCGAACTCCTCCCACACGTCGGAGCCGACCAGCCGTGCCGCCAGCCGTCGGTTATGCACGCGCCAGGACCCGCGAAGGAAGTCGAAGTCGTGCAAGGCCGTGGGTTCGGACATCGAGGCGACGATAACGCCGGTGGCGCCTCAGGAGCAGCGCGCGACCGGGATGCGCCGTATGGGCGGTCATATCCGTTGCCGGGCCCGAACAGCAGCAGGCCGACGCCGCGACACGGCACTATAAAGCGACGCGGAACCAGACGATCTTGCCTTTGCCGTCCCCGCGAGGCTTGCATCCCCACATCGCTGCCAAGTGGTCAACGAGTTGAATCCCGCGGCCGCCAAGATCCTTCGTGGCTGACCGTCGCAGGACAGGCTCATCGGGCGAGTCATCGGCTACTGCGACCGCAAGCTTGTGAACGTCGCACTCGACCACCATCGTGATCATCCCGCCGACGTGCTTCACGACGTTGGTCACGATCTCGCTGGTGAGCAGTTCAGCGTCGTGCAGAAGGTGAACGGGGGTAGTCGGGCAGGCTCGGCGTAGTAACTCGCGGGCTTTCCTCGGCGCGTCGGGGGAAGCCGGAAGCCGAAGCGTCACCGACGACGAGGTTGACAAGCGGCGCCTCCCGAAGCCCTCCTCAGGATGCCCGGAATGTCCGTTCGTGCATCGCACCGCCCCGTCAGTGTCTTCTAGCCGTGAGGCCACGTTCGGCGCCGGCTCTTCGCCGGACGACCGAGAATGGCGCGTCATCGGCTGCCGGATGGGGGGCCGCAGGTCTGCGCCCGCTGTGGGGGGATCCTGACGGGGTGCCGGAGGTCGCGATGTACGCCGAGAGCGGCGGCCCGCTGATCCGCTCGGCGCGGAGCCTGCCGCCGTGGCTGGTGCCGGCGTACGCCCAGCGGCGGGCGGTCGAGCGCGGCGCGCTGGCGGCGACCATCTTCCTGCAGGACTACGACCAGCGGCTGCTGGTGCCACTGACCGAGGAGTCCGCGCCGCAGCCCGCGACTGGCGGCGTCGCGGTCGAGGGAAGCGTCGCGGGACGCGCGTACTCCTCTATGCGTCCGGTCGAGGCTGCCGAGGACGGCGGCAGGAGGTTGCTGCTGCCGTTGCTCGACGGCGGTGACCGGCTGGGCGTGCTCGACGTTCACCTGCGATCGGACGCAGCGAGCGACGTTGAGGGGTGGGAGGAGTTCGCCTCCGCTGTTGCCGCGTTGATCGTGTCGAAGCAGGCGCACACCGACGTGTACTTCCGCGCCAGAAGACGCCAGGACATGACGCTCGCAGCGGAGATGCAGTGGCAGCTACTGCCGCCGTTGAGCGTGTATGACCCGAGGCTCGCCCTCAGCGGAGTCGTCGAACCGGCGTACGCGGTCGGAGGTGACGCGTTCGACTACGCGATCAACCACATGACCGGCAACATCGCTGTGTTCGACGCGATGGGCCACGGCCTCGACGCCGCCGTCATGGCAGCGGTCGCCGTCAGCGCGTACCGGCACGGACGGCGGCTCGGCGCGCCGGTCACGGACCTGTACACCCTCATCGACACCGAGTTCGCCCGCCAGTTCGGCGGCGAAAAGTTCGTCACCGCACTGTTCGGGGCCCTCGACCTGCCGAGCGGCCGCCTCACCATGGTGAACGCCGGGCACCCGGCGCCACTGCACATTCGCGACCGCCGCGTCATCGGCGAGATCACTGGCGCGACGACACTCCCTATCGGGTTGTCCGGCGACGCACCGGAGGTGATCTCGGCCGACCTCGAACCCGGCGACCGGTTGCTCTTCTACACCGACGGCGTCGTTGAAGCCCGCCGCGGCGATCGCGCGTACGGCGATGCACGGCTGGCCAGCGACATCGAACACGTCCTCAACGACGAGCTGCCGGTACCCGAAGTCACTCGACGACTGAACCTGCGGCTCACAGCATGGCGGGGCGGCCTCCCCGACGACGACGCCACCCTTGTTCTTCTCGAATGGAGAGGGCGACACCTGCCGCTGCCCTGACCGCGGCGCGGGGCCCTACGGCCCCCGCGTCAGTGGTGCGGCGTCATAGCCGGGCGTTGTTGAACGGCACCTCCTGTGCAGTTCACCGGCTTCCTTCGATCGTCATCAGTACGCGTAGATGAAGGCGAGAGCGAGCGAAGTCAGCCCCCACAGTCCCATAGTGAGCCAGAGAAGGTGAAGGTCCGATCGCTGCCGCTGGTTCAACGGAGCGGGTTCTGATTCGACTTCTTCGCCTTCCGCGTGGCCATCGCGGACCGACTCGACCCACTCCCTTCGCACGTGGTAGTCCCACCCCACCTGTAGGAGCCGGCCGGGATCGAAGCGGCTGATCACGACGAGGAGCGTGTTCAAGATCGCCCCGCTGTAGGCCACGGCGGATGCGGTTACGCCGGTGATGTTCGCCTTGAGGTCGGCCACCGACATCGCGGCAAGGAAGGAAGCCAGGAGCCCCCACATCTCCGGCCTTGACGCTCTGCCGCGGAACAGCGCCAGCGAGAACAGCACGGGCGCGGACGCCGCCCACACCAACCACGCCCTCACGGGCCAAAAGGTACGTGCACCGACTGCGACCACATCTCGTCTGGGCGACCGATAGCGCCGGGTTCGCCGCATGGGTCCGTCGCTACCAGATGCCGTGTAGCGGCATCTACATGGCGGGCGTCATCTCGAAGGCATCCATTGCGTGGCGAACCTGTCCGCAGTGGTCGCGACGCTAGATCCTGGGCTGGTGGCAAAGGACGTTCCAGTTCTGGACGACGCTCAGGTTCAAGCTAAGTGGGCCGAACTTGCGCCTCTGCTTGACCGGATGATGGAGCGAGTCGAGAGTCCCGACGAGTTCCCTATTTTGCGTGCTTCATCGCTCAACGGCGATGACAAGGCAACCAGTCCGTATCACCTGTCCTATGCCATTCGGCAGTGTCTTGCAGCTGGTGTCGACCATCTCCACGCTGTCAAGGTCCTGGTAATCGATCAGCAAGTGCTACACCTCGCCGCTCCCGCATCGCTGGCGCGAGGCGCGCTTGAGAACTTCGCTACCGCCTACTGGATTCTTCATCCCAGTAGTCGAACCGAGCGGGTGGAACGCGCGCTGCGATGGCACGCCCAGAACTTCAAAGACCAGGAGAAGGCCACGGCCAGCCTGAGCATCTCTCGCTCGCATTCCTTAGACGAGAAACTTGTCCGATTGGAGCAGATCGGCGCGGCACGGCAGATTCCGGCCAAGTGCATTCGCCGGGGGTACACGAGCACAGCCGCCGTTTCGTACGCCGACTCAGGGGCGACGAACCTTGACCTCGGAGTGTTGCTGCCGTGGCAAATTTGCTCAGGCTTCGCGCATGGCCGGCCGTGGGCCTACCTCGGTGTGTCAGACCGTCTGGAGTCGCCTAATCAGGAAGTCGACAGGCTCAATGTTCGTCTTACGAATGACCATGCCAGGGCCCTCTACCCAACCCTTGCGGCCATGAGGCTGCTCGAGCAGCTGTTACGTCTGTACCAGTCGCGCTCTGGCGCACCCCTCGGATGAGGCTTGGGCAGGTTCCTGAACACATCGACCGCGAGAGGCAGGCATCTCCTACTCCTCCGTAGGCCAGACCCGTCGCGTCGCGGCGGTCAGTTTCGGCTCGCCCAGAGTGACTTTCTTCCGGACGACGCCACTGCGGGTGTACGGGAAGACCACGCACAGCGCCGGGCCGTCGCGATGTTCCATCTCGACGCGGGCCGCATCGGACCCTGCCAACAGGATGTGTCGCGCCGGTTTCGCAGCCCGGTGCTCATATCGGCGTTCTTATCGAGTGGCCAGCGACGTCTCCGGCACGCACGCGCCGACGCGGCACCTATCGAGAGTGCCTAGCGGATGTGCCGCACAGTCACACTTAATCGACGCAGCCGCTGTTGTACCGCGTTCCCGGACGGTCCCAGGCGCAGGTCCAATAGCCGTGAAACCTCCTCTGCCGCCTCGCAGACACTGAGATCGTCGGTGTCCACGTGAGTTGCGAACTGTGGCCGACTCAATCTCTGAAGATCAACGGTGATGCGAGCGGCCGCTTCGCTGCGCTTGCCCTGGCCCCGGACGCGCAGTCGCTTCCGCACTGTCTCCGCGGACGCCATGAGGCTGATGTGCTGCACCTCGTGGCCCAGCCGCCGCAGGCCTCCCACGATCTCGTCATGGTGATCCTCGTTCAACAGAGTTCCGGGCATGACAACCAGGCCGTCGTATCCGGAGGCGACATCATGAGCTATCTGCCTGACGCCACATCGCCAATGTGGAAACTCCTGCCACTGGCGGTTCCGCAGCACTGGCGGATTCATGCGCCGGATGGCGACTCCCAACAACTCCGGGTCACAGACGAAGCTATTGATGATCCGATGGGCGAGCTCATGCGCGACTTGAGTCTTACCGACACCCATAGGCCCATTGATCCAAATGATCACCGGCGAAGGGTACGACGACCGCCCGCATGCCCGGCTCGTGATGTGCGCAGTAGCGCCGGTACCCCGTCGGCGGCGAGTGCGCGTATTGCCGTCGCTACCGTGCGTGTCGACGCCCGCATTGAAGCCCAGCAACGCATGAGTCTTGTCGGCGGCAGAAGGCTCCGCGGGCGCCCACAAAGGGTTATTTACACAGAGATTATGAATTGTTACGGTGCGCTCCCCATGGTGGGGGAACACACGGGAGGGCACATGAAGAGGTTGGTAAGGCTTGCATCAGCGACGGCTGTGTTAGCCGCGACGAGTGTCGTCACCCTCGGAGGTGGGACGGCGTACGCCATGTGCCCGCCGGACCAGGGCTATTCCTTCGGCACCGCGACGCACATCTATACCGACACCACTTCGTCCGTCGAAGGGACTACCAACGAAACGCTGTCGATCACTTTGACGAAGGGCGCGCAACTGGCGACCACCGTCGGAGGTTCGATCACTACCACCGAGGGCGTGTTCATCGCGAGCGCGCAGGAGCAGGTGAGCACGTCTATCCAACAGACTGTGACAGAGGATGTAACCAAGGGCGCGCAGTGGACGGTGCCGTCGACCTGGAGTGTCGGGTACCTGCACGCTGGTGGTGACCGCTATTCGACGCCGTGGACCTACGGCTCCTACAACGGCTCGTGCCAGTGGATCGTCCAGAGGTCGGGAACCGGGAAGCTGGCGTACCACGAGCCCGCGTTTTGGCACAACAAGCAGGCGAGTGGTGGCCCCAACCAGAACTAGGTCCGTTACGCGGCTGACAGTTGGCGTCGCAGCTCTAGCAGTCGGCACCGTAATTTCGGGTTGTGCGACACCGGCGGGCCGAGGTCTTCCTCGGCCCGCCGGTGTCGGCAGCAGCACCGAAGGCGCTCCGCAGATCCCCTCGCCGTCTTCAGTGCCAATAGCGGCGTTGCCAGATCTCGTAGACCCCAGTCCGAATTCCCAACTAAAGCAGGTACGGGGGGTCCTACTACTTTCGCGCAATGGTGAAGGCTCTACACGGCTCACCATGTCTTCGAGATTTCGCCCAGGCGGCACCGTGCTCGTCCGGTTGGTGTGCGCTGGCGCGTCCACCTTCGCTCTGGACGAGGTCGACACAGGCAAGCTCATCAGCCGCGGCGGATGCAATCCCGGCGCTGTCATAGGCGTCCAGTTCAAAGCACGCGCGGCGGACGCGCACCTGCGACTTACTCTGCCAACCTCGGCAACCTGGCGTGTCGCTGCCTGGCGGCTATGAACTACCGCCTTCGCGGTCTCGCGGAGGCGGCGTCGTTTGAGGATGCCGCGAGTCAAGCCTGGTTAGTGAAGCGCGTCGGGGGTCGATGACGACCCGCCAACTCGCGGACGCACCGTAACGCCGGGAGTCCGGCAGGTCGCGAACGGTGGGCGCAGAGATATTGGCGTTGTTACTCACCACCGATACGACGGCACTTCAGAAGTACCTCAAGTTCTTCCGGTGATCAGCGGGTGAATCTCCCAGGACGGCGAGTCTGCTTGCGAAGGTATGGCCGACGCTGCCACGCGGACGGAAATGGGCGCGGTGCGAAGAACCAGGCAAGGAACAACCGCGCCCGACTCCAACGCCCCGCTGGGGTGCTTTCCGGAAGCCGATCCGACGGCTTCCGGCGATGCGCGTGGTTGCTCACCAAGTCAGGGTGCCATCGATGACTCGAATCGGCACTTCGTCGTCGCGGACGAGGTGTCGACGAACTCGTGTCGCTGTAGGCATGACGCGGGCACCGGGTCACGCTGCCGCGACCGTCCCTCACGTTCGTCAGCTTCCTTGTGCATCAGCTGCACGGCTCTACCAGTCCGGTGCCGAAGAATGATGAAGGATCTCCCGAGTGAGTTGACCCGACACCCCAAGTCGCACCTGCGGCTCCAACTGACTGGCCTGTAACCAATCTGGTTCTCAACGAAGACCGATGCCCGCGGCGAGCACCGTGTGACGACGCTGGAGACGACAGCGGACCCGAGCGGGGTGGTTCAGGCAGCGGGGCGTGGACCGCCTGTCTTGGTGGCGATGAATCATCCTGTGCCCGTCATCCCTGACGCGGCGCACGTGGAGGCCATCAAACAAGCGAGACGCACCCCCGGGTTGCGGACGTACCGTTCCGGTAAGCCGCCAGACGGTTGCCCAAGGCCCATCGAATCTGGAGCCCGCGGCTTAGGACGACCGGCGTCTAGGGCTACCACGGCGTACGCCGTCAGGTTCGAGAAGGATCATCAGACGGAGCTCGGCATGTGTTGTTGGTACGACAACTCAACGAGCCGTGACAACTGCGACGCCTTCGCAGATCAGGGGTGCGACGCGCTCCATGAAGAGCTAGTAGCCGCTATGGTCAAGGCCACCGACTGTCTCGACGCCGCGGCCTCTAGCGCGTCTCAAGGCGCCAGCGAGGCGGCGATCGACGACCTTCTCGCCGCTCGTCTGATCTTGGCTACTCTCGCCTACACCTTTACGCGCCGGTCCCTCGGGTAGCTCCGGTGCTGCGTCTCGAAGAACGGTAGGCATCGCGCGTCCCTGGATGGCTACACGAAGCGCACCAATGTCTGGCCATGAGCCCGGGTCGACGCTGCGCAAGTGGTACGCGGAACCGTCGGTACGCACCCCGGGGGTGCCAACAGCGTCGTTGGTCCCGGGTCAGTCGGGACCTGCGTCACCACGCTCCGCCACAGGCCCGTAGAGCCGGGATGCCGCTTGCCGTGAGATCTTTATGCGCCGCGCCACGTCCGTCAGCGACAGACCACCTTCATCGACGAGTGCGCGCACGACCTGAGCACGCATCGAGGCGATAGCGCGCTCGTACTCACGAAACGCGTCAGCCGCGCTCAATCGAGTCTCCCGCCCGCCGGCACCGATCAACTCATCGACGACTTCGACAACAGAACGGCCGGCGTCGCGCGCAGCACGGCCCTCCTGCAACACACCCACCGCCGTCTCGACCGCCAGACAGGCCTGACGCCCAGCCTCGGCGACCCGTTCAACCGCTGCGCCGAACCAATCGTCCGTCATCCGAGCCCCCGCAATAGGCACAGATCCACCATCGCATGACCGGGATAGAAACTGAGCAACCTTCCCTAGCGGGGCGTCAGCTCGCGATCGCGCGGCGGCGAGCGTTACCCCGCTGTACCAGTAACGACGACCTCCGGTGTGCGGACATCACTTCAACCGTGTCGGCGATCTCGGTGCCGCGGTACCTATGAGGCTTGCGTCGGTCCCGAGCAGATAGGGGGGACTGGGCGACTCCCCAGCCTGCGACGAAGGGCGTCAAACAGAGCTGTCATCACTCGACCGCGAGGTTGCGGTCGAGCGGCACCACGGTAGCGCCGGTGGTGCAGCGCCGGCTTCGCGACCACCGGGTGCCAAGTAACGGCGAACTACCCGAGGCGATCATCTGAGAGCGTCTCCAGGTGATCGGTGGACGCGATGCGCTCCACGGCCACCATGCCGTCGTCGCCGATGACCACCTCGGTGATCGCTCCGCATGGCACACCGTGTTCGGCCAGCCCGGGTGCACGAGTGTCCAGTTCGGCGTCGCCGAGCAGTGTGCGAAGCAGATCGACCGTGACGCCTCCGTGGGTAACGGCAATGACGAACTGGTTGTCCTGGTTGGGCAGTGCGCTGAGCCAGCGGAGCATGCGGGCTGCGGCCGCATGCGAAGACTCACCGAGCGACGGCTCGTAACTGCGGTTCGCGGTCGCCTTGCCCCACTCGCTGAGAAACTCGTCGCGGGTCAGTCCGCTGGCTGCCGTCCAGTTCATACGTTCTGACAGCGCAGATTCCGTCACGACCGGCAGGCCGCACGAGGTGGCGATGACCTGAGCCGTCTCATGGGCGCGTCGCAGCGGGCTCGCGTAGATCGCCGCGATCCGCGCATGCTGCAACAGCTCTGCGACAGCCGCGGCCTGTGCTCGTCCCGCTCGCGTCAGCCCCGGATCATCCGGCTCTCGCCGCTTCTCACCATGCTGGATGAGCCCAACCCGAAATGGCACAAGCCGACCTTCCCGCAACGACAGGTGCCGCGCCAACCAATACCGCCGAGCGGCACGGCGCGGGGCGTCCTAATAGTGGCTCGGCCTGATAGCGAGAGCATCTGCCTATGTCATTGACGCAGTACAGCGCCGCGACGAGCCTCGACGGTTTCATCGCCGATGAGAACGACTCGCTCGACTGGCTCTTCGCGGTCGCCACGACCGGAGATGAAGATCGCTTCGCGCCGTTCCTCACAGAGGTCGGCGCCTTGGCGATGGGCGCGGCAACCTACCGGTGGGTACTGCGGGCAGAAGGCGTGCTGGAAGCGCCAGAGAAGTGGAAGGACTGGTACGGCGAGCGACCCTGCTGGGTCTTCACGCATCAAGATCTCCCAACGATCCCCGGCGCGAACATTCAGTTCGTGCACGGTGACGTGCGGCCAGTGCACGCAACCATGTCGGACGCAGCAGGGCAGAAGAACATCTGGCTGGTAGGCGGCGGGAACCTGGTCGGGCAGTTCGTCGACCACGGACTTGTCGATGAGGTCATCCTCGGGTACGCACCGGTCACTCTCGGCGCCGGCGCGCAGGTACTGCCGCGACGGCTCACGACGGACTTGGACCTACAAGAGGCCGTGATCGTGAACGCCGCCTTCGTCGAAGTTCGCTATCGCATCAAGCGCCGCAGCGGCGACTCGTAACGCCGGCTTCGCCGCAGGAGGGCGTTGTTCCTTGATGCCGAGAAAAGGCAACTACTGGTCGCGGGCGGCGAGGTCGAGCCCAGAGACGATCACTTCTGGCTTGCACCGCACTCGAGCGTCGGCCAAGGTCACCCACTCGTAGCGGTCGTGCTCGCCATCGAGGCGGACCTCCGGCTTGGTGTCGAACTCGAGCGTGAACAGCGCCCAGTCTGGGTCGCTATCACGAATCGTTCGGAGCTCCCCGAACAAGCCGGTCTCTTCCTCCAGTTCCCTGACAGCGCATGTCCCTATCGGCTCACCGGGAAATCTAGAGCCGGCGGGCGGCGTCCAGGCCCAGTCGCCGTCGTAGTCGGGTCCTTCGTGAGCACGATGGAGAAGCAAGTAACGACGCTCGGACCCGACGTAGCAACTGACGACGATCGTTGCCCCATAGGGCGGTGTCGGACTGATAGGGAGCCCGTCGTAGGTAGTCGCCACGAGCACAGCATTCCGCAAACGCTCAGGGGACCGAGATCTGCCGACCGCAGCGCGTCCCAGCTGCGCAGTGCCACTAGGGACAGCGGCACCTACCCATCGCGCTGCGGGCTCGGCGGATCCCAGAGACCGAGTCGTCGCGCGCCTCGCGCGCCTGCCCATATCGCGAGTAGCGCCGCCAGCAGTGCCAGCCCGAGAAGCGCGAATCCGGCGGAGGACTTGCCGACGAGGCGCGACGCGAGGAAGAGCAGAACGGCGACGGCGAAGAATGCGCGGCGCATACTCGAGGCCGATCGGTCAGCTTTCGCCAAGTTGGTGATAGCAACCGGGTCGGTCGTGACCTCCCGATGATCGGCAATCCACCAGCTGGGTGCGCGGGTTGTGTCACATCCAGCGCCGGCCAGTGCGCGGCTCGCTGAGTCCGGGTCAAGAACCCGTAACGCGACGCCGTCTACCCATGTTCCCGCCGCCGTTTTTGCCAGTACATACGGCACGGTGGCGTTCAACGCGCCCCGAAAGCTGATTTGTGGCAAGCGTTGCTTCGACCGGAAATGAAGTTCCAGGTTCGTGCCACTCAGCGGAGAGGTCGTTCGCAAGAACGGTATGGCCACAGGGCGAGTCAGCCACTTGCCTGTGGTGACTTCTCGCTGAACCTGACCTTCGTAGCCCCGGTCCACGATGCACACCTCGGCAACCGGGATGCGCCAGAGCTCCGCGCCGAAGTAGCTGGGCAATCGCACCGTCAGATGGCCACCGTCAACGTCAACATACGCGGGTCGCGACGCGAGGCGGTACCGCCGTAGCGGAATGCGTATCGTCCCGCTGGAGGGCACCTGCCGCTCATCGCGCATTCAGCGACGGCAACGCCGAGTTATGCGCTTGCCGAGCGTCCTTACCGACCTTCGCGCCACGGCACTTACCGATCGGTGTGATCAAGAGGATGGGGGCATCAATCGAGTTGGCTTTCCCCGCGATCCGCACGGTCGAGGTCTGCCCCCAGGGCACGAGCTTCAGTGCGGTCGAGGTCGAATAGGTCAGCAACTTCCGCTTCATCGCCGGCCTCAGCTTCGGCGTCATGCAAAGAGGCCACGCCGTCACGCTCAGGGTCGATCGCTGGGGCGTCCAGTGAAACGTCGCCGGACGAGTCATGTCGGTTGCCCCGCTTGCTCATAGAGCATGTGTGCTCGCATTGCCGGGCGATGTCAAGGTCAGGCGCAGCGGCATAGTAAGCGGCACCCATTAGATGCCAGCCTCGGGCAACGGCGGTCGGGCCGCGAGGTAGATGAGCCAGCCACGGGCCCGCCGAAGAGGGCTGCGACGATCCACCAAGCCAGACGCCTCGCGACGACCCACGTCCCATACCAGGAGCGCGACCAGAAAGAGGTCGAGAACGAGCAAGACGAGGGGCCATAGTCGACCCAGGCCCATCACCTCGGCACGCCTATCGGTGCTTGCGTCACCAACTAATGCTCCGCCAGACGCGACACGCGAGGCCAGGGAGGTTATCGGCACACCCACGTCGCTGATCGGCCGGGCTGTGGAGCGATGCGTAGCTAGCTGTGCTCTTACAGAAGCGCCGTGTGCACCCTGCTGTTCACGGCCGAGAACCTACTTGCCGGATTGGCTTGGGAGACCTTCCGTCGGCCTCCTGGTAGGCGTACGGTTTGCTCCCATGGCTGGGCCTGCGGATTCCGAATTCGCTGGAGTGGGCGAGTCTCGCGATCCGGGCCGGGGAGAACAGGTTCAGCCCGAGCCCGAGACGGCATCGACTCCCGAGGCGCCTGTCCCCTCAGAGCCGGAGTCGGTGGTATTGGCCGCATTTGCGAACCGTCACGCAGCCGAGCGAATGGTGTCATCGCTGGGGCATGACTTCCGACACAACGCCCGTCAAGGACGCGACGCGGCGTTCGTCGTCACTCTCCAACGGGATGGCTCGTTCAAGCTGGTCGAGTCCAGGGTGATCAGCGCCAGCGGGCTCGCTGCGGCGGGCATAGGAGTCTCAGTCGCGACGCTGGCCGGCTTCACGGGGATCCGGTCGATATTCAAAGGGGCCAAGTCGGGCGCTGAAGCCGCGCACGCTCGTAGGAGCCACGTTCACGTAGGCGCCGACAGGGCCCGCGAGTTGCTCAGCGAAGCCGGCTCATCAGGGGCCGTCCTCTTGATCCGGACCTCGGACCAGGCAACCACCGGGATGGTCGAGGCGCGGGCGGCAGACCGTGCCAGTCAGCACTGGCGGGGCTCCAAAGTCGAGTTATTCGCCGCGCTGGACCGGTTGGGCAGCGACTACGACTGGCTGCGTCCCGCCGCTGGCAACCCTCCTGACAAGAACCGCTGATCTCGACTTCAAGAGCCCGGAACCCGGTGGCACCGTGAGCCCGGAGCGAGTGTCGGACCTGGAGGGAGCCAGTAGGCGGCGAGCCGCACTACATACAGCCTTCGCCATCGTTGTGGCCTGGGTCGTCGTCATAGCGGTGTACTACCGGCTGCCCATCGGTAGCCACTTCGAAGGCGACACGTTCCTGCGCCTAGCGGCCGGACTCGCATTATTCGGCTTGGCGCTCGCACGTCAGACGAGAAGAGTGCTCAGGGCCGACCTGCCGGAACTAAAAGCGGTGGAGACCCTCGGCAGCTTGATCCCACTCTTCTTCGTGATCTTCGCAACGATCTACCTGTCCCTGGCACGCGCTTCGCAATCCACCTTCAGCGAACCTCTCGATCACACAAAGGCGATCTACTTCACCATCACCGTGTTCTCGACCGTCGGGTTCGGTGACATCACACCGAAGAGCGACGCCGCCCGAATCGTCGTCAGCATCCAGATGCTTCTCGACCTCGTCGTGCTCGGCGCTGTGATACGGGTGCTGACCAAAGCCACCAAGGCCAGCTTTACCCGTTCCGAATAGGACGCCCCTAACCTTCCCTACGCGCCGATCTCGGGCCTGACACTCGCCTTAGCGTGGCGCGTTCCCGACGCCGCGGCATGTTGGAGAACGCCGGGATCGCGCCACGCCTCGAACGGCGAGCACGCCGATATTGTTGTCGTTACTCAGCACGCCTCTGTCAGTTCTCGCCACAGTGCCGCGACGCGGCACTTCTCCGCTGTTCAGCCGGTGACCGTCACGTCCAAGGCCGGGCAGTCTTGTTTGAAATGGTTCCCGAGCGAATCACTGCGAGGCGCGCCCAGGCAGTAAGGAGTTGCCAGAGTCACGGTGGCGCTTCCGTCCGCTAGTGCCTTGAACTTTGCCGTTGTCCCAGCCGTCTTCACGACTGCCAACACCCTGGGCGCCGTTGAAGAAGGCGATGAGTAGCCCTGGCCCAGTCCGTTGATGGTGATGGCGTCGCCTGGTTTGACGCTGAGCGATGGGGCTGGGTTTTTCATGCCCACCCCACCAGCACAACTGGCGAGCGGCAGCGTCTGGCCGTGGGTCGACGCCGACGGGCCACCGCCGCAGCTCGACTCTCGCACCGGTGCGGCTGTACCGCACGAGGTTCCGAAGCCCAGCAGCAGGACTCCGAGCAGCAGCCGCACGTGCATGCTCGGCATGAGTAGCCCCGTTCGACTCTCGTTCTAACGCTCGGTCACTCGTTTAGATAGTGAGGCGCGAGACGCGGTTCCAGAAATGTAACGCCGGATCTTCCCTGGCTGTGCGCAGTTACGGCGCGCAGAGGAACTGCGTCTACATGCCACTAGCCGGAAACGGCTAGCTCGGCTTTGACGCGACGCCCGCTAGGAACGTCGCGATGAAGCACGGCACACTGGCAAGCAGCATCAGCCAAACGCCCCGCTGCCGGTACCAACCGGTGAACGTCGTCTGCTCGTCTTGGCTCGCGTGTCTACGGGTGATCCAGAGCATCGTTCCGCCGGCCATTACGCCCGCAACACCGGCGCGATCACCCAGGGTGCGGGGGCCCCGTAGCGATCGTTCCAGCGATGACTGCCAGCAAGACATCCGCGGCGAAGAGACCGGCGGAAACAGCCAGCGACTGCCGGACAGGAGCCTCGGTCATCCTGATGTCAGGCCGAACTGCCAGGTTGCTCTCGTGAGTTGGCGGGCGCGTCGGATTCTTCGCGAGTCTGCTGCCAAGCCTTCGTCAAGGCAGTAGCTCGTGCGCCGCGGGAGGCGGTGACGACCATCGCTGCGCCCGCCAACAGCCACACCGCGGCTAGGAGCCAGTCACGTGTAGCGCTCTCGGGCACAAATTCGGCCGGGATGGACAGCGCAGCGACGAGCACCAGCCGACCCCAGAACCTGCACACCAGGTCGTAGGCGGCACCGGCAGGACCTCTCCGCGGCAACTGCTGATACAGGTGACCTTGCGGCCTCTCCACGGCGCGTGCGATCGCTGACCCCCAGAGACGCCGGTCGAGTGATCCCAGGGCGGCCAGTAACTCCTTCCGCAGCGGAGCCGGATCGGTGCCGGGATGTGACGTCGTCACGAGTCCCGTTCTTCCGCCTTCGCGCGGCTTCGTAACGCCGGCACCGCGGCGGATGCAGCAGGCGGTCTGTGCGCATATTCGCGTTCTTACACTTCACGCCGGCGCGACGCATGTACGCGATGACGGATCACGACACCGACACGGCGTCCAGTCATAGCGCCTTGACGAGCTGTAGGCACGGGTTGCCCGGATCCCAGAGATCCGGAAACTCTTCTAACGGCGTAAATCCCTGCGCTAGGTAGAACTTGCGCGTGCGGTCATAGTTCTCGTCAGCGCGTGAGCCACTCAGGGTCTTCACCTGAAGAAAGCGCACCCGTCCCTTCCTGAGGTCGGCCTCCGCAGCTCCAAGCAGAGCTCTCCCGACACCCCGGCGGTGCCACGCCCTGTCGACCGCCATGAGATGCACCTCAGCAGCAGCCGAGAAATGCTGCCTGACAAGCAACACCCCGACGACCGACCCAGCTTCCATGTCTCTCACTACATAAGTCGGTAGCTCTCTCGCGTCTTCGATATAGGCGAGCAAGGAGTGCTCGATGCCGAACCACTCAGGGAGGTCCCGGAGCAAACGCTCCACATCCGCCGGCACGTTGTCACTGCGCGTCGCAACAGGATCAGTAGGCACAGCCAACAGTGTCGCCGTCTGGCTCGGACCGTTTCCGAACCGACGTAGGTGAACGGCACCTCTCGGTGGACATTCGGGACGCTGAACCTAGCCTGGTCGTGTGCCGCTTACCGAGGGGAAGGATCGCGGCTGGCCGCCATCGACTTCGTGGTCTTCGGCATGGATACGAGTTGGAGCGGTGCTCGGTGGCTGTCGCACATTGACGGTTCGTTCGGCAAGGCTGCTACCGGCGTGACACTGACGCACGCCAATCAGTCCTGGCCGTCCCGCGGCCAGACGTACATCGCCGTGCAGACGCACCGGCGCGGGCAGCCACTGGCTCCGGGCCAAACGAGCGAGCAAGAGCTGGCGTTCAAGGCGATGCTTGCTCTCTTCAATCTCCTGCCCCCTGATCTGGATGGTCCTGCGAGACGCCAGTACTTCCGGCACGGCATGCGGTATGTCGATTACCGAGCGGCGAAGGCGCGGTCATGGGCGGACACGACATGGACCATCGACGGAATGCCAACGTCGGCAAAGTTCGCTCGTTTCGCCGGAGGCTGGGCCGGGTTCACCCAGGCCATACAAGAGGCCGATGTCGAGGTCGCAATCGCGGCCTACGGCACAAGGCCAGACGAGGTGAAACTTCGGCGGCTAACCAGCGGCGACCCCTATCACTTCGACCTGGCCGCCCCGCTCACACCACGCGTCTTAGTTGATGCGCTTCGGTCCGCGCTTGGTGACCTGCGGGACGAGGAGCTACCGGCTTGGCCGCTGCACGCTGACATGCGTCGGGTGCTGAACCGACCACCACCAGAACCGAAGCCGGATCCCAACGCCAAGTACAGAGTGTCGGTCCAGTCGTCGTATCAGTCGCAAGGCTGGGAGCCGTGGAACGGCCCGCCCCCGGAGGGGCTCGCCGTCTCGGATCCCGATGTGCCCCGGATGAGTTGTTGTGTCTGCGACAAGAACACCGAGGACGACCCCGCCGAAGAACTCGTCTATCTCCGCATCCAACTTGTCAGCGGGACTTTCACCTACTCCCTCGGCGCGCACCTGGCGTGCTTACCTCAACCCATCCAGCCGCGACAAGCTCCTGGCCCCGGTCCCGGTCGGGAGATCCAGGACGGCTGGGTCGTCGCGCCCGACAGTCACCTGGACGGCGTGGCCTTCCCAGACTCCGACGGCGGATGGACCGCGATCATGACGATCGACGACCACCCGCTCGCAGTCCTACAGGCCTATCTGGCCCAGGCAGCCGCTCACGGCATTCCCACCCAGGTCCAATGCGAAGCCCACATTCCTCGCGGCCGGTTGTACACGCTGCAACTGTTGGATGACAGCAAACCCATCAGCCAGCGGGTGCAGGCGATCGTGTGCCGCGCCTCCGGTGGTCAGAACACCAACGCGCCAACGTGGCTGCTCTACCTGCACTGGGGCACCTACTACGACCGCAAAGGCCCCACGTTCGCGTCCCTGGTCATGCAGGTCCACCCGTCGGGTAGCAAGCCTCGGGCCGTGCCGGTAACGCACGCGCCCCAGGTGATGCCATCGATGATCAACTGGACACGGCCCACGATCCCTGCAATACGCCAACAATTCGACGGCAACTACACCGGCGCCACGCTGCACGTCGCGGAAGGATCGACCGTAGTCGCGCCCATCGCCGATGACAGCTGCGGCAGCGCCGCGATCGATGCCGTTCTACATGCCGCCGCACCAAGCAACGCTGCCGACGACTACCTCAAGCAATTTGCAGCAAGTGGCATCACCCCCGGTCCCACCAAGCCCCTAGCCGCGAGCGCCACGATCACCCAGGGCTCCGTCGCCGGCGGGACGACCGCGTCGCTAATACAACTCACCCGCGGCACCGACCATTGGCTGATCATCCAACTCTGCAACGACTAAACATCCCGGGCCTTCGCGCACAGATAAAACGCCGGGTCTCTCGCTCAGCGAGCGTTACTCCGCAACGGCCGATCACGGCACATCTATTCGGACATCACGGCAGAGGCGATCGCACGCTCGATGACGGCGAGATCGGCTGGTTCTATCGGTCGGGCGTGAGCCGGACGCGGTCGGGTTGGCTCCCGAACAAGAGCAACGGGTACCTCCTGCAACCGGAGCCGGAGGGCCACAGCGACGCGATGGTTACCGTCCAAGATCGCGAACTCATCGTTGAAGCCGAGCCGCAGTGGCACGGCGATGCCGCATGCTGCGATGTCGCCGGTGAGAGCCGCCAGATGCGCGGGCGTGTCCACGAGCGCGGAACCGATGAGCTCACGATCGACGGCGCGATAGCGAGCGACGAGGGCAGTCGGCAACGAAACCACCGTCACTGAATCAGTGTGCCGCGCGCTGAGGGTTATCGGCACCTACATGGCTCGGCGGGCATCAATTGCAGCCGTCGCACCGAAGGCGTTCAACCAGTGTTGAAGGGCAACGGCCAACTCCCTGGTCTGCGCGCAGGCGATCTTGAGGTGCTGCTCGTCGCGCCAGTGCGGTGCGTCGCTCCAAGCGACCGTCCGCTCGACCTCATCTGTAATCCTGTGGACGTTGAAGACCGCGAGCGGCCCGAAGTGGCTGTACTCGGATAGCTCGGCGTAGACGCGCTTCAGCCCGGATGCCTCGTCCTGCAGCCGGGTGGAACATTGCTTCGAAGCTCTTCCGCTTGAAATCTTGTCCCAACAGCGTGGCAAGGTACTTCGGATTCTTCGCGGTGTACATCACGATCGTCCCGAGCTCGGTCATCGCTCGCTCAAGCGGCAGCACAGCGTGGCGGTTGTCGGCGTTCAATTCGCGAAAACGTCGAGCTCCCCTGCAACGGTGACCAGCGACCAGTTGCCCTGCCGGTGCACATGAGTCGGGGGGTGATGCCGTCCTCCGCGGGTCCGGTCCCCTTGGGCGGCCCCGGTTGCCGTGCGCATCACCCTACGCAGGGCCGATCGAGGCGCTAGACGGGGCAGTCGACGTTGTTCAGCGCACATCCGACCGGGAAACTCACGGTGTCGCTGCGGCGCCAGGAGACACACCCGCTGTACGCCCCGAGGCGTGGCGCACCGGTGCATCGTCCGGGAGCCAGGCCGCTGGTTGTTCTTCGTTGCGGGTGACGGCACAAGGATCGAACCGCTGCAATACGGCAGCTGACTGCACGCACTTCGGTACCGCTACGACCACTTTTCGGGCCGCGCGACGGCGTGTCGTGGTCGGCGCCATACCGAGGTCGAGTCTTGGGAAATGCCGGTGATGCAGCGGTGGCGTTGGTACTACCGGGCGCCTACCCGACTATCGCTCGGCACAACAAGGCATGGCCGTCGCGGGATTCAGGCGTCGAACGATCGTGACGATGGTCCGGATATGGACGCGCGCGCTCATCGGGTCAAGCGCTGGTCCTGCCATATCTGCGCGAAGACAGTGAGCCGCCTGGAAGCGGCGGCCGCGGCGATCTTGAACGGCGACGGGGAAGTCGTCGTGCGCTATCGCGTCCTAGGCTCCTGCCGCGACCACCAGGCCGACGTGCTCGAACAGATCCAGGATGCGTTCAAACAGCCTTTGCTCCTCATGATCAGCCACGTCCGGGTGGACGACCTGGGCGGCTGGGCCGCGCAGTCCAGGACCCGACTCCTGGCGGCCGCCACCCGGCCTACATCGTGCGTGCTCCTCCGGCCCACGCCTCGCGCTGAAGTACCGCCAGGGGACGAGCCGCACTTGTCCGCTACCCGGAGGCGACAGATACCGGCGAGCGAGTCGACGCGTCCGGTCCGCGCCGACTCAGCTCAATAGGCCACGAAGGCCTTCTGTACCTGTGGTCGTGTCGCCCTCGGCGCACGAAGCTGGACGCGTCGTTCGATCCCAACGAGCTCCGGGCCTGCGCAGAGTGCGCAGCCCAGAACAAGCAACCGAGCTAACGCCGAACCCGCCACAATCCAAAGGGGGTCGCTAAGGAGGCGTTGAGGGCGCTCAACGCGGAATCGGTCGTTTGTAGTAGTTCCTCATGGCTGTCGACGGCACTCGAACTCTGGTCGTTTTCGGCGCTTGAAAAGTGAACGGTTGTCGGCAGTCTAGGTCTGTGGTTCTGCGCTGGTGGTGCGGATGCTGGGCAGGCTGTCGATGCCGCG
>Ga0070658_10001174_pt1 | contig 22371 bp, 22 predicted proteins | sample KBSC13metaG_FD_64664 | JGI IMG/M metagenome (GOLD analysis project Ga0070658, IMG submission 64664) | Corn rhizosphere microbial communities from Kellogg Biological Station, Michigan, USA - KBS C1-3 metaG | ecosystem: Host-associated > Plants > Roots > Rhizosphere > Soil ...
CACGGCACCTACGACGAGTACCTCGTCACCCATCCGCTGCCGGAGCGCGAGCGCAAAGGCAACTGGTAGGCCACGAGCGCAGGCCGGTTTCGAAACAAAATGCCCGCATTGTCATTCGACGATGCGGGCTTTATTCGTAACCGGATAGCGTGCGGTTTGTAAATTAGTATTTGCTGAACGTCAGCGTGGCCGAGTTCGATCCACCGCCGTTATCCATGCTGGCTGTGCCCGCGGCGCAATTTGCATTCCGGGAACACGCGCCGCCCATAAGAGCCTGCGGTTGACTGGCGTCGTTATTGGCGGCGTCTTTGCCGCCCGACACTCGACTTCCATTGAGGAACTTGACGTGGCCGTCGGCGGCCAACCAGTTGGACCCACCAGAGTGCCGCCCGGTCGTCAGCGTGTGCAGGGTCTGCCCCGGGATCGGACCAGTGGCGTACTGTACGGTCACTTGACCGGGCCCAGGCCGACCCGCCCAAAAGTGCGTGTCGCAGGTGGCGCCGGGTGACGTGAGTTCGTTGGCGTAGTCGCTCGGATCGGACCAACTGCCGTCGACCTCGCACAGTAGAACCGTCAAGGACGGTGCATTCAGCACGGGGAGACCGGCGCCGGAGGTATTGGCGTTCTGGTCGCCCATGAGCGAATCGTTCATCGCATAGGATATTCGGGTCGCCGATGTCGACGGAGCCGTGCCGCCGGTGTCGTCGGGACAAGCGAAGGCTCCCTTGCTCTTCACATAAGGCCAGATTTCGCCGGCCCAGCCTGACGTGTTATAGGGGTAGTCGCCCGGGCTTTCGTATCCACGCGCTCGAGGGAACGTCTCGTCGTTGTCCTGAACATACTGCTGGAACGCCAGGCCGAGTTGCTTTTCATTGCTCACGCAACTGATCTGACGCGCCTTCTCACGTGCCTGGGCAAAGGCGGGAAAAAGTATTGCGGCGAGAATCGCTATGATTGCTATCACTACTAGCAGTTCTATAAGAGTAAATCCCTGTTGGGCTTTATAGTGCTTCATACGTTCGGTCTGCTTATTCCTTTCGCTGCAAACACAGCCGGCACGATCCGGCAACCGTTATTGCATTCCCATTAAACCACAGAATTGTGAAGAGTGCATGAAGCTGGAGTCAACCGCGCGGAAGACTGGTATGTCTGTCGATGGGGCAGCGGCCTGCACTACGATCGGGTTTTAGCGGATACAAAGCGGTTATACATATAACTACGGAACCATTGAGGCCACTTGTTACCAGAACGCTCAAGCAATCAAGCTCAGAGCCTGGCCTAAAGGTTGGATATTGACTTTTTTCATGTCCACAAAGCCGTGATTCAGATGGGCAGAGATGGTATAGATGTCTAGTTCAAGTAGATTCCGACGAGGTTTATCGTAAATAGTACTGGACCAAAATGGAGACCTATGGTATTATTAACGTGACGCCGGGGGGCCTTAATAAAGGCCTAACGTTAGACGGTCGTCCGAACTTTTGATTCGCCGGCCGCTCGCTTCCTCGCGACCTGCTAATGAAAAGTGTACGGAACGATGTGGGCGCCGCCAAGTCAATGCACAGGCCGCCGAAACGGGACCATGCAAAGTTCGTGGACCCGGTGAAAGCATCCGCTTTCGCATCTATAAACATCGAAGGTGGCCGCGCTTGACGCGGCCGAATCCGCTGCCTACCAACTGTCGTTTTAGCTGAGGCGTGGGTAAGAGGGAGCGAAATTTGAGTACAGATTCCGAACGAGAATTAGACCGCATCGTCAAACTGGTGGCGAGAACGTATGATATCCCGTTTGCAATCATTGCAACAAGGCAGGACGGCGCGGTAAAAACAACCGCAACGGCCCTAGCTTGCAAGCTCCCACTCGCCCTGCTCCACGAGTTCTTCGGTGCGCGAATTGCCGCGTCTACGCCGTTCTGCATCCCCGACGCGAGTGTCGACCCGGACCTCAAGGACAACGCCCTCGTCGTCCGTCCGCCCTCCCTTCGCTTTTTTGCCGGCTTTCCTGTTCCGCTTCCCGAAGGTATGACGCAGGCGATGGTTTTCGTCGTCGATTCCCGTGCTCGTGAAGAGTCATCGATCGACATGGCCGGTGTCGCCGACTTTGCCGCACTTGCGGGCGCCAACTTGAAGCGTCGACGCGAGGTTGCGCTGCAAGCGGCGGATCGTAAGAGCCTGGATGAGGAAGTTCGTTTTCTGACACGAGTTGTCGATCACATCGAAGAACCCATTATCTCGCTTGACCGGAAGCGCCGCATCGTCTACTTCAACAAGCCCGCCGCGCGGATGTGTGGCATTGACTCGCGTGAGGTCATTGGGAAACCGCTGGCCAAGGTTCTGGAGTTCACGTGGGAGAAGCCGGACGAGCGCGGGAAGTCGCTCAGGGCGCTAGCGCGCGGGGGCGTATGGCGCGGCCGTAACCAGGTGAAAGTGGTGCGGACCGGAAAGCATCTTGTCGTCGACAGCGCCATCAGCGTCGTCCACAACCAGAAGGGCGAGCGGATCGGTTACCTCGGGATTTTGCACGACAATACCGAGCGGGCAAAAGTCGAGGAAGCCCTCTGGCAGGCCGAACGAAACTACCGCAGTATCTTCGAGAACGCTTTTGAGGGCATCTACCAGACCGCGCCGGACGGGCAATTTATCAACGCCAACGCGGCACTGGCCCGAATCTACGGCTATGACTCGTCGATGGACCTCGTGCACGGACTGACCAACATCGGTCATCATCTCTATGTCGACCCGATCAGGCGTGGCGAGTTCATTCGGCACATGCACGAGGCGGACGGCATTATCGAGTTCGAGGCCCAGATTAACCGTCGCGACGGCAGTACCGCGTGGATCTCCGAGAGCGCCCGGGCCGTTCGGGATGCCGCCGGCAATTTACTTTACTTTGAGGGAATGGTCGCCGACATCTCCGGCCGCAAGAACTTTGAGGCCGAGCAAGAGCGTAAGCTGAAGGAAGCGATGGAGCGGGCCGACCGCGATGCGCTGACCGGCCTGTGGAATCACCGCTGCTTCCACAAGCGACTCCAAACCGAGGCCGACCGGACGACGGTGACCGGCGAGCCGATCTCGATCGCGCTAATCGACCTGGACAACTTCAAGTTTTTCAACGACGTTTACGGCCACTCCGTCGGCGATGACGTCCTCCGTCAGGTGGCCGCTGCCCTCGGCAAGTGCTGTCGACCCGGCGACGTCCTCGCGCGCTTTGGCGGCGATGAGTTCGCGATGCTCATGCCCGGCTTCGGCACCGAGGAGGCCACGCTCATGGCGCAGGAGATCAACGTGTGTCTCGACGGCATGGGCTATCGGCCGCCGGGCTACAACGCTGTCATCCCGTTCAGCCTCTCCGTGGGCGTCGCCACTTTGCCCGACGACGGCCTGACACGCTTCGAACTCATCGAAATCGCCGATGCCCGTCTTCGCCACATGAAGAACGGTTGCGACGAGGACGACTACGCCGACCGTCTCCGCGCCACGCTACGGGATCAGGTCGAGGGCTTCTCCATGCTGGACGCCCTCGTCAAGGCGGTCGACACGAAGGACCGCTACACGCGGCGTCACTCCGAAGATGTGATGACCTACTCCGTGCAGATTGCCCGCGAGCTGCAGCTTGCCGCAGGCGAGGTCCGAGCCGCCGAGGTTGCCGGCCTATTGCACGACGTCGGCAAGATCGGCGTACCCGACTCGATCCTGCGCAAGCCCGGCAAGCTGACCGAGGCGGATATGCAGGCCATCAAGCAGCACCCGATGATGGGGGCCATTATCGTGGGAGCAGTCCCCGGTTTTGAGGATGCTCTCGACGCAGTCCGTCACCACCACGAACGGTGGGACGGCGCCGGCTATCCGCTCGGCCTGAGCGGCCAGGACATCCCGCTGCTTGCCCGCGTCATGGCCGTGGCCGACGCCTACAGCGCGATGACGACCGACCGACCGTACCGCAAGGGAATGCAGGCCGATAAGGCGCTTTGCGTCCTCGAAGAGGGCAGCGGTGCGCAATGGGATCCTACCTGCGTCGAAGCATTTGTCCGCGTCCGTCGCCCGCTCGCCGATTCCTAGATGCGGACGCCCTGGACAAGTCGTCGTGGGTGGGCGTCCCGCCGTCCCGCGGTCAGGGATCGCATCCCGTTACCTCGACGTCGCCAGAGGCACCGTCCTCGACTGACCATTCGGCGACGTGATCGTCACATGATCGTCGGCAATCTCCGTTACCTTGCCACCGTTGACGGTGGCGCCCACCGACACGATCTGCTCCCGCCCGTCAACCTCCATCACCGCGCTCGGCTGTGCGCCCGTCACCACGCCCATCAGCCGCTCCTGGGGAGCGTGCGTGATTGGCGTCGACTGGACCGGTGACGGCGGCGCTGTGGGTGACGGCAGCGTCGGCGCGGTTGACGGCAAAACAGGAACGCGGCCATTCGGTTGGCCGGGGCCGACGATCAGACCGTTGGAATCCGTGGGGACGTCCCTCGCGCCCGGATTAACGGGCTTGGTAGCTGGAGCGGTTGCTGATGGGGTGGTGGACTCTAGCGGAACGGACCCCGTGGCGCTGTCCGGTTTGGGAGCAAACGGATCGCTGGGGCCGGCAGGCTGGGTTGTCGCGTCGGCCGTGCCGGGCGACGGAGTCGGCACGGTCGCTGGGGCGACGGGGGCCGTGGCCGGCTTAATCACCGGCTGCGTCGATGTCAACTTCAGCGCGACGAGGCCCCCAATCGCGAGCACGGCGATGGTTGTCACCGCGGCAATCAGTGGCGCTTGACGCCGCTGGCCGGTCGGTGGCGTGGGGGCAGTAGCCAACGCAGGCTTGACTGCGGGCTTCTCGACGACGGGCGTTGCCCGCAGTGCCGTCTCGACGATGGCCTCGACCTTAATAGATGCATATGGCGCACCGAACTCCTTCAAAAGCGCCGCAAGATTGTCGATGGCCACGGCCGCCCCGCGCTTCTCGAGCTGGAGTCCCATCGACGTCACCGCATGCGCAACACGCGTTGCGACCGCCTCTTCGGTTGCGCCAATCTCGGCGCTCACTTCATCCGGCGTGCGGTCTTCGAAGATGCGCAGCAGGAGCGACTCACGGTCCATCTCCGATAGGCCGGCGATCGAGTCGTTGACGAGAGGCTCGATCCGCTTCCATGGGACGTCACTCGTCGCCGGCTTGCCGGCCTGACCGTCACGCATCTCGCGGATGAGGACGTTTCTCGTCGTCATTCGCGAGCGCTCGAACAGCCAGTCGACTACCGAACCGCCCTCGTGTATCGACCCCGCTTTGTGGGCCAGGAGCGAAAACACGTCCTGTGTCGCCGTTTCCGCGACTCTGGTATCGGCGGCGTCCCGGTGGCAAGTCCAATAGACGAGATCGACGTGGCGTCGGACCAGGTCCGTGAAAGCCTTGTCCGACGTATACTCCAGGTACTCGTGGAGCAGTTCCCTGTCGGTCATGGATAAATCTCCTATTGTCCTATGCGTTGCTGTGTACTATACTAGTATATATCAGACCGCGCAGATAGGAGAATGCTTTTAAGCCAAACGGGTATTTCTGCTCGCTAACCCCACATCTTTTCCAGGAACATGATGAAGCCGCCCGAATACACGGCGACGGCAAGGGCCCCAATGATCGACGAGATCAGTATCGATGCGATGGCTTCCTTCTCGCTGGGTACACGGTATCGTCGAAGGCAGTCGTGGCAAACTGCCTTGTGATCAACGATATTAAGACAATCAATGCAGTATCCGCGACCGCACCGCGAACAATCATGCGCGATGCATTCGTTAGCGTGAATAAAACAGCTCTGTTCCATTTCATACCTCCTCGTCGACAAAACGTCGCTGGAGTTATTTTAATTTAATAAGATGAAGTTAACGTGAAGTTGGAACTATTACAACCCTTGGTGAGTTGGGTATCATAAGTGTAGTTGGGAGAATCGAACGACATGTCATTGGCCACGGTTACGGCAGACGACTTTGAGCGCTATGTGGGATCGGACTTCGCTTTCCGCGTCGAACTCCCCGAGGACGTACAGGCTCCGGCACTGAAACTCGTAAGCGTCAGGCGTGTCGGCACGGCGGTCGACGGCCGGCGTCAGCCCTTCTCTCTCCTGTTCGAGGAGGATCGGGAGGTTCCGCTGCCTCAGTCGATCTATCCCCTGGCCCATGATGGTCTCGGAGATATCGACATCTTCATTGTTCCGCTATCGCAACGCGGGGCGCGTTGTACCTACGAAGCGGTGTTTACGTAAGGGAGGCTGATGGATGGGGACACCTTTTTTGGGCGAAATCAGGATCATCTCATTTAATTTCCCGCCTAAGGGGTGGGCGTTCTGCAGCGGACAGATCTTGCCGATTAACCAGAACCAAGCGCTTTTTAGCCTGCTGGGGACGATGTACGGCGGCGACGGCCGTGTGAACTTTGCCCTGCCGAATCTCCAGGGCCGCGTGCCGATACACTTCAACGCGAACCACGTTCAGGGGACCGTAGGCGGACAGGAGACCCATTCCCTCGGGATGCCGGAGATACCCCAGCACCGACATCCTTTATGGGCGGTGCCGTCGATAGGCAATTGCCCCAATCCCACTGGTCGATTTGTCGCGTCGACGACGACAACGTTTGGCAACGAATACGCTCCGACGGCGACGGCCGCTGTAATGGGAGGCGCTGCAACATCCAGCAACGGAAGCAGTCAACCTCATCCGAACATGCAGCCTTACCTTGTACTAAACTACGTGATAGCGCTTGTGGGCATATTCCCGTCAAGGAATTAGCCGACCCGGCGGAAGGAGGAACAGATGTCTGAGCCCTATGTAGGTGAGATTCGTATGCTTGGGTTTAACTTCCCGCCACAGGGGTGGGCAAACTGCGACGGGTCGATATTGGCGATCTCTCAAAACGACGTCCTGTTCGAGCTCATTGGCACCACCTACGGAGGTGACGGCCAAAGCACGTTCGCGCTGCCCGATCTGAGGGGACGACTTGCAGTCGATCAAGGCAACTCCCATGTGATCGGTGAGGTGAGCGGCACGGAGGCAGTGACGCTCACGGTCAATCAGATGGCCAACCACGCTCATCACGTTTGCGCAACATCAGGCGCCGGCACGGCCCGGACAGCGGCCGGGAATTTCCTGTCGAAGTCCGACCACGCCATTTACGGTGACGGTCCATTGGCATTGCTCAATGGCGCGAGTGTCGGCTTCGTCGGTGGGGGACAGCCACATCCCAACTTACAGCCCTTCCTGACCGTGACATTCGCCATTTCTTTATTTGGTGTATTCCCGAGTCAAAACTGACATGCGCCGCTCTTTCGAATTAATCGCGAGGAAGACATATGGCCGATAATTTTGTTGGGGAAATCAGGATCGTTGGGTTTAATTTCGCTCCGACAGGGTGGGCGACGTGCGACGGTCAGCTCCTTCCCATTAGCCAGAACACAGCTCTGTTCTCGCTCCTTGGAACGATGTACGGCGGCGACGGCAAATCGAACTTCGCCCTGCCGAACTTCCAGGGCCGAGCTGCCATGGGCTCCGGGCAAGGCCCCGGACTAACTGCGCGGGCCGTTGGAGAGAACGGCGGAACGGAGACGGTTGTGCTTGCCGTCGACCAGATTCCGGCGCATCGTCATCAGTTCCGGGGGACCACAGCGGCGGCTACCAGCACCGATCCCACGGGGTTGCTGATGGCGGTCCCAAACCAAACTGCCATGTATGGTACTGTAGGCACCCCCACTCAACTCCACAGTCTCTCGATAGTTCCCGCTGGGTTTACCTATTCGCATCCCAATATGCAACCCTATCTGACGATGAACTTCATCATCGCCCTCCAGGGAATATTTCCCGCAAGAAACTAGGAGAAAGTCATGCAACCAGAATTCGAGACTCTCCCACAATTGGGGCCTAAGGAGCCGACCCACAAAGTCGGGCGCAGGCAGTTTCTAGCGGGTGCCGCCTATGCCGTGGGAGCGGCGAGTCTGGCCATGTCGATGCCCGAGCAGGACGCCCGAGCCGCGACCGTCGCCGCGAACGGCGTTCCGGAGCTCATAGTCGGTTATGTCGAGGGCGAGCGCTTAGTTCCCATCGACCGCATCGACGGCGACCGGTCGCTGGTGGGGACGACACTGCGATTGACGGTAGGCCCCCGTAACGCGGGCCGGACATTCGCATCCCTCGACGCTCATTTCCCCCAGGACGCCGGCGGCCACGCGCTGTTTCACGCCTGGCATAAAAGTGCTGCATCCGCGGTATTTACGATGCCTGTTGCCGCCGATGGCATACGGCTGTCGGTCAATATCGATGGGGCAGAGGTTCCGTGCAATTTGCATCCCGGCGCGCTAAAAGCCGGCGCCTACGTACTGGCGACCAGTCACGCTCTCACCGTCGTCGCCGAGGAAGACGGCCGTCTCGTTCTACACGAGCGAACTCTCGGCGGGCCGGTGCCGGCGCGCTTCGACCATATCTTCCTGACTGTTGAGCGCGCGTAATGGCATTGACGGTAGAAACGTTAATCAGGCGCCCAATCACGCCCGAGGACATGGACCTCCTGGAGACTATCTACGCGTCGACGCGCGAGCTTGAGATGGCGATTGTCCCGTGGTCCAACGAGGAGAAGGCTGCCTTTCTACACATGCAGTTCGAGGCGCAGCACCGTCACTACCAGATGTTCTTTCCCAGTGCCCAGTACCTATTGCTGTTCGACGGCGATGTGCCCGTCGGCCGCATCTACCTGGACCGCCGCGGCCGTGAAATGCACGTGATGGATATTGCCATCCTCCCCCCGTTTCGCAACCAGGGGCTCGGCACCGCCCTGATCCGCGAGGTGATGGACAACGCGTTTGCCGACGGTATGTCTGTAGGCCTGCACGTCGAAAACTTCAACCCCGCCCGCCGCCTCTACGACCGCCTCGGCTTTCTCCCGGTTGGCGAGGACGGTGTCTACATCCGCATGACGGCTAATGCTCCCGCCGGTCAAAGCTCCCCATCGTAAAAACGACACGCTTCTGAACCACGTCCCACCACGCCTCTGATGTCATATGGTTGTATGACTTCAGGTTTTGACTTTGTCGTATTGACAAATGATCAAGGCTAATTTATAATCATACCGATTTGAAAGCGAGGACAACGAATATGCCGACCGAGGTTCAATCGGAATTCCCCGGAACAGTTTCCGATTACCACGGCTATAAATGCCACCAGTTCGACGTCGACGGCCGTGATGCTCGAGTCGCGGTCCCCAAAGAACCACTGCCCGGGCGTCCGTGGATTTGGAGAGTGATGTTCTGGAATGCCTTTCCGAGTGCGGACATCGGGCTTCTGGAGCGTGGCTTCCATGTTGCTTATGTCGACACAGGCGACACATTCGCCTCGCCGGACGCACTTAAGCTCCTCAGTACCCTGTATGAGATACTAACAACTCAGCACGGTTTTGCTACGCGGCCGGCTCTTGAAGGTCTCAGCCGAGGCGGCTACTGCGCCTATCGCTGGGCGTACTTCAATGCGGACAAGGTCGGCTGCATCTACGGAGATGCGCCGCTGTGCGACATTGCCCTGGTAAAACGGTGGTGGTTGAAAGATCCGGACTCGACGATGTGGCGCAAGGTCGTCGACGCGTACGGGCTGAACCTCGACGCCGACCCGTCCGTTATCGACGGCAATCCGATCGATAGTCTGGCGACGCTCGCGGACGCGGGCATCCCCATCCTTCACGTCTGCGGCGATATGGACGATGCGGCGGTTAACAGCGTCAACAACGACATAGTGCAGGATCGATATCCCAGGCTCGGCGGCGAGTTCGCCTTGATCATGAAGCAGAACTGCCCGCACCATCCGCACGGTTTGTCGGATCCCAGTCTCGTGGTCGACTACATTGTCGCCCACTGCGCGGAAGGCGCCGCCGCCGAAGAGGCAAGGGGGCGGGCTCCGAAGGCGGGAGACGTCATCCACATTCCCGAGGGGCAGTGGTAAATCGAGGTCGACGTGGAAAGGGCGCTGCCGACATCGACAGCGCCCTTTGCCGCGTCCTGCTCCTTCTCCTTTTCAGGAGAGGGCTGGGGTGAGGTTCTATTCCAGCGGTTTGAGCCCACGCTCGATCGCCGCTCGGCGGCCTTCGAGGAATGGTGGAAGCGCCAAACCCTCGCCGAGGTGATTGGCGTCTTCATCGGCGGCGAACCCTGGGCCGTCGGTCGCGATCTCGAAGAGGATACCGTTCGGCTCACGGAAGTAGATCGATTGGAAGTAGAAGCGGTCGATCTGCGGCGACGCCGCCAGGCCGGTCTTCGTTATCTTCTCCAGCCACAACCGCTGCTCGTCTGCATTCGGCGTCCGGAAGGCAACATGGTGGACCCCACCAGCGCCCTGCCTCACCGACGGCAGATCGGGTCTTTCGACCACGTGCACTTCCGCCCCAGCGCCCCCGGGACCGGTTTCGAAGACGACAGCGTTGCGGGCGCCTTCGCCAGATGCTATCTCGTATTCGCGTGTCCGGCGGAAGCCAAGGACGTCGACCAGGACTCGTTCTGTCGACCCAATTCGTCGGACGGTCAGCGTCACCGAATCGAGGCCGCGGATGCCTTGAAGCGCGGGAACGGGGCTCTTATCCCACGGCGTCCCGCCACCTTCGCTCGCGACCAAGCTGAGCGGCTGGCCCTCCGGGTCGACAAACCGCAGTGTCGGCCGCCCCGACGCCACGTCGATGTCACCGTGCTTAACGCCCAGGCGGTCGAATCGCTCGATCCACCAGGCGAGCGCCTCACGGTCACGAACTCGAAGACCGGTGGTGGCCACGTCGCCAGTGCCCGGTCGATGCGGTCCCGCATGCGCCCAGTCGAAGAACGTCAAGTCCGTTCCCGGCGACCCGGCGGCGTCGGCGTAGAAGAGGTGGTACGCGCTTACGTCGTCCTGGTTCACCGTCTTCTTAACGAGTCGCATCCCCATGGTTTTTGTATAGAAGGCAAGATTATCCGGCGCCTTTGCCGTCACCGCCGTCACGTGATGCAGTCCTGTTAACTCCATATCAGATCTCCTTCACCGAGTCAATTACGTGCTATTACACCTAAAACACCTGGTGACTATGGGATGTTCCCCAGTGGTTGGTGCGGAAGGCTCTTGACGACGGTCCGATGTAGGGGCGACATGGAGGGCACAGATGAGGTGCGACATCAACGTATGTGCAATAGCCGTGCCCGGAACGTCGCCCGTTCCTGCGGTATGTCGACAGCAATCACGTGGTTCGAAGGCGTACACCGGGTTTGTCGTGGGTGTTTTGCGCCAGAGCGCGGGCGACGTTCCAGGCGCGTCGATGGCGATTTCTTTGTCCTGGGCGCTTGCGAGCGCCTTCCATGTCGCCCCCAATTTAATGCGTTGAGGACGTGATCGCAACCCTAATCGTCGGCAAACCGCTGATAGATCGCTCGGATCGCTTTCTCATAGTCCGAGGTCGACACGCCGACGATGATGTTGAGTTCGCTGCTGCCCTGGTTGATCAACCGGATGTTGACGCCGGACTCGCCGAGCGCGGTGAAGACCTGGGCGGCGACGCCGACTCGGTGCACCATGCCCTGACCGACCACGGCGATCATGGCCATGTCGCGCTGGACTTCGATGCGGTCGGGCTGAACGATGCGCTGGATTTCGCCGACGATGATGTCTTCCTTGCTGCTCAGTTCCTCGTCGGTGACGATGACGCTCAGCGTGTCGATACTCGTGGGCGAGTGCTCGTAGGAGATCCCGTTGGCTTCAAGAACTTCGAGCACCTTGCGGCCGTAGCCACGTTCCTGGTTCATCATCGCCTTCTCGGTGAAGATGGTGGCGAAGCCGGTGCGGCCAGCGATACCGACGACGGATTCGTTACCGTCGCGGCTCGTGACAACCAGCGTTCCGGGATCTTCCGGTGCGTTCGTGTTCTTGAAATGGATGGGGATATTACCCTCGCGCACGGGGAAAACGGCCTCGTCGTGGAGGAGTGTCGCGCCCATGTAAGAGAGCTCGCGCTGCTCGCGGTAGGTGATCTCCTTGATGGGCTTGGCCCCGTCGACAATGCGCGGGTCGGCCATCAGCATCCCGGAAACGTCGCTCCAGTTCTCATAAAGGCGCGCGTTGACGGCCCGTGCGACGATCGACCCGGTGACGTCGGAGCCGCCTCGGCTGAAGCATCGGATCATCGAATTGGGATCGCGTCCGTAGAAGCCGGGGATGACGGCGATCTTGTCCGCGGGCACCTTCGCCAGGCGCTCTGCCGTGAGCGCATACGTCTCCGCGGCGCTGAACCGGCCGTCGATACCGAAGCGGATGCAGTCGGCCGCGTCGACAAACTCTGCGCCCAGGTACTTGGCAATCAGACGGGCGCTCAGGAACTCGCCGCGGGAGGCGATCCAGTCCTTGGTGGCCGCGTTCTTGATCTGGGCCTCCATGTAGTCGAGCCAACCGTCGACGCCCTCGACACCCAGGTCGTTGCCGATCTGAACGTAGCGTTCTTTGATGAGGCTGTACGCCGGGTTGATGTCGAGGCCTTGCTTGTTCAGCGAATGGCACAGGTACAGCAAGTCCGTGATCTTCTTGTCCGCCGACGTCCGCTTGCCCGGCGCCGACACCACGACGTACCGGCGTTTCGGGTCAGCCTTGATGATCTTTTCGATCTTGCGGATCTGGCTGGCCTCGGCCACGGAGGAGCCGCCGAACTTGGCTACTACAATGTCTGAAGATGAATCACTCATAAGTTTGTCCGGTAGGAAAGTCGCAGAGTTGAAACATGGATGAACGGGATATACAGGATACAGATATTCATCTAATTCCGAAATCCTGTACATCCTCCTTATCGATGTTAAAACTCCTACCTTCCTATTCCAAATCCTTCTTTATCTTTCCCCGCAAATCGTCAACGAGACCGTAGGCGGTCATATCGAGATGGATCGGCGTAATGGAAACGTACCCGTCGGCGATGGCGCGGACGTCGGTGCCGACTTCCGCCCCGCGCGCTTCTTCGGCGAGTGAGCCGCCGAGCCAGTAGTAGGGGCGGCCGAGCGGGTCGACGCGCTTCTCGACGCGGTCGACGTACTGTCGTGGCCCCTGAGTCGTAATCATGACGCCCTTGACGTCGCTCGCCGGCAGGTTCGGCACGTTGACATTCATGACGGTGTTCGCGGGTGTCGGGTTCTCGCGAAGCCAGTCGACGAGGCGGACGGCGAAGTTCGCGGCGGTGTCCCAGTGGATGTCACGGTCGAAGCTGGCGACGGAGATGGCGATCGACGGGTGACCGATAATGATGGTGCCTTCGATGGCTGCGGAAACGGTCCCCGAATAGTGGACATCCCAGCCGAGATTTGGGCCATGGTTGATGCCGGAGATGACCATGTCGAGCTGGCCGCCCATCGCCTCGAGTGCGCCGAGGGTGGCGGCGTCCGATGGTGTTCCGTTCGTCTCGAAGGCTGGCGAACCATCTCGGAGAACCACGGGATTCAAGCGAAGCGCCTTGTGCAGGGTGATCGCGTGGCCAGTCGCACTGCGCTGTCGCTCGGGCGCGACCACCGTCACGGTGTGTCGCGAGGAGAGTGCATTCTTGAGGGCGTAGATCCCATCCGCGTGGACTCCGTCGTCGTTGGTTAGGAGCAAATTGAGAGCATTCATAAGCCGGATTTTATTGTACCCCATCACAACGCCGGCGGACTCCGTGGGCGCCAGGGACACAAAAACGCCCTCGCTTCGTACAGGAAGCGAGGGCTGGGTCGATTAGTCGTTGAAGCCACCGTCGGGTGGGGGCGGCATGTCGTCGCCGCCGGGGCCGCCGGGAGGTGGGCCCATATCGTCGTTCGGGCCCGGGCCGCCATTATCCTGACCCCCACCGCCGCCGCGGTTCGCCCACCGTGGACCGCCGCCATTGTCAGCGCCAGGTACTCCAGGGCCGCCGAAGCCATCACCAGGTCCACCAGGGCCGCGGCGCGGATGCTTGGCGCGGTAGGCGGTGATCAGGTCGTATTGCTTTTCGGTGAGCAGCTTCTTGAGTTTTGTATCCGTCTTGGTGCGGACGTTGTCCATGGCAGTACGGACCGCGTCGAAGCCACCGTCACGGCCTTGCTCGAAGGCGGCTTGCATCGCCTTCTTGTTCGATGCGGCGAGGTCGGCGATGGCGCTTTTCTGGTCGTCGGACAGCTTGAGGTCCGAGTAGTGCTCGATGGGAATGTTGACCGCTCGCAGGGTCCCGAGTGACTTGAGCAGCGGCTTGAGATCGTCCTGCTGTGTCGAGGTAAGCACCGCCTCGACCTTCGACGATGCCGTCTTGTCGAGTGTACGCATCTTCTCAAAGTTCGCCTGCATCGTGTCCCGATCCGGCCGTTCGCCCGGCGACCCCATCAAGTCTCGGCGCTGGCTCTGAATGTCCTTCTGAACGGCATCGATCTTAGCCTTCTGGTCGTCGGTCAGGCTGAGCTCGATAGCGAGCACGTGCACCGGGACGTCGACGACGGTAATCGTACGGCCCATCGGCCCAGCGCCTCGCGGGCCGCCACGAAATCCGCCGGGACCTCCCGGTCCGCCCGGGCCTCCGGGACCGCCCTGGAAGCCTCCAGGCGGTGGGCCGTCGAACTGGGCGCGGGCGGGCGTCGATAGCGCCGCTCCCATCATCAATACGACTGCGGCAGCAATTGCCGGCTTGCTCCATCTACTGATCATCGTTATCTCCTTCGCCCCTGGGGCTAAAAGCTGTTTACGATTTCAGTGTAAGTGGCGCGGGTTAAATCCACATTAAAGAATGCAAGGGTTAGAAAATATTTCGGGTGCTTGAGGCAACCTACTCGCCTAGCCGTTTGCGTTCCTGCAAATATCCCTGATGTGTGAGCCTATCTATGATGTACATATGCGTGAAGCGTCCGGTGCGAAAATCGTAGTGGCCTGACCAGTCGTATTCATTTTCACCTTCGTTGAGAGGCGCCGATCCACAATAGAAGTTCGCCAGCGCAACAATGAAGTCGACGCCATGCGGGGTCCACCGTACGAAATGTATTACCCGCGTCTCCTCTCCATACGCTTGCTCACCGCTGTCATCATCGTGTGGCTCACCTGGATCAAGGTGTATCACATGCTCGAAGGCTCGGATTGCGGCGGAGTCGAAGGGCATGCCGTGCGGTCGGATCGGGCCCACTTTGCCGTCCGGGCCGGGACCGTAGAGCGTTCCCACCCCGTAGCAATGAACCGCCTTTTGTTCTACGAAGAGATGCCGATGATCGGGAGAGAGATAGAAATCGTGCTCGAAGTCCGTAATGAGCCCGCTCCCGCTGCCGCAGATGTCTACGTTTTGCTCTCTCACCGTGAAGACCAGCTTGGTGCCCACGTAGACGTCGAAGTAGGGTCTAGATCGCACATTACGGACAACAAACTTGTTCTTGCCGTAAGCCTGACTCATCTTGCCGCCGTTTGGTGTCGGGAAAGTACCTTGACGGCTATACACGGACGCGATACTGGGGGTCGTCAAGAGTGCAAGTAAAAGTGCGCCGAAGACAATTGCCGCTCGCTTGATAAGCATATCCACCGTTCCTCTGCTGGTTTGCTGGTACGAACTGTACCCGAAGGTGTAGTGAACTCTATTGCTTGGGGAGTAAGATCGTTACGGTTGTCCCTTCGCCGACCGCGCTGGCAAATGACAACGAGCCGCCGTGGGCTTCGACGATGCTTTTGCAGATGCTCAGGCCAAGGCCCGTGCCGCCGTCGACGCGGGCGCGGGCACTGTCGATGCGGTAGAAGCGTTCGCCGAGATGGGGCAGATGTTCGGGGGCGATGCCGGCCCCCGTGTCCTTCACGGCGATCCGGACCGTGTCGCTTTCGACAATCGCCAACGCGGTGACTGTGCCGTCCGCGGGCGTGTAGCGCAGGGCATTGTCGAGGAGATTGGTGAAGAGGCGTGTGAGCTCGTCCTCGTTGCCATGCACGACCAAATCGCCGGGGACGTCAACTACGATCTTTGCCGCGCCCTGCCGCTTAACCGCATTGACCGCGCGGCCGATGACCTCGACAAGGAGAACGTCGATGGGGGACTGCGCCAGACGGCCGGCGTCGGCGCGGGCCAGCAGGAGCAGGTCGCGGACGAGCCCGCTCATGGTGTCGGCGGCCTGGTCGATCTCCCGGAGCGCGTCGCGATAGTCGCTCTCCGTCGACGGTCCCGTCAACGCCATGTCCGTGTTGCCCTTGATGACGGTGAGCGGCGTCTTGAACTCGTGGGAGGCGTCGGCGGTAAATCGACGCTGCAGTTCCGCCACCAGTTTTTCATGCTCTATCGCGCCTTGCAAACGGCCCAGCAGGCTGTTGAAGGTCTCGCCGAGCTGTGAGAACTCGTCGTGGCCCGACACGGGGATGCGACGCGAGAAGTCCTCCGCGCCGATGCGGGCGGCGGCGACCGTCATATGGCTGACGCGGCGGAGTACGCTGCCGGTCAGCATCCAGCCCGCCAGCCCCGCGCAGAGGAGGGCGAGAGGCGACAGCGTCCACAGCACGCGGTCGACGCCCTGGAGCGCGCGGTCGATGTCGGCCAGAGGATAGACGTCCTGAATGACGCCCTCGGCCGGGCCGTGCAAAGGGTACGGCAGCGACATCATGCGGTACCGCTGGCCGTCGACGGTGATTGTCGCTAGGACAACGGCGCCGGCCTTCGACCGCATAAATGCAGCGGTACTCCAGGGAGCGTAGATGGGGAATGGATCGGCGGATCGGCCATCGAGGGTGAACCGACGTGGCCGGAACTTGCTTTGCTCGCGAAACTCGCGGGCGTCGGCAGGTGTCGGCGGGTGCGGCCCCCAGTCCTGCGGGCCGTGGTCGTCTGGGCGTCCGTTGGCGAAGACATGCCTACCCAGAGCTGTAGGCATGGCACCCGGATCAAGTTGCCCGTGATCGTGGTCGTCCGGCGGGTGGTCGAATGGAAAGCCTGGGCCTGGTCCGTGATCTCCGCCGGGCGGCCCCGGCGGCCGACGCATCCCGGCCATGCCACGGGCCCGGGCTTCGAGCTGACTATCGACGGACTTCAGAATGGTCGACGCCACCGCGAAGTGGATGATCACGCCCAGCAGTACCATCAGGACCGTCAAAACGGCGATGTTGGTGACGACGAGCTGGGTTCGGATCGATCCGCGTTGCGGAGGTTTGGTCGATTTCATGACTTGATCGGGCAGTTCTTAGTTCTTGGAACCGGAATTGGCATGGATTTAAGGATGTACAGGATTTCGGAATCGGATGGATTCTAAGATTCTTCTTTCTCCGAAATCCTGTTAATCCTTAAATCCATGCCAAATTCCTCAACTCCTAATCCACCACCCGGAGCGTGTATCCTGCGCCGCGTACGGTCTGGATCAGTTTGACATCGTGCCCGTTGTCGATCTTTTTGCGCAGCATGTTGATGTAGACGTCCACCGTGTTCGAGCTGGAATCCTCGTCCATCCAGATCCGCTCCTGGATCACCTCGCGTGTGAGGACCTTGCTTTCGTTCGCGGCGAGCGCTTCGAGGAGTTCGTATTCGCGATGGCTGAGGCCGACTTCGACACCGGCGCGCGTGACGCGGCGCTGGGCGGTATCGACCATCAGGTCGGCAACCTTTATTATCCGCGAGCGGTGTACGCGGTCCCGGCGTAGGAGCGCGCGCACGCGGGCGAGCAGTTCGGAGACTTCGAAAGGCTTTGGCAGGTAGTCGTCCGCGCCGAGATCCAATCCCTTGACGCGGTCCTCGACCATGTCGCGCGCGGTGACCATCATGATCGGCACGCGGCTGCCGTCGCTCCGGAGCTCGTCGACGATATTCCAGCCGTCGATGCCCGGGAGCATGATGTCGAGGATGAGCAGGCTGTAGTTGTCGTTCTGGGCCATGTCGAGGCCCGATTTGCCGTCGACAGCTATGTTGACGGTGTACCCCGCCTGCTCGAGCGCCCGTCGCATAAGCCGAGAAATGCCGGGATCGTCTTCCACCACCAGGATCTTCATGTCCCCATTGTTCCACACCGACATTAAATCCGGATGAAACTAGCGTAGTGGCGACTTCTTCGTAGGGCAAAGATGAAGGGCGCTGATGAGGTGCCCAGGCTTATCGAAGATGCCATGTCGCGCCCTGAACCTCTGCCGTTCTTGCGGAATGCCAAACTGCTAACCCATGGGTAGGTCGGCGTTCACTTTTGGACAACGGGCTAACAGGCGCTGGTGGGACTATGGGGCCAGACACGCGCTGCGACCGCGTCGTGGGCGGCGCCCGCTCTTCTAGCGCGGACGCCCCAAATGCTAATTGGCCGGGTTGGCACGATAGACATAGCCCGGCATTGACGACGGGGTCTGCGCGGCGTCGACGATGCTTGTGAGCCTGTCGCGGAAGGGCGACAGACTGCAGGCGGGATCGGTAGCGGCGGCGTCACCGGTCAGCAGGGCAGACTGGCATCGACAGCCGCCGAAGTCGACATCGCGCAGGTCGCAGGATTGGCACGGCTCGGGCATCCACTCCGTGCCGCGGAATCGGTTGAACGCCTGCGAATTCGTCCAGATTTCGGTCAGTGAACGATCACGGATGTTCTCCGCGTTGAGGTTCGGGATCGACGAGGCCGTGGGGCAGGGGAGAACGTCACCGACCGGATTGACGGTGAGGTAGCGTCGGCCCCAGCCGTTCATGCAGGGCTTCGGGCGGTCGCCGAAGTAGTCCGGGAGGATGTAGTGGACTTCCATCCGGCCGCGCAGCCTCTCGCGGGCCTCGGCGGAGATGCGCTCCGCGCGGGTCAGTTGCTCGTGAGTGGGGAGCAAAGCCATTTGGTTTTGAAAGGCCCACCCGTAAAACTGGACATTGGCAAGCTCCAGACGCTCCGCACCCATCTCCTCAGCCAGTCCGATGATCTCGGCGATGCTGTCGACGTTGCGTCGATGGATCACCACGTTGATAGTCAGCGGCAGACGCGCCGCCTTCACCACCGCCGCCGCCGTGCGCTTTAGCTCGTGCGCTTTCGTACCGGCGATGTCGTCGGCGAGCGTCGCTTCGTGCGCCTGGAAGCTGATCTGGACGCTGTCCAGGCCCGCGGCTGCCAGGGATGTCGCGCGTGCCTCCGTCAACCCGACCGCGCTGGTGATGAGGTTGGTGTACGCCCCGGCTTCCCTGGCGCAGGCGACTAGTTCCGCCAGGTCTTTGCGGCCGAGCGGCTCGCCCCCGGAAAAGAGTACGTGCAGGACGCCCATGTCGACGGCCTCTTTGATGACGCCGCGCCACTGGTCCGTCGACAGTTCCGAGCGGCCGGCTGGGTACTGCGTCGGGTTGGAGCAGTACGGGCAGTGGAGAGGACAGGTGTAGGTGAGCTCGGCGAGGAGGCCCATCGGGCGGTAGGTTGGCGGGTGTGTGTTGTTGGCAAGAGCAACATGCCTACCCAGGGCTGTAGGCATGGCACCCGTTGGAGTTTGGACTGCCGGCATGGCACTCGATGAAGAGGTTGCAAGAAGGCTTCGGTAGTGCAGTCTTTTCAGGAATGTGATAACGTCGGTGCGGATGTCGGCGGCTGGGAATTGAGCTTCCAAATCGGCAATGATCTCGTCGACGGTGCGACCGTCGAGGCGGTCGACGATGGCGTTGCCCGCCGAGTTCAGCTTGAGGACGCCTTCGGGAAACAGGAGGATCGGCTGGCCGGTGACGCGGTCGACCTGACGGCGTACCCGCGGGGAGAGGCGCGGCCGGCTTGTCGGTTCGGTTGGTGGCGTCTGGCTAGGCATTGGTGTCGGAAACGGCTGTCTGCATGGCGTCGAGTATGGACCAGAGGATGTCGCATTTGGTCGAAAGCGCGCGCACGGCCTCCTGCTGCATTGCAAGCGTGTCGCAGTAGCGAAGGGTAAGCGCCAGTCCCTGGTCGGAATCGGTCTTGGCCTGCGGCACGCGGCTGCGGAAATAGGCCAGGCCGTATTCGGGAATCCAGGTGTAGTACTTCTCGAAGGCGGCGATGCGGTCCCGCATGAGATCGGGCGCGAAGAGCTCCGTCAATGACGACGCCACCGCGATGGGCCAGGGCTTCGTGCGGGCCAGCGTGACGTAGGCGTCGACGGCGAACCGCACGCCCGGCAGGACATGGCGCTCGTCGAGGAGTTCGTCCTGCGTGAGGCCACTCGCCTCGCCAAGTGTCAGCCACGCGCCGATGCCGCCCGCGTTGCCGTCGAAACCGTCGTGGTCGGAGATTCGGTGCAGCCAGATCCTTCGGACCTCGCGAACCGGGCAGTTCGAGATAATCGCAGCGTCCTTAATCGGGATATTGCGCTGATAGTAGAATCGATTGGCCACCCAGCAGCGGATCTCATCGGGCGTCAACTGCCCGGCATTCATCCGCATGTGAAAGGGGTGGAGGTGATGATAGCGGGCGGTTCCGACCGCGCGCAGGTTTGCGATGAAGGTTTCGTCGTCCCATCGGATTTCTTGTGACATTGGTAGGCTATACCTCGAATTCCATGCCGTCCTCGCCGATGACGACGCCGGCGTCGGTGACAGCGGCTCGCTCGGCGGAATCTTCCCGGAGGATAGGGTTGGTGTTATTGATGTGTACGTAGACCCTGCGGTCAATATCGACGTTGGCCAACCTTGCGAGCGTGCCGTCCGGTCCGCTGATCGGCAGGTGCCCCATCGACGACGCCTTCGCCGTGCCGACACCCGCCCTCACCATCTCATCGTCGCTCCAGAAGGTCCCGTCGATGAGGAGGAGCCGGCACCCGGCCATCTGGGCCTCGACGGTGTCCGTCCACTCCGCGAGGTCGGGGACGAATACCATCGCCGCGCAGGTGGCATCGTCGACAATGCGGTAGCCGAGGCTGTCGGACAAGTCGCTCGCCCCCTCCGCGCGTCGCCGATACTTTGGCGGATTGCCTGGCAGGGAGAAGGCGCAGAAGCTGAGGCCGGAAGGCGATCCGTCGACGAGTGTCAGGGACGTCAAGTTCGACGGCGGCGTACGCCAGTCGACGCCGCAATAGCTCGCAAGCACGGTGTTGAGGTTGAGCCCGGCAGTCAGCGCCTCACGTGTCCCGTCGCCTGCGTAAAGGACCAGTGGCCGACCCTCGCGAAGCTGAAACAGTCCAAGCGTATGGTCGAGGTCGGCGTTGGTGACGAGCACCGATTCGATTCCGGACCCACGCGATGAGCCCACCGGAGGACTGAGCGGTGCGAACGAGGCAATTTGATGTCCGATATCGGGCGATGCGTTGAGAAGAAACCAGTGGCGGCCATCTGCACTTACGGCCGCGCTCGATTGAGTGCGGGATTGGGCTTTCACCTGGCCGGATCGAAAGCCGGCGCAGTTGGCGCAGTTGCAGTTCCACTGCGGGAACCCGCCACCCGCGGCGGTGCCGAGGACTCTAATTCGCATTACTTCGCATAGATCGGCCTGGACCAGTCAAGAAGTGAGGCAGGCGTATACTGAGCTTATCGCTCATTTTCTGCCTGCCTGCTCTACGTCCGCCAGCCCTGTGAGGGCCGTGAAAGTTTCTTTAGAGCGCTTCCTGCTCTTCTTCTGTCGCGTGATCGCTCTCTTCCGAAAGCTCGCCGGAGTAGGCCGAGCACTCGGCGTTTACAGTTGTTTCCTCGAAGTCGGGAGTCTGCCAGGTTTCCATGAGCACTTCCTTCGAATCGTTAAGATAGTTGCCGAATGCGGCGACAACTCGCCTATATTCCACGTCGCTCTGGATATTCCTCCATTTGTTGAGCGATTCTATCAAAACAGGCAATTACACTGGTGAATCGGCGAAATACACAGTGACTTGAACGCACCGGGTATTCTATTTGGCGTTTGTGGTGACAAAGTGATTGCCGCATCGACATGGAAGGCATTGCGTTTGACATGGGCTTGAGGGCTTTGGTAACGGGTGGTAGCTCGGGTATTGGTCGAGCTACTGCTGAATTGCTGGCGAGCAAGGGGATTGAGGTTGGCGTGCTCGCCCACGACTTCGCCGGTGTCGAGGAGGTAGTCCATGGCATCCTTGCGAAGGGGCAAGCAGCGTTTGGGATTACTCTCGATCTGGGCATTCAGGCCGACGTTGTCGGCTTGTTCGAGCGAATCGAGGCCGAGCGGGGACCGATCGATATTCTCGTGAATGTGGCAGGGGTTGGGTTGCAGGCCGACGTCGTGGAGACGACAGTCGACGATCTCAACCGGCTATTCGCGGTCAACTTTTTCTCGGCCGCGATCCTGAGCCGGGCGGCGATGATCAGTATGTCGGCGCGCGGCAAGGGCAACATTGTCAATATCTCTTCGGCGTCGGCGCGTCGCGCGCTGCCGGGAATGTCCACCTATGCGTCGACAAAGGCCGCCATGCACGCGTTCTCGCAGGCACTGAGGATCGAGGGGTGGGACCGGGGCGTTTATGTGACGGAGGTGTTGCCGATGTCTGTGCGCACGCCCTTCTTCGACAGCGCCACCAACCGGTC
>Ga0070658_10001175_pt1 | contig 22365 bp, 16 predicted proteins | sample KBSC13metaG_FD_64664 | JGI IMG/M metagenome (GOLD analysis project Ga0070658, IMG submission 64664) | Corn rhizosphere microbial communities from Kellogg Biological Station, Michigan, USA - KBS C1-3 metaG | ecosystem: Host-associated > Plants > Roots > Rhizosphere > Soil ...
AGGTGTCAGCTTTTCACCTCCGCGTTACGCACTGGACTGTTGAATCTTCGACACCGGAGCGAAACTGAGGGCCTAAGCCACTGGAACCGTTCACGTTCGCTGGGCGCTTGGGATGGATCGCTCCTTGCGTCGGAGGCTGGGACCATGTCAGCTCTCCCCGCCGGCGTCGTCCCCTTCTCCCGTCCGAATCGCGTGCCAGGCGGCTTCTCGTCGGTGCTTTCGCTGCCCAAGGCGCTGCTGTGTGACCTGGACGGGACGCTGATCGACAGCATGCCGACGCTGGCCGACCTGGCCACCGACGTCCTGGGCGAGGTCTATGGCACGCCCGCCCCTCTGGCGCGGGAGTTCTACCTGGCCACCTGCGGCCTGCCGTTCATCCGCCAGCTGGAGTCGATCTTCCCCGGTGACGCGCGCAACCAGGGTGCCTCCGACCTGTTCGAGGGCCGCAAGCCCGAGCGCTGCAACCAGATCCGTATGCCGGCCGACGTGTTCCGGACGCTGGCCGACCTGAAGAAGCGCGGCGTGGCCATCGTCGTGTCGTCCAATAACGGCGTCGAGAACGTCGCGGCGTTCGCGCGGAACTCGGGCTTCACGTTCGATCTCGTGCTGGGCTTCGGCGGCGGCCTGGCGAAGGGCAAGCCCCACATCGACCTGTGCGAGGCCACGTTCGACCTGGATCGCAGCGAGATGCTGTTCATCGGCGACTCGCTGCACGACGGGGAGATCGCCGAGCGCGAGGCCATCCCGTTCGTCGGTCTGGCCGGGACGTTCTCCCACGAGCGCTTCACGCTGCGCTTCCCCGACGTGCCGGTGCTGCGGCGGTTCGCCGAGCTGCCGGGCCTGTTCCAGTCCGAGGCGCCTGCCGCGCTCCGCGGCGACGCGCGCCTGTTCGCCGGCAACGGCTGATCTCGCGAGAGGCAGGAAGTAGACCGATGCAAGTGGTGCTGCTGGCAGCCGGCCTGGGCAGCCGCCTGGGAGAGCTGACCGAGCGCTTGCCCAAGGCGCTGATCACCGTCGGTGGCGAGACGCTGCTGGCGCGCGCCGTGAAGTTCGCCGAGCGCCTGCGCCCCAGCGAGCTGATCGTGGTGGGGGGCTTCGGCTTCACGGGCGTGATGTCCGAGGTGGAGCGGCTGCGCCCGCAGGTGGGCGCTACCCTGCGGCTGGTTCATAACGAGAACTTCCGGGAGGGGAACCTGATCTCGCTGCTGGCGGCGCGGCCGCACGTGCGGGAGGACTTCCTGCTGATGAACGTCGACCACGTCTACCGCCCCGCCATCGCCGACCTGGTGGCGCAGCCGGCCGACGAGGTGACCGCCTTCGTCGATCACGACCGCGTGCTGGGGGCCGACGACATGAAGGTCGAGCGCGACGCGCGGGGCCTGGTCCACGCCATCGCCAAGACGCTGACCACGTTCGACTGCGGCTACGTGGGGATGACCCGCGTCCCCACCGCGGCGCTGGCGCGCTACTGGGCCGCGGCCGAGACCGTGCTGGCCGAGGCGGGGCGGGCCACCCACGTCGAACGCATCCTGGCGCATCTGGCCACGTCGCCGCACCCTCCTGCCTGTCGCGACATCAGCGGCATCGGCTGGCTGGAGGTCGACGTCCGCGACGAGCGGGACCTGGCCGACACGACCATCCGGCGCGATCCGGGCCGCTGGTCGTAGCCCGCTTCAGGCGGCCGCGCGCGGTTCGGTGGCCTGCGCTTGCCGCTCGGCCAGGCTGCGGTTGAACGCGGCGCGGCCGTCGACCAGCTCGCGAAACCACGTCTCCAGCACCAGCAGGTTCCACAGGCGCTCGCCATGATCCTCGCCGGCGCGATGCCGATCCAGCAGCGCCGTCACCGCCTCGGCGCGGAACAGGCCGCGACCGCGCGCCGAAGACGACAGCAGCGTCTCTCGCGCGAAGCCGTGCAGCTTGCCGGCCAGCCAGTGCCGCGTGGGCAGCGCGAAGCCGCGCTTTTGCCGGTTCAGGATCGCCGGGGGCAGCACGTCGGCGAACGCCTGCTTGAACAGGTACTTTTCCTCCGTGTGATACAGCTTGGCCAGACCGGGTAGGCGCGCCCCCAGCTCGACGACCTGATGATCGATCAGCGGCGCCCGCGCCTCCAGGCTGTGGGTCATGCTGGCGATGTCGACCTTGGTCAGGATGTCGTCGGGCAGGTAGGTCTCGAGGTCCAGGCGGCTGAGGCGGTTGACCACCGCCTCGCCGGCGTGCGCGCCCAGCCGCGCCGCGAACCGCTCGGCGGTGCGATCGGTGCGAAAGCGCTCGGCCAGCTCGGGCGTGAACAGCGCCAGCCGCTCATCGGCCGGGAAGTGCGCCACGAACTCCAGGTAGCGCGCGGCCTCGGAGGTCTCCAGGGCCTGACCGTAGCGACGAAGCCAGCGCAGCCGCGGCCCCGGCACGGCCCGCAGCGCCGCGCCCACCGTCCAGGCCAGGGGGCGGGGCAGGCGGCGGATCACGTCCGCCACGTGCGCCCACACGTACCGCCGGTAGCCGCCGAACACCTCGTCACCACCGTCGCCCGACAGCGCCACGACCACGTTGCGCCGGGTCATCTCGCACAGGTAGCGCGTGGGAATGGCGGACGTGTCGCCGAAGGGCTCGCCGTGATGGCGCACCACGCTGGGCAGCAGGCCCACCATCTCGGGATCGACCATCAGCTCGTGGTGGTCGGTGTGCCAGCGCTCGGCCACCAGGCGCGCGTAGGGTAGCTCGGTGGCGCCCGACTCGGTGAAGCCGACCGAGAACGTCTGCACGGGCCGGCTGGACCGGCGCGCCATGCAGGCGACCACGATCGAAGAGTCGACGCCGCCCGACAAGAAAGCGCCCAGCGGCACGTCCGACATCAGGCGGCTCTGCACGGCCTCCTCGACGGTCGACCGCAGCAGGGCCATCGTCTCTGCGCGCGTGGTCAGCGGTTCGGCGTTCGCCACCGCGATGCCAAGGTCGTAGTAGGGCCGGACCGCCGGCTGCTGTCCCGCCTCGATCTCCAGCACGTGGCCGGGCGGCAGCTTCTTCACGTCGGTGAAGATGGTGTCGGGCGCCGGCACGTACTGCAGCGCCAGGTAGGCGTCCAGGGCCGCCAGGTCGACCTGCAGCCCCACGCGCGGCTCGGCCAGCAGGGCCGCGATCTCCGAAGCGAACAGGAACGTGTCGGACGTCTGGGCGTAGACCAGCGGCTTCTCGCCGAAACGATCGCGCGCCAGCAGCAGGCGCGCCCGGCGGGCGTCCCACACGGCGAACGCGAACATGCCACGCAGCGCCTCCGGCGTGCGCGCGCCCATCTCCTCGTACAGGTGAACGACCACCTCCGAGTCGCTGTGGCTGCGGAACCTGTGTCCCTTCGCCTCCAGGGCCCGCCGCAGCTCCAGGTGGTTGTAGATCTCGCCGTTCACCACCGCGACGACCTGCCCATCCTCGTTCGTCATGGGCTGGCTGCCGGCGGTGGACAGATCGACGATGGACAGCCGCCGGTGTCCCAGCACCACGGGACCCTCGGCGTGGATGCGCCCACCGTCGGGGCCGCGGTGCAGCTGGGCCACCATCATCCGGGGCACCAGCGAGCCATCAGGCCGGGCGTCGGGCGCGGTCAGGGCCCCTGCGATCCCGCACAAGTTAGGGCACCGCCGCGGGCGACAGGCGAGGGGTGGGCATCGCCGCTGTTTTACTACAGTTGGGTCGCGGGGCGCCGGACCTCAGGCGCCCAGGCGCAGGCGCCACACGATGGTGATCGCCTCGATGAAGATCGTCTCGGACATCTTGGATTGCCCCACCCGGCGATCGACGAAGCGGATGGGGATCTCGACCAGCCGCGCGCCGGCGCGCAGGGCCCGGTACGTCATCTCGATCTGGAAACCGTAGCCCTGGGCCCCCACCTCGCGCAGGGGAATACGCCGCAGGAGCTCGCTGCGCCAGGCCTTGAACCCGGCCGTCAGGTCGCGCACGCCCACCCCCAGCACCCAGCGCGCGTACAGGCTGCCGCCGCGGCTGATCAGCTTGCGGCGGACGCCCCAGTTCACCGTCGTTCCCCCCGACACGTACCGCGAGCCGACGGCCACGTCCGCCCCGTCGTCCAGGGCGCGCAGCAGCCGCGGGACATCATGCGGATCGTGCGAGAAGTCGGCGTCCATCTGCACGATGCGCTCCCAACCCTCATCCAGCAAGGCAAGGAAAGCGTCGACGTAGGCCCGTCCCAGACCCTCCTTGCCGGCGCGGTGGCGCACCCGCACCTGCGGGTCGGCGGCCGCCAGCTCGTCGGCCAGCTGGCCCGTTCCGTCGGGCGAGTTGTCGTCGACGATCAGGATGGACGCGTCGGGCACCGCCGCCCGCACGGCATGGACGATGTCCGCCAGCCCGTCGCGTTCATTGTAGGTGGGGATGACGATGGCCGTGCCGGGCACGCCGATCCGGTATCAGACCGTCCGGGGCAGGGTCAAGGAACGGCTGGCGACGCACCAATAGCGAACGCTCGGGTTGCCGAAAGTGTCAACGGGGGCGACAGACCGGCCCACGCGCATCGGTCCTCGCTACTCCGCCCCCTTGTTCGGGGCTCTGTCGGGCCTTGCCTCTTGCGCGCCTCCGCGTCCGCCGCCCGCCGCCATCCTTGCCGCGTCTGTCGCGCGGCGCTTGCGCGAAGCCCGCCGGGTGGCCACAATCGCCTCGTCCGGGCGTGCTCCCCCACCGGCCGCCGACTCCTCCATGCGCCGGATCAAAGTTCTCTATTTCATTCCGAACCTGCAGCAGGGCGGCACGGAAGGGCAGGTGCTGGAGCTGATCAGCCGGCTGCCCGCCCGCTTCGAGCCCGTGCTGTGCGTGTACCACGCGGAGGACATCTTCTTCGACCAGCGCTGTCCGCCGGGCCAGCCGGCCCACACGCTGGGCGTGAAGCGAATGAACCTGGCGGCGCTGAATCGCCTGACCGAGATCATCAGGCGCGAGCAGCCCGACATCCTGCACTCGTTTCGCGACAAATCGAACTTCTGGGCGCGCCTGGCGGCCCGCCGCGCCGCCGTCCCCATCGTGATCACCTCGTGCCGCAACCGCATGATGGAGTGGCGCTACCTGCTGACCGAGCGCTACTTCTCGCGCTACAGCCGCCTCATCCTGACCAATTCGGTCGGGGTGAAGCGCGAGCTGACCCGGTACGCGCGCATCCCCGCCGACAAGGTGCGCGTCATCTACAACATCCTGGACGCCGACCACTACCGCCCCCCGTCCGCGACCGAGCGCGCCGAGGCGCGCGCGCACTGGAGCCTGCCGCCGGGCACGCGCGCGGTACTGGTTCCGGGTCGGGTGGGCTTCCAGAAACACCAGATCGGCCTGCTGTGGGCGCTGCGGGCCCTGGCGCGCCGCGGCCAGCTGCCGCCCGATCTAGTGGTGTTGCTGGCGGGCCGCGAGCGCGACCGCGGCTTCGCGGCGCTGGCCCATCGCCTGGCCGCCGATCCGCGCATCGCCCGCCACGTCCGTTTCCTGGGGGCGGTCAAGGACGTGCGCTCGCTGTACTGGGCGGCGGACCTGCTGGTGATGCCGTCCCTTTACGAAGGGCTGGCGAACGCGGCCGTCGAGGGCTGCGCCAGCGGGCTGCCCGCGCTGGTCTCGCACGCGGTGAACCTGGACGGCGTGGTGGCGCCGGGCGTGACCGGCTGGGAGGTCCCCACGGGCTGGCCGGGTCCGCTGGCGGGCGCGCTGGCAAAGGCGCTGGCTTCCTCGCCGGCCGAGCTGGCGGCGATGGGCCGCCGGGGGCGGGCGCACGTGGTGGCGCGCTTCGCCCCCCGGCCCGGGCACGGCGTCGATCAGATCGTCGCCGTCTATGACGAGCTGCTGGCCGAGCACGCGCCCGAGAGCACCGCGGCGGCCGCGTCCTAGCGGTCAGCGCCAGCCCGGGTCATGCTTGCCAGATCGTCGGGGGGCGCGGGCGCCCCGCCGGGCCATCCTTGCGCGCGGGCGCTCCCCGCAATATCTTGAGCCGCTTTCGGTTTTTCGCCGCCCTGTCGAATCGGGGCCGTCATCGAGCCCCAAGCATCGAGCCCAGACATGTTCAGCCTCGTCGCCAAGAAAATTTTCGGCACCAAAAACGCCCGCGTCCTGAAAGGGATGCGGCCCACCGTCGCACGCATCGCCGAGCTGGAACCCGGCATGCAGGCGAAGAGCGACGAGCAGCTGCGCGACGTCACCGTCGAGCTGAGGGAGCGCCTGGCCAAGGGCGAGACCCTGGACGACATCCTGCCCGAGGCGTTCGCCGCTTGCCGCGAGGCGGGCCGGCGCGTGCTGGGCATGCGCCACTTCGACGTGCAGCTGATGGGCGGCATGATCTTGCACCGGGGCGGCATCGCCGAGATGAAGACCGGCGAGGGCAAGACGCTGGTGGCGACGGCGCCCGTCTACCTGAACGCGCTGGCCGGCAAGGGCGTCCACGTCATCACCGTGAACGACTACCTGGCCCGCCGCGACTCGGAGTGGATGGGCCGCATCTACAAGTTCCTGGGCCTGACCGTGGGCATCATCGTCCACGGCCTGACCGACTGGGAGCGGCAGGCCAACTATCGCTGCGACGTCACGTACGGCACGAACTCCGAGTTCGGCTTCGACTACCTGCGCGACAACATGAAGGACTCGATCGAGCGCTACGTGCAGCGCGATCCGTTCTACGGCATCGTCGACGAGGTCGACTCGATCTTGATCGACGAGGCGCGCACGCCCCTCATCATCAGCGGCCCGGCCGAGCAGTCCGCCGACCTGTACCAGAAGGTCAACGTCATCATCCCCGGCCTGCGCAAGGATATCGACTACACCGTCGACGAGAAGGCGCACTCGGCCATGCTGACCGACAACGGCATCGAGCGCGTCGAGCAGCGCCTGGGCGTGGGGAACCTGTACAACCCCGAGAACATCGAGTGGCTGCACCACATCTCGCAGGCGCTGCGCGCACACTCGCTGTACAAGCGCGACGTCAATTACCTGATCGAGGACGGCAAGATCATCATCGTCGACGAGTTCACGGGCCGGAAGATGCCGGGCCGCCGCTGGTCGGACGGCCTGCACCAGGCCATCGAGGCCAAGGAAGGGCTGGAGGTTCAGGAAGAGAACCAGACGCTGGCCACCATCAGCTACCAGAACTACTTCCGCCTCTACAAGAAGCTGGCCGGCATGACCGGCACCGCCGACACCGAGGCCGCCGAGTTCAACCAGATCTACAAGCTGGACGTCAGCGTGGTGCCGACCAACCGGCCCCAGGCCCGCGTCGATCACCACGACCTGGTCTACAAGAACGAGAAGGGGAAGTTTCGCGCCGTCTGCGCCGACATCGAGGAGGCGCACGGGCGCGGCCAGCCGGTGCTGGTCGGCACCGTCAGCGTCGAGAAGTCCGAGGTGGTGGCGTCGATCCTGCGCAAGAAGGGGATCCCGCACAGCATCCTGAACGCCAAGCAGCACGAGCGCGAGGCCTTCATCGTCGCGCAGGCGGGCCGCAAGGGCGCGGTCACCATCTCGACGAACATGGCCGGCCGCGGCACCGACATCATCCTGGGCGGGAACGCCGAGTTCATGGCGCGCGCCGAGGTCGACCCCGAGAACGCGGGGAAGCCGGGCCACGAGCTGGAGCCCGAGAAGCAGGCCGCCTATCAGGAGGCCTACGCCCGCTACAAGGCCCAGTGTGACGCCGAGAAGCAGGAGGTGCTGGCCGCGGGCGGCCTGCACATCCTGGGCACCGAGCGCCACGAATCGCGCCGCATCGACAACCAGCTGCGCGGCCGCGCCGGCCGCCAGGGTGACCCGGGCAGCTCGCGCTTCTACCTGTCGCTGGAAGACGACCTGATGCGGATCTTCGGGGCCGAGCGCATCACCGGCCTGATGGAGACGCTGGGCATGGAAGAGGACGTGCCAATCGAGCACTCCCTCATCAACCGCGCCATCGAGAACGCGCAGAAGAAGGTCGAGGGCCACAACTTCGACATCCGCAAGAACCTGCTCGAGTACGACGACGTCATGAGCCAGCAGCGCAAGACGATCTATGCGCTGCGCCGGCAGGTGCTGGAGGGTCGCTACGCGCCCGAGCCGACGGAGGAGCAGCGCAAGGCCGGCAAGACCACGGCCGGTCCCGCCCCGACCTCGTCGGGGAACCACACCATCGAGTCGCTGACGAAGATGGTGCGGCCCACGCTGGCCAAGATGGCCGAGGCGCTTTCGCAGGCGCCGGCGCCCAGCGCCGATCCCACGGCGCCGCCCGCCACCGTCAGCGTCCCCGTCGACCCGTTCAAGATGCGGTCGCTGATCTACCGCCAGTTCGGCGCCTTCCCGGACGCGACCGGCATCGCAGAGGACCGCACCGGCACGCTGGATCGCCTGGCCGCCGAGATCGCCTCGTCGATGGTGCAGCAGCGCGAGCGCCTGCTGGACCTCTCCGAGGAGATGGTGGCCACGCTGATCGAGGAGTTCTGCCCGCCCAACGCCCACGCGGAAGACTGGGATCTGGACGCGCTGGGCACCGCTGTCAAGGAGCGGTTCGGCTTCGAGCCCGAGGTGACCCACAAGGGCGCGGTGCTGGAGCGTGAGGCGTTGACCGAGGCGCTGTGGAGCCAGGTGGAGAAGGTGATCGAGGCGCGCGAGGCCGAGTTCTCGCTGCCGGTGCTGCTGTACTTCAGCCGCCACTTCTTCCTGGAGGAGATCGACGCCCGCTGGATCGATCACCTGAAGGCGATGGAGGCCCTGCGCGAGGGCATCGGCCTGCGCGGCTACGGCCAGAAGGATCCCAAGCAGGAGTACAAGAAGGAAGGCTTCGACGTGTTCGGCGAGATGATGCGGATCATCAGCCGCAACGTCTGCGAGAAGCTGTTCCACATGCAGCTGGCGCGCACCGATCAGGGCGCCCAGGTGTCGGTGCCCCAGCCGCAGGCGCGCCGCCCCCGCCGCACCGTCGAGTCGGGGGGCGAGGGGGCCGCGAACGGCGCCGGCGCCTCTGCCAAGGGCGGCGACAAGAACGGCGACGGTGCGCAGGAAGCCGAGCGGCCCGTCCGCCGCAACGAGCCCAAGGTGGGCCGCAACGATCCCTGCCCCTGCGGCAGCGGCAAGAAGTACAAGAAGTGCCACGGCGCCGCCGCCGGCGGCGTCGAGGCCTGAGCGGCCGGAACCCCTTCGCTTCGGGAGGCGTCCGGCGCGGGTTCAGGGTCTCGAACCAAGGCGGCGCCCGCTTCGAGCACCACGCGTTCCGAGCGGGGCGGTCCCCGGCTATTCCCCCGCCCGACCTCGGGTTAGATTAGCGGCGGTGACGCGCCCCAGGTCCATCGGTCTTCCTTTGCTCGGCCTCGTGGGGGCCCTGTTGACGTCGAGCCAGTGCGCCGACGAGCTTCCCGCGCGGTGCGCCCTGGTGACCAAGGCGCTGGCGGCAAACGCGCTGACGTTGCTGCCGGACGCGCGGCTGGATCGGGTTGGCAATGGGTTCGTGCTGCTGGGCAGCGATGGCGACCACGTCATGTGGCAGACCATCGACACGGCCGGCGGCGCGGGCCCGCTGCGCACGGTGGCGGTGCCGTCCCACACCGACGGACCCTGGTTCGGGGTCGCGGGCACGCCGGGCAGCCCCGCCGACCACGTCGTGATCCTGTTCGCGACGAACCCCACCGGCAGCATGGCTACCCTGGCGTCGATCACGGCCGGCATCGACGGCTCGGCCGGGGCTGCGGTCGCCACCGTGGGGATGATCCCCGATCGCGGCGCCAGCAAGACGCCCCTGCTGGTCAGCGCGGGCTCCGGTCAGGCGGGGCAGCACATGGGCTTGCTGTGGTCGTCGAAGGGCAAGTCGACGGTGAAGGCCAGGATCTTCGGGGCGGACGGCCAGCCCGTGGGGGGCGAGGTGTCGCTGGGCGACGTCGATGACGTCGACTGCCCCCGGTTCACCGCGGGGCAGGGCGACCTGACCGCCACCTTCGTGAAGACCAGCGGCACGCCCGCCGCGCACGCGGCGGTGGCCCGCGAGTTCAACCTCGACGGGTCGTCGGGCTCCACGTTGAACCTGGGGCTGGTCGACTGGTCGAAGGACGAGGCCGGCGGTTGCGTCTTCCTGGCGGCGGCTTCCTCCGGCTACGGCTTCGGCTGGCGCGCCAACGGCAAGACGTTCTCGGGCGACGACTACGCCTTCTTCGATCCCAGCAAGGGGTCCGGCACGTACACGCCTTACCCGCTGCTCAGCGACGAGCGGGCGACGGGGGGACACGCCGCGCCCCTCATGGGCCTGGGCAAGACCGCCGACTCGGTCACCCGCTTCATCGTGGTCGCGGCCGCGCCGTCGGGCGGGCGGGCCTGGGAGATCGATGTTGACGGCAAGGCCATCGCCGAGGACCTGGTGTTCCCGTCGGTGAAAGGCAACACGGGCACCGTCTCGACGGCCTCGCTCTCGGGCAGCCTGTACGCCACCTACGCCGACTACACGGGCAAGACGGCCACGGACCATACGACGGGCAGCCGCATCATCGCCCAGGTCACCTGTCACTGAATCGCCGTGTGAAGGGTAGTAACTCGTGCCGCTAGATGGTTGATTTACCACGAAAATCTTCCTGTCCTGGGGGGCCGCGGCGCCGGCGGAATAGTCCTGACTCCGCGTGTGTTTAGGAACCTGGAACGATGGCACTCTTCAAACGCCGCCCCTCCCGGGCTGATTTCGAGCGAGAGGCCCTGCCGCATACGCAGGCGCTGTATTCCGCCGCGGTGCGGCTAACGCGGAACGAGCGAGACGCGGAGGACCTGGTGCAGGACAGCCTGCTGCGCGCCTACCGCTTCTTCGATTCCTTCGAGCCGGGCACGAACTGCAAGGCCTGGCTGTTCCGCATCATGACCAACGTCTTCTGCAACCGGTATCGCGAGCGCGAGCGCGAGCAGGAGATCCTGACCGAGGCCAAGTCGTCCGACGCCAACCTCGAGCAGTTCTTCGCCGGGGTGGAGGGCGGTCGCAACGTGGAAGGCGCGTTGCTGGGCAAGCTGGTGTCCGAGGACGTCGAGCGCGCGCTGGCCGACGTGCCCGACGACTTCCGCATCGCCGTGATCCTGGCCGATCTCGAGGACTTCTCGTACAAGGAGATCGCCGAGATCATGGAGTGCCCCGCCGGTACGGTCATGAGCCGTCTGTACCGCGGCCGGAAGATCCTGCAGCGCTCGCTGTTCAAGTACGCCGTCGAGCAGGGGGTCATCAGCCCCGACTGGACGGCTGGCGGCGACGCCGACGCGGCCAAGAAGCAAGCCGCGGCGGCCCAGCCGGCGGGCGCCCAGACGGTGGACCTTGATTCGTACCGGCGCAAGCGCGCCGGAGGAGCAGGAACGGACCATGGCCAAAGCTGACCGTGTGGGGATCACCGACTGCGCGGACGTCGAGGCGTTCACGCAGGCCTACATCGACGGCGAGCTGTCGGGACGCGATCGCGAGCGGTACGAGCGGCACCTGAGCGGCTGCTCCCGATGCGCCGTCGCCCAGCGCTTCGCTTCCCGGATGAAGGCGGCGGTGCGCGGGCACCTGCCGCGTCGGCCGCTGCCTGCGGCGTTCGAGCATCGCTTGCGGGTCGCCATCGGCGCGCAACCCGACGCGCCGCCGCGCTGGCCCTGGCTGACCTGGCCCCGGGTCGTCCCCGCGCTGGCCGCGATGGGAGTGATGGTGGCGATCGTGGGCACGTTCCACAACCGGCGCTCGATCGTGATGGAGCAGGCGCGCCGCACCTATCAGGCCGAGGTGCCGCTGGACGTGACCGGTCCCGACTGCGCGATGGTGACGTCCTGGTTCCGCGGGCGGGTGGACTTCCCGGTGCACGCCCCGCGCCTGCCTGCCCAGATCACCTGCAAGGGCGGACGGCTGGTCAACGTCGAGGATCGCCCGGCGGCCTACCTGGTCTACCAGGACCAGCGCGGTCATCGCTTCTCGTTGCTGGTCTTCGATCCCGACAACGCCCCCATCGAGGCGCCCCATCACCGCGTGGTCGACGGCCGCGAGGTGTTCTACCGCGGGGGGCCTGGCATCGTGACGGCCGGGTACCGCGATCAGGGGCTTGGCTACGTGATGACGGCCGACGTGGACGAGGACGCGATGACGGGCCTGTTGCAGGCCAGCTTCCGCCAGCCGGCGGCCCCGGACAACGAGCTGCACTGACGGGGCTGGGATGGGGCGGGGCGCTGACCGGCGTCCTGTTTTTGTGACGCCGGTCGCATTTTCTGGCTTGCCCTTCGGGCCAGGATGGATAGTTTTGCCGGATCGTGCTGCGCGCCCATCTGAAAAAGTGGCGTACGAAGCTGGTGATGACGGCGCACGGCTCCGGCGCGCGAATTCTCACCGCCCCGCCTGGGCCACTGGAGGAGCATCCGCTGGACGTCACCGCCGGCGCGCCTCGGGCCCGCACCTGCTGCGCCTTGCAAACGCCCGACGGAAAGCTTTTCACCGGAGAGTGGGACTGCAGCGCGGGCTCCTTCACGTGGCGCTACAACGAGGACGAGCTGATTCGCATCCTGGAGGGGGAGGCCTTCATCGAGATCGACGGGGAGTTTCGCCGCTTTGGCCCCGGCGACACGATCTTCTTTCCGCTTGGTCAGTCAGCGCGCTGGCGCGTGCCGAAGTACGTGCGGAAGGTGTTCTTCATCCGCCACCCGGGCCGGGCCGTCCAGCTGCTGCGCACCCTGAAGATGCCCGGTCGGTCGGTCTCCTGACGGCGGGCCTGACCGATCCAAGATTCCGCTCCGGGTGTTAGGATGACCGACCCTGGGAGGACCGATGGCCGAGCGAACTCTCTTATGCATCGAACCGGACGCAGCCACGGTGGCCGAGATCCGTCGCGCCTTTGCGCCCCACGGCCTTCGGGTCGAGAGCATCTCCAACGGTGAGCAGGCGATTGACTGGGCGCGCCACAATCATCCGGCCCTGATCGTCCTCGCGGTCGAGCCGCGCAAGGTCGGATACGCCATCTGCAACAAGCTGAAGCGCGGCCCGGCCACCAGGGACATCCCGCTGATCTTGATCTCGGCCGAAGAGACCATGGCCACCTTCGATCAGCACCGGAAGCTGAAGTCCCGGGCCGAAGAGTACATGTTGAAGCCCCTGGATCGGGCTGAGCTGGTGACCAAGGTCGACCGGCTGGTCGATCTGGACGCGGACGCCGCGCCGGCCGCCGACCACGACATCGAGGAGATCGAGCTGGCGGACGACGAGCTGTCGGAGGTGTCGCTCGACGAGGAAGAGGATCTGGTGGAGGAGGCGTTCGCTTCGTCGCCGCACACGGTGGCGACGGACGACGCGGCAGTGATCTCCGCGGCCGACGTCGTGTCGGACGGGATCCCCGCCGGCAGCGAGGAGCCGCTGAACCGGCTGGGCGAGCTGTCGCAGCCGAACCCGGTCGACATGAGCGCGCCATCCCCGTTCCAGGACTCGGGCAGCATCGCAGACGGCAGCGCCCCGGTTCACTTCGACGCCGAGCAGTTCGATCAGGAGACGCAGGCCGCCTTCGCCGCGCTGGAGTCGAGCTCGGCCGAGGGGGGGACACCCTCTCCCGACATGCTGCACCTGGGGACGCCCGCGGCGGCGCCCGCGCCCGCGGCATCGGATGTGGTCGATCTGCAGACGATGTGGAGCGAGGCCGATCTGCCGGCCAAGATGCCGTGGGAGACGCCGGCCTCGACCGGACCGGCGACCGCGGCGGAAGGCGCGGGGGACGTCGCCTCGGCGCTGGGCGGGGCATTCGACGGGATGGACGCCCGCCCGGCGGAGACGCGGCGCCCGTCCGACGTCCATCGCCCGCTGGACCTGCCCGGCCCGATCACGCCCCCTCCGGTCGTCGCGGAGCCGGCGGAGGATCCGCTGCTGGCCGGCCTGGGCACCGAGGTGCCGCCGATGCCGGAGGAGGTCCTGTACGACGAGCGCCAGAACGCCGACACCGCTGCCCGCGACCAGCGCATCAGCGAGCTGGAGGCGCTGGTGGCCGATCTGCAAGCGCACAAGGAGGCCGTCGATTCCGAGAAGCGCGCCTCGGACGCGCGCGCCAGCGAGCTGCAAGGCCGGATCGCGTCGCTGGAGACGGAACGACAGACGCTGCGCAAGGAGCTGGACGAGCAGCGCGAGCACGCCACCCAGGTGGCCAGCCAGGGCGCGTTCTCGAAGGAGCGCGACCTGCTGAACTTGCGGGAGATCATCAACCGCAAGGAGAAGGACATCCTGGACCTTCGCGACGGCCTGGACGCGAAGGAGCGCTTGATCCTGGATCACAAGGACAAGATCCGGGAGCACGAGCGGGCGCGCCGCGATCTGGAAGAGCGCACGCTGGGCTTCGAGAAGAGTCTGGTGGCGGCGAACGAGAAGGTTCAGGAGCTGACCCAGGACAAGGAGAAGTCCGTCGAGCGGGAGAAGGGCCTGAAGGCCCGCCTGGACGACGCGCACGAGGAGCTGCGCAAGGGCCAGGACGAGATCGAGGCGGTGCGCAAGCGCGCCCTGCAAGAGACCGAGCGCGTGCGCGCCGAGGGCGAGAAGGTGCGGGCCGAGCTGGAGGCGAAGATCGCCGACCTGGAGGAGTCGCACCGCAACAGCCTGGCCAGCGCCGCCGACGAGTGGTCCGCCGCCGAGGCGGCCGAGAAGGCCGCCCATCAGTCCGAGCTGCTGCGCATGGAGACCGCCCACCGCGCCGAGGTGGAGGGGCTGCAGCGACGGCTGAACGAGGAGGTGGCCACCGCCGCCGAGCGGCTGCAAACGGAGCTGCTGAAGCTGCGCCGCGAGCACGAGAAGGCCATCGCGTCGCTGAAGGAAGAGCAGGCGCTGCAGCTGGCCTCCGAGCGCCAGGCCTACGAGACGCAGACCGAGGCCAAGCATCGCGGCCACCGCGAAGAGGTGATGGCGCTGCGGCGCCGGCACGAGGAGGAGCTGACCGCCGCCGAGGATCGCCGCCAGCGCGACATCCTGGAGCAGGAGCAGCGCCGCGTGACCGAGCTGGAGGCGGCCGAGAACCGTCGGCGCGTCGAGCTGCAGGCGCGGGACGAGGACCACCACGCGCGGGTGACGGAGGCCGAGCGCCGTCATCTGGTCGAGAAGACCGAGATGGCCGAGCGTTACCGCACCGATCACGATCAGGCGCTGGGGCGGGCGGCGCGCGCCGAGGGCGAGCTGGTGGCGCGCACCCAGGAGATCGAGCAGGCGTACCGCCGGCTGGCCAGCTTCGAGGCGGATCTGGACGCCGCGCGGGCCGAGCTGGGCGATCGCGACGTGCGCCTCAGCCAGGCGCGCGATCGGCTGGGCGAGCTGGAGGCGAAGATCGGCGACTACGAGGATCAGATCGTGCGCGCCTTTCAGCGGCTGCGCTCCGACGAGAAGACCACCGAGAAGATCCGGCGCGCCCTGGGCGTCGCGCTGGCGCTGCTGGACGAGCGCGCGGTGTCCGGGCAGGGCGGCGGCGGCCTGAAGCCGCTGCCCGCCGCGGACGAGGCGGAAAAGAGCTGAGTTACCCGGCATTCGACGGACGTTCGCCGACCGGCGCGGCGCGGGGGCGAGCGTGAAGGCGGTCACCGGCAACGTCACGGGCCTGAAGCCGAGCCAGCTGCACGCGCTGGAGCGCGTCTATCGGCGGCGGCTGAAGCCCGAAGAGGTCGTCTCGGCCGAGCTGGGGACGTTCCTGTGCGAGGTGTCGCGCGAGATCGACCGCCAGGTGGGCATCCTGGTGTCCCGGCGCGGCGAGATCGAGCACGTGTTCGTCGGCGACGCCTCGCGGCTGATGCTGCCGGAGATCGGACGCTTGCGCGCGGGCCGCGGCAGATTCCGGGGCCTGCGCCTGGTCCACACGCACCTGCGCAACGAGCCGCTGACCCGCGACGATCTGGTCGACCTTGCCTTGCTGCGCCTGGATCTGGTGGCCGCCATCGGCATGCAGCCGGACGGGCGTCCCGCCGACATGCACCTGGCGCACCTGCTGCCCGTGGTCGACGGCGAGCCCAACCAGAAGCCCTGGCGCATCCTGCCGGCGGTGCCTTTTCATCGGCACGACCTGGACGTGGAGGGGCTGGTGGGCGCGCTGGAGGAGGAGTTCGAGCGCGCGCAGCCGACCGGCGTCGCCACCGACGGCCAGGACCGGGCGCTGCTGGTGGTGGTCGACGTGCGCAAGCGCAGCGGCGGCTCGGGCGCCAGCCAGGCCTCGCGCGTGGCCGAGCTGAAGGAGCTGTGCCGGACCGCCGGCGTGCGCGTCACGGGCATCGTCGAGCAGCGGCGCCCGGAGGCTGATCCGAAGACGCTGGTCGGGCGCGGCAAGCTGGAAGAGATCTTGATCCGCGCCATGCAGGTCGACGCCCAGGTGCTGATCTTCGATCCGGATCTCACGCCGGGGCAGGCGCACGCCATCGCCGACTTCACCGACCTGCGCGTGATCGATCGGACGATGCTGATCCTGGACATCTTCGCCCGCCGGGCGAAGAGCCGCGACGGCAAGCTGCAGGTCGAGCTGGCGCAGCTGCGCTACCGGCTGCCGCGCCTGCACGAGAAGAACACCATGATGAGCCGCCTGACGGGCGGCATCGGCGGCCGCGGGCCCGGCGAGACGAAGCTGGAAGAGAACCGCCGCCGCGCCCGCGAGCGCATCAACCGCCTGGAGAAGGAGATCGAACACTACAGCCGCCAGCGGCAGGGCCGGCGGGCGCAGCGCGACGCGCGCGCGCTGCCGATCGTGGCCATCGTCGGCTACACGAACGCGGGCAAGTCGACGCTGCTGAACACGCTGACCCACAGCGAGGTGCTGGCCGAGGACAAGCTGTTCGCGACGCTGGATCCCACCACGCGCCGGCTGCGCTTCCCGCGCGAGCGTGAGATCATCATCGCCGACACGGTGGGCTTCATCCGCGATCTGCCGCCGGACCTGGTGCAGGCCTTTCGCGCCACGCTGGAAGAGCTGAACGAGGCCGACCTGTTCGTTCACCTGGTCGACGCCGCCGATCCCGACGCGGAGGCGCAGCAGGCCGCCGTGGAGCGGATCCTGTCCGAGCGAGGTCTGGCGGAGACGCCGCGGATCGTGGTGCTGAACAAGATCGATCGCCTCGAGCCCGAGGACCGGGCGCGGCTGCTCGATGGTCCGGGGCGCCAGGCTGGCCTCCCCGTGATTCCGATCTCGGCGAACGATCGTGACACCACGAAGCCGCTGCTGGACCTGATCGAGAACACGCTGTGGCACGAGGGCCGGCTGGCGCGCCAGCGAACGGTGTGGGGGGACGTCGCCCCGGACGCTGACGGCGACGCCGGCGAAGATGCCGAGGACGACGCGGACGGTGCGGCCGACAGCGTTCCCGGTCCGGACGCCTGAGCGAACCGCGGCTCAGGCGGTCGCGTGGCGTCGTGCTAGACGATCCGGCATGCCGATCGTCAAGGTCCACCGTCTGCAAGGCCGCCCCTCCGACGAGAATCGCGGCGTCTTCGCCGCGGTTCACGAGGCGCTGGTGGCGGCCTTCAAGACGCCCGAGCATGATCGCAACCACCTGCTGTTCGAGCTGGACGCGGCGCACTTCGAGATCCCCGCCGACCGGACCGCGGCCTACACGTTCATCGAGATCCTCGCGTTTCCGGGGCGCAGCATCGAGGCCAAGCGCGCGCTGTACGCGGGCATCACCGAGGGCCTGGGCAAGCTGGGGATCCCCGCCACGGACGTCTTCATCGTCCTGGGCGAGCCGCCGCTCGAAGACTGGAGCGTGAGAAACGGCCTGGCGTCGAGCGACACCAGGCCGAATTTCAAGCTCAACGTCTGAGAGCTACGCGAGGGATATAAAGGACCCTGTGGCGGGTTCTTTAACGATCGCGCGAGTGTCGTCGGGCTAAGCCCGACGACACTCATCGCGGGGGATATAAAGGACCCTCTCAGGGTCCTTTTCAAAATCAATACGAGGGGGGCGCCCAGTAGCCTTCCTGCCAGACCCACTGGTAGCCGTTCCAGGACCACTGCGGGCCGATCCAGACCCAGCCGGGCGTGGGGGGCATCATGTACGAGCCCGCGATCCACATGCGGGCCCCGCCGCGCCAGCCCCAGTAGCCGGGGACCCAGACGTGGCCGCCGACGGGGTGGACCCCGAAGCCGACGCGGGGGGCGACGACGCCGCGGTAGCCGCCGTAGACGTGCGGCGCCGCGAAGCCACCCCGCGCCAGGCCGCCGCCAGAGAAGCCGCCCCGGTAGACGGGCGCCCCGTGGAAGGCGACCCCGGCGCCGCGAAAGCCGCCGCCGCCGTGAAAGGCGACCGGGGCGGCGTGGAAGCCGCCACCGCCGTGAAAGGCCGCGCCCCCGCCGTGAAACCCGCCGCCACGCGCAAACGCGTCGGTGGGCGCCAGGGCGACCAGACCGACGACCGAGAGACCAAGGGCCAGGATGAAGTGCTTGAGGTTCGTCACGATGGGCTCCTTTCCGCTGACGGGGCGGGATTCAGCAGGAAGCGTGCCTGCAGCGGCGGCGCGACAAGCCCGCCAGTCTTGCGGGGTTACGAACACCGCCCGGCCCGCGGCGGGCAGCGGGTGGGGCGTCCTGGCGCCGCTCTCCGCTCACACCCGCCACAGCGCCCGGTCAGCGGCGACCCTCCGCGCCACGCGCGGCGTCCGGTGTAATCTCGGGCGCGGGTGCTCACGGTCGCACGGAAACTGTTCTCCCTGGTGACGCCGGCGGAACGCCGCCGCTGGCTGGCGCTGGGACCGTTGCTGGTGCTGACCGGTGTGGTGGAGATGGCGGGCACGGGCCTGGTGTTCCTGCTGGTGAAGGTCGCCGGTGAGCCCGCTGCGGCTGCCCACATGCCGCTGTGGGGCCGCGTGCTGGCGGCGCTGGGGATCGCCAGCGACCGCGGGATGGTCCTGGCCACGGGCGCCGCCGTGGCGCTGTTCTTCGTGCTGCGCAGCCTGGTCTTGCTGGCCGTGGCGCGCGCGCAGAGCCGCGTCGTCGCGGACACCATCGCGGGCGTTTCGACGCGCATCTTCGCCGGCTATCTGGCGGCGCCGTATCCGGTTCACCTGCGCCACACCTCGTCCGAGCTGGCCGTGGACACCACCGTGGCCGTCGAGCGGGCCGTCGACAGTGGACTGGGCGCCTCCGCCCAGCTGTTCGCCGAAACGGTGGTCAGCCTGGGGCTGCTGGCGATCCTGATGGTGACCGCGCCGCTGGTGACCCTGGCCACGGCCGCGGCGCTGGCGCTGTTCGTCGCCACCACGTTGCGGCTGATGAAGCGGAACAGCACCAGGTGGGGCCGCGCCCGCGAGACCCTGGGGCGTCAGAACTTGAAGGACGCGCAGGAGGCGCTGGGCGGGATCCGCGAGATCAAGATCCTGGGCCGCGAGGAGGCGTTCCGCACCACGTTCGTGCAGGCCCAGGAGGCGCTGGCGCGCGCCCGCGGACACCACGGCTGGCTGATCAACCTGCCCCGCATCGCCATCGAGTCGATCTTCGTGGCCTGCGTCGTGCTGGTCATCGCGCTGGCGACGCTGGGGGGCAAGCCGGCGCGCGAGCTGGTTCCGTTGCTGGGGCTGTTCGCGTACGCCGGGTTCCGGCTGATCCCGGCGGCGAACCGCTTCCTGCTGCACGTGGACGCCGTGCGCGGGGCAGCATCGGCCATCGATCGTTTACGCGCCCACGTCGAGGAGTTTCGCGCCGAGACCGCGGCGGCGCCGGCCGGCGAGGGCGCCGCGATGCACTTCCAGTCGCTGTTGCAGCTGGAGGGAGTGTCTTTTCGCTACGGCGACGATCAACCGCTGGTCCTGCGGGATGTCAGCGTGAGCATCCGGCGGGGCGAGTCGATCGGGGTGGTGGGGCCCACCGGTTCGGGGAAGAGCACGCTGATCGACGTGCTGTTCGGTTTGCTGCAGCCTACGAGCGGACGGGTCACGGTCGACGGCGCCGACATCCGCGGCGCCCGCGGCGCCTGGCAGCGCCGTATCGGGTACGTCCCCCAAGCGCCGTTCCTGTTCGCGGACACCATTCGCCGGAACATCGCGCTGGGGATCGCGCCCGATCAGGTGGACGAGCAGAGGCTGCGCGAGGCGGTGCAGCTGGCGCAGCTGGCGGAGTTCGTGGACAGCTTGCCCCAGGGCGTCGACACGCGCGTGGGCGAGCGGGGCATCCGCCTGTCGGGGGGACAGCGCCAGCGGGTCGCCATCGCGCGGGCGCTGTACAACGATCCGGATCTGCTGGTGCTGGACGAGGCGACGGCGGCGCTGGACAACAAGACCGAGCGCGACGTCACGTCGTCGATCGAGCAGCTGCGGGGGCGCAAGACGCTGATCGTGATCGCGCATCGCCTGAGCACGGTCGAGCGTTGCGACGCCCTGATCTTCCTGTCGGCCGGCAAGGTCGAGGCGATGGCGCCGTTCGCGCAGCTGATGCGGGAGAGCGCGGCCTTTCGCGCCATGGCGAACGCCGGACCTGCCGAGCTGTCGTGAGGGCGCGCCGGGCTTGGCCCCTGGGATCGCGCCGCGGCGCCGGGGCCGGGCTCAGTCTTCGGGGGAGCCGTCCCGCGCCGCCATGTGACGGGCCGCCTTCAGCAGGTCCCGCCGGTAGGTGCCGGCCTCGATCTCCCGCATGGTGCGATTCCAGTGGCCGGCCAGCTGCGTGAAGCGCTGGACCAGGTTCTGGAAGCGGAAGCGCAGGGCGGTGTTCACGATGGGGACCGCCTGCAGCTCGAGCAGCTTGTGGTGGACCTGTTGTCGCGCCACCTCGGGCGGACGGCGCTCCAGCCCCAGGAAGTACGCCTCGTACGTCGCGCGCACGCGCTCGAGCCGCTTCTCCAGCTCGTCCACGCGCGCCGCCACGGACTGGGCCCCGGACCTGGCCAGGCCTTCGCGGGCCGGCTTGTCGCCGGTGGGCTTGGAGGGGTTCGCTTTCGACCGGGGCAACATCGTCAAGGTGGGGGGCGCGGTGCAGGGTGTCGACTGGATCTCGGCCGTTCGGGCCCGCGCCTTGAACCTGACGGCGCCCCCCTGCTGAGGTATGAATGCGTCCCCAGGCGCTTCGGTCTTCACGCGATGAATCTTCTTGTTTGGGCGGCTGCCGTCGTCATCCTGCTGGGAGCCCTGATCCTGGTGCACGAGCTGGGGCACTTCGCGTGCGCGCGGCTGTTCGACGTGAAGGTGCTGCGCTTCTCGCTGGGGTTCGGGCCGCGCCTGTTCGGGTTCACCTGGGGCGAGACGGAGTATCGGCTGTCGCTGGTGCCGCTGGGCGGCTTCGTGCGCCTGCTGGGCGAGGATCCGGCCGAGGCCATCGCGCCGCGCGATCGGCCGCGGGCGCTGGCCACCAAGCCGCTGTGGCAGCGCTACACGATCGTCATCGCGGGGCCCGTGTTCAACCTGGTGCTGCCGCTGCTGATCTACTTCGTGCACTACGCCGGGCAGCGGACGTTGCTGCCGCCCACGCTGGGGACGGTGCTGCCCGACTATCCGGCCGCGGCGGCGGGCCTGCTGCCCGGGGACAGCGTCGAGGCCATCGACGGCAAGCGGATCCGGTACTGGGAAGAGCTGGAGGACGTCATCGCCCGGGGCCCCAGCCGCCCCCGCCGCTTCCAGATCCGGCGGGGAACCGACGTGGAGGAGCGGGACGTGACCCCGGTCAAGATCGAGCGACCGGGCGCGCTGGGCATCCCCGAGTCCGTGGGCTGGATCGGCATCTCGCCCCGCTTTCACCTGCCCGAGATCGGCGTCATCGACCCCGGCTCGCCCGCGGCGCAGGCGGGACTGAAGACGTTCGACTTCATCACGGCCGTCAACGGGAACCCGGTGTCGACCTGGGCCGAGTTCCAGAAGGTGATCGATCGGGTCGGCGCCTCGCCCCTGCGGGTGACGTACCTGCGGGGTGGGTACTCGGCGATCCCGTTCGCCCATGTCGAGATCCAGCAGCCGGGCACGGCGGTGGTGATCCCCAACCCGGTCTTCGACGCCGCCGGGCACCGCAGCTACGAGACCGGGATCCTGTCGGCGGAGCTGTTCGTGTTCTCCGTCGAGCCGGGCAGCCCGGCGGACACCATCGGCATCCGGCGCGGCGATCGCATCGTCGAGCTGGACGGCAAGCCCATCGGCAGCTGGGATCTGCTGCGCCAGAAGCTGGCCGCCAACCCGGAGAAGACGTTCCAGATCGCCTGGGTCTCGCCGGGCGGCGTGCGCCATCAGTCCAGCTTCCGGCAGGAGACGCGCTCGGAGATGGACGCGTATCGCCAGGAGGAGCAACGGCTGGTGTTCGGGGCGCTGAACCGGCTGGCCTGGCGCACGGACGCGCCGGTGCCGATCCAGAACCGGTTCGGTTACGCCGTCACCCACGCGTTCGAGCGCACCGGTCACATCGTGGCGGTGATGGGGCAGGGCTTCGTGCAGATCGCGCGCGGGCGGGTGCCGCTGTCGGCGCTGGGCGGCCCCATCATGATCGG